>ENA-OQCE01000103-OQCE01000103.1-human-gut-metagenome-genome-assembly--contig:-NODE-103-length-38690-cov-1.747556_pt1 | contig 38690 bp, 44 predicted proteins | sample MGYA00242495_ERZ504572 | MGnify/ENA primary metagenome ERZ504572 (study PRJEB26092, sample SAMD00036228) | human gut metagenome | host: Homo sapiens | study: EMG produced TPA metagenomics assembly of... | reverse complement strand
TAGCAAGTGTGAAATGCGCCCAAGCACGGAGTGCGCGAGCTTCAGCACATACACGTTTCTTGATGTTCGTAGTCGGTTCATATTATCAAGAATAAGGTTACAGTCATAAATTACTCCATAAAGTCCCCAATAGGCATTCTTGATAACTTCGTTCTGTGAGTCATAACGAAATTCATTGAGTTGTGCGCCAAAGTCATTGTCGCCATAATAATTACCCGCTGCTAGCATATCGTCACCGGTTCATTGAAGAGTACAGGAAGAGCGATGTAAATACCTTCGTTACCAGCAATGTTCAAACAGAATGATTGATAGAGGTTATTAAGCGCATTCTGTGCGTCATCATCAGTCTGGTAGAAACTTTCAAATGGGATGACACCTTTTTGCTCAATGTTGAGACGATCCTCACAAGCGCTGAAGAGTAATGTAGCACTTAAAAGTGAATATATAATCTTTTTCATAATGAATAAACTTTTGTTTTTTTCAAGTAAAACTAGTCTCGATTAGAATGAGAAACTTGCACCGAATGAACACTTTTTCATGGTGGGGTACGAACCTATGTCGAAACCTGCACCACCATTTTTGCCTGTGGTTGCAGTTTCGGGGTCCATTCCCGGATAACTGGAAATGTAAAGAAGTCATCCAAAGACACAAAGAAGCGGAGATTCTTGATTGCTACTTTCTGAGTGAGTTTTTTTGGCAAAGTGTAGCCGAGTTGGAGTTGCTTGATCTTGAAGTAAGAACCGTTGAACATAGAAGCGCTTGATCCCCAGAAATTAAGGTCAGTAGCTACTTGGCTCGGTGCAGGCATGGAGGCCCCTTTGTTCTCTGGAGTCCAAGCATTGTCCATATAGTATCTCAATGAGTTGCGTAGCGGGCTGTCTGCACGATAGAGAATGTTAAAAATTTTATTGCCTGCTACGCCAGTACCGAATGCCGTAAAGTCAAATCCTTTGTATTCGAGATTAATAGTAATGCCGTAAGTGAACTTTGGAATGGCACTGCCGATGTCTGTCATATCCTCGTCTGTCAATTCTGAAGAGTTCACAATTTTACCTTCACGATTGCGGAATCGGGGGGCACCAGTTTCGCTATCGACGCCGACATAGTCAAATGCACGGAAATACCAGATGGAATGCCCTTCTTCAAATGCAGTATGTACTTTGTTGTTTGTGCCGTCTACACCACCTTTGCTGGCTGTAATGCGTGGGAAATCGTCATAAAGGTAAGTTACTTCATTTTTCAATGTAGAGAAGTTTGCATTGATACTATATGCAAGGTCACCAATATGGTCTTTCCAACCAGCTTCGAATTCAAAGCCTTTGTTATTTACTTTACCAGCGTTTACGGTGGTAAAGTTTGTATAAACTTCAGGAACCGGATTGATTTGTACAAGAAGGTCTTTTGTGTTTTTGTTGTAATAGTCAAGACTTACCGTCAGACGGTCGTTCAGGAAACGCATGTCAAGGCCGAGATCCAATTGTTCGGATGTTTCCCATTTGAGATTTGGATTGGCGAGTCCAGAAGGATAAGAGCCGTAGTATTGTTCGGGGTTGTCTCCGTACTGGTACCAGGCTGCATTGTAGCTAATAGGTGCGGTGTATGGATAGTTGTTGAGCACATTAACATTACCGTTACGTCCCCAAGATGCACGGAACTTCAAGAAGGAGATAATATCGCTGTTGATATTTTCTTTGATGAATTTTTCATTACTGATGGTCCAACCTACGGCCAAAGAAGGGAATTTCCCCCAACGTTTGTCAATTGGCAGTTTGGAAGTATCAAATGCATCAGCACGGTAGTTGAACTGCAAGCTATAACGGTTGTCGAATGTATAGAGCAGACGACCAAAGTAGGAGAGACTGGTTGAAATACCAGGAAGGTTTCCGATGCTTTTTGTTGTAGTTGAGGCTGAATTTACATAGTCGAGATACTTAAAATTATCAGCATCGCCGGAGAGAATTTTATTACCGCCTGTACCGGTTGCTGAAGCTGATACATTATCCGAACGGTCTTCTGTATAGGACATACCGATCATAACGCTTATGTTGTGTTTATCAAATAATGTCTTATTAAAGTTTGCAAAGTTTTCCCATTGATAGTAGTGGCTGTTATTAGCATTGGCCGAGATGGAATAGTTATCGGCTTTGGCTTGTCCGTTCATGTAATAGGGTTCGGAGTAGTCATGGCTATTGCTTTGTGCAATACGGTAGGAAAAACGAGATGTCATTACAAGACCGTCAATGGGAGTCAGATCTACGAAAGCCGTTCCGCGAACGGTGAAACCGGAATTCTTGTAGTTACGGCGGTCAAGCTGGAGGAGTGGATTGCCATTGTCGTCCATTTGGAATTTTGAAGTAGCGTAGTATTTGCCATTCGGGGCAACAAGAATTTTTTCGGGGTTTGTGGCGTATACGTCTTTCATACCTGTGGTAAAATCATCAACGCTATCCCAATATACGGGAGTCAGAGGGTCGAGTAAGAGAGCTGGTGCAAGCATGGAACCATAAGCACTTTGGTGAGTGATGTTGCGGGTTGCCCACTTTTCAATAGAAGTGTTGGTGCCGACTTTTATCCATTTATAGAGTTGATAGTCTGCATTAAGTTGGGCGGTAAGGCGGGTATAAGTGTCTTTCTTGCCGCGTACGATACCGTCATTGTCAATGTAATTTATAGAAGTAAAAAAATGGCCTTTGTCGTTGCGTCTTGAAATGTGACAGAGTGTTGGGTAGCCCAGCTAGTATCGAAAACTTCCTTTATCCAGTCTGTTTCTTGCGGATTGTTGTAGTCAACGCCATTAGCTTCACACATAGTTTTCATATCATAACCTGACATTTCTTTGTATTTAATCCAGTCTTTTGCACCGAACAGTTCAGGTGTTTTGCCAAGGCGTTGGTTAATGGCCTTGAAAGAATATGTAATTTTGGGACGACCATTTGCGCTGCTACCGGTCTTTGTTGTAATAAGGACAACGCCATTACCGGCTTGGGCACCGTAGATTGCAGCTGAAGCGGCATCTTTGAGGACTTCCATAGACTCAATCATGGATGGGTCAAGGTATTGGATGTTGTCAACTTTCAAACCATCGACAATCAATAGCGGACCAAGTTGGTCTGAGTTTGATGAATAACCACGAATACGAATCTTCGCTCCTTCACCGGGAGCACCCGATGTGTTCAGAATCTGAACACCGGCAGCCTTACCTTGAAGGGCGGCGCCGGCATCAACTGTTGCTAAGTTTTTAATATCATCTCCACCGACTGAAGCAATTGCTCCTGTGAGGTCGCTCTTACGTTGAACGCCATAACCTACAACGACTACTTCATCGAGCACTTTTAAGTCCTCTTGCATGCGGATATCAATTTTGTTACGACCATTGACATTGATTGTCTGTGTCTTGTAACCTACAAAAGATACGGTAAGGGTCGCGTTGCTATTCTGTAACGAGATAGAGTAGTTACCATCCATATCGGTAATACATCCGTTGGTCGTTCCATTTTCAAGAATAGCAACACCAATCATTGGTTCAGAATCATTAGCTGAGACAACAGTACCTTTAACTAGGGTTTGTGCCATTGCTGAAGTGCAACAGAAAACAACAAACGCCAGTAAAAACAAAACTTTTGTTTTCATAAGCATAGAATTGGTAATTTTTAATGAGTTAATTAGTATTAGATTTGTAATGTAGATACCTAGAACATCTTCATTTGTAGAACTTGTTAATTGCACTTTTTCTTCTTTTTAATGTTTTTTCATTGGCAAAGTGTTTTTTTATGGTTTAATAAAGGTAAATAATGAAAGTTTATTATATAATATTATTAATGCAACAAAAAATGTATGCCTAAAAATGTTATAGCTTAATGCGCAGATTTGTAAATATTTGTATTGGAAATTGCTAATCTAGAAGATAAAGTTGAAACGTAAATGCTGTCATTAGTCTCATTTGATTATTAGCTTGAGAATCCATCCCGCCTGATATGAGAAAGGAGATTCTTCATCGCTCCACTCTTCTGAATGATAGAATGCACGGTTTATCAGAACTTTAATTTTACCTTCTAGATTAGTGAAAGTTATTTCGATACTCCTTCTTTAGTCTGCACCACAGTTTGCATAGTACCATCTGGATTATAATGTAGCTCGTCCACACATACGCTGCGTCGTCCTATTGCTCCGGCATGTCCGTCAAGGGTCAGGACAGCGTTGTGGTAGAACAGATACCATTGTCCCTGGAACTCTATAATTCCCGGATGAATGGTGAAGCTGTTTTCTGCCATACCGGTCAGTTCGCCCTTGCGGTGTCCACGGACCCTCCATGCTGGGAGCGGTGGCATAAGATATATTCTCGCGGCCTTGTCCGAAGGACGCATACGTAAGGTAATACAAGTCTCCGCGTTTATGAAGCCAGGGACCTTCTACGTAGCGGGGCAGGTCTATCACCTCGATATCGCCGTCGATTTCGGTAAGGTTAGGCTTCAGCTTGGCAAGGAAACAAGTTCCGTTTCCCCAAGAAAGCCAGGCTTGCCCATTCTCATCTATTAAGGCGGTGGGGTCTATGTCGTTCCACCAGCCGCGCGGACCGTTGGGAGTCATATCGTCGGTAACGAGCGGCTTTCCGATTGCATCGGTGAAAGGCCCTGTGGGGGAATCGCTGACAGCTACGCCGATTGCCTTGCTGTTATAAGGCTCGCCGGCTTGTACGGTAGTATAATAATAGAATTTGCCGTCATGCTCTATCACCTGTGCTGCCCATGCCTCACCTATGCCCCATTTAAAGTCCGTGGGTTTCAGTACGACACCGTGATCGGTCCATGTCTGCATGTCTTTCGTAGAGTAACAGAGCCATTCGGTGATGTTGAATTCCTTACCGCCGTGGGCAGTGTCCTGGCCTTCGTAATATTCGTCGTGCCCTACATACAGATAGAGCGTATCATTGTGTACGAGCGGAGCTGGGTCTGCCGTAAACTTGTCTTTAACAAGTGGATTACCCGTGTTGCGGAAGGTAGGCAACTTGGGTTGTTGTGCGCATCCTGCCAATAGGCAAATGGCACTGAAAATAAAAAGTAAATTCTTTCTCATATGTATTATTTTATTGATAGTATAATCAAACTCTTTGGCATGATATCCGATGCAAAGATAGGCCTGCAACGTACTTGCCGGCTTATATTTTTAGATATTCAGTTTACAGTATTAGGTATAAATCGGAAAAATATAAGCCGTTTTCTATTCCAGTAACCGGTTCACCGCATGAACCAGATAGATATAATCGGGAGCCAGTGGGATAACATACTCATTCTCGCTCCAGTGAAACTGGTAGTCGTCCCGGTTCTCCGGGAAGTCCGGTTTCAGCAGGCGGATACCCGGTACGATACCGCCGGGAATGAACGAGTGGTCGGCACGGTTATTACCATAAGCCACCCTTTTGGGCTGAGCACCTACTCCCGATACGAACGAACGGTTATGGTAAGGGTGGCAACCGTAGATATAGTTTAAATTGCGGAATACCAGTTCCGGGCTGCCCAGTTCGGGGAACAACTTAAGAATCTGGTAATTGATGATACCATTGCGAAGTATCATGCATTGCCGGCCCAACTGTTCAGCTAATGCCGATACCGAACGGATTTAGCGTTTCCAGCTTGGTCTGTTGCGCTATATATGCCTCTATCTGCGGTTTCACCTGCTGTTTGAGAGCATCGCCCATGAACGGTGTCAGGCGGACGATGAGTGCAGCGTTCCGGTTAAATTGTTTGGTAAGTTCGGGAAGCAACTCGTCTACCCGTGCTTTGTACATGGCATTGCCGGTGGCACGCCACAACTCGAAGGCAGCGTGGCATTCAGAGGCGGTGAGCTGCTGGAAGCGGTTGAAAGGCGTCGGGGACTCCTCCTCTTTGCCGGCTTTGCGGTTGTGTTCGTCTTTCCATATAAACTCCGCTATCCGCAAAGCTCGCTGGCGAGCGAAGGGTTGAGAGCAGGCAAAACACGTGCTGAGGCAGCCAGTGCGGCAGCAGTTCCGTAATTGAGGGCAGGTGTACGGTTGGTGAACGCCATGCGGTCGTCTGCGTTGCCCGCAGTACCGTCGGTCTTGGTTACGGCATCGCCCAAGTGGCGGTATTGGTACAGGTGCGATTCGTTGATGCCCGGAATGGCATATCCGATAGCGTTGACCTGTGCGGCGAGCTGCAATACGCCATGCTCTATTTGCTGCAATACGTCAGGCTTGCCGTCGGGCAGGTGTATCTCGGTATAATGTGCCTGCTGGTCGACAGTCGTTTCGTCGTGGGCGGGAGCGAACTCTTCCCAGATATCTGCCAATGACTGCACGGTTTGCTGCTGCGAGGGCGTCTGGATGTCGAAATCGCCGGCATCGAACCAGCCGCCCACATTCAGTCCGGGGATATGCTGTCCGGGTTTGAACCTGTTGTCCGTGCTGGCTCCCTGGCTCCAGCCGTCCCAGTGCGAATAGTTCACCGGTGCTTGGCGGGCATCGTCCAGGTGAGCGGCACCATGCCATACACGGTAAGCTTCACGAACGAACATATGGTCCATTTGTACCGGCATAAAGACATCCAGCGTAGGATACCAGGCACGCTGGTACACATTGGCATCGATTGGGAACGGACCGCTTGCTTGATCGCCGTAAACCAGTTTGTAGATACCCGGTTCCTCTACCTGCGAAAAGTCGAATTGCAGGTAATTATAGCGGGTGTACATACCCCATGTTACTGGTTTGCCTGATAAGGCAGCCGTCAGCGAGCCGTCTGCATTGACCTTGTAAAGCGTGATGTCCGAAAGCGGCTTGTCGTTCTTGTCCAGTTCTATTACGGCCATTTTCTGCTGTGCAGGATGATAACCCACTTGCGAATAACTGATAGTGGGAGTACGCAACCAGCGGGTATCGGTTTCGGCCTGTATAAACCATTCGGTTATCTTGCCGGTTTTGCCTGCCGGCAGCAACGTGCGCACAATGAAAGTACCGTTTTGCTGTTTGTCGCGTCCGTCAAAAAGCATCAGCTTGCTGTCCGGTAGCGTGGTACGGATAGTGATATGTTTCGACGGAGCATCGGGAGCTATCTCGATTACCGTACCGACAGCCATTGGCGTCGGCTCCACAATACCGTTGATAACGGTCATGATGTCGGCAGCCGAGGTGGGGAATAGTCCCGGTTTGCCGTCCATTAAGTAAGAGTGTCCGAAGAATACGGGCGGAAAGAACTCCATGTTTAGTCCGGCCACCCCTACGAGCGAGTCGGGCAGTGCCTTGTCTGTCGATATGCTGAGTAGAAACCACCGTCGCGTGCTTCTCCGGTCAGCGTATATGCAATGCATACTGGGGATATTCCAGGCTTACATCGATGCGCTTGGCCACTTTGTCCACGGTACGGTTTATGAATACGGGCAATTTGTCCCACTGTCCCGGGGTAGGGTTAAGGCGGACATCACCGTTGGTAGCGGTGCGCAGTCCGTGATGAATGATTTCGACGGCGCTTATTTTGGAATCGTCGAACATGGCATCGTACTTATTGCTGAAAACAAAATAATTCAGTCCGCGGGTTTCGAAATAACTGGAGTCGTTCAGCATCAGGTCGTTGACTTGGGTGAAGGAAGGAGATCCGTCTTGCCTACAGGAGCAGAACAATGCGAACCCTATGAGCGGTAAGATAACCTTGCCATATAATAGGGAAAAGAGCGAATAGCGTTTTTTCATGAAATGCTGATATTAAAAAGATTTGTACTATGTTATTCGAAACTTATCCAGTCTACTGCTACCGGATGTTCTCCGGTAAGAATGGCTTTCAAACTTTGGACACCTTTGGGCGCATTGCGTACACTTGTGCTTATTTCCGCCCATTGCCCGGTTGGTTTTACGGACAGAACGGCAATTGTCACCCCTTTGTCTCCGATAGTTTGTAAGGTTATCGTGCCTCCTTTTTCTGAACGTACGCGTGCTTTGAGCTGTTTTACGGGTGCAGTGCCGAAGTCGACATTGTTGTACACCGCCCACGTGTCTGTCCTGTGGAATAAAATCTGCCACCCCTGGAATGTGTCTGTCGGGTCCAGGTAGTCTATGGACACTCCGTAAGGCTTATTGCAGAGTAGCGGTCAAGCTGGATTTTGCTGTGTGCATCAGTCATGCCCACTCCACGCAAGGTTGGCTTCACCTTTTTGATAGTACCGTCTGTGTTGAAGAAAAGTGAGTCGATACGTACCGAACGGTTCTTGTCGAAGTTGGGAGAATAATCGTTATGATGATAGAAAAGATACCATTGGCCGTTGTATTCCGTAATGGAGTGGTGATTGGTCCAGCAGCCGACAGGCGATTCGTCCATGATGATTCCTTTGAAAGTGAACGGTCCCATAGGGCTGTCTCCCATGGCATAAGCCAGGTTTTCGGTCTTGTCCTGTACCCAGGGGAAAGTGAAGTAATATTTGCCGTTGCGTTTGAATACATATGGTCCTTCCTTGAAGCCTTCGGGCAGCCCTTGAACCTGTATCGGTTCGAGGCAAGCTCCTTCATGTTTGGCTTTAGTTTGGCAACCGACATACCGCGTCCCGACCAATAAATATACGCTTCTCCATCGGTATCTACAAGGACGAAGTCGATGCCGGATATGCCTTTTATGGGTTCGGCTTCCGGTGTGAAAGGTCCTTCCGGGTTGTCGGCGGTAGCTACGCCGATGTTGAAGCCGCGCCTGCCTCACCTTTGGGCGTACTGGGAAAGTAGAAGTAATATTTTTCGTTTTTATATACACACTCGGGAGCCACATGGAGTAGGAGTCGGGCTGTACCCAGGGAATTTTCGTTTTGGGAGAGAATAACTCCCAGGTCAGTCCAGTGGGTCAAGTTGGTCGATGTAAATACATGATAGTCGGCCATGCAGAACCATTCTTTCAGATGTTTTACTGGCTGGGTATGTCGTGCGAAGGGTAGATATATACCTTACCGTTGAATACCCGTGCCGTGGGGTCGGCAGAAAACTGGTTCCTGATAACCGGGTTTTGTGCTTGAAGCATACCGGTTGTGGCAGCTGCCGTAGCGAGTAGAAGGAAAAGTTTTTTCATAATATTATTTAATTGTTGTACACCACAAATGTAGCGGAAGAACACGCTTTTTTCTTGCACTTTTGGATACGACTTTTATACTTTTAAGTAAAATGTCCGGTAATGAGAGAAATAGCAGGATATAATTGCAGTTTTCTTTCTCTCCATTTGCGATAATGCTTATTTTTCTTTTGGATATGTACGATGCCCTGTTGTTGAATATGATGCTTCCTGAAATCTACATTTTTCTTGTCGTCCGACAAGGGGAAAGTAATGATATACCGTGCGAGAAATTATAAAAAAAGTTCGGGCGGTTCTTATGACCCTTTTCTTTGAGTATCCGGAACAGGTAATATATATTCGGAAAGGTAAGACCCTCGCGAGTCAGGAGGCGGCAGAGGAATAAGCCGGATATAACTCCGGGAGTGTTAAGAAATAGAAAGTATTCGGTAACCTTGTCTGGCATCCGCTGGTAGAGATATGTATTGCCCTGAAAAAGGATTAGCATTTGCAATTCGCTGTCTGATTATACCGCATATAACTGTTTTATGGGTTTGTGGCTACAAACATTACCATAAATTAATACCCCCGTTGCCCTACATATAAGATAAATCCCTATCTTTGTGGCGCTTTTTAACTGAACAAAGATTTCGAATTAATTAAGATACAATAAAAAATGGCACAGGAAGACGTTTTTAAGAAACTCGTATCACACTGCAAGGAATACGGATTCGTGTTCCCTTCCAGCGACATCTATGACGGACTGGGAGCCGTATACGATTACGGTCAGATGGGTGTGGAACTGAAAAATAACATCAAACAATACTGGTGGCAGAGCATGGTGCTGCTGCACGAAAACATCGTAGGCATCGACTCGGCTATCTTTATGCACCCTACAATCTGGAAAGCAAGCGGACACGTGGATGCGTTCAACGACCCCTTGATTGATAACCGCGACTCGAAGAAGCGTTATCGTGCCGATGTATTGATTGAAGACCAGCTCGCCAAGTATGACGACAAGATAAACAAGGAAGTGGCGAAGGCCGCCAAGCGTTTCGGTGAGGCTTTCGACGAAGCACAGTTCCGCAGCACGAACGCCCGCGTACTGGAGCATCAGGCCAAGCGCGACGCTTTGCACGAACGTTTTGCCAAAGCGTTGAACGACAACAATCTTGAAGAACTTCGCCAGATAATCTTGGACGAAGAAATCGTTTGCCCTATCAGCGGTACGAAGAACTGGACGGAAGTCCGCCAGTTCAACCTGATGTTCACTACCGAAATGGGTTCCACTTCGAAGGTGCGATGAAGGTTTACCTCCGTCCGGAAACGGCTCAGGGTATTTTTGTGAACTATCTGAACGTGCAGAAGACAGGACGTATGAAGATTCCTTTCGGCATCGCACAAATCGGTAAGGCTTTCCGTAACGAAATCGTTGCGCGCCAGTTCATCTTCCGTATGCGCGAGTTCGAGCAGATGGAAATGCAGTTCTTTGTAAAACCGGGCACTGAGCTCGACTGGTTCAAGACTTGGAAGGAAACCCGTTTGAAATGGCATAAGGCGCTGGGATTCGGCGACGACCATTACCGCTATCACGACCACGACAAACTGGCCCACTATGCAAATGCCGCTACCGACATCGAGTTCCTGATGCCGTTCGGCTTTAAGGAAGTAGAGGGTATCCATAGCCGCACCAACTTCGATTTGTCCCAGCACGAGAAATTCTCCGGCAAGAACATCAAGTACTTTGACCCGGAAACCAATGAAAGCTATACTCCGTACGTTATCGAAACCTCTATCGGCGTAGACCGTATGTTCCTTAGCATCATGTCGGCTTCTTATTGTGAGGAGCAGTTGGAGAACGGAGAAACCCGCGTGGTGCTGAAATTGCCTGCTGCGCTGCTCCGGTGAAACTGGCGGTTATGCCGCTGGTGAAGAAGGACGGTCTGCCCGAAAAGGCTCGTGAGATTATCAACGACCTGAAGTTCCACTTCCACTGCCAGTACGACGAGAAAGACAGCATCGGCAAGCGCTACCGCCGTCAGGACGCTATCGGTACGCCATACTGTGTAACCGTAGACCACCAGACGTTAGAAGATAACTGCGTAACGCTGCGCAACCGCGATACGATGCAGCAGGAGCGTGTGGCTATCTCCGAACTGAACAATATCATTGCAGACCGCGTAAGCATTACGTCTTTGCTGAAAACGCTGCAATAAGATAAGATGTATTTTGTTTGTCACTGCCGTTCAGAGCGTAGCGAAAAAGCTGTGCCCTGAATGTCGGGAGACAAATGCCGAATAATAGTAATCCCGTAATTTATAATCAGATGAAGAGACCGTTCCTTTTGTTTTTACCCTTCTTGCTGTTCATAGCAGGTGCGTTTGTGGCTTGCGAAGAAGTGGAGGAAGCCGGAAAATATGATAACTGGGTACCGCGTAATGAAGCTTTTATTGATTCCATAAAAGGTAAGACCGGCGATAATATCGTGGCTTCGCTTGAAGATGCCGAAAAGATGGAGATTGGCACGTTGTATGCCATATCCGTGCCGACCAGCGGTACCGGGGTCAATGCTACTTTACGTCCTCAGTATGTGTATTGCAAGAAGTTGTGGAAAACAGATAGCGGGGCATACCCGTTGTTCACGGAAAAGGTAAGCGTTTTCTATCGTGGTACTTTCATTACCGGAGAAGAGTTCGATGGCAATTTTGACGGTTTCGGAGCGACAGACCGCGAAATTCCGTTGCCTTTATCAGATCCCTTGTCCGAAAACTCTCCCGAATCCAAATGCTACGGCGTTAATTCCCCTTCCGAATTTATGGTATCCGAAGTTATTGCGGGCTGGACATGGGCTTTGCAATATATGCGGGTCGGTGAGCGTTGGATGCTGTATATTCCCTGGCAGAGCGGATATGGTGCAAGCGGTAGTTCATCCGGTGATATTCCCGGTTATACGTCATTGACCTTTGATGTATGTTTGGAAGGAATTGCAGACTGATTGATTGGATATAAAAAACAGAAAAGGTGGTAAAGTTTGTTCTTTATCACCTTTTTCCGTTATATGCGTGTCATGTGTCTTTTCTAAATCTTTTTCCTGAGGGCTTTCGCCCATATTTTATAGCCTTCTTCTTTCAGGTGTAATCCGTCTGTTGTCAAATCGGCACGTAATACATTGCTTCCTTTTTCGGTGAATAAAGGGAAGAGATTAATGTACGTCAGGCCCTTTTCTTTGGCAAGTGCTTCCAGTTGTTTGTTGATTTCGGGTATCAGATTTGTCTTGCCTGCCAGTCTTTTATAACGGCCGAAACTTTCGTTGATAGGAAGCAGGCTTTGCAGGTAAAGCCTGGTGTCGGGAGACTCTTTCCGGATGCGCTCTACCGTCATGCGAATCATACCGGCGATGCTGTCGGCTGTCAGGTCGTGCGAAACATCGTTTACGCCAATAAGCAGGAATAGTTTGGCAGGTTGTCCTGGCAATATCTGGTGCAGGCGGTCGTACACACCCATTACCTCATCGCCGATGATGCCGCGGTTGCGTACGTGCTTGTTGCCAAGGCGGGCGGCCCAGTCACCACCGTTTTCCGTCAGGCTGTTGCCCAGCATGACTATATCTTTGCTGCCGATGGCTGGTTCGTCCATGAACTGGAGAAAACGTTTGTAATAATGGTCCGTATATGTGCGCGGAGCGGGATACAGAGAGGCTGCCACTGCGTTGGCTACCAGTGAGCGCAGGCGTACCACGCTGTGTCCGTCTTCCGGATGCACGGCGTTAGTCAGCAGGATTACAGACGTGTCATTGTCGGGGTCGATTACGACAGATGTACCGGTGTAGCCCGTATGCCCGTAGGTATTCGGACCGAAGAAATCGCCGGCATTGGATGCGTAGGGGCTACATACATCCCAACCCGGGGAGCGACCCAGATCTGCTGTAGCACGGGGTACGGTGCGCATGGTCTTTACGCCTTGCGGGCTGAGAATGCGATGTCCGTTCCACTCTCCGCCATTTTGCAGGGCGGCGCAAAGTATGGCAATATCTTCGGCGCAGGAGAATACGCCTGCATTGCCGCTGATGCCGCCGTTGAGAATGCGTGCAAGCGGGTCGTGCACCTGTCCGCAAAGAACCTGTCCGTCGGGTTGTTTCTCTGTCGGAGCAATGTTCTCCGGTAGAGGAACGGTATTTATCCACTTGCCGTTCTTGTCGCGTAGGCAAGGGAGATAATCGGTATGCTTCATACCCAGTACGTCGAAGACGTTTTCACGGGCAAAGTCGCGCAAGGATTGTCCGCTGACGGCCTCTATGATGTGTTGCAGGGTGATGAAGTTTAGGCAACTGTACTGAAAGCCGGTTTGCGGCTTGAAATCGCGTTTGCATCCGGCGATGTACTCCATCAGCCCTGCCGGGTTGGGAGAACCGTATTTCTGTTCCAGCTCCGCAGCCGGGGCATAAGGCGGGAGTCCGGAACTGTGTGTCAGCAAATCGGCTATGCGGATTACCTTTTTGTCTTTTCCGTCTTTGCTCTCCCAGTCCTTGAAGTCGGAGATGTAGCGACTTACAGGGTCGAGCAGGCGTATTTTTCCGCGTTCTGCCAGAATCATGGTGCATACGGCTGTGGATATGGACTTGCTGCAGGATGCCATATCGAAAACGGTATTTACGGTCATAGGTTCCGTGTCCGGATAAATCCGTTTGTTGCCGTATGCTTCAGATAGGCCATTTTACCGTTTGCGTACCACTGCAAGTACGGCGCCGGGAATCTCTTTGCCGGCGATGGCCGTTTCAATGGCTTCATCGGCATACATCAGTTTGCGGGAATCCAGTCCCGCCTGTTCGGGAGCTACCCGCTGCAAAGGCTGTGCGGTGGCGGCCTGCAGACCGAACAGAAGTACAAGGATACTGGTAAGTGTTTTCATATCTTGTTTGCTATAAGTGGATTTTCGGACAGAAGAACCGGGAACATAAACAGTGCGGAAGGTGCCGCATGCGGCAAGGCAGAATCTGTTCTTCCGTTCTTTTGTTCTTCTGTCTGAAAACCGGGTGAGATCTCTGTGTGCTCTGTAGTGAATCTGCCAGTTGTCATTCTTTGGCCCGGTAAGCGTCTGCCGCTTTCTTCACCGAGCCGTGCATCAGCAGGAGCGCCTTGGCTTTTCCGTAATCAAGCCCCAGTTCCTCGACCAGCATACGCGTGCCGCGGTCCACCAGTTTCTTGTTGCTGAGCTGCATATTCACCATCTTGTTGCCTTTCACACGACCCAACTGTATCATTACGGAAGTGGTAATCATATTCAGAATCATCTTCTGTCCTGTACCCGACTTCATGCGTGAGCTTCCCGTAACGTATTCAGGTCCTACAATCATCTCGATAGGTACATCGGATTCCGCAGCCATTGGCGAATCGGGATTGCTGGTGATGCAAGCCGTCAGGATGCCATGCTCGCGGGCTTCGTGCAGCGCACCGATAACGTAGGGGGTTGTGCCGGATGCCGCTATGCCGATAACCGTATCCTTGTCCGTAATATTGCGTTCCACCAGCTCTTCCCAGCCGCGTTGCATGTCGTCTTCCGCATTTTCCACGGGATTACGCAGGGCGGTGTCTCCGCCGCTATCAGGCCGATAATCAAGGTAGGCGGCATGCCGAATGTCGGTGGTATTTCGGAGGCGTCGAGCACGCCGAGGCGGCCGCTTGTGCCGGCACCCATATAGAAAATACGTCCGCCCTGTTTCATGCGGGGTACGATTTGTGTCACTAATTTCTCTATTTGCGGTATTGCCTTTTGTACGGCAAGCGCCACTTTCTGGTCTTCCCTGTTGATGTCTTCCAGTATTTCACGGACAGACTTCTTTTCCAAGTCGTTGTAGAGCGAAGGTTGCTCTGAGATTTTTACAAACATAAGGCTATTTACGAGTTTACGGTTTACTATTTACGATTACTTGTGATATTCTATCAGGCCTTCCATCGGGCTTTGATGACCGTACCCAGCCGGATACCCATTTCGCTGGCAGCTTCGGCCAATATCGTCTTGTAATAGAAAGCCACGGATCCGATAAAGTGTACCTTGCTTTCACGGTAGTTTTCGTACTGTATCACGTTACGTTTGAGGAATGCCTTGAAGCTGTCCGATACCAGTGTGCGTATGCAGGGTTCGTCCAGGTTCTGTGCAAGGAATGGAGAGAGGCTTGCCAGAAAACGGTTGGGGAACGGCTTGCGGTATACACGGTCGATGATGTCGGCGGGTGTCAGGTTGAACTGCGTGAGGAACTTCTCCTTCAGTTCGGGGGGCATCTGGTTTTTCAGAATATCGCCTACCAACAGCTTGCCCAATACGGCGCCGCTGCTTCATCTCCGAGGATGAATCCTAGTGGAGATACGTTGGATACAATCTGCTTGCCGTCATAGTAGCATGAGTTGGAGCCTGTACCCATGATGCAGGCAATGCCGGCATCGTGCTGGCAAAGTCCGCGGGCTGCCGCAGCATATCTGTGTTTACTTCCACCTCTCCCTTTACCCGGAGATGCTTGGTGATGGCACGGTGAACCATGGCTATCTTGTCGGGAAATCCGCATCCCGCACCGTAGAAATATACAGCATCCAATGCATCGGTCGTTAACCGGGGCAACAGTGCTGTCGCAATCTCATTACTGATTTCCTCTTCCGATTGAAAGAAAGGATTGGTTCCTTTCGTAAATATCTGCCGGATGAGTTGTCCGTTCTCTACAACACACCAGTCGGTCTTTGTAGAGCCACTGTCTGCTATTAGAATCATATTATTACTTGTTTTGAGTTTATCCGATTATAGTTTGATATAAATCTTCCGTTTATAGAGTTGGTAGCCGATGCACCAGTTGATGCCGACGAACAGCAACGCATACGCCAGCGAACCGCCGGTTTCGCCGAATACGGGCATTAACAGCACTTTGTACAGAAATCCGTGTATGCTGATGCTACCTTCGCCCCACGGGAAGCAGATGCTGCCGAAGAGAATGCCGAGCACACCGCCCAGCACATACATGAATAAAGGATTGACACCGAACGACTCGAAGAAGAGGCTCCATTTCTTATAGCCTTTCACATCGATAATCCAGATGAGCAGCGCCAGGAAGCTGGAAGCCAATCCGCAGGTAGCCAGTACGAAGGTAGGCGACCATATTTTCTTGTTGATGGGGCATCCGTAACTCAGCAGGAAGCCGGCGAATGTAAGGATGGTACCGGCTAAAAACAGTTTGATAAGATGCGAGTTCAGCATACTTTCACGGCTTTCATCAGCCTTGCCTCCTTCGAGCATCATACGGCCTAACCGCAGAAACCCAACAGTACATGGGCTATGGCAGATGGTGCTTAGTAAGCCCTCCGGTCGATGCCGTTATCCTTGTACATATGTGCGGGGGTAAGGATGGCGCGGTCTACAACAGAAGGATGTTCGTATCGTTGTAGGCAAATCCATTGCCACAAACCAACAGGATGAAGTAGCCTGTCAGTAGGGTAGCGATGAGATAGGGAATGTTGCGGTGCTTCATGGTCAGCGCAATGATAGCGGTAGCACCGTAGCAAAGGGCCAGACGCTGCATGACACCCAGGATACGGATGCGGTCGAATGTCCATGCGGCTTCCCACAGTTGGGCGCCGAAGCCGATGCCCTCCGTGGGAGAAGTCCAGTAATAACAGAACCTCGAGAACCAGCCGATACCCATACCAATGAGGAAGATGAGTATGGTACGTTTCAGAATCTTCATGCCGGCGGCACGGCTGAATTCGAAATTATACTTTTTCAGGGAGATGTATGTGGAAATTCCCATGATGAACATGAAGAACGGAAATACAAGGTCGGTGGGGGTAAGACCGTTCCATTCCGCATGACGCAGGGGGGCATAGATATGCGCCCATGTACCGGGGTTGTTAACCATAATCATGCCTGCAATGGTGACACCGCGAAGGATGTCGAGGGCAAGGATGCGCTTGTTTGTTTTTACTGTACTACTCATGATTTTTGTGTGTTAAGTTAGTTGTTGAGTTTAACGGTTGCGGGTTGGGTACATTCATCTACCAGGTAGACTATGGACACATACGGAATACCGGAGTTGGTTGTCAGCCCGATTTCACAGGTACGGCTGTTGGAATATCCGATGCTTACGCTGGCTGCTTCTATCTGGGGGCGGAGTTTGCGCAGGGCGTATGCATTCAGTTCGGGATATGTGAAGCCGCGGTCGCCGGCAAAGCCGCAGCAGCCTACTTCTTCGGGTATGATGACTTTGGATGAGCAGAGACGTGCCAAGGCTGTAATCGTGCCGGCAAGCCCCATCTTGCGCATGGAACAGGTGATGTGGACTGCCACAGGGCGGTCGGTAGGGGTGAATACCAGTCTGGTGCGCAGGAATGTATATATGAACTCTGCCGGTTCGTAAAGCTTCATTTTATGGATGGTCTCGCGCATCCGGTGCAGGCACGGGCTTTGGTCGCACAGCACAGGATACCTGCCCTGTTCGCTGGCTTTCCACAAGGCTGCCTCCAGTTCGGCAGATTTGCGGTCGGCAATGTCAAGCATTCCCTTGCTTTCCCAGATTGTGCCGCAGCAAAGCTTTTCCATGTTTTCGGGGAAGATGACTTCGTAACCGCCTTTTTGCAGCAGGGCAATCATTTTGCTCGCCAATGCCTGCTCCACAGGCGATTTCTTTGGCAGTCCCATTGTCTGGTTGATGCAACTGGGGAAATAAACCACTTTCAATTGACCATTAGCCGAACTGTCTTTGTCTGCGTTCTTATTCCGCAGGGTATCGTTGTCAATTGTCAATTGTGAACTTTTAATTGAATAGGCTTTGGGCATTGCCGGCGTCCAAAGGGGGATGCCGAGAACGTTGTGCATGCTTTTGGTGATGCAGCTCATCGCTTTGGTTCCCAATACGGAATGACCGAGGTTGGCAAGTCCCAATACAGGGCGCAGTGCACTTTTTATGCCGGCGAAGTGATTGGCGGCGAAATTGCCGGCCTTATATCCTATGCTGCCTTGCGGCAATTCTTTCTGGCGGATGATGTGTGTCAGGTCACCCGTATTGATTCCCATAGGGCAGGACATGGAACAGAGACCGTCGCCGGCACAGGTCTGGTTGCCGGGATAGCGGTATTGTTTTTCCAGCAGGGCGAGACGTTCGGGGGCTTCGCCGCTTTGTCGAAGTCGGGCTATCTCCCTTTGCAGCACGATGCGCTGTCTTGAGGAGAGGGTGAAGCCGCAGGACAGGCAGTTCACTTCGCAGAAGCCGCATTCGATGCAGCGGTTTACTTTGGCTGCCGGATTTTGGGCATCCAAAGGAATCAGCGGAAGCGGTTTGAAATTTTTGATATGGCATTTCGGGTCGTCATTGAAAATAACGCCCGGATTCAACAGACCTTTCGGGTCGAACAGGTTTTTGACGGCTTTCATCACCTCATAGGCTGCATCTCCCATTCGTGGCGTACAAAAGGAGCCATGTTTCTGCCCGTACCGTGTTCTGCTTTCAGCGAGCCGTCGTATTTGTCCGCAACCAGTGTCTTGACATCATTCATCAGGTCTTCGTAGCGTTTCACTTCGGCTTCGCTGCTAAAAGACTGATTGAGGATGAAGTGGTAGTTCCCCTCCAGCGCATGTCCGTATATACAAGCATCCTCGTAGCCGTGACGGGCTATGAGTTGCTGCAATTCGGCGGTTGCTTCGGCAGGTCCTCGATGTGGAAAGCCACATCTTCGATGAGGCACGTTGTTCCCGGTTTCCGCGTCCCGCCCACGGAAGGAAGATGCCGGAGCGGATGGCCAGTACTTCGAATACTCTTCGGGCTTGTCGGTGAAGCATACGGGTGTGTAGGTCTGGAAAGCGGAGAGGCATTGTTCTATTGCACGGATGTTCTGCCGAAGTTCTTCCGTGCTGCGGGCTTTGGTCTCGGTCAGCACGGCGGTCAGTCCGGTTTCGTCTCCCGGTTCTACGCCGGGCAGGGTGGATGAACAGCCTTATACTTCAGGAATACGGGGTCGCCTACCGATGCCAGAGATTTCCAGTCCAGCAGCTCTGCTCCTTTTACTGTCCACTCACCATTGCCGCCGGTTAGTTTTTTCATGGCTACCACAGCACGGCAAGCTTCTTTTATGGTCTTGAAGTAGAGCATGGCACTTGCCTTGCAAGGGTAGTCATACTCCGTTTTCATAGTCACTTGTGAGAGGAATGCGAGTGTTCCCTCCGAACCCACCATAAGATGGGCAATGATATCGAACGGATCGTCGAAGCGGACAAAAGGGAGCAGGTTCAGACCGGTTACATTCTTTATGGAATATTTGTAGCGGATACGTTCCGCCAGTTTCCCGTCGGCACGCACTTCATCGCGGAGCGTGCAGATGCGCCGGATGAAATCGCGGTGTGTCACTTCGAATGCGGCGCGGCTTACGCTGTCGCCGGTGTCGAGTACCGTTCCGTCAGCCAGTACGATGCGGGCGGAGAGAAGCACCTTTGTCGCTGTTGGCATGCGTACCGCAGTTCATGCCCGAAGCGTTGTTCATGACGATACCACCCACCATGGCGCTTTTTACGGAGGCAGGGTCGGGAGCGAATTTCCGTCCGAAAGGGGCCAGCAATTCATTGACCCGTTGTCCGATGATACCGGGCTGCAGGGTGATTTCTTCGTGGTCGGGAGATATGCTGTAGCCTTCCCAATGTTTGCCGGCTACAATAAGTATGGAGTCACTGATGGCTTGTCCGGATAAGCTGGTTCCTGCTGCCCGGAAAGTGACGGGCAGGTTGTGGCTGCCGGCAAGTTTCAGCAGCCGGGAGATTTCCTCTTCTCCTTCCGAACGGATTACGATTTGCGGGATGAGGCGGTAGAAACCGGCATCTGTTCCCCAAGCCAGCCGACGGAGTTCGTCGGTGTAAATCCTCTCCTGCGGAATGAATTGTCTCGCTTCCTGCAGGAAAGCCATGTAGTTACTCTTTTCCATAATGTATAGATCTTTTTACTCCTGTGCTTCTTCCCGCAATCCTTGTCGCAATAACTTGTGAAAGGACTTTATAGGGAAGTGCATTCAATATACAACCGAATGATATTCAGTATGCGACTTACCGTTTTTTATACTTGTCAAATTATTTATATAAATAATACTGCTTCGACAGTTTACGGAACTCCTCGACATCTTTGTACCAATAGTCGCGGATGTCTTCCCAACGGTTGCGCTTGCTGAAGCGTTCGCGTATCTGTTTTGAGCCGCTTACCTTGTCGAACATGGCGAAACGGCCTTTATCCGCATGGTCAAATACGGCACGGTCGGGGTAGAGCGCGGCTACTTCCTGCATTACGAGGAACTGTATCTCGCTTAGCGGTGCTTTGCCGAAATCCATGATGTGCACTTGCACGCCCTGCAGCAACTCTCCTTTACCTAGGAGTAGAACGGTTTCAGTACATCGTCGGAAGACGATACCCGGTACGTTCAGCCGTTCAGGTTTCTGGCAAGCTTCTCGGCTTCCACCACGGGGCAGCGAACATCTGGAACGGAATCGTGTAACCTACTCCGATAGACATATAGCCCAACTCTCCCAAAATGCCGCTCACGGGATAGAAAAATGCGGAGTGCGGGTGCGGAATGTGCGGAGAAGAAGGAACCCACTGCAATCCGGTCTGTGTATAGTCCATCTTGCGCTTCCAGCCTTTCATCTTTACAACCTGCAATTTGCATTGCTTGCCGTCTTTCAGCATCTTTTCCCCATTCAGCATGAAAGCCAACTCACCGCAAGTGAGTCCGTAAAGGTACGGAATTTTAAATTGGCTGACAAAGGAAATGCAGTCATCTTCTGTCAGATTACCCTCTATCTTCAATCCGCCTACGGGATTGGGGCGATCCAGTACGATAAATTCCTTGTCGTTCTCGGCAGCGGCTTCCATGGCAAGTCCCATGGTACTGATGTAGGTGAATGAGCGGCAGCCGATGTCCTGGATGTCGTATACCAGTACGTCAATGTCCTTCAGCATCTCCGGAGTCGCTTTACGTGTCTTGCCGTAGAGGGAATAGACGGGCAGTCCGGTTGAGGCATCCTTGATGTCCGTTACGTGATCGCCGGCATGTACATCGCCGCGTACGCCATGTTCCGGACCATAGAGTGCCACGAGATTCACGTTCGGCGCTTCGTGCAGAATATCGATGGTGGATTTCATGTGATTATCTACTCCCGTAGTTGGTAATCAGTCCCACACGTTTACCTTCCAGGCATTTGAAGTTTTTGCTCTTTCAGCACTTCGATGCCGGTCTTTATTTTTATTTTTCTGTGCGTATGCCACGCAGCAAAGGGTGCAAAGGATACAGAGAACGAGATGTTTTTTCATAATGGGTATCTTTATGGTTCGTTTATCAATCTTTTATTTCTTGCCGTATTCGGGGTCTATCCGCCTGTCGGCAAAGACGGTGACTATCACAGTGGCAATGCAGCATGCGATTACCATCCAGAAGAAGTTGGTATAGCCGATAGCTCCTGAATGTAACCGGCAAACATGCCCGGAATCATCATGCTCAGCGCATGAATGCGGTGCAGATAGCATAGTGTGATGTCTTGAACTCGCCTTCGGAGAAATACATCATATAGAGCATATAGCTGTGAAACCGAAGCCGTAGCCGAACTGTTCGATAGCAATCGCCGTTGATATGGCAAACAGGTTTTCGGGCTGGCAAATAGCCAGGTAGACAAAAGTCAGGCAGGGAAGTGTCATACATGCCGCCATCCACCAGATGGATTTCTTCAATCCGATGCGCGATGCGAATATGCCGCCGAGAATACCGCCCAATGTGAGGAATATCACACCGATAGTGCCGTATACGATGCCTACTTCTGCCGTGGAAAGCCCTAAGCCTCCCGCCTCTTTACCGGCAACAAGGAAAGGCATGCACATCTTGATGAGGAATGCCTCGGGCAGCCGGTAGAGCAGCATGAATACAATGGCAAGCAGTACACCCGGTTTGGTAAAATAGGTGGCGAAAGTGCGTCCGAACTCCTTGAAAATAGCCTTGGCACCGGCTGTTCCCGGGGCCAAGACCGATTTGTCGGAAGACGGTTTGGGTATCATGAAAAGGTGATAAAAACTTACTGCACTGAACATAACGGCCGTAACCAGCATCGTGATAGTCCACGACAGCGGAATATTGTCGTATTTCAGTTCGATGGCACCGGCAATGGCTACGAGCACTCCTTGTCCGAAGATAGACGCAAGACGGTAGAAAGTGCTTCGGATACCGACAAACTCAGCCTGCTCGCCCGATTTCAATGCCAGCATATAGAACCCGTCTGCGGCAATATCGTGTGTGGCGGAAGCGAATGCGTGATGATAAACAGTATCAAGGTTACGGTGAACATACTGATAGGAGTCGTGCCCGCTGCCATGGTTGCTTCGTCCGGATGCGGAATGGTCAGGGTCAGCAGGATGAAAGCTATCGACATAAGAATCTGCATGGAAACTACCCACCATCTTTTGGTTCTGATAATGTCTACAAACGGGCTCCAGAAAGGTTTGATAGTCCATGGCAGATACAGCAGCTGGTAAATAGCGCCATGTCTCCATTGGGTACACCCATTTTGGCAAACATCAGTACGGAGATGTTGTTTACGATAAAGTAGGGGATACCCTGTGCGAAATATGAGGTAGGGACCCATGCCCAGGGGGATATTTTCTTGATATTGTTCATTCTGTCAATTGTTTTTCTGTTATAGGATTAGTCATATAGTTGGTCGATACTGGCGCCGATGTAGTAATGCAGCAATATCTCATCGTATTTGTATCCTTGTTCTCCCATTACGGCAGCACCTATCTGGCAGAGACCTGCGCCATGTCCCCATCCGGCTCCGGTGAGGATGAAACGCCCGGGGATGCCAGCCTCCGACACTTCTGCGCGGTCTACGACAAAAGCGGAGCTGTAAAGGTGTGAAGGAGAAAGCGTCCGGCGGATTTCCAGTTCTTTCCCGATAGTCAGCGTCTTCTTCGTACCTACGATTTTCAGTTTCCAAAGGCGTCCGGAGGTGCCGCGGGCCACGGGAACAAGGTCGATTATCTGCCGTAGTCTATGCCGGAACGTTTCAGTATGAGGGCGGAGAGTTCGTCTTGAGTATATTCTACTTTCCAACGGTAGAAATCGGTGGTTTCTTGGTCGTAATTGTTGAGAACCTGTGATAGGATTTTCTTATCCGTAGTATTGCAGAATGCTTCGGGGGAAGTACGTATCCAGCGGTCAGCTTCAGACTCCTGAGTCAGGTCGGGCAGTTCGGGAGCAGTCTTTTCATTTCCTGTCAGATAATCGCGCTGTTTGGCAAGATAGGGATATTTGATATCTTCCCAGCAATACTGGAATTCTTCGAATGCTCCGCCGCAGCATTTGGAGAAGCGGGCATCGCATATTCTGCCTTCTGAGATAAGTACCTGTCCGCGGGTGGCGGCTATCGCCTGGCGGACTATATCGGTGGAAGCGCGGGTTATCCCCTGATAGCGCTGGCAGTGGTCGTCCGCACATACGTCGAAATGGGTATGGGAGTCGCGCTCATACCATTTCAATTGACAGTCGGCAGTTGACAGTTGGCAATTGGCTGCGTTGTCTTGGTTTGCGTTTTTATTCCGCATGGTATCATTACCAACAGGCAGTTGTAATTTGTCAGTTTGCAAACCGGAAAGGTTTGCAAGCAGCCAGCTGCGTGAGATGACTGCATGTGCCTTCAGCAGTTCCAGAGAAGCGGTAGCACTCATCTCGCTGGAGATGACGCTGGTCAGGTAATCTTCCACGCGGATGACATTGATACCAGTCAGCTTGCCGTTTTCTACGATAATCTTTAAAGAACCCTGGAAGCGTTGGTCTTCTTTGCGTTCCCAGTGGAAGTTTATCCCGATAGTCACATCCAGTAACTCGAATGATGCAACGGATTCTTGCAGGGGTTCAAACACTAATTCGTCATATTGCCTGCCGTTCCAAAGGATCTTACCTTCGTCGTAGGTAACAGTCTGCTTGCCGTTGACTTCCTTGCCGGATACGTGGTAGGGGGTAAGCAGGATAAATTCTATCTGTGGCTCGAATAGGATGCCGACTTCTACTTTGGGCTCTTTCATACTTGTTTATTTAAAGGGATGACGGATATTACAGTTGTTCCTGGATGCGTTTCCGCACCTTTTGAAAATCTGCGGGAGAAAGGCATACTTCACCCAATATCTGTGCGATGTCTTCTGCCGTTATTTTGATGAAATCTTTCTCGACGGGGGTGATGAATACTCCGCCTAAGTCTACGGAGCAGGACTGCTCAGCAGGTTGGCGTCGCCTTCGGCCGTATAACATGCCGGACGATGCTTGGCACGAGGAAAGACAAATACAATCCATTTGTTGTCTTCGTACATTACAAGGACATTCATCATTGGTTCGTCTTCACCGGGTTGTATGTCCAATGAGTGATAAACGGTGTCGAACAGCTTAATAGCCGTCTTGCGGTCGGCAGATTCGATGACGAGCGTAGTGCGCGGGGCATCGTTCAGCACCATAGGGTGCCCTGACCGTAGTCGGCTACTTTGCCTGCTACCTGTCTACGCCAGTCTTGTTCAATAGGCATGAAGCCTTTGTTACCGGCCTGGAAGTGGGCGTGATCGGGGGCGGAAGCGCCGCATTTGGGACCATTGTAAAAAATGGTGTAGTCGGTCAGTTGCCGTGCCAGGTCCAGCATATCCCCGAAGCGGGGAGCTATGCGCTGGGCGACATGTGCGGTTTCCGGTACCGTCAGATGACGGGGGAATATGGGAAACGGATTGACCAATATGTTGTAGTGTCCTTCGAACGGGATGCCTTTTTGCACTGCCGGCAAGTTGGCGGGGCAGAGAAAGCATTTACGTTCCTTAATGGACTTTGCATCTACTTTGGCTCCGGAAGATACGATACGTGCCGGATTGAACTGTACTTTATAAAGGGTGCCGTTTACATTCAGTTCTTTCACCTGCACTCCGGAAAGGGCGGCGTAGTTATTACGCGCCGTTTCCCAGGAAGCAAGCTGTTCGGTTAGAAGATTGTGTATGGTCTGATTCATAGGTCATTTACCGTTTTTTTTGTTCATAGCGATGCGTGCCTGCAACTCCCACGTGCGGATACGGTCTTTGTAAAGGTTGTGCCCGTTCATCTTGACGATGTCCAATGAGGCATCCGAGTTGTCGTCCCAGCGGCGGCAGTTGTAAACAACGTCATAGACACGGCCTATCTGGTATTGGCGGGAGAAATTCAGTCCAAGGCATAGTCTTCGCCATAGCTCGTATTGGGCACTTTTACTTCGCGCAGTACCGGAGTATAGAATGCGCGCGGCGCACCCAGACCGTTAATGCGGAGGGCATTGTTACGTCCGTTGTCCGGTGTCCACTCCTTGTGATCGATGATGCCCGGAGCAATCATGTTCATGTTGAAGTCCGTCATCATGTAAGTACCTACTACCATGGCGCAGTTTTGTTCGTAGAAAGCACGTACCATAGTGGCCAATGTATTTTCATCGGCATATACGTCGTCGCTGTCCAATTGTACGGCAAACTTGCCGCATTTGGGGTGGTGTACGCCCATGTTCCAGCAACCGCCGATGCCGAGGTCGTTGCGTTCGGGGATGATATGGATGAGGCGCTCGTCATTCTTAAACTCGTCGATGGCTTCTGTTGTTCCGTCGGTGGAGTGGTTGTCGATGATGATAAGATTGAACTTGAAGTCTGCCTTCTGGTCCAGTACGGAACGGATAGCATCGCGGATGGTGCGTATACGGTTGCGTACGGGGATGATAACGGATGCCTCGTATTCGAAATTTCCGGCAGAAAATTCAATCTGCTTGAACTCCGGTTTCAGGTAGCCACCGATTTCTTTCAGATGTTCCGTGCATGCCGCTTCCATTTCAATCTGACGGTTACGGTTCTTCGGATCGACGTAATCGAATATCTTTTCGCCGCTCTTACGTGTATCGTTTTCCACTTCACTGTACAGATATTCATTGATATGTACGAGGTCTGCCTTTTGGCTCAGCTTCAGTCGTAAGTCGTAAAGACCGGCAAAGTTATAATCGCACTTCATGCGGCAGGCTGCCTCTTTTAGCTTTGAAGTATTGAAAAGGAGTACCGAGCCGAAATTGAAATCGTCTCTCAGCGAGCCGAACTGATAGTCGATGACAGGAGCATTCGTCTGCTTGCCGTCGGCTATCTGGTAATGGTCGGCATAGACCATTCCTGCATCCGAATCTTCTGCAATGTGCATCATGCGTTCCAAAGCGAACATACCCAGTTCAAGAGTCGTTTCTTTGGTGTATAGCAATGTATATTCAGCATCGGTTTTTTCGGCAATGGTTTTCATGGCAGTGCTGCTGTAGGGCATGTCTACGGATAAAATCTCACAGCCGGGCAATGGTTCGAGCGTAGGGTCTGTCGTTACTAAACGGATGTTGCCGATAAGACCTGTAGCCTGTAATCCTTGTACTGTCTTTTCAGCCTGTTCTTTTCCTGCAAAAGGAATAAAGCAATCAATCTTCTTCATATCTGTAAGGTATTATTTTAAAATTCTCATTTTTTTATTTTAAACTTCAGCATTCCGGTTTCTCCACTTGTAGCGGTAAACAGCACCCGGTTGTTGTCGAGCGGTACCACTGTGCTTATGAGCGAATTGCCTGTTTTGTGTTTCCACAGCACTTTGCCAGTCGCGGCTTCCAGCGCGAAGATAAGTCCTTCTTTGGTACTTCCGAATACAACTCCGTTTTTTTCTACCTGCATGGAAGGAGCATGCTCGTAGCCGAAGCCTACATTGGATGCCCACAGTTTGTGCGGTTGGTTACCTTTGGTGGAGTAACATACGATACTGTCGTTCATGGTCTTGCTGTAAATACGTTCTTTGTCTTCGGACAATCCTATTGTCTCACGTACCATGGATTGGAAGGTACGCCATACGGTATTGCCCGTTTCTATATCAATGGCGGTCATGGCACGTTGCGGGTCGGTAATAAATACCTTCCATCGGCTGCCACCGGCCATACGGCGGCAGGGGAGAAGTGCATGCGCGTCAGTCCGCCTGTCCATTTCCATAGTTCCTTGCCGTCTGCTTTATTTAAAGCGTATAAGGTATTGTCCCATGCGCCGAAGATAACTTTATTGTCCGTTACCAGAGGTTTGGTCTCGATATAGCCTCTTACACCTGCAAAAGCCCATTTCACCTCTCCGGTACGGATGTTTACGGCACGGAAAGTGTGGTCGCTGGCACCGATATAGGCAATTCCGTTCTCTATTGTCACTGCTCCCAATACAGGTTCGGCAGCTTCTACTGTCCATAACAGATTACCGTTTTGGGCATCCAGACCATATATCTTACAATCGGCGGAACCGAATACGACAATTCCTTCGCTTACAGCAGGTGTTCCGACAATTCTTTTTCCGGATTGGAAACTCCATAGTTTCTTGCCGTTTTTAAGGGCATAGGCAGTGAGGCGTCCCAGGTCGTCGCCAACGAATACTTTGTCTTTTTCCACTGCCGGTGAACAGTAGATGCCGGCTCCGGTTTGCACTATCCATTGCTCTTGTACTTGTGCATACTCTTTGTTTACGGAGAAGTCGGGATATTTTTCGGCTTTCCCATTACGGTCATAGTATGAATCCGTCAGCGAGAATGCGGCCCATTGTTTTTTCGGTTCTCCGATGCGTTGTGTATAAACGAGGATGGATCTTCTGTAATCTCATAAATGCCGTAGCCCGGCTTTTCATCCTTGTCGCGCAGGTTGCTGCGCATCAGGATACCCGGAATGCCGTCATAGCGCAAGTCGCGGTTGCGGTGGTAGTGCCCGCCTATAAACAGGCGTATGTTGTATGGTCGCACGGCATCCGTCACTTCATACCAGTTGTCCACATCGCCTTCCGTCATCGGATAGTGGGGTAACAAGTATTACAGGTTTGTCCGGCCGGGGAATTGCCGGCATTGTACCGCTCCATCGTTTCCGTCATCCAGCGGATATCCTGAGGGACGACATGGCCGTATGCCATACGCATCAGCGGGCCTGAATTAAAACCGAGGAACAAAAAGCCTTTGTGTTCGAATTCAAACCGTTCGCCGCCGAATATCTCTCCGAAGGCAGTACAGCCGGAATCGCTCCATTTGGTTTCATGGTTACCCAGTGCTACGTAGTATTTCACTTTCAGCAGGTCGAGACATGATTTTACTTTTTCCATGGTAGTGCGGTCGCCCTCTTCGGCAATGTCGCCTGTTACCAATACGAAATCGATGCTGTCGGTTGCATTAATTTGTGCAATGGAACGCAATAAATCTTCCGTAGGATTGGGGTTGTTCGGACTTAAGTGGATGTCCGTCAGTTGTGCGAAGCGGAACACGGCCTGCTGTGCCTGTACCATAAACGGTAGCAGGCAGGCAAACAGGACGCTGGTGAATAGTCTTCGGTTCATAAATGATGATTGGTTTTATAAATTATTCTTTATTTCTTGGTACTGCTGTTGAAAAATGTCAGAATAGCGTCCATCAGAGATGCTCTTTCTTCTGCCGTACGAAGCGATTCGAAAGGGAATCCTAAGACGCATGTCTTATATTCGCCCTGATAGGCAATTCCGGCACTCAGGTTATTCTCCGAATAGCGCATTATGGTATGCGCTTCTTTCGTAGCAGGCTCGATGGCGTCAGGGGACTCCACTGCGTAAGAATCCGAATTAAGCTCATTATGATAAGTATAGTTTCCCGAAAGAGAAGGGAAAGGGGAAGCTACGCACTTTGCTTTACCCATTGTGGCGGCTTGTCCTGTACGCCACTTATATTTCAGAACTTCCGTAGCAAATTTCTTGTCTTCTTCATTGGCGGGAATCAGGCGGTTATCCCATAAGTCGGTTCCTACATAGGCGCCTGATATAAAGATATTGCCGCCTTGGCTGCAGTAAGCTGTAATACAGTCTTGCATCGGTTTGCTGAATGTCTTGAACTCCAAAGGCTTTATTCCGCCTCTGCCTATCTTGGTCTGGCACTCTTTGCCGAGAATAAGGTCGGTGTATGTGTAGTCGTTCAGGATAACTTGTCCGTTTTCAACAGCTTCATCACTGCATGAAACGAAGGAGTAACCGGCCTTCAGTATGGCAGCTCCGTGCACTGCCGGGTAGTCGAATGTATTTCCGGCGATAACCTGTGTTTCGTAGTTGCCGTAGCAGTCGCCGAAACCGGATGCGTCATCGTCCATCCAGGGGATGGAACGGCGGAACTCTTTCATCTTTCCGATGTAGCTGATGTCTTTGATATAAGGCACTCCATGGTCCAAATCGTCCAGAAAACCTGCAAGTAGCGTGTCGGCAGGTGCAGGGGCTACAAAGTCGGCGGGAGCACTGATGCGGTCGAATCCGTTGATAACCAATACTGCACCTTTGCTGTTGAAAGCCTGTCCTGCCGAAAGAATTTCAGAAGGGAAGCTCTCACCACCCTTGTTGAGGGCGGTTACCTTATAGCTGCATACGATACCGGCGGGAAGAACGGTGCGGTAACTGTTTTTATCCACTACTGTGCCGTTGTCGAAGTCACCGTTGCCGATACGCGTATAAACGATGTACTTCTCGGGAGTGGCTGTCGGTTCCAGCGGGTCGTTTACAACTTCCCAGCTCAACTCGATTTCATTTTCACCGATCATGCGCAATGCCATGTGGTCTACAGGCAAGGGCTGTACTATATAATCCATACGGTATTGCGAACAGAGAAACTGCAACATTCCTTTGTAGATAGCGCGGCTTACCGTAAATCGGAAGCGCGGGTCGATACCGTAACGCATATCGGCAAAGTTCTGGTGAGAAAGCAACTCAAGTAACATGGTCGGTACGCGTGGAACGCGGGCTTCATAGTATGATTGATTCCATTTGCCGCGGCGGGTCCATCGGGGTTCATACAGTGTGCGGATGTCGCGTACGATATTGGATTGAATCAGGTCTGTCAGGTCGTGAGACAAGTAGCGTGATGCCCCATTGGCAAATACTCCGTTGTAGCATCGGTCTGATAGATGCCGAGTGTTCCGATGATAGAGTCGTTGAGGGTAGTTCCTGCATCCGAGTGGAAGGCAAACGCCAGGTCTACCGGAATATTCAACCCCTTTTCCGTGGGGTTGGCGGCAGAACCGCCCGCCAGGTAGTTCACCCATATTCCACGGCTTTTATAATCATCCGTGTAATCATTCTTTCCGTGGCTTTCGGAATATACGCTGTCCGGAATGCCGGCCCATTGCATCCAGTAACGGGCAGCCTCGCAAAAACGGGGATAACCGCTCTTTTGGTATTCGGTGATATAGGACGGTTGATATGCTGCCGGTATATTCTTTGCTGCATTTGATGCGTTGACGGTTTTGTCGGAGCTTTTCAAATTATCGGTTGCCCCTTCCTCAGAGATGCGGCGGGCAATGTTTCCCATACCGCCGCCAATCTTTACGGCATCGGCTGTGACTATTTGTCCGGCTTTGGCAGAACGGTTGCTCAGAGTCACCTTGCAGGCATTGCTTTTTCCGGCATCAAAACCGAAAGTTCCCAGATAAACCCAAGTGCCGCCCCCCATTTTCTGGTTGACTTGAATTGGGATACCCCGCCTTTATGATAACGGTATAAAGGGCGTCGTCACTGCTGTTGGAACAGTCTGATAGGATACATAGACTGCATATTGTCCGTTTTGAGGTATTTCGGGAATCCATTCGGCCGTACTTCTTTTCCTTTTTTGACGGTTTCTGCGATACGGAATGTACCTTCTTTAAAAGGATTTTCAAAATCTATGTATTGCGGGCGAAGATGTGCGAACCTTTTCCTGTGCCTTGCCGCCATACCTTGTCAGCGGTATGCTCGGTATAGGTAGAGTTGGTGTTAAGGCAACCGTCATTGTCGATAATGATTTCGGCAGTCTGGCAGTCGCGTTCACGCGGAAGCAGTACATTGGCTCCGGCGTTTTCCAGCATCGGAACAAGGTAGGGCAATACGAAGCTCTGTGTATACAGGTCTTCCACGGTTTGCAGACAGCGGGCACGCTGCCACTCCCAGCGGTTGAGTTTCGGTTCGTAGTAAAAACCGTGGCTTTGCCATAAGGCAATATGACGGTTTTGCAGTCCGTTGGTTGGAGTATAAGGTCTGGAAACTTTGGTTACCAGAGGCTTTTCTACATCCTGGCTGAATGTAAGAGCCTTTTTGTTTTTTTTCGAACGTAACGCCTGAGGAATCAGTCTTCGATACTGTGTCTGTTGGTGCGTAGCTGTAGCCTGTACTTTGCAAATTCGGTGGGCAACAAGGCGTTGATACCTTTATAAATTTCGGCTACATTGTCCTCACGGAAAGGAATGTAGGAACAGTTCATGTTGGCAAAGAGTTGCAGGGTGTTGCCGTTTATGGCAACAGAGTCAACGGTGATATGTCCTACGGATATTTCTTTTCGTGCAGTGGCATCCAGAAACTTGCCTATTTCCCGGCGGGTTTCTGTCGGAAGCTCTTGCGCACCGCCCGTTTGGGGGATAAGGGCGGTGGCAAGCATGCTGAGCAAAAAGTGGAGTCTTACACTCATGATGATGATGTATTAAGTTAAATGTTCTTTTTGTCTTTCTTTATCAGTATGCAGAGTCCGATGAAGGTGAACAGTGCATTGAATATAAGCAGCTCATAGCTGAACTGATAACCGTTGAACCATGCTTCCGAATTCTTTTGCAGGATGAAGCAAAGAAGCGGGGATACGATGGCCACTAACGGTATGTATTTGTCCCGTACCTGCTGCTTCATGAAGATGCCGAAAGCAAACAGTCCCAAGATAGGACCATAGGTGTAGCTTGCCAGAATATATACGGCATCGATTACACTGGTATTGTTCAGCAGGTTGAATACAAAAATCGTAATACCCATTATTACGGCCATTCCTATGTGTACCCGTTTCCGGATTTTTACAATTTCCTCTTCCGTCCTTCCTCTTGTGCCGAGAATATCTACGGTGAAGGATGTAGTAAGGGCTGTCAGTGCGGAGCCTGCTGCCGAGTAAGCCGAAGAAATCAGTCCGATAATAAACAGGATGCCTACAACGGCGGGGAAGTAATTTCCTGTAGCAATTAAGGGGAAAAGTTCATCACTTTTCTCCACTTGTATTCCTTGGCTGCCGGCAAATATGTAGAGCAGTACACCCAGCATCAGAAACAACAGAATGACGAAGAATTGCGAAATGACGCTGGTAATCATGTTTTTTTGTGAGTCCTTGAAATTCTTGCAGCTGAGGTTGCGCTGCATCATGTCCTGATCCAATCCGGTCATGGCTATCATGGTAAATGCTCCGGCAAAGAACTGCTTGAAGAAGTATTGCTTGCTGTTGACATCGTCGAAGAAAAATATGCGGGACATATCGCTGTCAGCAATTGTACCGAGCATACCGGTGAAAGACAAATTAAGGTCGAGGCTATGTAGCAGATGCACAATACAACCGATACCACAAGGCAGAATGTTTTCAAGGAGTCCGTCCAGATGAGCGACTTTACGCCTCCGCGGAAAGTGTACAGCCATACCAAAGCTACGGTGATGGCCACATTCAGAATAAAAGGTAATCCGAATGGTTCGAATACCAGCAGTTGTAATGTCAGGCAGACGAGGAACAGGCGTACTGCCGCTCCAAGCATTTTGGAGATGAAGAAAAACCAGGCCCCTGTACGGTATGAGGACATGCCGAACCTGTTCTCCAGATATTCGTAAATGGAAACCAGATTCATCCGGTAGAACAAGGGGGTCAGAACAAAGGCGATGATTAATTGTCCCGCAATAAATCCCAATACCATTTGCAGATAGCCGAAGTTACTTGCGGCAACCATGCCGGGCACGGATACATACGTTACTCCGGATATGCTGGAGCCAATCATTGCAAATGCCACCACATACCAGGACGATTTGCGGTTGCCCACGAAGAAACCTGCATTGTCTGCTTTTCTGCCGGCAATGTAAGATACTGTGAAGAGTATTGCAAAATAGGCTGCAATGGTGATGATAACGGATAACGGGCTCATTGTATTGATTGGGTATTAGTGTTTACTGGTTAATAGGTTCCGGTTTGTATGAATAATCATTCTTGATAAAGCAAATAGGGCTTACGCTGTTCCTTGAACTTTTCCACATCGCCTTTCCAGCGGTTTTTGATTTCTTCGGCGCTCTTTCCTTCTATTATCATCTTGCGGACATAGTCTGTTCCTACCAGCAGTTCGAAGAACGGACGGAAGAAGTGGTCGCCTATGTTCAGGTTCTTATAAGCGTCAATTACGTAGCTCAGATCCACACCGCGCTTCCAAATCTCTTCATCGCTCATATTACTGAGGTTTACGCCGTGGCATAGCTTGTTCAGTTGGGGCGGATTTTTGGCGCCGGGAACGCTTTTGGGCGTAAAACTGTAGTCATAGCCTGTCATATTGGGATGTCCGTATACCTGGAACGGGAGTGAAGTTCCTCTGCCCAGACTGACGGGAGTGCCTCAAAATAGCAGGTACCGGATACGAGATAGACGGCTTTCAGTGTTCGGCAGGTTGGGAGAGGGGGGGATGGGTAATGTGTATTTTGTCTGGTGCGTATAATTCTTGCAGGGTATGACGGTAAGGTCGCACACGCGTGAGGCCGGTAACCAGCGTTCTCCGTTTACCATTAATGCCAGTTCGCCCAGTGTCATGCCATGTACAATGGGAATAGGCAACCAACCCACTCCGGATTTGTATTTCATGTCCAGTATCGGTCCGTCTACATAATGTCCGTTCGGATTGGGGCGGTCCAGCAACAATACCTTGCGGTTGTACTCGGCGCAGGCGTCCATCAGCCGGCACATTGTTATATAATAGGTATAGAACCGCAAGCCTACATCCTGGATGTCAATAACCAATATATCAAATTTTCTCATGGATGCTTCGCTCGGTTTCTTGTCTTTCCCGTCGTAAAGAGAAAGGATGGGGACACCCGTTTTCTTGTCGACCGAACTGGATACGTGCTCTCCTGCATCCGCATCTCCGCGAAAACCGTGTTCAGGTGAGAAAATAGCTACTACATTGAATTTGTTTTCCAGCAGTATGTCCAGTAAATGCTTGTCTCCCACCATTCCGGTGTGATTGGAGAAGATTGCAATCCGTTTTCCTTTCAGGATTGGAAAATACTCTGAAGTTTGTTCATCACCTAGACAATGCGCTCTTTTTGTGCCTGACACAGTAATGAGCTACATAGCAGGATGGTTAATAGTAGCAGTTTCTTCATAATAGTATTACTTAAGGAGAATTTGTATGGAACAAAGATACTTTTTTATTTTAATATCAAAAACACTTATTTGGGAATATTTAGTATTATAATTATTAATTTACAATTACAACCAAACACTCTTGTTTGGTATTCAAGTATATATAGGAAAGAGGTGTATCGAGAAGAAAAACTTTCGTTCTTGATACACCTCTTGTTGTGAGTTATGCTTTTTCTGTTACCAGAGAACGGTTTGTGTCAATTTATATCCCTTAGCATTGTACTCGTTGATTTGAGCTTCTCCTACCGGAGCCAGATATGAACGATCGCTGAAATCGTCTCTTGCTTCGGCTGCTTCCGGTACATAGAAACCTGTCATTCATCGGCGTGGTTCCGTCATAGACTATGTATTTATATCCGTTACCATCGGGAACTGCTACGGTGGTGATGCCTATGTTGTCTTCTTCAAGATAATTGGGCAGTTCTTCCGCAAGGTTCACCCATAAGCCGAGCATTGTGTCCGGATATGTTTTGTTGTTCATATAATGCAGTTTCTTCCAACGTTTCAAATCGAGCAAACGGGAGTGCTCGTATACAAACTCCATGCGGCGTTCGCGGCGGATTTCCCAAATCAGCGGATCTACTTCGTAATCTCCTGCTACCAAATTGCCTTTGTCTCTATCCGGGTCGAAGTCGGCAGTGATGTCACTTAACATCATAGGTGCGGTTTGTTGCAAGCCTTTTTTTATTGCCGTTTCATCGAGAGGACGCTTGCGGATTTGGTTGATTGTTTTTTCGATGTCATCTTGAATGATAGGTCACCGCCCATCAAAGCCAGTTCGGCTTTGGCCTCCAGCCAGTTTAACATGACCTCTGCCAGTCGCATTACCGGATAATCATTGGTATTAGTTATACTTTTATATTGAGGAGGATAAGTCTTGCCAAAATAGGTCGGGCCTACACGGTCAATGAATTTCCAGCTATAAAGCAAGGTACCTGCCTGGATACGAGGTTCATCCAGAATGTAGCTTCAAAACGCGGGTCACGGGTTTTGGCCATGTTCTTGACATCAAGTTCGTCTGCTCCGGCAACAGTTGATTTTTTGTACACCTTACCGTCATTGCAGATGAATGATTTGGCTAATGCCAATGTTGCGCCACCTTGGCTTTCCGTACCGTTAGAGTAAGAAGCCACACAGTGAGTTACGTTGACTCCGGCATCATAGTGTCTGTACATCAGTACCTCTTTGTTGCCGCTTAGGTCTGTTGAGCCGAACAGACTTTTGAAATCACCGGAAATCTGCCATTGGCTGTTTCCTAATACCTTGTCTCCTGCTTCCTTGGCCATAGTCAGATACTTCTTTGCAAGTTCAGTATCGTTCTTATGATATTTCTGCCAAGTTCCTTCGAACAACATCAGTCTGCTGACGAAACCGGCTGCAATAAATCTGTTCAGATATTGGGTTCCGTCATTTTCACGGATATTATTTAATGCAAAGTCAAAGTCATTGTACACATGTTCCATGACTTCGTTGCGTGGCGTGCGGTCTTTATACATTTCATCGGTATCTGCATCGCTAATGGATTTTCCATAATAGGTACATCACCAAAAGTTTCTACCAGACGGCAGTATTCAAATCCACGGAAGAATCGGGCTACTCCCATCCAGTGGTTATAGGTTTCTTCTTCCAGCGCACTTTTATACTTCTCCAGTTTGTCAATCATTATATTCCATTTGCGTACCCAGGCAAAGTTCCAGTTGCCGGCTGCGTATTGGGAAATCCAGGAGTTGGCAAGGTCGCTGGTGTTGTAACTTCCGCGGCTGGTGGGAACGGTATTCTCAAAAGAGGTCTGTTTTCCGGATGAAGCATTGTCATCAGAAAAATTGTATCCTCTCAAAGGAGCGTATGCGCTGCCCCAACTATTGTTGTAACCCACAAAATAAACGGGGTATGCTTCGTTGACATAGAGTCGGTATTCGTTATCTGTCTTTCCATACGTTTCGTCCAGTGGCTTTGTCAATTCCGGACGTTCCAGGATAGAGTCGCACCCGCTTGTCATAAAGGTTGCGGCAGAAAGTAAAGCAAATATATATTTTTTCATATAATTCAGTTTATTAGAAGTTCAATTGTACACCTACTGACACACTCTTGAAAGTCGGGGTTCCTACACCCGTACGGCCGCTGTTATAGTTCTCTGCATTGAACATGGAGTAACCGGAGATTGCTTCCGGATCAATAGGAAGTCCGTTCAGGTTGTCAAATGTAAAGAAGTTTTCCAGCGCCAGATAGATGCGTGCCTTTTGCATGCGTACTTTCTTTATGATATTTTCCGGAAGAGAATAACCTAATGTGATATTCTTGATGCGGAAATAAGACATATCCAGCAGATAGCGTGACTGTTTGTAATAGTTGTAAGCATCGTTCGAGCCGGATTGGTTCCATGGGCGTGCATAGAATGCTCCTGTGTTCTCTTCAGTCCAGTAGTCACTTGCGATAGCGTCAGGAATAGCACCGTCGGCGGTATTATAACCGGGAATAGCAAGGAAACCGTTACCCCATATCTGACGTTTGCCTACACCTTGCATAAAGATAGAAAAGTCAAAGCCTTTATAATCTGCGCCCAGACGGATACCGTATTCAAATCTCGGTGTTTCATTACCAATTATTTCCTTATCGCCCGGGTCTTCTACAGTGCCGGCGCCATTACCCAGTTTTCCGTCTCCATTCAAGTCGGCATATTTTACGTCGCCCGGACCAAATTTGAAGTCACCGGATTGCAGGAAGTCCTGATATACTCCGTTCGGGTCTTTCAGTTTGTTCATTTCTTTAGCACCCGGAGTTCCTGCTGCTACTTCTTTTCCGTTCAAAGCCCATACAGTAACCAGTTCGCCGTTATTGTCATATACGAAATCATCTTTCTGATACAAACGTTCTGTTCTGTAGCCCCATATTTCGCCATATTTCTTGCCTACATAATAATCGCTGATTAAACGCGTATCACTGTATTCTGTAATTTCAGTTTGGGCATCAGACAATGTGAACATGCATTAATGCCTAATCCGTTGTTGAAACGGTGGTTGTAATCCAATGAAACTTCCCAGCCGCGTGTTCTTAAAGAACCGTAGTTGCCTTTGGGAGCGGCTGCACCGAATGTATAGGCAATGCCCGAACCCGGTACAATCATATTACGTGTATCGCGTTGATACCAGTCGAATGTTACACCGAAATCTCCGTGGAAGAAACGCGCATCAAATCCCAAGTCGAGTGTAGCTATGTCCTGCCATGTAATAGAAGAAGCAACGGCAGAAGGAGTACCGCGATAGAATAATTTCTGACCATCGGCACCCAGCCAGTTTACTTGTCCTGTGCCGAGAGAGGATACATACAAGCCGTTATCTACGGTTTGGTCGCCAATGATACCCCATGAGCCGCGAAGCTCAATGAGTCAATGCGGGTTTTGCCCATTCCATAAAAGCTTCTTCACTTAAGCGCCAACCGGCTGAGAATGAAGGGAACCAACGCCATTTCATACCAGAGGGGAACTTGGATGTACCGTCATAACGTAAATTGGCTTCCAACAGGTACTTTTCTTTGTAATTATAGTTGATACGGCCGAAGTAACCCATTTGACCTTCCCATTTTTGGTTTCCGCTTGCGGTCTGGGTGCCAACTGCGAGGTCAAACTGCGGGTTGGTGATATCTGTCAAATCTGTAATTTGTGACCAGTTGTCTTCATAGTCATAAGTCACCAGGTTCATACCAAGCAGAAACTTGAAGTTGTTATCGTCGTTTATTTGCCAGTTGTAATCGGTTGTTGCATTGAAGGTATGGCGACGCGCTCCCGAAGATTTTCTGTAGATATGGTCGGGATTTGAACCATGGGGAGTATATTCTTCGTACGGAAGTTTGTATGCGGGCATTGCACCTTCGGCTGCTGCGTCTACTTGTTGTCCCAAGTTGTTTACATAAATCTGATTGCCGTTGGCATCGGTTCTCGGCACACCGGCACTCCATGCGTTTGCTGCGCTATATCGTGTTCCGGGTTTCTTGATAACTCCTGTTTCGTTGGCATATGTATAGTCAAAATCAAATTTCCAGTCTTTGGTCACATTTACGGTTGTACCCAAGCTTATGTTGAGGTAATTATCTACTTGTGAAGCTGTATTGGCTTGTTTTGTTTCAGACCACGGACTGCGCAAGTCGTTTCCGTCTTCATTGACACCTAACGGCATGTTAGGACCCCAGCGATACAAGTACAGCCACGGGTCGGCAGTAGTGGATGAGGTAGAATAAGGGTATCTCTTGTCACGTGAGGAGAAGATAGACCCCGCACGTATAGTCAGGTATTTGTTGATTTCGGTGCTTAAACGTACGGATGCGTTGTAACGTGTAAAATCGTCTTTCTTGGCAGGCTTCATCATACCGTTCTGATGCAGATAGCCTAAGCCGATGTTGTAAG
>ENA-OQCE01000102-OQCE01000102.1-human-gut-metagenome-genome-assembly--contig:-NODE-102-length-38719-cov-3.223233_pt1 | contig 38719 bp, 37 predicted proteins | sample MGYA00242495_ERZ504572 | MGnify/ENA primary metagenome ERZ504572 (study PRJEB26092, sample SAMD00036228) | human gut metagenome | host: Homo sapiens | study: EMG produced TPA metagenomics assembly of... | reverse complement strand
CGAAAAACTATACCGCATCAAACTGGAAGCCGACTACCTGAAAAAGATCACATACGACGGGGCAAAGATTTGCTACGGAGATGATCTGAACGACGAAGTCAAGGAGCGGCTGAACTTCGAGTTGCACATCATGAAGACGATGGGGTTCCCCGGTTACTTCTTGATCGTGCAAGACTTCATCCGGGCCGCCCGCGAAGAACTGGGCGTTTCGGTCGGTCCCGGCCGTGGATCGGCAGCTGGTTCGGCTGTTGCCTACTGTCTGGGGATCACCCGCATCGACCCGATCAAATATGACTTGCTGTTCGAACGTTTCCTGAATCCGGACCGTATTTCCCTCCCCGATATCGATACCGACTTCGACGATGACGGCCGCGGGGAAGTACTCCGTTGGGTAACGGAAAAATACGGGGCCGAACGTGTGGCGCATATCATCACGTATGGTACGATGGCGACCAAATCGGCCATCAAGGATGTCGCACGTGTACAGAAGCTTCCGCTTGCCGAATCGAACCGCCTCGCCAAACTCGTTCCGGACAAGATTCCGGATATGAAGAAGTTCAAGCTGAAGGATGCGATCAATTATGTGCCGGAGCTGAAAGAAGCGGCTACCGGAAACGACCCGCTGGCACGCGACACCTTGAAATATGCCCAAATGCTGGAAGGTAACGTGCGCAACACAGGTGTACATGCCTGCGGCGTCATTATCGGACGTTACGATATATCGGATGTCGTACCTGTCAGTACGGCCAAGGACAAAGATACCGGTGAAGAGATGCTCGTCACCCAATATGAAGGTTCGGTGATCGAAGAGACCGGTTTGATCAAGATGGACTTCTTAGGACTGAAAACACTGTCCATCATCAAGGAAGCAATTGAAAACATCCGGCTGACGACCGGCCATGACCTGGATATCGACCATATCAGTCTGGAAGATCCGGCAACTTACAAACTGTATTGCGACGGGAAAACCACAGGTACCTTCCAGTTTGAATCCGCTGGTATGCAGAAGTACCTGAAAGAACTGCAACCGTCTAAATTCGAAGACTTGATCGCGATGAACGCCCTGTATCGTCCGGGACCTATGGATTATATTCCTTCCTTTATCGCCCGTAAACAGGGAAAAGAAGAAATCAAGTACGATATTCCCGTCATGGAGCGGTATCTGAAAGACACATATGGCATCACCGTCTACCAGGAGCAGGTCATGCTTCTGTCACGTCTGTTAGCGAACTTCACCCGTGGCGAGAGTGACGCCCTCCGTAAGGCAATGGGTAAGAAGCTGATCGAAAAGATGAACCACCTGAAATCCAAATTCATGGCGGGTGGAAAGACGAATGGTTACAAGGAAGAAACTTTGCAGAAGATATGGTCCGACTGGGAAAAATTCGCCTCATACGCCTTCAACAAGAGCCATGCCACCTGCTACTCATGGGTAGCCTATCAGACAGCTTTTTTGAAAGCGAACTACCCGTCCGAGTATATGGCTGCCGTCTTGAGCCGAAGTTTATCGAATATTGTGGATATCACGAAATTCATGGACGAATGTAAGGCGATGGGCATTCAGGTGCTCGGACCGGACGTGAACGAGTCGATCCTGAAGTTCAGTGTGGACAAGAATAAGAACATCCGCTTCGGTCTGGGTGCTGTGAAGGGTGTCGGCGAAGCGCCGTGCAGAATATCATTGAAGAACGGAGGAAAAACGGTCCGTACAAAGATATCTTTGATTTTGTGGAACGTGTCAACCTGACTGCCTGCAACAAGAAAAACATCGAATCGCTGGCATTAGCCGGTGCTTTTGACAATTTCGGCATCCAGCGGGAACAGTTCTTTGCCGAAACCGGAAAAGGAGAAATATTCCTTGAAACACTGGTTCGCTATGGCAATAAGTTCCAGACAGACAAGAGCACGGCTACCAATTCCCTGTTCGGAGGAGATGCTTTTATCGCCATCGCCAAACCGGAGATTCCCAAATGTGAACGTTGGAGCGACCTCGAACGCCTGAATAAAGAAAAAGAACTGGTCGGTATCTATCTTTCCGCCCATCCGTTGGATGAATACCGTATTATTCTGACATATGTTTGTAATACCGGCATGGCGGAAATAAACGACAAGGAAAACCTGGTAGGCAAAGACTTGCTGTTCGGCGGTATCGTTACGGACTTCCGCGAAGGGATGACCAAAAAAGGGAATCCTTACGGCATTATCAAGATAGAAGATTTTACCGGTAGCGGCGAAATAGCATTATTCGGTAAAGATTACGTCGATTACAGCAAATTCGGCAAGCGCGGCATGTACCTGCTGATCAAGGCGCGTGTGGAAGACCGCTACAATTCAGGTCGCCTTAGCTTGTCTATCGGGGCCATCCAATTGCTGCAGGAAGAGAAAGACCGCCTGATCGAAAAGATCAGTATCACGGTCCCGATCCACGATTTGGACGAATCGACCATAAACGAACTGTCGACCTTGATTAAAAACAATCCGGGTCAGAGCCTGTTATATTTCAAGGTGGTTGACGGCGAACATAATGTCATACAGAATTTTTTCTCACAAAACATACGGCTTAATGTCACACGCAACCTAGTCGAATTCTTGCAAACGAACGAGAATATGGATTTTAAAATTAACGGGTAGTATTTGTATGGTATAAAAGAATTTGTACTTTTGCACAAAATTCGAATATATAATTCATAATTAAAGATATGGCACTACAAATTACAGATGCAAATTTTGAAGAGTTGGTAAACTCTGGTAAGCCTATGGTCCTTGACTTCTGGGCTGAATGGTGTGGTCCTTGCCGCATGGTTGGTCCGATCATCGATGAACTGGCTACCGAATATGAAGGCCGTGTTACTATCGGCAAAATGGATGTAGACAACAACAACGACGTGGTTGCACAATTTGGCATCCGTAATATTCCGACCGTTCTTTTCTTCAAAGACGGCAAGGTAGTAGATAAACAGGTAGGTGCTGCTCCTAAAACTACATTCGTATCTAAAATAGAAGCTCTTTTATAATTTAATAGCGCGAAGCATTTCGCGTTTTCCTGGGGGGCCGGGTATTCTTTCGACAGAATATCCGGCTTCTTTCATCATACGTCTGACGACACCTTTCGCACAATAGGTTGTCAAAACACCGCCTCCGGTCATGCGGGCATACAGTCGGTTGAAGATTTCCTGATTCCACATCTCCGGCTGCTTATCGGGAGCGAACGCATCAAAATAGACCAGGTCGATCCGATCCGGCAAAGCACACGTATTACTATCTCCTTGTATTTTATGCAGTCCAAAGAAATCCGTAACCTGGACCGCAACATTCCATTCCGCCTGATGCAAGGCTTGGAAAACATCTTTCCGTCCGGCACAGATCATTTCGCCGTAATTCAAGCTCTCGATCACGTCCATATCAAGCGGATAAAGTTCAACCGAATAGTAATGTATTTTCCGTTGATGCACCTCGGCATCCAACAAAGTCAAGAAGGCATTGAGCCAGTACCGAAACCTATTTCCAGAACGACGATTTCTTTCCGTTCCAGATGGTGTAACCCAGCTTCAATAAAGACATGGCGCGACTCCTGCACGGCGCCGTTCACAGAATGGTAGTGTTCGTCCATTTCGGGGATAAAAAGCGTATGGCTCCCATCCGCCGTCAGTTGCAATTCCCGTTTGATATGATTCGTTGCGTTCTGCATGTATTTCTATAATATGCCTGCAAAGGTAAGTTTTTAATCCCGGTTTTTATATACCTTTGTAACCATAACAAGAATCAAAGATGACCAAAAAATTTATCTTTCTTTTACTCTTGATGTTTACGGGTTTACAAATAATGCAGGCCCAACAAACATATTCAATAAAAGGGATTGTAAAAGATGCCGCCAACGGCGAACCGGTTAGCTTCGCCAATGTGGTCATCTGGAACACGATAGAAGGGACTGTCACTGATTCGATCGGCCAATTCGAGATCACCGGAGTCTCTCCCGGAAGCTATCGCCTGCAAGCCTCCTTTATCGGTTATAAACCAACAGTTACGGCTGAATTCAGAATTTCCAACAAGGACATGTTTTTTCCGATCGAACTGGAAGAAAGTAGTGAAAGCCTGCAAGAAGTGAGCATTGTCGCCTCTCCTTTCCGCAAGACGGCAGAAAGTCCGCTCGGACTGCGCGTGATCGGATTCAAAGAGATCGAGAAAAGTGCCGGAGGAAACCGGGACATATCCAGGGTCGTGCAATCTTTTCCTGGTGTGGCATCTACGGCTGCTTTCCGAAACGACCTGATGGTCAGAGGAGGAGGCCCGTCTGAGAACCGTTTCTTTCTCGATGGCGTAGAAATACCGAACATCAACCACTTCTCCACACAGGGAGCATCCGGAGGTCCTGTCGGGATCATTAACCCAGATTTCATACGCGAAGTCGATTTCTACTCTGCAGCCTATCCTGCCGCGCGTGGAAACGCTCTTAGCTCGGTTCTTGATTTCAAGTTGCAAGACGGAAACAAAGAAAAAATTCTCCTACGGGGAGTGATAGGAGCTTCGGATATCGGATTCTCTGCCAACGGACCGGCTGGGAAGAAGACGACCTACCAAGTGTCTATTCGCCGTTCATACCTTCAGTTCCTGTTCGACATGATCGGACTGCCTTTCCTGCCGACCTTCACAGACGCACAATTCAAAGTGAAACATACATTCGACCGGAAAAACGAACTGGCTATTCTGGGGTTGGGAGCCATAGACGACATGAAACTCAACACCGGTATGGAAGACATGAGTGAAAAGAACCAGTATATCTTAGCCTACCTGCCGGTGGTCAAGCAAAAGACATACACATTAGGAGCTGTTTACAAACATTACTCTGGCAAAAACATCTATTCGCTAATTGTCAGCCGGAGCCAGTTAAACAATAAGAATATCAAATACAGGGATAATGACGAAAGTTCGGAAGAGAACCTGACTCTCAATTACCGTTCGGACGAAATCGAAAATAAACTGCACAGTGAAAATATATTCCGTTTTCCTTTCTTCCGGCTGAATGTCGGCGGAAACCTCGAATATGCGATCTACACCAATCGTACATACCAGAAACAGTTCACCACGATCCCCAGAGTGATCAACTATCACACAGATCTAGGACTTTTGAAATGGGGGCTTTATGCCACAGCCATATACGAAAGCGACAACGAGCGTTTCACCGCTTCTTTAGGAGTACGGGCGGATGCCAACGACTATTCGCCGGAGATGAACAACCTCCTGGATCAACTCTCGCCCCGTCTCTCCCTTTCCTACCGTTTGTTTGGAGCGGTCTATCTGAACGGAAGCATCGGCAGATATTACGAATTGCCACCTTACACGGTTCTAGGATTCAAAGACAATCAAGGTAATTACCTGAATAAAGCCAACCACCTGACTTATATCCGAAGCGACCAGGCAGGACTCGGACTGGAATATCGCCCTTCCTCGTATCTGAAATTCTCGGCAGAAGGTTTTTACAAGAAATACGACCAATACCCGATGTCATTAGTCGATAGCATTCCACTCGCCTCCAAAGGTACGGACTACGGGGTTTTAGGAAACGAAGCAGTCAACTCGACTGCCACCGGAAGAGCATACGGCCTCGAACTTACCGGCCGGTGGTATAATTATAAAGGGCTGACTTTTATCGCTTCCTACACCTATGTCCGGAGCGAATTCAAGGATGGACGCGGGAGCGGAAAATACATTCCGTCAGCTTGGGACAACCGCCATCTCTTTACATTCAGCGGGACCTACGCACTGCCTAAAAACTGGGATATCGGAGCCAAACTAAGAGTTGTGGGCGGTGCGCCCTATACCCCTTACGATGTTGAAAAAAGTAGCCTGGTCGAAGCTTGGGACGCCAGCGGCAGTCTCTATTACGATTACAGCCGCTTCAACAGCGAACGGTTAAAACCTTTCACCCAACTGGATATCCGGATAGACAAGACCTTCTATCTGAAAAAAGTTCATGTTGGGGGCCTATATTGACATTCAGAATATTCTGAATTCCAAATATAAAGAACAGGATGTGTATATCAAAACAGGTAAAATCCTAAATCCGGACGCACCTCTCGACCAACAACGATATGAACTAAAACCTGTAGAACGACGTACCGGGACCCTATTACCCAGCATAGGACTCATGATCGAATTTTAGAAAAGTGTTGATTTATGTAAGCTTATACCAAATAATTCCTATTTTTGCATACGGGATTCAAAAGGAATCTATTTGGGAGTTTAGAATAAAATTTACTTAATGGGCAAATCATCAGACTACAAAGTAATGTACAGATGGCTATTTTTTTTCACTGTCATATGCCTACTCTTCACATGCCGGGTCCATGCTGATGAAAATAACCCTATCCTGATCATCAGCTCTTACAATCCCGACACACGCAATACGACGCAAAATATTTCCGAATTCATGGAAGAGTATAAGAAACAGGGGGGAAACTCGCCTGTCGTAATCGAGAACATGAACTGCAAAAGCCTGCCCGAAGCTCCCCTCTGGAAGGAAAGAATGCGTAAACTGCTGAACAAATATCAGGGAGAAAACAGCCCTAACCTGATCGTTATACTCGGACAAGAAGGATGGGCCTCCTACCTTTCTCAAGATGACAGCATAATCCGAGATATTCCGATACTTTGCGGCATGGTCAGCCGAAATGCCGTCTTATTACCTGACAGTAATATAAACGTAGCGGAATGGACTCCCGAAAGTGTAAATGTAGAAGACCTGAAAAACAAGAGAAGAAACCTGGCTGGATTCGTCTACAACTATGATATCAAAGCCAATATAGAACTGGTCCGGAAATTGTATCCGAGCACCAAACATTTTGCCCTTATCACAGACAACAGCTATGGCGGTATTTCTCTCCAAGCCCTGGTAAAAAAGGAAATCGGCAAAATAAAGGGGATAGACTTCATCCCTCTGGACGGGCGTAAGAACGACATCTATAACATCATCGAGGAGATCAAGCAGTTACCCCCGCAAAGCATCATTCTTCTGGGAACCTGGCGTGTAGACGTCAATGACGGATACTATGTCGGCAACGCAACTTACACCATGATGTTGGCAAATCCCAAAGTACCGGCATTTTCACTGACTTCCATCGGACTGGGGCATTGGGCAATCGGAGGCTGTATACCCCAATACCGCTCCATAGGAAAAGATCTGGCCCGTCAGGCTCTCCACCTTTTAAAGGAACATCCTGAAAAATTGGACACGGAAACAATTCCGAACCTATATACATTCGATGCCAAGAAACTGAAAGAACGGCACATCTCGACAAAAGAACTGCTCCTCATTCCGTATTTATTAATACCGAGGTAGGATTATTCGTCCAATATAAATTTGAAATCCTATTGTTGGTCGCAATCGTGTTGTTACTGTTCCTGATCATGGTGCTTTACTTTTACCTGCGCACCAGCAAGCTGAAAAATAAATTACTGATCCTGATCGACAAACAGAAAGAAGACGAAATAGAACTGAGAAAAGCCAAAGACAAGGCAGAAGAATCCGACCGTTTGAAATCGGCTTTCCTGGCCAATATGAGCCATGAGATCCGTACGCCGCTGAATGCAATTGTCGGTTTCTCCAACCTGCTGACCATGGCGGAGGACGAAGAGGAACGGAATGAATATATCAATATCATCAGCAGCAACAATGAATTGCTCCTGCAACTAATCAACGATATCCTGGACGTAGCCAAAATCGAGGCCGGCACATTGGAATTTATCGACTCTGAGATAGACATCAACGCCCTATTATCCGATATCGAGCAATCGTCCCGCCTAAAAGCACCCGAAGGGGTACAGATTTCTTTTGTCGAAAAAAATGCCTTATTGCATCATCATGTCGGACAAGAACCGATTGGCACAAGTCATCACGAACTTCATCAACAACGCGATCAAGTTTACGAAAGAAGGAAGCATCCGGTTCGGCTACCGGCATAAAGACGATAAACTGTTACTCTACGTCAGAGATACGGGATGTGGCATAGAACCGGAGAAGAAAGATCTTGTGTTCAACCGTTTCGTAAAGCTGAACAGCTTTGCACAAGGAACAGGCCTGGGACTTGCCATCTGCCAGATGATCGTCAAAAAATGGGCGGTGAGATCGGTGTGGAATCCAATTGGGGAAAGGTTCGACTTTCTGGTTCACTTTGCCGGATACCGTCATTCATGGCATTGACGTTCAGTCGATAAAAACGGCGGTAAACGAAGATGCTGTAATCGACAACACGAATCCGAAAAAAGCGACGCTGCTGATCGCAGAAGACAACGAAAGCAACTACATACTGATCCGTGCGGTCCTGAAAGAATACAACCTATTGCATGCCCACGATGGTAACGAAGCCGTCCGGCTTTATCGCGAACACCGTCCCGACCTTATCCTGATGGATCTCAAGATGCCGGACATGGACGGATATGAGGCAACTGTCGAAATCAGAAAAGAAGACTCCGACATTCCTATTATTGCCGTAACCGCTTTTGCTTTTTCAGAGGATGAGCAGCGAGTAAAGCAAAACGGCTTCAACGGATATGCGGCCAAGCCGATCAAACCGGCGGAATTGAAAAAAATCATTGTCCAATATCTCTCCCTTACAACACACGCGTCTGGGGAAATTGCAAAGTGAAAGTAGTTCCTTTCTCTTCTTCTGAAATAACGGAAATACTACCGCCATGCCGGTTCATGATCTGACGGCAAACACTCAGACCGATTCCCGAACCGCCCTGTTTAGTTGTAAAAAACGGAACAAATACCTTATCCATCGCTTCCGGCACAATGCCGTATCCGTTGTCGGAGACCGTAATCACCGGAACACCTTCACGCCTGAACGCATTCACCCGGACTTCGGGATAAGAACGTTCCTGGCATGCCTCGACTGCATTTTTCAACAGGTTTATCAACACCTGTTCAATCATGGCACGATCCGCATAAATACGCAAGTCTACCGGCCGGACAGAGAAAGAGAACGAAATAGCACCGGCAGGATACAGCCCCCTTAAATCGTCAAAAAGAGAGGAAACCGGAAACAACTGCTGCATCGGAATCGGAATACGAGTCAGTTTCCGATAATTTTCAACAAAATCCAATAACCCTTTGCTCCGACGGTGTATCGTTTGCATGGCTTGCAACATAATGCTGTAATCCCGCTCGTTCAACCCGTTGGAACTCGCACGTTCCGTCACCGTTTCCGACAAGGAAATGATAGGGGCGATAGAATTCATGATCTCATGCGTCAAGACACGGATCAGCTTTTGCCAGGCTTCTGTCTCCGCCTCCGCCACCACCACATTGTACAGACGGGTCCGAAAAGCAGATAGCGCTTCATTCATGGCACGCGTCAGGTTGGCTTCGGGCCCGTCTGTCGAAGGGATAGGAAAAGACAGATTCATATCTCCATAGTGGATGTTGGCAATCAGATGCTCCATCTTCTGAAGCATTTTCCGCTGATCCTGATAAAGGGAAAAAGCAGTTCCCAGCAAGATTATAAAACACATGACAGCCGTAAAATACAATTCCTTCAAAAGCAGAAAGGCAATTAAAAGAGATAGCCCGACCAGCAACCCGATCTTCAGAAAAAGGAGATATCGTTTCATAGGCCCAACTTATCCAATTTCCGGTACAAGGCAAAACGGGTGATTCCCAGCAGCTCGGCAGCACGCGTGATATTCCCGTCCGCCCGACGGAGGGCTCGTTCAATCGCTTCTTTTTCGAGAACGCCCAGGTTCAATTCTTCCGGCTCCCCTTTCTTTTGCTGGTGCAGGATGCAGCATAAAGTTTTCAGGTCTCAGCATGGGACCATCCGAAAGAATCACGGCACGCTCGATCGCATGTTGCAGTTCGCGGACATTGCCCGGCCATGCATAGCTTTGCAATTTCGTTTTCGCATCTCTGGTAAGCCCTCCTATCTTTTTCTTATACTTGCGGGCATAACAGTCCAGAAAATAATCGGCCAACAGCAAGATATCATTTCCCCGTTCGCGGAGTGGAGGATATGCAACTCGATCGTATTGATCCGGTACAACAAATCCTGCCGGAAAGTTCCTTCCTGTACCATCGCATGGATATCCATATTCGTGGCAGAGATCAGCCGGACATCGATCGGCACGGAACGGGTAGCACCCAGACGGAGAATCTGCCTTTTCTCGATAGCTGTCAATAACTTCGCCTGCATCGGCAAGCTCAAATTACCGATTTCATCCAGAAACAGGGTCCCGCCGGAAGCCACTTCCATACGTCCGGGCTTATCGCGCCGTGCATCCGTGAAAGCTCCTTTTTCATATCCGAACAGTTCGCTTTCAAATAATTGTTCCGGGATACTCCCTAGATCGATACTGATAAAAACCTGGTTGCAACGGGGCGAATGATGATAAAGAGCGCGTGCAATCAGATCCTTTCCAGTCCCGTTTTCGCCTAAAATCAGAATATTGGCATCCGTATCCTTCAGTTTGGCAATCGTGGCAAACAATTCCTGCATGACATCGCTCTCACCGATAATCTCAAAGCCGGTATCATCAGGGCTTCCTAATGCCTCGACCCGCTGTTTCAATGTATTGATTTCCGTACGGCTTTCACGCAGTTTCAAGGCAGCCGAGAGAGTAGCAAGCAGTTTTTCTTTTTCCCAGGGTTTCGGAATAAAGTCGGTAGCCCCCGCCTTTATGGCACGTACGGCCTTTTCCGTATCTGCATAGGCCGTAATAAAAAGAACCACGGCATCGGGGTCGGCGGCCTTTATCTTTTCGAGCCAAAAGAACCCCTCCTGTCCGCTGATCGCATCCCGCCGGAAATTCATATCCAATAAAATAACATCGGGCACGAATGTCGACATAAAATGCTCGATCCGTTCCGGCTGCGTCGTCACTTTTATCTGTTCCACATAAGGTTCAAGCAACAGATTCAACGCAAAGAGGACATCTTCGTTATCATCTATAATCAATATTTTCCCGTTCTTCATATTCCTGGTATTATTCTATCTCGTGTAAAAAATCATCCTTGACGTGACAAAGATATGTATTATATATACGGAATGTATGTGCGATACTGCACATAATTTGTGCGAAATAACACGTTTTTTCATACACTTACAGGCAAGCTAATAGTAACATATTAAGAATGTTTGGAATACATATAGCCTTTTCTTGCATAATAAGCATCTTCATTACAACATGTCAGTATGTAATGATTCTCTACACCCGATGTTCGAGCGTCAACATCCGGGTGTAGGGAGCGTCAACATCCGGGTGTAGAATGCCGGAAGATGGGCATGTTTCCGAACATTTCTGCTTGCTTTCCACTCTTTTCCTCCTTGTTTTCTGCAAAAAAGGGCCTTATGTCGACGAAATAACTTGCTCACAAATACATATAGATACGCTTCCCGCTACTTTCAGAACAATACCGATTCTCCGTTTCAATTGATACAAGTGTGACACAGGAGTGATACATGAATCCGGCATGTATCACTCCTTGTACATCATGCTTATCAATACTTACAAAGCAAAGCGTGATAGAGTGATAGAGAATCCCGCAAAACCATAAAGAGATGTCTATCGTTTCTTAATACAATTTCAGCCTGAATATACCGTGCTAATCCGCACGTAAATTGTGCGGATTAGCACCCTATCCATATCACTTCACATCACTATTTACATAAGTACCAACCTTTTACAAAAATGGCATATTATTTGCTTCATTTTTGTCATGAAACAAATAATATACATAGCAATACTATTTCTGCTCCCCTTACAGCTCCAGGCGCAGAAAACACTTACGCTGACATTGAGCGAAGCTATCGAAATGGCACGTCGGAATTCTCCTGAAGCGATTGCCGCCCGTCACGCTTTCAGGCTTCTTACTGGAACTGGCGTTCGTTCCGGGCTAAACAGTTGCCGAGCCTGACGCTTACTTCCGATCCGAGCTTGAACCGTTCCATCCAGTCTGTCACCTTAGAAGACGGTAGCGACAAGTTTGTGCATCGGAACCAACTCTCAGTCGATGCCAGCCTCGAAATCCAACAAAATATAGCCCTTACAGGGGGAAGGTTTTATTGAAAACCGGACTTGAAAGACTGGATATGTTTACCGACAATATCTCGTCTTACAAAAGTACTCCGGTTGTCGTAGGATATGAACAAGACTTATTCGGCTTCAATGACCTTAAATGGGAACGCCGTATCGAACCGATCAAATACGAAGAAGCAAAAAAGACCTATATCGAAACACTCGAACTGGTAGCAGCCTATACGACCAACCGCTTTTTTAACTTGGCTACGGCACAGACCTCGCTGGAAATCGCGAACTATAATTTTGCATACGCCGACACGCTTTACCGGTATGCACAAGGACGTTACAATATCGGAACGATCACCGAAAACGAAATGCTCCAATTGGAACTCAACAAACTGACCGAACAGACAAACTGCCTCAATGCACAAATCGAGGTCGACGATTATATCCAGTCGCTCCGCAGTTATCTGGGCATTTCCGAAAATATAAACTTGGTAGTGATTCCCGACGACAGTATTCCTCACTTCACAGTCGACGTAAACGAAGCCATGCAACTTGCTTTCCAAAACAACCCGGATATCAGCGCTTTCGAACGCCGCCGGCTGCAAAGTGAAAGCAACGTTGCCGAGGCAAAAGCCAACCGGGGTTTTAAAGCAGCCTTATATGCACAGTTCGGTCTGACGCAAAGCAACGAAAAGCTGAAAGAATCCTACCGCGACCCGATGGACCAGCAATTGGTGACATTGGGGATACGCATACCGATATTGGACTGGGGCGTAGGTAAAGGCCGGGTGAAAGTGGCCAAAAGCAACCGCGACAAGGTTTACACCGAACTGGAACAGGAGCGGATGGATTTCGAACTGAACGTAGCCAAGATTGTCAAGCAATTCAACATACAGGCAGGAAAAGTTGCCATAGCCTATAAAACAGACCAAACGGCCCAGCGCCGTAACGATGTGGCACGCAGGCTCTACCTGTTAGGCAAATCGACGATTCTCGACCTCAATGCCGCCATAGCCGAAAAAGACAATTCTCGCCGTGCTTACATCGCGGCTTTATATAATTATTGGAATCTCTATTACGGTCTCCGCAGCCTGACCGGTTACGATTTCGAGAAGATGATCCCGATCACAGAAGACTATGAACTCCTTTTAAACAATTGACAATTCATAAATCATAAATTATAAATCATATACATGGACAAGCCCATAGCAAAGAAACCCGTTTATTACCGCTACCGCTGGCATATCGCCGGGGGAATCGCATTTATTGTTCTTCTCGTCTATGTCGGGATCGCCGCCTCTGGTGGAGGAAGCTCCGTACCGATGCAGAAAACCTGATCATCGGAGAAGCGACAAGCGACAAATTTCTGGAATATGTAGACGTCGAAGGTGTCGTGCAACCCATCCTCACCATCCAGATCAACACCCGCGAAGCCGGTAGCGTGGACAGGATCATTGCAGAGGAAGGAACTATGATGAACAAGGGAGACACGATCCTGACACTCAACAATCCCGACCTTATCCGCGCCATCGAGGACCAACAGGATGAATGGGAAAAGCAACTGATCTCTTATCAGGAGAAAGAGATCGAGATGGAACAGAAAAGTATCGACCTGCAACAAAAGACCTTACAGACGACCTACGAACTGAACCGGCTCAAAAAAAGCTATGCACTCGATGAAGAGGAATTCAATATGGGAGTCAAAAGCAAAGCACAGCTCGAAGTGGCCCGGGACGAATTCGACTATAAACCCGAAGCACCGCTTTGCAGTTGGAAGGTTTGCGTCATGATAGTGCAGCCACGATCTTGCGCCGTGAGTTGATGAAAAACGATCTTGAACGGGAACGTAAAAAGTTCGAACGGGCCCGGGAACGCATGGAGGACTTGGTTGTTCGTGCTCCTCTCTCCGGACAACTCAGCTTTGTGAAAGTAACTCCCGGACAACAGGTGCAAAGTACCGAAGCGATCGCCGAGATCAAAGTCCTCGATCAGTTCAAGATCCATACTTCCCTCAGCGAATACTACATCGACCGGATCACCACCGGTCTACCCGCCACCATCACCTGGCAAAACAAAAAGTACCCGCTCCGGATCACCAAAGTCGTTCCGGAAGTCAAAGACCGGAACTTCGATGTCGACCTGGTCTTTACGGAGGCAAGCCCGGAGAACGTACGCATCGGAAAAAGTTTCCGTGTCCAGATCGAACTCGGACAACCGGAAGAGGCCCTCGTCATCCCACGTGGTGACTTCTTCCAGCCACCGGCGGCCAATGGATATACAAACTGAATGAATCCGGCACGAAAGCCCGGAAAACCCCGGTCAGCATCGGTCGCCAAAACCCGCAGCAATACGAAATAACCGGTGGCCTCCAACCGGGCGACAAGGTGATTGTCACAGGATATAGTACCTTTGGGGATGCGGAAGAACTGATTTTAAAATAATATTCGAATCATGATACTACAACATTATATCAAAATTGCATTTCGTAACTTGGCAAAATATAAAGTACAATCTGCTATCAGTATTGTCGGTTTGGCAATCGGGCTGATCTGTTTTACATACGGATGGAACTGGTACAGGTATGAAACGAACTACGACGGGTTCTATCCACAATCCGGACAAATTTACCGAATATACGGAATCGATAAACAAACGGGAAAGAAATCGGAGGAATTACCACTTATTCTGGCACGCAAACTGAAAAAAGATTTCCCGGAAGTAATAGAGACAACGCAGATTTATTCCAAATACGGCTCGACTTTCAAATATGGAGAAACAAGGTTAGAGGATCCGGACGAGGAATTCATTGACGAACAGTATTTCAAATTCTTTCCACGTCCCGTAATTTGCGGTAAAAGGGATGATATCCTGAAAACGCTGGATGAGATAGCCGTCACCCGCTCTTTTGCCGTGAAATATTTCAAAACACCGGAGGAAGCATTAGGCAAAACCCTTGAAAACGGATATCGTAAAAGCATTACGATCGTGTCCGTCCTAGAAGATTCGCCCAACAACTCCATGATGCAAGCCGATGTTTATGAACTGGACAAATTCGACCGTGACCGGGAAAACCGGATCACGGACGAAAAACAATGGGCCTTGCTAAACACTAAAATCTATCTATTATTAGCACCCAACATTAATATAAAAGCTTTTGAGAAGAAGATCAATTCTTATATAGTCGAACATGAATATAATAAATCAATTTTGTTAAAGTTGGTTCCCCTGACAGATGTCCGTCATACATTCGGAAGTGAATTGACATTTAATCTTTCCTACATCCGGACATTCACGGTAACCGGCCTCTTATTGTTACTCTGCGTTTTCTTTAATTTCACCAATCTGCTGTTGAATCGTATCTACTTACGGAACAAAGAAATGAAATTGAGAAATGCGATCGGCGCTGATAAAAAGAACTTGGTTATCCAGTTGTTGCTGGAATTGACATTGCTTGTCGGGATCAGTTTTCTATTGGCTTCCTGCCTGTTGGAATTAACCGCTGGCGGTTTCTCACACCTCTTCGATACGACATTACAGCGAAAGTTATTATTCAGCCATCTTTGTATCATAGCAGGCATTAGCTGGCTGACACTCATGATTGTCAGTCTACCGTTATTCTTGCATTTTGTACGCGCTTCTTCTCTATTAATATCCGGAGGAATCTCTCCTACCCGGAAAAGCGGTTTCCGCAAAATCAGCATGACACTCCAACTATGTATCTGCATATTCTTCCTGATGAGCACATTTATCATGTTCAGGCAAATATCTTTCATGAAACATAAAAACTTGGGATTCCAGAAAGAGGGTCTGATACAGATGGAAATGACATTCAACGACCGGGAAGGAATCAGTCGCGAGATTTCTTCATTAGCAGTCCTAAAAGGATTCACACAAGCCGGAATATTTACCATCACCCATGAACCTTATACACAAAACGAAGTCGAATGGAAGGTAAGCCTCTGGATTTCAATCCAAACTTCCAAGTCCTGCAAGTAGGCAGCAACTTCTCGGAAGTTTTTAACATACCGATGCTGAAAGGCCGTTTCATCAATGACGGCGATCTGGCAGACAATGGAGATTGGCGAGCCTCTTGGACAAAAGCCGTCATCAATGAAGAAGCTGCTCGCATCATGGGCATCGATAACCCGATCGGCAAGAAAATCAGTATTTGGAATTATACGATCATGCAAGACGGAAGCAGAGGACGTGCCGAAATGGAGATCGTCGGGATCATCCAAAACTTCCAAGCGGCCAGTTTGCGCAACCCGATCCTGCCACAAGTGATCGTAATCGACCAAAGCAAATGGAACAGTTATTTTTATTATGCCCGTACCGAACCCGGAAAAGAAAAAGCCACGATCAAAGCAATCCGGAATATATTCAAAAAACACTCTAAGTCAGGCGATCCCACTACCTGCAATGTACAGACCATAAGCCAGATACTTGATCGGCTCAGCACTTCCGAAGATGCCAGCCTGCAGCTCTTTACTTTGCTAGCCCTGTTCTGTACGCTAATCTCCATCTTCGGGCTTTATTCCATTTCATCCAGCAATATGGAACAACGAAGGAAAGAAATTGCCATACGGAAAGTGATGGGAGCCTCTGCCGGCACGATTGTCAAAATGTTTTTTATGGAATATCTGACAATTGCATTGATAGCCAACCTTCTTGCATTGCCACTCGCGTGGTTGTTCATGCAAAGTTGGTTGCAGCAATATGCCTATCGGAGCCATATCTCTGCCTGGATGTATATCGTAATCGTATTTGCCACCATCACTCTGATCATCGGAACCGTCCTCTATCAAACGATACAGGCTGCCCGGACCAATCCTGCGGAAGTGATCAAATCGGAATAATAACAAACTAAATCATTGAACCATGCTATACCATTACATCAAAATAGCTTTCCGTAATCTCTTGAAATATAAATTGCAGTCATTCATCTGTATCGTCGGGCTCGCAATCGGATTTACAAGTTTCGCGTTATCGTCGCTCTGGATACGATATGAACTGACCTACGATACGTTTAGGAAAGACGCAGACCGGATCTATTACGTCCGGATGGAATCGGAAACCGATGACCAAGGATTATCAAGCGTTACACCTTACCCGCTGGCCCGATATTTGAAAGAGACATTCCCGGAGATAGAGGAAAGTTGCAACACGAGTGCCTGGAAAACCGATTTCCTCTACAACGAGAAGAAATACGAATCTTTCGACATGGTCATGGATTCAGCTGCCGAACATATGTTCGAAATAGAACTGATCTCCGGTAGCCGGGATTTTATGATCCCGAAAAGTAACAAGATCGCGATCACGGACAAGCTTGCCAAAGAGGTCTTCGGCACAAAGGACCCATTAGGTGAAAAACTGAAAATTTGGTCTGACGATATGGAAATATGTGCCATAGTCAAAAGTCAGGACCAGCACTCGAATTTCCCGTTCGGAATACTGAAGCCGTCCCGACAAACGGAGGAATGGAACGTAGCCTATTGTCAGACTTTTATAAAGGTCCGTCCGGAAACGGATATGAGAGCTTTTAAAAAGAAACTTTACGAACATAAAATAAAGAAAGACAGAGACTCGCTGAGTCATTTCGTTCTGACGTCAATCACCGCCATGCGGTATGACCACCCCGAAGAAGAGCCAACTATCAAGTTCGAACATATCTTGCTATTCGCTCTTGCCGGAGGATTGGTAATCCTGTGCGCACTATTCAACTATCTGACCCTGTTCGTGAACCGTATACGAATACGCAGTAAAGAGATCGGGCTTCGGAAAGTGTGCGGCTCGTCTGACGGCAATCTGTTTGTCCTGTTCGCTTCCGAATACCTGCTTACGCTTTCCATCTCTCTTTTAGCCGGAATAGCCTTGATCGAAATCATACTGCCTGTATTCCAAGAATTATCGAATGTAAAAACGGATTCGTTCAGTCTCTATCTGGAAACATTCGTCTATTTCGGATTCATCACCTTACTGGCTTTCCTGTTCTCTTTATTCCCTATCTACTATTTCAGGAGCGTTCGCTACAAAAGGCCCTTAAAGGTTCGTCTGACGGAAAAGGAAAGAACCTCTTCCCCAAAGCAAGCCTTACCTTGCAATTAATAATCAGCATCGGATTCATATTCTGTTCGTCGGTACTAATCAAGCAAATCCATCACTTGCACACCACCGATATCGGACTAAACCGGAAAGACCGGGGCGATGTCCGTATATATCCCCAAACAGACGGTTTGAAAGAAGAAATTGCCAAACTCTCCTCCATCGCCGAAGTATATCCGGATGAAAACGATCCACTATTTCCAAGCCATTCACGTTCCTACAGGTCCTTTACCGATTGGGAAGGCAAGCCGGCCTCTGTGGAAGGTCTTACGATCCAAATAATCCCATGCAACAATCGCTACTTTGAATTTTATGGTCTGCAATTGCTAAAAGGCAAGTTGCCGGAAGGAGATACCGAACGGCACATACTCCTAAACGAAGCAGCTGTAAAGGAATTGAAGATCGACAACCCGATTGGCAAAACACTTAGCCGCAAAGATCAGAAAGGATTTATCATCGACGGCATTTTCAAAGACTTTTATATCGCACCTCCTACCGTTCCGGTAAAGCCGGTTATGCTCGAGTTCAGTCCGGGAAAAAAGAATATACAGAATGATTATTCAACGACTGCCATATTCCGGCATCAGCCGGGAAGCCGCGAACTGTGCAAACAACAGGTTGAACAGTTGGCAAAGAAAATGCAGCCGAACGCCGTCGACATACATGTTACTTTTATGGAAGAAGAGTATGAAAAGTTTCTGAAATCGGAAAAGGCGCTACTCAAGATGCTTGACTTCGTGACTATAGTCTGTATTTTGATCTCATTGTTCGGCGTATTCTCTCAAGTAACTCTGGACTGCGAACAGAAGAAGAAAGAAATCGCTGTCCGTAAAGTAAACGGGGCAGAGGCCTCCGATATCATGAGAATGTTTTTTGCCGGTAATCTCCGCCTGCTATGCATCGCTTCGGTTATAGCATTTCCGGCCAGTTACCTGATCATGAAATCATGGATTGAAAACTATGTGTTGCAAGCAGCAATCAGTTGGTGGCTTTATCCGGTCATCTGGGTGTACTGGTCCTGCTGCTGATTCTTTGTACCGGTTGGCGCATACAGAAGGCAGCGAACCAGAACCCGGCAGAAGTGATCAAGTCGGAATAAGAATGTCTTTGAACAATATTTTATAACAAACAATCAGATTATGTTATCACACTATGTCAAAGTTTCTTTTCGGGAACTACTGAAATACCGAACTCAATCAATTGTCAGCATCATTGGTTTGGCCGTAGGATTTACTGCCTTCATTTTAGGAGGTCACTGGCTATGGTGGGAGACACATTTCGATAATTTCCATCCGGAAGCAGACCGCCTTTACTGCCTGACGACAGAAGGACTTGTCAAGCGTGCCAACGGAACACAATCAGATTTAGACCAGTTACATATTAACGACCGGGAAGAATTATTCAAGCTGCTCCCCGAAATCGAAGCCTCTTGTTCATTCAACCACCTCAGCTTTACATTGAAACAGGACAACGAAGCAATCAACCTGCATGGAATGGAAAGCGAACAGTCCTTCTTCGACCTTTTCCGGACAGATTTTATCGAAGGGACTCACCAAGGGGTCATTCCCGACGGCAGTTCTGTCATTTTAACGGAACGGACAGCCCACAAATTGTTCGGGACAACAAACTGTATCGGCAAGGAAGTCGTATTGGATAATAATCTTCGTCCCTCTGTAGTCGGTATTATCCGTAACTATCCGGATAATACTGATCTGCTGTTCGACTTTCTGTTGATCAGAACCCCTCAACCCAATCATGTCAAACGCATGACGACCTACGTGCGGCTCCAAAAGAATGCGAATGTGGCAAATGTACGGAACAAACTGGCGCACTATAAAAGTCATGCCGAAGACACATGGGATCGCGAACAGGTAAAAAACTGGAAAATAAACCTGCTGACAGCCTCCGAAGTGCATCTTCGGTGCCATCCTGAATTGACAGACCGCATCCGTAACATTCATATCCTGGCTTTAGCTGGGGCAATGGCTTTCCTTAGCGCTCTGATCAACCTACTTGTCCTTTTTATCGGTCAACAGCAACGGAAACAACAAAAAAACCGGACTTATCTTTGTATAGGAGCCTCAACCACAAGTATGATTACAAAAAGTTTCATCGAACTGGCACTTCCTTTGATCATCGCTTTCCTGATTTCTTTCTGTCTAATCGAGAGCATCTATCCTTACTATGAAAGCTATACGACCTGGCACCGGTATGGTATCTATGAGAACGTCAGTCGCCACCTTTCACGAACTTCACTTTTAGGCAATACGCTGTCGCTCGCCGGAATCTGTATGTTGGTATTCCTTCTTATCTGTTATTATCCGATACGAAATCTTTTGGAGCATAAAATACAGAAGCCTGCTCTTTTCAAACAGGGCCTGATCATCGTTCAGATATTTATCGGTTCACTGTTCTTTATCACCTCCATCGGATTGTTCCGACAGTTGCATTTTATCCTTTCAAAAGATAAAGGGATCGATTATGAACGGGTCATACAGGTAGATTTAGGATATGACACCTCCTTTCAGACGGATTTAAGTGTTTTGAAACCGGAAATGGCCAACCATCCGTATGTAGAAGAAGTCACATACACCTGCGGGAACGCTCCGGTCTTTACGGAACAAGGGGATTGGTACGGTTCCTTTTACTCGTATTTCTGTTTCGATCCGAATGAAGCCGAACCCAATAGTTACAGCCCGGTAATCGTTGCCGACAAGGACTTCTTTTCGTTCTTCAAACTGCAACTGAAAGCAGGTAGCTGGCCGACGGACGCAACCCCATATAGCTATATGGTAAATGCAACCTGCCTGCAAACATTAGGCTACACGGATCTGCTTGAACGGCCTATATACATAAAAGGGCAAGCAAGCCAAGCCCGAGTTTGCGGTGTCATCAAAGACTATCTCTACGCTCCGATGCAATATCCTATATTACCGCTGTTCTTCACCACATACGAAAATCCGATGGTAAAAGACTTCGAGCGTCCTTACCTTATTTATGTCCGCTATGCAAAAGGACATAAAAAAGAAGTGCTGGAACATCTTCACGAGATAACATCACATATTCAGAATGACAATGTCAACCGGAGTAAAATGTTTACGGAGCTGTCCGATCTAATAGATCGTTCAACCGGCCGGAAAAAGTGATCTTTACCATCTTCAGCATCCTTTCGCTGGTTTGCATCCTTATCTCCACATTCGGCATTTACTCTCTGGTGAGCCTCGCCACCGAACAGCGGCGGAAAGAGATTGCCATCCGCAAAGTAAACGGAGCTACCTTTTATCACATTCTTCAACTGTTCTTCCGGGAGTATTTCATGTTAGCAGCATTAGGCAACGCTTTTGCTCTTCCGGTCGGCTACTTAGTAATGAGCCGTTGGCTCGAAACGTACGCCAACCATACCACATTGCCGGCAGGATTGTTCCTGTTGGTTTTCCTTATCACCTGTGGGATCGTGCTGCTCTCTATATTCCGTCAGGTCAAAAGGGCAGCCGCCACCAATCCGGCAAAGGTAATCAAAACGGAATAATAACGACAAAAACATCACATCATGTTCAAACACTACTTGAAAATGGCTATCCGCCAAATTCTTAAAAACAAGATCCAGTATTTGCTTTCCATCATCGGAATCGCAGTCGGACTTCTTTGTTTCAGTATAACCTCTTATTATATCAGAAGATTCAACAACCAGTTTATTGCTTGGGCAAACAGCGATCGGATGGCGAATATATATGCCAAATCGGCCCAATACGGTTATGAGGACCTTATATTCCAGGAGAGGTGGTGCAAGAACTGATGGGGAATCCGATCACCGGAATTGGGCAAATCGCTTATTCATACGGATACGGCCAAGCCAATATTTCCATATCCAAAGAGAACCAGAAAGAAATCCCGTACCAGTGCAGCATCCAGAATGTCACAAAAGATTTTCCGACCATATTCAGCATTCAAACGTTGGAAGGCCAGACACCGACACTCAAACCGGGAGAAGCATTCATCAGCGAATCATCCGCGAAAAAAATATTCGGAGCAGAAAACCCTATCGGAAAAACACTCTATTTCAGTCGTGCAGACAGCGACACGTCTGCCATCCACTATTCCACAATCAGCGCCGTTATCAGGGATTTTCCGGATGGGACACGGGAAAAGAGTGACTTTTATTTCCTGGAAACAGCCGGCATCCAACCAAAACGTAAATACCGAGATCTGGTGGTCCTGCTGGATAAAGGTGTTTCAAGCAAAGAAATAAACCAAAGGTTACGCCAACAAATACCGGCTTTTGGAAAAAACAACGATCACTATCTGACAGCACGCACTTTCAGGAAGAGATGTACAAACCGGATAATCTCAGTGCGACATTCTTCATCCCGTTGATCGGCCTCCTGATATTGATTGCCGCGATGATAACTTCCTGAAGTTCTGCATTCAGTCGTTCTATAACCGGACACGAGAACTCAGTTTACGGAAATGCTTAGGTTCAGACGCAAAAGGATTGTTCAGATTACTCTTCAGCGAGATTGCGGTTCTTTTCATCCTGTCGGCATTGGCAAGTCTCGTCCTGACCGAATGGATAGTGCCTGTTTATTATCAGTATATGGCCTCGAAAGAAACGATCAACGAGAATCTGTTTATCCATACGCCTACCTTGATCCAGCAGGAAATGGAGTATCTCTGTTTCTTGTTTGTTCTCTGCGCCTTGATTGTGTCATTGGTCATCTTCCGCATCAAACATATCACATTGACAGAAGGAATAAAAGGCGTGAAACGACAGAAACATAGTATAAGGAACTTCATGTTAGGAGTCCAACTGTTCATCTGTTTCCTCTTTATTGCCGGAGCTATCGGACTAAGAAATATTTACCACCTCGCAGAAGAAAAAAGGAACAACACGCTGACGGAAGAAGAATGTACCCGTATCTGGAAGATAGAACTTTGGGAACCGCAAGTACAAGGACACGAAGAAGAGATCGTCTCCCGTATCCGTACGCTTGCTGGGGTTGAAGACGTGCTTTTAGAGACTCCCGGCAAATATCTGGATTATAAGAACAAACAGGGAGAGACACTGCACGGGATACATTTCCTCACCAGTAAAAACTACCCGTCTTTCATGAAACTGCCGATAGAGGGAAGAATGCCACAGGCGGCTAACGAAATAGTGGTTTCACGGTCGCTTATCTGGGAATTGGAGAAAGACGGGGAAAAGAATCCGACATCCGTACAATTGGGAGACCAGACTTTCCAGATTACCGGCATATATGAGCAACTACCGTTCGAACCGGTATATACCCAAGATCAAATGGCTAAAGCCAATCAATCTCAATATCACCGTTTCTCCTTCATCTCCGTTCCTAAGGAACCGAACTATAGGGTCGCTTACATCAAATGCATAGCCGGACAGGAACAGAACGTACGGAAAGAAATACTCAAAATCGTACATAACTGGTTGCCGGCATCCATTCCTTTCCTGCTGACCACCAAACAAGAGGAGCGATTCCGGCTCAATGGAGGGGAGATGCTGATAAGCGACCTGTTCAGCCTATTGTCCGTTATCAGCATAGTCATTACAGTCCTGGGTATCTATTCCGCCATTACACTCGACACGGTCAGCCGGCAAAAAGAAGTCGCCATACGGAAAATCAACGGAGCCGGCCCTAAGGTCATTGCACTATTGTTCGGTAAACTATATATCCGTTTACTTGCCATTTCAGCCATCCCTGCGCTGGCAATCGTCTATATGCTCCTGCGAATATTGACGCAAGAAAAGATAACGATTGATCCCGGCTGGTTAAACAATCCATTGATGTGGCTGGCAATCCTCCTTCTGACCACCACTATCGTATTCGTAACCGTCGCCTATCGTATCTGGCTGATTTCACGGTTGAACCCGGCAGAGGTAATCAAAACGGAATAAAGGAGGATGTGTTCCCACATTAAGCGCGGGAACACAGCACTAAAAACAATTAATATTTTGGATGATAAGACAAATTACATGAATTAGGCTTATCATAAGCCAACATGTTTTACTTTTGTCCTCAAAACATTAATATTTATTTTATGAATACAAAAACATTAATCGCATTGCTCATGGCAGGAGCAGGCCTTGCCTCCTGTTCACAGCCGATTCCCTCCTACACGGTAATGGGAAATATCCCCGATTCTACCTTTAATGGGAAAACAGTCTATATCTTCGACCGGGATAAGGGGCAAAACATTGACAGCGCAGTGATTGAAAACGGAGCGTTTACGTTCACCGGTCAGATTGACACCGCTGTTTTATGCCTAACCCAAGTCGGAAGGAAATACTATACCACCTTCATGCTCGAAAACGGTACCATCCAACTGAACATGGAAACTCCGAACAGCGCGTCCGGCACTCCCTTGAATGAGACCTTCAGCAGCTATATCCAAGAAGAAAAAAGAATCAGTGAACTCTTCCAGAACAAAATGAAAGAGATCCGGGAGCAGGAACAAGATAAAAGTAAAGTCCAAGAATTGACAAAGACCTATTACGACAATGAGTATAAGCCGGCCTATATGGCTATGCTGAAGGACTTCATCGATAAAAACCAAGATAATTACATCGGTGCTTTTGCCCTTCAAAACCTATCGAACTTTATGAACCCGGAAGAAATGGAATCTATCATTGCCCAATCCAGCGCCTTTATCCAAAGTAGGAACATCATCCGGAAACTGAGCCAACGGATTACCAACCTGAAAAAGACGGCCGTCGGACAACCTTTCACCGACTTTACAGTGGAAACCGAAGATGGCAAAAAAGGTTTCCCTCTCCGACTATGTAGGAAAAGGGAATTATGTATTGGTTGACTTCTGGGCAAGCTGGTGCGGCCCCTGTCGTGCAGAGACCCCGATACTGGCAGAAGTGTATAACCAATACAAGGATAAAGGATTCCAAGTACTTGGTGTAGCCACATGGGACCAGCCGAAAGATACAAAGAAAGCCATCGAAGATTTGAAGATTACTTGGCCACAGATTCTCAATGCCCAGAACACGCCTTCTGAACTGTACGGCTTCAACGGAATTCCGCATATCATCTTGTTTGGCCCTGACGGGACAATCGTAGCTCGCGACCTGAGAGGCGATGCGTTGAAAGCAAAAGTAAAAGAGATGATGCAATAATATAATATGCACAAACAACTGCTTATAGTAATGTTGATTTGTCTGAAAGGTGCCGATTATATATCTGCACAGCAGTGGACAAAAAAGGATTCAGTCTGGCTCCAGAACGTCTTGTCCGGTAAAGAAAAGCTGGAACTGAATCCAGAGACGATGAAAGCGATTCAATCAGGTTCTTTTATAAACTTGGATGAACCGGCTTCCGACATGAAAATGTCACCGGTAACCCCGTTACCCATCCTCAAAGATTTCACCGAATACATACAAACAGATTCAACCCATCGTAAAATAGCATTAAAGGACCTGCCTCCTGGTGTTTTCTGGTTATATGCTCCTCCTCCCGGTAAATTTTTACCGGTCTATAAAAATATGCTCGAAACATGGAAAAACGATCCTATGAATCGTTCTCATAACACAGGCTTCGTCACTTTCGACTTCGCAGAAATGACCAGCAGGAAGAGTTATATACACAAACGTAATGCCAAAAGAGATGGGACATGGAGAAATTACAACAATCTACCTACTCCCGACATCATCAAGAAAAAGAAGAAACTCGCAACTGGTCATCCGGAATTTGCCAGGCAGGATACGCTTTTGTCACGCAAGGATTCGTTGCAGTTAAAAGACACGACACACGTAACCTCCTTTGCTCCGATGAACTAAACAGCCCATAGAATAAATTTTCAAAAAAAGTCGTATCATTTTGCAACAATCCAGTGTCATATAACGTCTTATAGTTATACAAGAAATATTAATCGGAAACAGGTTATGACAAAAATACAACTATTAGCTACACTGTTGGCACTTTTCATCTTTGCCATGCTGGGAGCATGCAGTAATGAAGATTATCCGGAACCGGATGTTTTCAAGGTAACACCAGACCTCCGCACCCGTATCAATACTGGGATAAAAATGGCTTCCCGCACAGAAAAGAGGCTTTTCAACGAGACATTCAACTCTTTTCTTCACAAATGCGATGAAATGGGATCAGAAAATACTCCCTATCAATATATGGAAACGGAAGAGTATGCAGATCTGAAAAAGCTAATACTGTCATCCTCTCCCGCTACCTGCTATTTGTTAATGGACCGCTACCTAAAACGAAATCCCCCTTTCTTCTCTTTCATTCTGAACGATCTGATCGAAACAGCCTACCCCAATACAGCGGATAAGATTGCTAACCGGATGAAGTCGTTGACTACCGTACAGGAAACAATGGAGCTATTCCCTCAGGTTTGCTTGGAAATCTGGCTGGATGAAATTGAGAGCCGTTAGGTTACTCCCACTCCGGCGGTTCCTGCCCCAGCAAATTCTTGACGAAGAAATCGTGCATTTTGTGCATTTCAAACGGACCGCCGAGGCTGTGCGTCTTGCCTGGTAGATAAAGCTGTTCGAAATTCTTGTTTGCTTTCATCAAGCACTAACAACCTGCAAGGTGGAAGCCGGATCGACGTTGTCATCCAGTTCACCGTTGATCAGGAGCAACTTGCCTTTCAGACGGTAAGCATTGTCGACATTGGAGGAGGTGCTATAAGAGGCGTCGATCGGATAGCCCATCCACTGTTCGTTCCACCAGATTTTATCCATCCGGTTGTCATGGCAACCGCAAAGGGCGACTGCAACCTTATAAAAATCGTTATGGAACAGCAAAGCAGCCATCGCATTCTGACCTCCGGCCGACCAGCCATAGATGCCGACACGATTCAAATCCATATACTTGTATTTCGCACCTGCCGCTTTCATCCAAGCGATACGATCCGGGAAACCGGCATCTTTTAGGTTCTTCCAACATACATCATGGAAAGCTTTCGAGCGGTTGGACGTCCCCATACCGTCGATCGAAACGACGATAAAGCCGAGTTCTACCAATTTGGAGACCAGATGATGGGCCGGTTTGAAGTCCTTATCCACATGCGAATCATGCGGACCGGCATAAATAAACTCTACGACCGGATAAGATTTGGAAGCATCAAAGTGCATTGGGCGATAAATGTTCCCCCAAATATCCGTCTGCCCGTCCCGGCCTTTCGCGCAGAACACTTCCGGCATTTGCCAGCCTTCCGCCTGCAACGCACTCACATCGCACCTCTGTAATCCGGCCACCACAGACACATCCGAAGTCCGCTTCAACTGACTGACAGGCGGCAGGTCGGGGCGAGAATAGACATCGGTAAAATAAGAACGGTCGGCAGAGAAAGTCACACGGTGTTCCCGTTCTCAGGAGTCATATCGGTAAAGCCTGTTCCATCCAAGTTAATCCGGCAGTAATGCAGGTTATAAGGATCTTCGCCTTTATTAAAGCCCGAAGCGGTGAAATAGACAACCCGGTTCGTCTCATCCACATAATCGACCTGACGGAGCACCCATTCACCCTTTGTCACCTGTCGTTTCACCTGCCCGCTCGTACCATCTATCAGGTAAAGATGACGCCATCCGTCCCGTTCGGAAATCCAAAGCAATTCTTTTCCGTCATCCAGATCATACCGATAGTTGTTATAATAATAGATGAAAGTCTTCGTCTGCTCATCCACCAAATGACGGATAGAACCGTCGGCAGCACTCACTTCGCCAATGACATAACGCTGATGCCCGCGCTGGTTGAACTCGAACGTGAACGCGCGGCTGTCTTCGCGCCAACCGGTCAGGTTCAGATAGAACTGATTTTCATAAGGAGTGACATTCAACGCCATTTGCTTGCGCGCCTCCACATCGAAGAGCACCGGCAGGTAAACAGGCAATACATCCCCCGGCTTCGCATAGTCGCGCCATTGCAGGATCGGCTGCTTCTGGCTGGACGGGCTGGATTCGATCAGCGGAATGCGGCGTTCCTGCACGTCGCGCACTTTCACGGTTGCCAGCTTCCGGGAGTCGGGCGACCAGATGATCGACCAACCGTCATAACGCAGATTCGCCGTGCCATCCATCGTCAAGGCAATCTCTTCCTTTGGTTTATCTTTCTCCTTCTCATCCAGAGGGGCGAGAGATAGAGATTATTATCTTTCACATACGCTTCCCACTTCTTATCGGGCGAGACAACAGGAACCGGAGCCTCTTCGCGACGACGCCAGCGATCCGGCCTCTTCTCTTCCTCTTTCAGCAGGGATTCGGCCAGTTTCTTTTGCTTTTTGGAGAAGAATGCCGCCAATCCTTTCTTATCCGCAGCACGCTGTTTCTTTCCACTCTCCGCATTGACGAGATAGTAGAAATCTCCTTCCTTCTCATGATTCTTATACCAGAAATAGTGTGAACTGTCTATCCATTCGGGATGGATAGCAGGAGAATAAACCCGGTCGGAGCATTTCAGGATCGTGTCAGCACGCTCGTAATCGGCACGCGTCACCTGCGAAGCGGCACTTTCCGCACCGAATGCCATCGTCAACAAGCAAAAGATAAACAAAGTCGTTTGTTTCATAATAATCAGTGATTTATTTTTCAATTTTCAACTTTCAATTTTCCAACCACCAGTCGATCATCTTCCGTGCCAAGCTCAGCTTGTGCGGTATTTCCGGCAGGTTATCTTTCGAGAAGAAGGAACCGGAACTCAACTCTTCGTCCTGCAATTTGATCTCCCCGCTGACATAATCGGCTATAAAACCGATCATCAGGTTGCTCGGATACGGCCACGGCTGGTTGCCAAAATAAGTGATATTCCTGATCGTCAATCCTGTTTCCTCCCACACTTCACGTTCCACGCATTGTTCCAACGTCTCCCCCGTTTCCAGGAAGCCGGCCACAAGCCCATGAAACGTTCCCCGGAAGTTACGCGCATGCACCAACAGGATTTCCTCACCTTTCCGGATCAAGACCAGTACGGCAGGCGATACCGACGGGAACATCTCATTGCCGCAATGAGGGCATTTCTTCATGATCGGCCTTTCAGTTCCGTCGGCGTCCCGCAGACAGGACAAAACCGGCTGTGTTGATCCCAATAGACAATCTCATACGCTTTCCCCGCCTGATCATAGGAGTAACGGTCGATATGATCATAGGAAGCGCGGAGTCCCATAGGCATGAAAACATCCGTCTCTTCCAGGGGCGCATCGGTAAAAGCCGCCATCGCCATTGTCCCGTCCTGCATCTCGACCGGAAGCGAGCGGGCAACCGTCACAGGCGCTTCGTCCGTACAAGGGATTACATAGCCGTCAGCTTTCTTTTGCAGTAGAAGTTGGTCATTGTAGAAGACGTACCAATACAAAGACGCGTTATTTGTCTTTTCCATATATCTGATTCTTTAGAACACCACAAACATACGGAAAAAATGGAATTATCCTCGCACTTGCAATATATATAGTGACGCATAAAACATGAAGAGGTATGGTTATAATAACCAATTAAGAACTTATACTATATGAATTAAGAAGAAGTACCGTATTATTTAGCCCTTTTCCTTCTACTTATAAGTTGTCCGCTTGGCGGCGAACGATCGTTCTCTTGCAAGCGGACAACCGTTCGCCGCCAAGCGAACGATTTATGGGTTAAGATAAGCGTGCTAATATATACAGAAGAACGGGGTAAAAGATACAGATGCTTATGATAAACCGTGCGCATCCGAACTCCTTTTGTGCGTATATGCACGATCATCAAACCCGGCACAACAGATAACATCTTATCTACAAGTTTTTTACGATTATGGCACGACTTTTGTCACATTTCTCGTAAACAAATCAGTTAAAGACCATGATTAAAACAGTTGCATTAGAAAAGATCTTCCGCACGGAAGAGGTAGAGACGTTGGCTCTTAATAAAGTAAGCATAGAGGTGAAGGAAGGGGAATTCGTAGCCATTATGGGCCCTTCCGGTTGTGGAAAATCAACGTTGTTGAATATCTTAGGATTGCTCGACAACCCGACCAGCGGAGAATATTACCTGAACGGGATCGAAGTATCCCGATATACGGAAGCCCAGCGGACGAAACTGCGCAAAGGGATTATCGGGTTCGTCTTCCAAAGTTTCAATCTGATCGACGAGTTGAATGTATACGAGAATATAGAACTTCCTTTGCTCTACATGGGTGTATCGGCTGCCGAGCGAAAGAAAAAGGTACAGGAAGCAATGGAACGGATGGCGATCGTGCACCGCGAAAAGCATTTCCCGCAGCAGTTGTCCGGCGGCCAGCAACAGCGTGTCGCCATTGCCCGCGCCGTAGTGGCCAACCCGAAGCTGATCCTCGCCGACGAACCGACCGGTAACCTGGACAGTAAAAACGGACAGGAAGTGATGAACCTGCTCAGCGAACTGAACAAGGAAGGGACGACGATCGTCATGGTGACGCACAGCCAGCACGATGCCGGGTTTGCCTCCCGCACCATCAACCTGTTCGACGGACAGGTGGTAACGGAGACGTTGATCTAAGTCTTAAATGTTATAAAAGGAAAAGAATGGGCCGTAACGTATCAAGATATGTTACGGCTTACGAAATTATCGTACCCCGCATGATTCCAAATCAAATAAACTTGTATATTGCCGGCACTAATCATAAATCGAATTGCTTATGAAGACACTTGCATGGTTGTTTGGAATCTTTGTCTGCGCTTCTTCCGCTTACGGGCAAAAGACCGTTACGATCGAAGGAGACATACGGAATATGCCGGATACCGTCAGATTTTTTTGCGCGGAGATGAAAGGAAACGGGATGGATGTACGACCGGAAGATCAGGAAAAAATGGTGAACGGTAAATTCAAATTCACCAGGGAAGCCGACAGGACGACCAAGATGTACATATCCCTCAACAACACCGGCTACACCGTATGGGTGAAGCCCGGAGCGAACATCAAAATCACCGGAGAAGCCCCTTATGTGCAGAACTGGCTGGCGGAAAGCGACATTCCAATCCCCGAACAAGTCGAACTGAACCGCTTCCGGGAGGCTACACGGGAGGAAAACATACGCATCCACGACTTAACGGCAGAGTGTATGAAACTGCTCCCCAAGATCAGAGCGAAAGATTCGGTCGCCAAACAGGAATTTGCTTCGATCAGGCAGACGGTGAACAGCATACATGACGAGATTATCCTGCAAAAAGAGTTGCTGCTCATGCTGGACTATCCGATTACCGATGCCGGTCTGGAAGAACTGAGAGACGCTGCCAAGAGTTGCCAAGCGGGAAAGTTGAAGGATAAAGCGTTAGTCGTATCTGTCTACAGCAAGCTGACGGACGAACAAAGACAATCCCGGTTGGGGGAAGAGATAACTTCCTTGTTGTCTATCTCCTCGACAGTTCAGGAAGGAGACAAGATCGCGGATGTCGAACTGAAAGACATCAAAGGGAACATCCACCATCTTTCCGACTATAAAGGGAAATACATCATCCTTGATTTCTGGAGCCGATACTGTGGCCCTTGCCTCGATGCGTTTCCTTTACTAAAGGAAATTGCGGAAAAATATAAAGAGAAAATTGTCGTTATCAGCCTGTCTGTAGATCCAGAAGCGGTTTGGAAAGAGACAGAAGTCAAAGAATCGGCAGACAACTGGCTGCAACTGTCCGACGGACTGGGCATGAGTGGCATAGCGGCTCATTACGGGGTACATGCGCTTCCTTCGTTTATCTATATTTCACCGGAAAGCACCGTCCTGAAAGCCGGACAAGGGTATAAATTCTTGTCGGAAGATATCCGTACATTTATAAAAGACAAATAACCTAATTCAAATGAATATGAAACACGGACTTTACTTATTTATCCCGGAGTTGATAAGCAACGATCCGTAGCTGCTGTATGACGGCTCTTTCACTTATCTGATCTCCTACCTGAAATATACGAACTTTACCGGAGAAGACAGGCCCGCATACGGGATGTGAAAGACGGAACCGTATTCTTCCTGAAACAATTCAGCACGCAGCGGATTATAAATCAAAGATCCAACTGGTTAATGAGCATGGCAGGAAATACGACTTAAAAAACTCTATTTACCAAAGACCATATATAATTGTAAGTTTTCAGCACATAGACATTAACGCACAGTATGAATAAAAAGCCGGAAACAATATACACCATTTGCAAATACAGATGGTCGGCAATAATTGGGTCCAACCCCAAAAGCCGCTTTATACCGCCTAACAGAATGATGGTAAAGGGATGGACCAAATATATTTCATATCCTTCATTAGAATATATATCAATATAACGACGAACCATTGCAGATCTGTCATATAAGAAAACTAATCCCTTTTTCATATAAATTCCACCTATTCCTAAAACAGCCATTCCGTATGAGGCAAACAATAAGTTTGGCGGAAATTTATTAGCTTGCAGATCAAAAGGGACTCTTTCAACTCCGAAAGCATAAATCAAATATCCTACGGCAGCTATTACACAAACAACAATTTGCCAGCCTAACTTCTTCTTATAATACAATCCCCATATCGTAAAAAACAGATAGACTATTACAGTTTGAAGCAACTCTGGATAATAAGCTTTGAACAATAGCAACAATACCAAAACGACACTGAAAAGGATAAAAGGTATATTACACCGGCGAATCATCCGGCATAAAAAGGGAAGACAAAGAGATATGATCAAGTAAGGCGGAATAAACCAAATATGATCAAATAATCGATATTCTACCGTAGGGGTAAAGAACACATAAGATATAAAGTCATTCAACGGTATTATCTCTCCCGACTTCCAATAATGATACACAACAGCCGGAAAACAAACCAATGCATACTTCCAGTAAGGGATCGCGACTCTTTTTATCCGGCCCTTCAAATAAGTCCGAAACGGTTTTTCCAATGACAGGGAAAATGAGGCTCCTACTATATAAAACACGGTTGCCATTGCAAAGAATATCCCGGTAATCCAGCTTCCTTCAAATATGCCGACCTTGACACCTTCCCACCATATCAAATGACAAAAACAGGTGATATAGATCATTATAGCCCCTCTGTATATATCCAGATTCCGATCTCTCATGTTCTATTTGTTTCCTATAAGCATTGAAGGTTACAAAGATACTTTTTCCTTTTAATAAAAAAGAGTAATATTGCATACTAAAACAAATCAATCAAATTAATGAGCAATTCCATACATTTAATCAGTCTCTTATTACTGGCTTCCGGCTATCCATACAAGCCCAGGAAAAGAGAGCCATGACATTCGATGAAATGGTCGGATGGAAACGCATATCCGAACAACGTATTTCCGATAACGGGAAATGGGTATTCTGCAAGATGGAACCTGGCGGGGAGATGCGACCATCCTGCTATATAATGATAAAGGAGAAGAGAAAAGGTTCTTTTAAACCTGCTGCAAAAGCACAATTCAGTTCCTCCTCCGAATATCTCTTGGTGACAAAAACGCCTCCCCTAAAAGAAGTGGAGGCTGAGAAGCTAAAGAAAACGGACAAGGATAAAATGCCGATGAACAGCCTCATCATTTCCCGCCTGTCCGGAGGGATGGAAACAATCGATTCGCTCAAATCTTATAAACTATCGGAAACAGCCGACTGGCTGGCTTACCAACGCGGAAGCAAAAAAGATTCCATGCTTTATATCCGGTCGCTCGACGGAATGCAACAAGACTCGTTCCCGGCAGTCAGCGATTTCGGATTTGCCCAAAAAGGGAATGTGTTATACGTCGTATCCGACTCTGTCCTTTATACCTACATTCCTCAGAAAGGAAATAACCGGATCTCCGATAAAAAAGGGGTATTCAAGAAGATTGCATTCAACGAAAACGGTAGCAAGCTCGCTTACCTGTTTTGTCCCCATAAAGATTCGGCCGCAACCCGGAGCAGCCTGTATCTGGCAGAAAATAATACCCCCGGCAAACTGATTGCAGAACGAGGGGATAAAGCATTCCCCGCTTCATGGATTATCAGTGAAAATGCGCCCTTATATTTTTCCGAAAACGCAAGCCGTCTTTTCTTCGGAACTGCTCCGGAGCCCAAACAGAAAGACACGACCCTTTTGGCTGAGAATCGCCGGATGTACAGGTATGGAGCTGGGATGAAAAGGTACAATACACGCAACAGTCCTTTAACAAAGCAACCGATTTGAAACGATCTTATACAGCCATCTACAACCTCGGTTCCGGACGCCTTCTCCAATTGGCAACAGAAGAACTTCCGACTCTGCAAACAGCCGATGAGGGGAATGCCATATGGGCGCTTCTCTCCACCACAAGACCTTACGGCACACAAAGCATGTGGACCGCACGCCAGTTTCATGATATCTACATAATCAACCTGGAAACCGGGGAACGCCGGCAGATCAAGGAGAAAAGCCCTTCCTACATGCGTTTCTCCCCAAAAGGAAAATACACATACTGGTATCAGGATCAAGATAGTTCCTGGTATACTCGTTCGACGGCCGACGGCAAAGAATACCGCCTGACAACTCCGCAGACATTTGCCGCCTGGGACGAAGATAACGATGTCCCCGACTATCCTTCACCCTACGGAATAGCAGGTTGGACGGATGACGATCAATCTATCCTGATCAAGGACCGTTACGATATCTGGAAGTTTGATCCGATTGCTGCTTCTTCTCCGGTCAACCTGACCGTCAACGGGCGAAAAGAACAAATCACTTACTCGCTGATCCAACTGGATCGGGAGAAAAGAGCCTACAATACAAGCGAAGCACAATATCTCACCGGATTTAACGAAAGAACCAAAGGTTCCGGATATTATACTACCCGCCTCAACAAGCCGGTTGCCCCGAAAGCATTGCTTGCCGGTAATTTCAAACTGGCGGCCCTGGCCAAAGCAAAGGATGCCAATGCCGTAATCTACACGCAGGAAACATACGAGCAATATCCAGATATCCAATTATCCAATCTCAGTTTCAAAAAATCCATCCGTTTGACAGACGGCATCCGCCAGCAGGATTCCATCATTTGGGGGACAGCCGAACTGACTTCCTGGATCTCCCTGGATGGCCGGCCTCTGGAAGGTGTCATCTACAAACCGGCCGATTTCGACCCGAACAAGAAATATCCGGTAATCGTAAATTTCTACGAACGTAATGCCAATACATTATACAACTACCATATGCCCAGTCCCGGACGTTCAACGATCGACTATCCGTTCTACCTCAGCCACGGCTTTATCATTTTCAATCCTGATGTCCGCTTCACAGACGGCTATCCGGGTGAAAGTTGTTACAATTGCGTGATGCCGGGTATCACCTCACTGATCGCCAAAGGCTATGTAAATGAAAAGGCGATCGGTGCACAAGGGCATAGCTGGGGAGCTATCAGGTTGCCTACTTAGCTACCCGCACCCGGCTCTTTGCCGCAATCGAATCGGGTGCTCCGGTTGTTAATATGCTGAGTGCGTATGGCGGAATCCGTTGGGGCTCCGGCTTAAACCGTTCCATGCAATATGAACACGGGCAGAGTCGCATAGGGGGCAATATCTGGGAAATGCCGTTGCAATACATTGAAAACTCTCCCTTGTTCAATATGGATAAGGTGACCACTCCGATCCTGATCATGCACAACGATGCAGACGGGCATGTACCCTGGTATCAGGGAATCGAATACTTCATTGCCCTTAAACGCTTGCAAAAACCGGCGTGGTTGCTCAACTATACCGGCGAACCGCACTGGCCGATGCGCCTGGCAAACCGGATCGATTTCCAGAAACGCATGTTCCAGTTCTTCCACCACTACCTGCAAAATGCCCCCATGCCCAAATGGATGAATGAAGGTGTTCCGGCGGTAGATCAGGATTTCGAATTGGGATATTAAAACTCCATCCGAAACTCTGTCCGGACATTCGGTATGGATGAGACGGAAAGTTGGCCGCCATGCAATTGCATGATACGTTGGGAAATCGGCAGGCCGATACCGCTTCCGCCGGATTTGGTGGAAAAGAAAGGAGTAAAGATTGCAGATAACCGTTCGGGAGGAATCCCCGGACCGTTGTCTGTTATTGTTATAAGGAGATGCCCGGTTGCCCCAGCACATGTATCGACCCTGACAATTCCATCCTCTTGTCCTTCTACTGCCTGCAATGCGTTCCGGATCAGATTAATCAATGCAAGAGTAAGCAGATTGGCATCGCCATATACTTGAAGTTCCTTGCCTGTCGACCTATCAGCTTTACCGTCGCAGTAAACGACCCGTTCACTTCTCGGTTCGGCTTGTAGCAACCGTTCCAGCTTAGTAAATAACGCCGGTACGGAAACTGTTTTATATTCCGGCTCCGGCAAATGTGTCAAACGATGGTACGAATCGAGAAAAGCAGTCAGATTCTTCACCTGGCTGTTGATAACTTCAAGTCCTTCGCGTTGCCGGGATATGGAAGTACGGTCCAGATGTTTTAACAGGTCTGCCGAAAGAGAAGCGATCGGAGTGACAGAGTTACGAATTTCATGTGTCATCACTCGGAGAATACTCTCATAATAAAGGCTTTTCTCTTCAATCTCAATATGTTTATCACCCAACTGCCGGAGGATATGATTCATATCGGCATATAAAGCATTCGTAAAGGGATCATCCGGATTAGCAGGGAAATGTTGCGTCGTATCCTCGTTTCGCATCGCCTCGAAGAAGACGGACAATTTATAGTTCAAGCGGGTTGCCAACCGGATTATAAACAGAGTTATCAACAGGATAAACAGCAGACACACAAATGATAAGAAAAATGACAACCGTGTTATTAACAACCAGGAGCCAATCAGGGATAAAAGCACGATCAATACTGCACCCCCTACAATCTTAGCATATAACCTACGACTGTACATAAAACAAAGGTACATCAATTACAGTAAACCAGCAAAAAGGCAGAAAGAATACGAATTGCACGTTATTTTACGAATAAACAGTAATATGTTTGTTTTTAACAAATTAAATCGATTTATTTGTATCCGACTATCTAATGCAAATAGAATACAAACAATTAATCCGGAGATTATGAACAAGACAACGAGACTTTTAGGAAGTTTGCTTATTATCACAATAGCAACATCCTGCGGAACGGGAGACAAAAATCAATCCGCACAAACAGACGATCCTTTGGCCAACAGCCCGATAGTCGGTCAATATGTACAGGCAGGAACAGACAATGTAATGTCGTGCGACCAGAAACTACTGGCCGATACTGTACGCATACCTCTCAGTTTCTTCACAGAAAAATTGGAAATAGTAAAACTGGATAGTCGGGACGAGGCATTGGTCGGACAAACCGGAGTGACAATTTCAGATAATTACATCTTGGTACATGGCCGCCAGCCAAACCCATTCAAACTATTCGACCGCAAGGGGAATTTCCTGACCAACATCGGTGCGATCGGACAAGGCCCCGGCGAATACCAAATGGTGTATGATGCCAAATTGGACGAGGCAAACAACCGCATCTATATCCTGCCTTGGAATGCATCGCAACTTTTAGTGTACGACTTGCAAGGAAACGTCTTAGACCCGATTCCTCTTTGCTTGCGTTGTCCGAAAGCAAAATTCAATGTCGATCTTACCGGAGGCAAGGTTTCGATAGTTCTGTTGCCTTTCAAAGGCTCTGCGGCCGTTGCCTGGACACAGGATTTGAAAGGAAACAGGCTCGGCTACATGGAACCGGGACATTTGGAAGCACCTCAGGACTTCAGTAATGAAGTAATATCAGGATTCAATATCCCCGGCACGTTCGATGTCAATATTTTATGTATAATGCCGACCCGCGTCGATTCGCTCTACCGATATGACGGAGACAACAGTCGTTTGATCCCGACATTCACACTCAACTTTGCCAATACAGATAAAATTCCCTGGCACGGATACGGAGAATGGCCACACCATTTCATTGGAGATTTCTCAGAACCGCCGGTTGAAGTCGCTCCCGGATCATGGACCAACGGAAAGACTTTTCATTACATCGTGGACAAAAAAACAGGAAAAGGTTCTTTCTTTAAACTCTATAACGACTATTTCGGCAATTTGGAAATCGACTATCCCAGTTATGCATTCTCAAATGGCTATTATATCCGGAATATCGAACCCGGTAACCTCATGACCGACATCGAGAACGCGTTGAAAAACAAGGATATCACCTCCGAAATGCGTAAAAAGCTGACCGATCTTCAAAACACGATCGAGGATAACGACAATAATTATGTCATGATCGCCAAGCTCAAAAAATAGCCTCCCACGAACAAACAACTACTCCTCATCCTGTTGCCGGCACTCCTGCTGACAACAGGATGTAAACAACAACAGGCATCCGGAACGGAAGGCACGATCATCAAGGTCGAAGCTCATCAACCGCTTCCGCCGAAAAACACGAAAGCCCTCTTTATCCGGACCTATAAAGAAGGCTATTACCTTTTCCCAATATACCGGCCGTCGCCTGGACACACAAGACTTCAATGGAGTGAGGATGTTTTTCTGTAGGAGATACAGTCTTTTTTGTTGAAACACGTGACTTATTTTGCTTCAAACAGGCAGAAAAAGTGCCGAAGATTCCCGTTTACAGGCTTTTTACACCCGGATGTGAACGGTCTTGACACCCGAGTGTGAATGATATCG
>ENA-OQCE01000101-OQCE01000101.1-human-gut-metagenome-genome-assembly--contig:-NODE-101-length-38733-cov-2.106641_pt1 | contig 38733 bp, 44 predicted proteins | sample MGYA00242495_ERZ504572 | MGnify/ENA primary metagenome ERZ504572 (study PRJEB26092, sample SAMD00036228) | human gut metagenome | host: Homo sapiens | study: EMG produced TPA metagenomics assembly of... | reverse complement strand
TGTTAACCTTTGTCCATGGCCTTTGTTATCGATTTTCGCTTGTTTTCTAATTAGCAAACACTAAGAATAGTAGAAAAAGTCTGACACGGCAAAATCCTGGGCAACTTTTTGTTGCTCAGGTACTTAAAAAGTTATATTTATAATAGTGTTGCGGAATTAAGGTTATATACGGAATCTTTATTGCCAATTCTGTGGTTTTTCATAAGATGGGTGGGCAATTCCTTTTCTTGCCAATTGTTAACTGACGTTATCATGTCTGTAGCAATTTGTTCCAATTGTAGTATTAATCGTTCAAAATAGTATTTTTTTGTTCAAAAAATGCTATACACGGTAACAACTACATGCAAATTGTTTATACATTTGCGTTGTTGTTTATGTAACTATTGGGATGAACAAACCGTTGCTGACAAACGTTAATAGGTACGAGTACTTATATAGCTGACGAAAGACGCGACTTGGCTGATTTGTTTTAGAGGATACACGCGACTTACAACTTAGTATTGGGAAAAATAATTAAGGAAATATAGAATAAAAAAGATTGCTTATGTCACAGATTGTTGGACATATCTCACAGGTAATCGGACCTGTAGTAGACGTCTATTTCGAAGGAACGGAGGCAGAGATGATGTTGCCGAGTATTCACGACGCACTGGAAATAAAAAGGTCGAACGGAAAAAGACTGATTGTAGAGGTACAGCAACACATTGGTGAAAACACGGTGCGTACTGTTGCTATGGACAGTACGGACGGCCTGCAGAGAGGTATGAAAGTGCATCCGCTGGGAGGCCCCATCACCATGCCGATAGGTACACAAATCAAAGGCCGCCTGATGAACGTAGTGGGCGACTCTATCGACGGCATGAAGGAACTGGACCGTACCGGTGCTTATCCCATCCATCGCGAACCCCCTAAGTTTGAAGATTTGACTACCGTACAAGAGGTACTTTATACAGGCATCAAGGTTATCGACTTGCTGGAACCCTATAGCAAGGGCGGTAAAATCGGTCTGTTTGGTGGCGCCGGTGTAGGCAAGACAGTGCTTATCCAGGAACTCATCAATAATATTGCGAAGAAGCAGCACGGCTTCTCTGTGTTTGCCGGTGTAGGAGAACGTACACGTGAAGGCAACGACCTGCTGAGAGAAATGATTGAATCCGGTGTTATCCGTTACGGAGAAGAATTCAAGAAGAGCATGGAGGAGGGCCATTGGGATTTGTCCAAAGTAGATTATGACGAAGTGGCCAAATCACAAGTGTCTTTGATATTCGGTCAGATGAACGAACCTCCCGGTGCGCGTCAGTCCGTGGCATTGTCAGGGTTGACGGTAGCCGAGTCCTTCCGTGACATGGGAGCGGAGACGGACGGTCCGCGTGACATTCTGTTCTTCATTGATAATATCTTCCGTTTCACTCAAGCCGGTTCCGAGGTTTCGGCCTTGCTGGGCCGTATGCCTTCTGCCGTGGGTTATCAGCCGACACTGGCAACGGAAATGGGTGCCATGCAGGAGCGTATTACCTCTACGAGAAATGGTTCCATCACTTCCGTGCAGGCTGTATATGTGCCTGCCGATGACTTGACTGATCCGGCGCCTGCTACAACATTTACCCACCTCGATGCCACCACGGTGTTGAGCCGTAAGATTACCGAACTTGGTATTTATCCTGCTGTAGACCCGTTGGAATCCACTTCACGCATTCTTGACCCACACATCGTGGGGGTGGAACACTACGAAGTGGCACAACGTGTGAAACAAATATTGCAGCGCAACAAGGAATTGCAAGACATTATCTCCATCCTCGGTATGGAGGAGCTCTCTGATGCCGACCGTACGTTGGTGAACCGTGCGCGTCGTGTGCAGCGCTTCCTTTCACAGCCATTTGCCGTTGCCGAGCAGTTTACGGGTGTCCCCGGTACAATGGTTTCCATTGAGGATACTATCAAAGGCTTCAAGATGATTCTTGACGGAGAGGTGGACTACCTGCGAACCAGCTTTCTTGAATGTGGGAACCATTGAAGAAGCTATTGAGAAGGGTAAGAAACTACTGGAACAGGCAGGGGAAAAAACGATTAAAAATTAAAACTCTGGGAGCTTTGATAATGAAGAAGTTGCATTTGAATATTGTTTCACCGGAGAAGGAACTCTTCAACGGGGAAGTGGAAAGTGTTACATTGCCGGGCACTATGGCTCTTTTTCTATCCTGCCGCAGCATGCACCGATTGTGTCATCGTTGGGAACGGGGACATTGGTTTACGCAACGGACGGTGAGGAACATGAGCTGGATATTCAAAGCGGATTCGTAGAGATGAGTAACGGAAGGGTTGCCGTCTGTATAGAACAGCAATAGGCAATTAAAAATAAGAAATTGAAGATTAAAGGTTGTTGGCGTGACTATTACTAAGAGAAACTACTTATTGCATACAGCGCTCTTGACGGTATTGATAGGAATCGTAGGCGGATGGACGTACTTTTCGATAAATCCGCATCACTATTTCGGCGGTTATCTGCTGATTCCGCTTTTCTTCTTTGTTTTCGGAGTATTCATGATTAATATGACCGAAAGCTGCCGTCACCGGATGCCGGGACGAATGTTGCAGATTTATCTGCTGATGCGTGTGATGAGAATGCTGGTTTCCATGATTGTGATGCTGGTTTATTGCGTTGCAGTACGTGAGGAAGCCAGGGCGTTTCTGTTGACGTTTATAGCCAACTATCTGATATATTTGATTTATGATTCCTGGTTCTTCTTCACTTTCGAGGCGAACAAGAAACAGAAAAAGAAAAGTAACAATGAAAAGATTGCGTAACATACTGACTGTAGTTCTGTTGGCATTGGGCATGTTGCTACCCGCCACGGTGCGGGCTGAGAATACGGTGGACGTGAAGGAGATTGTCTTCGGGCATATCGGCGATTCTTACGAATGGCACATCACGACGTGGGGCGAAACTCACGTTACGATTCCCTTGCCGGTAATAGTGCATAGCTCTACCACCGGATGGCATGTCTTTCTATCCTCACGTCTGGAGGAGAACGGTGGAAGTTATGAAGGCTTTTCCATCGCTCCCGCAGGAAGCAAGTACGAAGGCAAGCTGGTGGAGCATGATGCCACCGGAAACGAAATACGCCCGTTGGATATCTCCATCACGAAGGTGACACTGGCTTTGCTCATCAACAGTGCATTGCTGCTTGTCATCATTTTAAGTGTGGCGCACTGGTATCGCAAGCACCCGCAGGGAAGTGCCGCTCCCGGTGGTTTCATCGGGTTTATGGAGATGTTTATCATGATGGTGAACGATGATATTATAAAGAGCTGTGTCGGTCCGAAGTACCGTAAATTCGCACCTTACTTGCTGACGGCCTTCTTCTTTATTTTCATCAATAACATTATGGGGCTGATTCCTTTCTTTCCCGGAGGGGCCAACGTGACGGGAAATATAGCCATTACGATGGTATTGGCCATCTGCACTTTCTTGGCCGTGAATATCTTTGGAACCAAGACCTATTGGAAAGATATCTTCTGGCCGGATGTGCCTGGTGGCTGAAGGTGCCGGTCCCCATGATGCCGTTTATCGAGTTCTTCGGTATTTTTACCAAACCGTTTGCTTTGATGATACGTCTTTTTGCCAATATGCTGGCAGGACACATGGCAATGCTGGTGCTTACCTGCCTGATATTCATCTCGGCCAGTATGGGACCTGCTTTGAACGGAACGCTTACCGTGGCCTCGGTGCTGTTCAATATCTTTATGAATGCACTTGAATTGTTGGTTGCCTTTATCCAGGCATATGTGTTCACCATGCTGTCAGCCGTGTTCATCGGTCTGGCGCAGGAAGAGCATAAGGAGAAGGCGGTGAAATGATACGATTATTGGGAATATAAATATTAATAAAAATAACCATTTAAAAACTGAAAGTTATGTTACTATCTGTATTATTGCAAGCTGCTGCGGCAGGTGTGGGAGTTAGTAAACTGGGTGCAGCCATTGGTGCTGGTCTGGCTGTTATTGGTGCTGGTGTAGGTATCGGTAAAATCGGCGGTTCTGCATGGAGGCCATTGCCCGTCAGCCGGAAGCATCCGGAGATATCCGTATGAACATGATTATTGCCGCTGCCTTGATTGAAGGTGTTGCTTTGTTGGCAGTAGTTGTGTGTTTATTGGTGTTCTTTTTATAATGTACAATCTACCATTTACGATTTACAATTTGTCCGTGCAGCATCACCGCGCAGCCAAATTGTAAATCGTAAGTTGTCAAATCGTAAATAAAATTATGTCATTGTTATTACCCGATAGTGGTCTGCTGTTCTGGATGCTTCTTTCATTCGGTGTGGTGTTTGTGGTGCTTGCCAAGTACGGTTTTCCCGTTATCACCAAGATGGTGGAAGGTCGCAAGACCTACATCGACCAGTCTTTGGAAGTGGCACGCGAAGCAAATGCCCAGCTCTCCAAACTGAAAGAGGAGAGTGAAGCGTTGATTGCTGCTGCCAACAAAGAACAAGGACGCATTCTGCGGGAGGCGATGCATGAGCGTGACAAGATTATCGTCGAAGCACGCAAGCAGGCGGAAGCCGCCGCGCAGAAGGAGCTGGACGAAGTTAAAAAGCAGATACAGCAAGAGAAGGAAGAGGCCATCCGCGATATTCGCCGCCAGGTGGCAGTCTTGTCCGTAGATATAGCTGAGAAAATTATCCGCAAGAATCTGGACGAGAAACATGAGCAGATGGAGATGATAGACCGGATGCTGGATGAAGTGCTGGCCGCAAGTAGAAACAATTAATTCTCAAAGAAATGGATATAGGAATCGTTTCGATGCGTTATGCGAAAGCATTGATGGAATATGCCAAGAGTATGGGGGTAGAAGATACTCTGTACAAGGAGTTTTGTATGCTTGCCCGTAGCTTCAGGAAACATCCGGATTTGTGCATGGCATTGGAAAACCCCATCCTGACGATACGTGAGAAGTTCGCACTTATCTGTACCGCTGCTGTGGGGGATGCTCCTGCGGGCCGTGAGTTTGCGCGTTTCATGACCTTGGTGTTGAAGAACCGGCGGGAAAACTTTCTCCAGTACATCTGCCTGAGTTTTCTGGATTTGTACCGGAAAGACAAGCATATCGGTGTAGGAAAGCTGATAACAGCCGTTCCCGTCAGCCAGGAAGTGCGGGAGCGTATCCATAACAGTGCTTCCACCCTGCTGCATGCCAGCATGGAGCTGCAGACTGAAGTGGATCCCTCCATTGAAGGTGGTTTTATCTTCGACATCAACGACTTCCGTCTGGATGCCAGTATTGCTACGCAGCTTAAGAAAGTGAAACAGCAGTTTATTGATAAGAATAGAAGGATCGTATGATTTACGATTTGACAATTACAATTTACTATTTAATAGTCTTGTGATGCGTAAGTTGTAGAGGTCAAAACGGTATATGATTCGGGTTCTTTCAAATAGTAAATAGTAAATCGTAAAATAGTAAATACTAAGATGTTGTCTGAAAATATAAAAGTAAGCGAAGTCTCCGATATTCTCCGCAAGCAACTGGAAGGGATTGACACCCGCGTACAGTTGGACGAGATTGGCACGGTACTGCAAGTCAGTGACGGTGTAGCCCGTATCTATGGGTTGCGCAATGCCGAAGCCAACGAGTTGTTGGAGTTCGACAACGGCATCAAGGCCATTGTGATGAACCTCGAAGAGGATAATGTGGGTGCTGTGTTGCTTGGCCCTACGGATAAAATCAAGGAAGGCTTCATTGTAAAGCGTACCAAGCGTATTGCTTCCATCATGGTGGGAGAGGGTATGCTGGGCCGTGTAATAGACCCTCTGGGTGCGCCGCTTGATGGCAAAGGACTGATAGGCGGAGAACTTTATGAAATGCCGTTGGAACGTAAGGCACCGGGAGTCATCTTCCGCCAGCCGGTGAATCAGCCGCTTCAGACCGGTCTGAAGGCTGTGGACGCATGATACCTATTGGTCGCGGACAGCGTGAGCTGATTATCGGTGACCGCCAGACCGGTAAGACAGCCATTGCCATCGATACCATCATCAACCAGCGTGCCAATTTTGAAGCAGGTGATCCGGTATATTGCATTTATGTAGCCATTGGCCAGAAAGGTTCTACCGTAGCTTCTATTGTGAATACCCTGCACCAGTACGGTGCGATGGACTATACCATTGTGGTGGCTGCTACGGCGGGAGACCCGGCTGCATTGCAGTATTACGCTCCCTTTGCAGGGGCTGCCATCGGAGAGTATTTCCGTGATACCGGCCGTCATGCGCTGGTGGTCTATGACGACTTGTCCAAGCAGGCGGTGGCCTATCGTGAAGTGTCTCTGATTCTGCGCCGTCCGTCAGGACGTGAGGCCTATCCGGGTGATATTTTCTACCTGCACTCCCGTTTGCTGGAACGTGCGGCGAAGATTATCAGCCAGGAGGAAGTGGCACGCGAGATGAACGACCTGCCGGATAGTCTGAAAGGCAAGGTGAAAGGTGGTGGTTCGCTGACTGCATTGCCCATTATCGAAACTCAGGCAGGAGACGTGTCCGCCTATATCCCAACGAATGTGATTTCAATCACTGACGGGCAGATATTCCTTGATACGAATCTCTTCAACCAGGGTAACCGTCCGGCCATTGACGTGGGTATCTCCGTGAGCCGTGTGGGTGGCAATGCCCAAGTCAAGGCGATGAAGAAGGTGGCAGGTACATTGAAGATTGACCAGGCACAGTACCGTGAGCTGGAAGCATTTACCAAGTTCAGTGGTGATATGGACCCCGTGACGGCATTGACCATCGACAAGGGACAGAAGAATACGCGCCTGCTGGTACAGCCCCAATACAGTCCGATGCCGGTAGAAAAGCAGATTGCCATTCTTTATTGCGGCACACACGGCTTGTTGAGGGATATTCCTTTGGACAAGGTCAGCGAGTTTGAACGCAACTTCCTTGAGTCTCTTGAGATGAACTATCGCATGGAGGTACTCGACGTTTTAAAGACAGGTGTCATCAACGACGATGTCTGCAAAAAGATTGAGGAGACGGCAGAGGCGGTTGCAAGGCAATTCATGTAATGTACAATTAGACAATTTACAATTTACAATTTAGCTGCGCCATAACCCGCATGGCAAATTGTACATTGTACATTGTAAATCGTAAATAGATATATGGCTTCACTGAAAGAGGTAAAAAATAGAATAAGCTCCGTCAAGAGTACACGCCAGATAACATCGGCGATGAAGATGGTGGCATCTGCCAAACTGCACAAGGCGCAGGGGCGGATTGAGAATATGCTGCCTTATCAACGGAAGCTGAATGAGATTCTGACGAACTTTCTGCGTACGGATGCTTCCTTCGAGTCGCCCTATACCGAGAAAAGGCCCGTGACGAGGGTAGCGGTCGTGGCGTTTTCGTCCAATAGTTCCTTGTGCGGTGCATTCAACTCGAATGTGGCGAAGATGCTGGAACGGACTTTGGAAGGTTACCAGTCGCTGGGCAAGGAGAATATTCTGATATATCCGTTGGGAGAAAGGTGGAGGAAGCTGTCAAGAAAATGGGATATGTGCCGCAAGGCAGCTATCAGTTGATGGCAGACAAGCCTTCGTACGTTGAAGCGTATGAGCTGGCGGAGAAGCTGATGCATGAGTTTGTGGAAAAGCAAATTGACCATGTGGAGCTGATTTACCACCACTTCAAATCGATGGGTTCGCAGGTGCTGCTTCGCGAGAATTATCTGCCCATTGACCTGACGCAAGTGGCGCAGGAGGCGGCAGAAGATGTACCGGAAGATGCCCGCAGTTTCAATAATGATTACATTGTGGAACCTTCCGTCGGCGAGTTGATAGCGGAACTTCTGCCAAAAGTGTTGAGTCAGAAGATATTTACCGTGCTTCTCGATTCCAATACTTCGGAACATGCTGCCCGTATGCTTGCCATGCAGACGGCGACAGACAATGCCAATGAGCTGATTCAGGATTTGACGAAACAGTATAACAAGAGCCGTCAGCAGGCCATTACGAATGAGCTGCTCGATATTATCGGCGGTAGCTTGAAATAGTCCGGATTGCCCCGTAAAGGCTTTCTCAGGATGGGTACAAATAAATGGAATAATAGGACAAGGATAACGAAATAACCGCTATCTTTGTCCTATTATCATATATGGCTACTGATGAAATCCGTATCATTCTGAGAGAGAGCGGATTGGTTGAATAATAAACATATCCATGGAGAATAATCCCGAAATAGCGCTTGCATGGCAATTCATTGAAAACACAGGCACTCATCTTTTTTTGACCGGCAAGGCAGGTACCGGTAAGACAACTTTCCTGCGAAGACTGAAGGCAGAGAGTCCGAAACGGATGATTGTACTTGCGCCGACGGGAATTGCCGCTATCAATGCAGGCGGTGTCACCATCCACTCCTTTTTTCAAGTACCTTTCGCTCCTTATGTGCCCGAAAGCTCATTCAGCGCGGATGGCAAAGCATCTTACCGTTTCCGTTACGGGAAAGAGAAAATCAACATTATACGCAGTATAGATTTATTGGTCATCGATGAAATCAGTATGGTCCGTGCCGACTTGCTCGATTCGGTGGATGCCGTCTTGAGGCGGTTCCGCGACCGGAACAAACCTTTTGGCGGCGTGCAGTTGCTGATGATTGGCGACCTTCAGCAGCTTGCTCCCGTAGTGAAAGACGATGAGTGGCAGATGCTGCGCAAATACTATGACACGCCCTATTTCTTTTCCAGCCAGGCCTTGAAGCAGACGGAATATTGCACCATAGAGCTAAAGAAAGTCTATCGGCAGAACGATGGGACTTTTCTTGAATTACTGAACCGCATTCGCGAAAACCGTTGTGACGGACAAGTGCTGGAAGCCTTGAACCGCCGGTATATTCCCAATTTCGTACCTGATAAAGAAGAAGGATACATCCGCCTGGTGACCCACAATTATCAGGCCCAACGGATTAATGACCATGAGCTGGAACAACTTCCGGGACGCTCGTATGCCTTTCGCGCCAAGATTGACGGAAAGTTTCCCGAATATTCCTATCCTACGGATGAGGTGCTGGAACTGAAACGCGGTGCCCAGGTAATGTTTGTGAAGAACGACACCTCCGGCGAACACCGTTACTACAATGGCATGATTGGAGAGGTGACAGCCGTGTCGGCAGATGGAATTGAAGTGCGCAGCAAGGGAAGCGACGCTACCTTCTTACTTCAGGAGGAAGAGTGGACGAATGCCAAGTATGTGCTTGATGAGGAAACCAAGGAGATTACAGAAGATATTGAAGGAACATTCCGGCAGTATCCGTTGAAACTGGCTTGGGCAATTACCATCCACAAAAGCCAGGGACTGACGTTTGAACGTGCCGTGATTGATGCCAGCGCCTCCTTTGCGCATGGGCAGACGTATGTGGCCCTGAGCCGCTGCAAGACATTGGAGGGAGTGGTGCTCAGTGCCCCGCTTTCTGCAAGAGCCATAATCAATGACAATGCAGTGGAAACCTTCACGATGGAGGCACGGAGAAACGAGCCGGACGAGAAACGCTTCCGTTCCTTGCAGCAGACCTATTTCCTGGAACTGCTGTCGGGCTTGTTCGATTTCCAGCCCATGGAGCAGGCTTTGCGGCGGTATGTGCGGCTGATAGACGAGCACTTGTACAAGCTCTTTCCCAAGCAACTCGCAGCCTGCAAGGAGGAAGTGGAACGTTTTCACGACAAAGTGACGAAAGTGGCCCAGAAGTTCGGTATCCAGTATACCCGTCTGATTGATACTGCGCAGGACTATGCAGCCGACCCGACTTTGCAGGGGCGCATACACTCTGCCGCCACTTATTTTCAAGAGCAGTTGCAACCGCTGGATGCGGTGATGGCGAGTACGGTAACTTCCGACAATAAAGAGTTGAAGAAGAAGCTCCGGGATGCCATGGAGGAACTGGAGGCAATGTTTGACTTGAAGACTGATTTGCTGGATTATGTACTGGAGAATGGTTTCCATGTGGCAGGATACTTGAAGCAGAAAGCACTGCTTTCCATTGACGATTCGGCTTCGCAGAAGGGTAAAGGCAAAGGGAGAAGTGCTGCTGCCAAAGAAGGGCAGGGAAGCAGTAAGCAGGCTGATAAAGAGAAACGTCCGCGTGAGCGGAAACGCGATGCTGCAGCTGTTGAAGTACCCACGGATGTGTTGCATCCGGAACTTTACAACCGCTTGGTGGCATGGCGCAATGCAGAAGCTTCCGCATTAGGGTTGCCCGTATATACCGTCATTCAGCAGAAGGCAATTCTGGGTATCAGCAATCTGCTTCCTTCGGATAAGGCCATGCTTGTACGCATTCCGTATTTCGGAAAGAAAGGGGTGGAGAAATATGGAGATGTGATTCTGGAGATGGTACGTGTGTATCGCAAAGAGAAAGGACTGGCAGAGCCGGAGTTGCTGTAGTCGAATCTGCTGCCATCCGAACTTGCATTATTTACTATCCGAACATCAGCTTTATTCCTTCCTTCAGCGTATGCGGTCGATATCCCAGTTCCCGGCGTGCCTTTTCTATACTCAGCCGCTGAAACGGGACGTGGCGTCTTTTCATTCATCTCCTTCGTAGTGACGGGACGGATGAGCGAGCGATTCAGTCCCAATACGTCCGCTACCCGATAAGCGATGTCTGCAATGGTCAGGCACTCGCTGCCACAGAGATGATAGATACCGTTTTGCGGATGACTTATCAGCTTCTCCACTCCTTGCGACACGTCTCCCACGAAGGTGGCGTACGCCATTGGTCGGACACGACGAACACTTCCTCATTGCTCCTTAATCTGTTTGCCACCAGTTGAAGCACATTGCCATGCTGTCCGGGCAGGGAGGCACCGTACACCACCACTACACGCACGATGGCATAATCCTTGCAAACGGCAGCGATACGTTTCTCACCTTCCAGTTTGGTGTAGCCGTAATAATTAACGGGAGCGGGAATATCCTCCTCTGTATAGGGTCGGTCCGTATCACCACCGAAAACGAAGTCGGTGGAAAGATGGATAAAACGGCTGCCTCCCGTCTCACAGCATTCTGCCAGGTGCTCTACGGCAGTGATGTTGACGGCATCCGCTTCTGCATGGTGCGTTTCGCAATAATCGGGGACGGAGAGGGCGGAGGTATTGATTACAACATCCGGCTGTACTTCCTGGAAAAGTTTTTCCACCGCCTGGCGGTTGCATATATCCGTGCGGATAAAGCGATAGTTGCCCGAATGGGGACAGATGTCGTCGTGCAGGGAACAGCCCGTTGTCTGATAAGACAAGTTGCGGGACAAATCATCCAGGATGCGCCTGCCGGTAAAACCGTTGGCACTATCACCAGTATTTTCTTTCTTGCCATTGACTTTGGTTGTTAAATGGTGTGGGCATCAATAGGGCACATGCCTGCCTTGCTGTACCTCGATGCGTATGCCAAAGGCTCCGTTGGCTGATTTCAGCTCGAACGCCCCTTTGAAATTGTTCTTTTCCCAAGGCAGTGCGGAAGTTGGGCACTTTCCAGCCGTCCTTGTCATATTCGCCGTACGTATGGATGCGCATGCCGTTCTTCAAAGTGAAACTTCCCATTTGCAGGTTGTCAGTAGAGCCCCAGAAGCCCGTCAGTCCGAAGGGATTCGAACTGAAATACCGGGAGTTGCTGAGTGAGAATATGTTCGAAAGGCCTTGTGAATAAGTCACGTTCGGTTCAACCGGAAGATGCGGCTGTAGTCCTTGCTGGCATCCGGTATCTCCAAAGTGAATTTGGGAAGAGTGGGGGCAGACAGATTCATCAGCCCCATATCCAGCAGGAAGCCGTCGTAATTCTTCACGCCCGGCAGAAGCTCCTTTTCAGACGGAGACATGCCTTCGGGAGACGCTTCGCCATGTACTGCAGTACGTACCGTATCGGCAGGCATCTCGCTCTGTGCGCTGACGGATGACATGCCTGCAAGTAAATGATGATGCAGAAGAAGATTCGTTTCATAGTTCTTTGTTCACAATTTCAGTTGCTGTCTGCCGCATAGGGGCGGACTGAACAAAGATACTCGTTTCCCTCTATTTCCGGAAATATCTTTGTATTATTTCTATTTCTTTATACGAATGGTAGGGGCGAAGACGGGCGAAGTCACCCATTTCATTTTGGTGGGGTCGTAGCTCCGTTCCAGGCCTCCGTTGAGGTCGAGCCAGTCCGTCACTTTCAGTTCCAGTACCATGCCATAACCGCTTTGCGGATACATCGGGTTCATATATCCATGAAAGGAGTTGCTTCTCCCGTAGCCCGAATACTGGCCGAAGGCATGCAGGCGCATGTAGGGATTGATGCGGTAGGATACGGAGGCATTGTAACCTACGTCCCATTGGGTACCCCGGGGGGCATCCCTTTTGGCATACCGGCGCCGGCAATGGAGGAGGGGGTAGAGATGGAATAGTGGGCGGCATACACTCCGCCGCTCAGTTCCCAATGTCCGTCGGGACTGTAATAAGTAATTCCTGCGCCAGCCTGCATGATGGAGCCCATTGCAGGATAGGTGTTATGGCTGCCGTACATCGTCAGTACGACTTCCGGCGAGAGCAGGAAATCGGCGAAACGCTGGAAGTCCCATTCAAAGATGTTCTTCTGAAAGTGTATCTTCTTCATGTCCGTCCAGGGCAGGGGCTCCACATAGTCGGAGGGAGGGAGATGGAGATTTATCTCTTCCTGCTGTTCGCCCTGCAGACTTTGTTGGGGCTGGCTTTCATCAAGGCCCGTACGCTTGTTCTCTTTTGGAGAAAAGGGAATCTGCTCTTTCTTTACGGGAGGCCGGTTCTTTATTGTGTCTTCCGGAATCTCGCTCTGTGCATAGGCGCAGAGTGAGGAACAGATAAAAGTGATGAATAATAACTTTCTCATAAATAGTAGTTTAGTTTTAGTTTAGTTCACTATTAGTTTATATCCTATTCCCCGCACATTGACGATACGGATGCGCTCGTCTCCGGCCAGTTTATGCCGCAGTTTGGTGATGAACACATGCAGGTGCGGGAGTTGAAGAAGCTGTCGTCTCCCCAGAGGTCGAGCAATACGTTCTGGGTGTTGACCACCTGGTTGCGGTTCTCGCAAAGGCGTTTCAGTATTTCGGACTCGCGGTGGAGAGTTCCACTTCCGTATCCGCGTTAGGTGAAGTCGGGGTGCTGCCTGCAAAAGCAAGTCGTTGAGTGACGGAATTGAAACGGTAGTCACCGATTTCAAAAACGGTAGTTTCTTTGGGCTTTTCTTCTGTAAAGGAGAAAGCTTTGCCTACCAGGGCCTTTATGCGGATAATGAGTTCCTGCATTCCAAAAGGCTTTTTCAGGTAGTCGTTGGCACCCAGCTCAAACCCTTCCACCACATCGTTGATGGCGGAGCGGGCGGTAAGGAACAGTACCGGGGTCTGTTTGTCGGTCTGCCGGATGCGGCGCACCATTTCAAAGCCGTCCATGCGGGGCATCATCACGTCTGCCACCAGCACGTCGGGGCGGAGGTCGAAGAACTTGCGCAATCCCTCTTCACCGTCTGCTGCGGTGTGGATGATGAAGTTCTGCCCTTCCAATGTGTCCTTGATAATCATGGCGAGGGTCTGTTCGTCCTCAACCAGAAGTACGGTTATCTTTTCCATAATTGTCGCTTTTGTTACAAGTAATGTAAAGCTCCTTAACAAGTAATGTAAAGTACCCTAACAAATAATGTTATCATATCCTTATCGTAAAGGTACTTCCTTTTCCCAACTCACTCTTTACCGATACGCTGCCACCATGCTTCTCTATCATGGTCTTCACATAGAACAATCCCAGCCATAGCCTTTCACATCGTGCAGATTACCCGTGGGTACGCGGTAGAATTTGTCGAAGATGTGCTTCTGCTTCTCGGGAGCAATACCGATACCGTGGTCGCTGACGGAGATTTCAGTCTGTTCATTCTGCCTTCGACGGTTACCTTGCGGCAATGGATGGTCACTTCGGCTTCTCCATGCGAATATTTGATGGCGTTGTCTATCAGGTTGCTGATGATGTTGCTGAAATGCGTACGGTCGGCAAGTACGCTCAGATCTTCCGGTTCGATGTCCACCGATATATGGACGGAGCTTTCCGCTTTCAGCTTGTGTTGTTCGATGAGCGTTTCCAGAATATCACGTATTGCAAACTCCTCCGGGTGCAGGCGGAAAGTCCTGCGGCGTTCCATACTCATGGAAAGTATCTGTTCAACCAGTCCACTGAGGCGCTGAAGCTGTTCCTGGCAGATACGCAGGTATTTGTCGCGTTGGGCCTTTTCCTCCGCTTGGTTGAAGTTGAGCAGAGCGTCGTTGGCGGCATATGCTACGGCGATGGGGGTTTTCAGTTCGTGGGTGATGTTGTTGGTGAAATCGCTCTTCATCTCTTCCAGTGTCTTCTGTTTCAGGATGGTGCGTATCAAGAACCAGAAGGAGAAAGCGAGTACGATCAGAATAACGAATGATGTGGTGAGAATGCCCGACATCTGTCGCAAGACCAACATGCCGGCCGGTTCCATGATGAGACGGTAGCTTTGATTTGTATTGATGTCGAAAGAATAATTATATTCCACGGCTTTTGAGGTAGGCACATAGCCGGGGGTACCGATGTTTACCAATGTATCTATATAGAGAATGGTAGAGTCCCATTTGCTGCCTTTGTGAAGATGTAGCAGCCTATGGGGAAGATTGATGTTACGGTCGTGCAGGAATGAAGTCAGCAGGCTGTCATAAAGCACTACGTCGGGGTCGGAAATGATGTCCAGTCCCGAATGCAGTCCGCGCTGGAAGTAGGTGGCGAGTTCCAGCATACTGTTTTGGTCGCGCAAAATCACATCCAGTCTCTCTTTGGCACTCAATGCGGATTGGGGAGAGCTGTCTGAGTCCCTGACTGCTTCTTCCAGAGGCTCTCGGGCAGAATCGGCAGACATCCAACGGACTTTATCCGTTTCCCTGTACTGGTCGATGAAAAGCACACTGTCCTCTTTGGTGAGCAAAGGAACGTTCTTCCTGACACTGACTTCCACGCGGGTTGAATCGTTCGGGTGGGTCACGTAAACACTGTCTCCTTTGGGCATGAAGGTTTCGTGCAGGGTAGCGTTGTCCAAAGAATCTTCACGGGAGATGGTGGTACTGCTACGGACAAATGATTTTCCGTCATCGCTGTATCCGGCTGATACGCTGACTTCACCGTGGTTGATGTCGTCCTGCTTCATTTTATCCACGCGTATCATCATTTCGTTATAGTCGCTCATGCGCATGGCTTCGGTGATGTCCCTTTCCATTTCGCTGTGCATGGTATGGTAGAGCCCCGTCAGCCAGTAGCTTGGTAGCGAAGATACCGGCCAGGGAGACGATGACAAGTATGGCAATATATTTGAATGGCAGTTTCATGTTTGTTTCCGGTTACTTTTATACATACAAAGGTAAGATTAATATTGTGAAACCTATCATCCGATAAGACTAAATAACACTCCCGATAACACTGGATAACACTTGGTAAGCCGCTGATAACACAAGTTTCTGCTGATTCTGCCGTACTTTGCAGACGAAGATTTGCAGAAGAAGAATATAAACATAAATAAAAAGAAGAACATGAAACGATTCTATTTACTCCCTATTGTATGCTGTGCTTTGAGCATCAGCCTTTCGGCACAAGAGAATAACGGTACTGCAACCACCTCCGGTGCGGACGACAACCGCATCCTCAGCGCCGACAGCTTATCACGACCGATGCCCGTCTGGACAGTCTTTATCAGACCTTGCCGGAAGTGATGATTACCGGTGAACGCCCCATCGTTAAGGCAGCGCAAGGCAAGCTGGTGTACGACCTGCCCCGCCTTATCCGGAACCTCCCTGTAGACAATGCCTACGATGCCGTGAAAGAGCTTCCCGGCGTCATCGAGATGAATGGCGGGCTGCAGTTGGCAGGCCAGGGAGTCACCGTTATCCTGGACGGCAAAGTAACCACCCTCAGCACAGAGCAGCTCTATTCCTGCTGCGCAGCATCCCTGCCAGCCGCATAGAGAAGGCGGAAGTGATGTACAACGCCCCTGCACGCTACCAGGTGCGTGGCGCACTGATCAATATCACCCTGAAACAATCGGCAGGCGGCCCCGGCTCCTGGCAAGGCGAACTCTATGCCAAGTATCGCCAGAAGCATAACGAAGGTTTGAGGAACGCGCCAGCCTGCTCTTCAGCAAAAATAAATTCTCAGCAGATTTTCTTTACTCGCACAGCCATGGCCGGGGCTACTCTACTACCGACAAAGAGGCTGTGCACACCCTGGCAGACGGCTCGGTTCACCCCATGACAACAGATGAGGTGGGCCGTGGCCGCAGCCATACCCATAATTTCAGGGTAGGGGCGGACTATAACATCGCCAAGGACCATCAGCTGAGTTTCGTCTATAACGGTGGCTATTCCACCTCCCACAACTGGAAGGGCGTGACGGGCACGCAGGTGTCCACAACTCATGGCAATAGCACCGACTGGCTGCACAACGGCCGTCTGGACTATCGTACCCCTTTCGGCCTCAAAGCCGGTGCCGAACTGACCTACTACCGTTCCCCGTCCGACCAGTTGCTGCATAGCCGCATGCAGGATGAGGAACTTGACTTCTACACCGAAGATTGCCAACGCATCAACCGATGGAAATTCTTTCTGGCCCAGGAGCATAGTCTGGGAAAAGGTTGGGATTTGAATTACGGAGCCATCTATACTACCAGCATCGACAACAGCTACCAATATTATTACGACCCCGAAACCGGCGAACAACTGACCTCCTCAGATGCCTTAAGCAATATGAAGTCCCGCCGCCGCGAACAGACCTGGAATATCTATGCAGGTTTCAGCAAGAGTTTCGGCGACAAACTCGCTTTGGACGCTTCCCTGGCTGTGGAGCATTACAAGACTCCCGTCTGGAACCAGTGGGACTGGTATCCCATCGTCAACTTGAACTATATGCTGGCACCGGGACATATCCTTCAGCTCTCTCTGAGCAGCGACAAGGACTATCCCGACTACTGGGCGGTGCAGGATGCCGTCTCTTACATCGGCGGTGGATACTCTGAGCTGCATGGTAATCCGTTGCTGAAACCGGCACAAGAGTATGAGCTGAAAATGACCTATATTTTGAAGAGCAAATACATCTTCAGCGCCTGGTTCAACCACACCAAGGACTACTCTGTACAGACACTCTACCAATCCTCCGAACGTCTGGTTGAAATCTACAAGACACTCAATTTTGATTATCAGCAACAAGCAGGAATACAAGCCTCTATCCCATTTAAGGTGAAGGATTGGTTGAATTCTCGCCTTACCCTCATAGGCTTGTGGCACCGCGAAAAGGATGGTGATTTCTGGGATATTCCTTTCGACAGAAAGCAATGCTATGGCATTGCCCAGATGAGCAATACTTTTACTCTCTCCACCAAACCCGACTTGAAGCTGACGGTGACCGGCTTTGTGCATAGTAAAGCCATTCAGGGCATTTACGACCTGCCTACGTCGGGCAATGTGAATATTGCCCTGCGCTACGGCTTTGCCAAGAACAAAGCCATCCTCAACCTCTACTGCAACGATATTTTTGAGACGGGACAGATTTCTCCCCGCATCCGTTTCAAGACGCAGAATGTGACGAATCATTACTCATGCTTCCGCGAATTCGGCGTATCGTTTACCTATAAATTCGGAGGATATAAGGAGAAGCAACGGGAGGCGGTGGATACGTCGCGGTTCAAATAAAAAGTAATTATTCGCTGAATAGTTACAATAAAAAAGGTCGATGTTAAATATGAATAAAAGGGATTACGATATTTTCGTAATTCCTTTTATTCTTAGTATCATTGTTCATTGTTAATCAAAATCGATAAAGGATATGAACTGCAGGAAGGTAGTAAGCGCTGTATTTCTGTTATTAGTAAGCGTTTGTATGCAGGCGCAAGGTACTTGTGTCATTGAAGGAAAAGTAAAGAATGTGAAGCAAGGAGTCTGCCTGAATCTATTTCGGATGGAAGGAGACGTGGGAAACAGTATTGCAACAGATACCCTTCAGGGAGACAGTTTTCGTTTTGAAATACCTATCTCTAAAACAGATACAGAACGTTTGAGTTTGATGATTCGTGACGGTAATCTGTATAGTATGGGATTGTCCCTTTGGGCTAAGGAAGGTTCCCATATCCGCTTGACGGGCGAGGATATGAACATCTACACCTGGCAGGTGGAAAGTGAAATGCCGCAACAGAAGATATGGCAGCTTTTTGTAAACGATTCACGGGATTTATGGAACCATAATCAGGAGAATAGAATGGAGCACATGCGATTGATGCGCAAATATCCCCGGAAACCGGATGATAAGGAGGTATTGGCAAAGGTCGTTGCTCTACGTGACAGCTTGGAGAAAGTAGAAAATGATTTGGATATCCGCATAGATTCCAATGTTATAGCCCGCATGAAGCAGTTGCCGATAGAGGAGGTATGGATGGATAAACTGAAAAGTCTGGCGATAGGGGTGAGGTACACCAAGGGATATCCCTATCGCAAAGAAGTAGAGGAGTTATATGCCAGACTTACCGATGAACAGCGCGAGACACCGGAAGCTCTGGATATCCGGGCATATCTATTTCCTGCCCAGACGGTTGCTACCCAAGAGCAAGCTGCGGATGGTGACTTGTTTGACTTGCAAGGAAACGTACACCGCTTGTCCGATTTCAAGGGGAAAGCGGTGCTGATAGATTTCTGGAGCCGTGGTTGCGGTCCTTGCCTCAAGGCTTTGCCGGAGATGAAGGAAATCAGCCAAAAGTATAAAGACCGTTTGGAGGTAGTAAGTATAAGCATTGATGACAAAACAAATTGGGAGATAGCTTCGCGCCATCATGCCATCAGTTGGTGGAACTTGAATGACTTGAAAGGCAATCACGGATTGTATGCCAAGTATAGCGCAGGCTCCATTCCCCGCTATGTGTTTTTATCTCCGGAGGGAGAGGTTGTAGAGATGTGGTCCGGTTACGGGAAAGGCAGTTTGTTGGAGAAACTGGGAAAACTGATGGAATGATAATCAAATTATTCCCGTTCTCTAATGAAACTTTCATACAATGCGACAGGACCGTAATGCCAATATTTGGTGTTTTCCTTTTCAAGCAATTGAACAGACTGACTTTGGAGGGTAGCAATAAATATAGGTTATTGTCTGTAATTTTTCTATTCATAGTATACCTCCTCTGCTTTAATATAATTGAGATAGGTTAGTGCCTCTATTGTAACACTCCGTATCTGTCAAACAACTCCATTACCTCCCTTCCCTGCATAGAGTTCTTCTTTTTATACTGCTCTATGCAGAACGAGATGAAATAAGTAACATCCAATTCAGATTTATTCATAAGATGAACCATGTTTTTGTCTCTTGCAAATGTAATAAAAGTATTTCTACCTTGATGTGGTTTGCTACAAAAAATGTACTTTTGCAACTTTCAAAACATTAAAGTTGTTATTTAAAGAAAAGACTCTGTATGAAATCGGACATTGAAATAGCCCGCAGCATAGAGCTGAAGAAGATAAAGCAGGTTGCCGAAAGTGTGGATATCCCGCGTGACGAGGTAGAGAACTATGGACGATACATAGCCAAGATTCCCACTCATCTGATTGATGAAGAGAAGGTGAAGAAAAGTAATCTGATACTGGTGACGGCAATTACTGCGACAAAGGCGGGTATCGGTAAAACAACCGTATCCATCGGTCTGGCACTGGGACTGAACAAGATAGGCAAAAAGGCAATTGTCGCTCTGCGCGAACCCTCTTTGGTCCTTGTTTCGGCATGAAAGGCGGTGCTGCCGGCGGAGGATATGCCAGGTGCTTCCCATGGAGAAGATAAACCTGCACTTTACGGGCGACTTTCACGCCATTACTTCGGCACACAACATGATTTCCGCATTACTCGACAATTATTTGTACCAACATCAGGCGGACGGCTTCGGACTGAAAGAAATCATCTGGCGGCGTGTACTCGATGTAAACGACCGTTCCTTGCGCAGTATTGTCACCGGATTGGGTCCGAGCACTAACGGCATTACCGAGGAGTCGGGCTTCGACATTACTCCGGCTTCTGAAATTATGGCCATTCTTTGCTTGGCAACAGACCTTGATGACCTCCGCCGTCGCATCGAGAACATTATCTTGGGATTTCGTTTTGATGGTACTCCATTCACTGTGAAAGAGTTAGGAGTAGCCGGTGCCATTACTGTTCTGCTGAAAGATGCCATCAATCCCAACTTGGTGCAGACTACCGAAGGTACTGCCGCTTTTGTTCATGGAGGACCGTTCGCAAATATTGCCCATGGTTGCAACTCCATTCTTGCCACAAAAATGGCCATGACATTCGGCGATTATGTAGTGACGGAAGCCGGCTTCGGGGCTGACCTGGGTGCGGAGAAGTTCTACAACATCAAGTGCCGCAAGAGCGGCCTACAACCCAAGTTGACGATAATCGTGCTACCGCACAAGGATTGAAGATGCATGGCGGCGTCAGTCTGGACCGCATCAAGGAACCCAATATGGAAGGACTGAAAGAGGGCTTCGGCAATCTGGACAAGCATATACGCAATTTGCGTTCATTCGGCCAGCAGGTCATCGTGCATTCAACCGTTTTGCCAGTGATACGGACGAGGAGGTGGAAGCTATCCGCCGCCATTGCGAAGAAAAGCTCGAGGTAGGTTTTGCCGTGAACAACGCCTTTGCCAAAGGAGGAGAGGGAGCCGTTGACCTTGCCAATCTGGTAGTAGATACTATTGAGAACAAACCATCCGAGCCGCTGACCTTCACTTACGAGGAGAACGATTGCGTGGAACGCAAAATCGAAAAGGTAGCCTGCAACCTCTACGGAGCAAGTGTAGTGACTTACAGTCTCCATTCCCGCAAGGTTATCAAACTGATAGAGCAGATGGGTATCAGCATTACCCGTCTGTATCGCCAAGACGCAGTACTCCTTCTCTGCCGATCCGAAGATATATGGTGCGGTCAATAACTTTGAATTCCATATCAAGGATATTGTAGTCAACAACGGTGCGGAAATGATTGTAGCCATCGCCGGTGAAATTCTTCGTATGCCGGGATTACCAAAGAAACCACAAGCCGAACACATTGATATTGTGGATGGAAATATAGAAGGGCTGAGCTAAACGCGCGGAGCGCGTTTAGAATTAAAAAAGCAAAGAATAAAAGGCTGCGCAGTTCAAAAGCGAAACAATCGCGCAGCCCTTTAATTTTTAATTATGAACGACCCTGTCGTTCAACTCTGCCAGCTTGGCATTGTTCCAGCGGTCGGTTGTCCCCACCAGGTAGCCGGTGATGCGTTGCAGCTTGTCGATATGCTTGCTGCCGCACTTCGGGCATTCTTCCAGGTTTGGGGTGGAGTTTTCGTGGCCGCACTCCAGACAGCGGTTACGGTTGTGGTTTACCGAACCGTAGCCGATGTTGTATTGGTCCATCATGTCCACTACACGCATAATGACTTCCGGATTGTGGGTGGCGTCACCGTCTATCTCCACATAGAAGATGTGTCCGCCGCGGGTCAGCTCATGATAAGGAGCCTCCACTTCCGCTTTGTGGCGGGCGCTGCATTTGTAGTATACGGGCACGTGGTTGGAGTTGGTGTAGTAGTCACGGTCCGTAATGCCCGGCAGCGTGCCGAACTTCTTACGGTCGATGCGGGTGAACTTGCCCGACAGCCCTTCGGCAGGAGTGGCAAGCACGCTGTAGTTGTGCTGGTATTGCTCCGAGAACTGGTTGGCACGGTCGCGCATATAGGTCACGATTTTCAGTCCCAACTCCTGGGCTTCGCCAGATTCGCCGTGATGTTTTCCGAGCAATGCCACGAGACATTCTGCCAATCCGATGAAACCGATTCCCAGTGTTCCCTGGTTGATGACGGAAGCAATCGTATCGTTCGGTTTCAGCTTCTCGCTGCCTATCCACAAGGCAGACATCAGTAGCGGGAACTGCTTGGCGAAGGCGGTCTTTTGAAACTCCATGCGCTCGTGCAGCTGGCGTGCGGTCACTTCGAGCATACTATCCAGCTTGGCAAAGAACCGGGCGATGCGCTGTTCCTTGTCTTCGATGTTCATGCACTCAATGCCCAGACGGACGATGTTGATGGTAGAGAAAGAGATGTTGCCGCGTCCGATGGAGGTCTTCGGTCCGAAACGGTTTTCGAATACACGGGTACGGCATCCCATGGTAGCAACTTCATGCTGGTAGCGTTTCGGGTCATCGGCTTTCCAGTCCTCGCTTTGGTTGAAGGTGGCGTCCAGGTTCAGGAAGTTCGGGAAGAAACGCCGTGCCGTCACCTTGCAGGCCAGTTGGTAGAGGTCGTAGTTGCGGTCTTCAGGCAGGTAGCTCACACCCCGTTTCTTTTTCCATATCTGGATGGGGAAGATGGCGGTTTCTCCGTTTCCTACCCCTGATAGGTGCTTTTCAGCAGCTCGCGGATGATGCAGCGCCCCTCGGCAGAGGTGTCTGTGCCGTAGTTGATGGAGCTGAACACCACTTGGTTGCCGCCGCGTGAGTGGATGGTGTTCATGTTATGGATAAACGCCTCCATGGACTGGTGCACGCGCGATACGGTCTTGTTGACAGCATGCTGCACGATGCGGTCCTCGTCCGTCAGTCCGTCCAACGGCTGTAGCAGATAGTCGGCCAGTTCCTTCTGATAGAGGTGTGAATAGTCTTTTCCATTCAGTTCTTCCAGGTTCTTGACTTCCTCGATGAAGCTGTTGCGCACGTAGGGGGCAAGGTAGAAATCGAATGCAGGGATGGCTTGTCCGCCGTGCATCTCGTTCTGGGCTGTTTCCAGCGAGATGCATCCCAGGATACTGGCAGTCTCGATGCGTTTGGCCGGGCGCGATTCGCCGTGTCCGGCAGAGAAGCCGTATTTCAGAATATGGTCCAGCGGATGTTGCACGCATGTCAGGCTCTTGGTGGGATAATAATCCTTGTCATGGATGTGCAGATAGTTCTGGGTGACGGCATCCAGAACTTCTTCACTCAGCAGATAGTCGTCCACGAAAGGCTTGGTGGTTTCGCTGGCAAATTTCATCATCATGCCTGCCGGGGTATCAGCATTCATATTGGCATTTTCGCGTGTGATGTCGTTGGACTTGATGTTGATAATCTCCAGGAACATGTCGCGCGTCTTTGCCTTGCGGGCAATGCTTCGCTGGTTGCGGTAGGCGATGTATTTTTGGGCAACGTCCTTGCGGCTGCTCTTCATCAGCTCCACTTCCACCAAATCCTGGATGGCTTCCACCGTCATCTGCGAATCCCCCTTGAAAGAGATGCGGTCCGTAATCTGGTGTATCAGTTGCAGGTCTTCACCTTTATCTGTATGCAACATGGCTTTCCGGATGGCGGTGGCTATTTTTTCTTCGTTGAATCCGACGACGCGTCCGTCGCGCTTGAGTACTGTCTGTATCATAACCTTTTATACTTAAATGTGACTATCTATTTAGTTTAAATGCGGAAACAAAGGTATTATAGTTATTGATAGGTTTTACTTTTTGGGAAACTTTTTGTGATTTAAAAAGTGTTAATCGTTTGATAATTAGTGGTGTTTTATTTGTAAATAGAAAACTTTGAATAAAAATTACTTTTTAAAGTTGTTCGTTTATAGGCTGTTGTTGTATACTTGAGCATTCTCTGAATTTTCAAGTGTCAAATGAAGATAAATCTTTGGAGCGGATTGTGGATTTTCGGATTCTTTAGTTATATTTGTAACGAATTGGTTTATTTAAGGTTCTCAATCCTTGATAATGTCTCTTGTTACCGTTCAATTGTATTGCTTTATTGCCCGTGGCATAGGGGCTGAAGTATCATTATTTTAATAATCAAAGAAAGGATGAATATGGCAAATGTATTTCCTCCGTTTAAAATAGACATCGCTGGAGCTTTTTGCGTACCTCGTGCATTGAAGGATGCCCGCGAGCAATATCAGAACGGACAAGTGAGCCGGCAGGCTTTGCAGGCGGTTGAAGATGCGTCAGTGCGCAATCTTGTGGAACGGCTGGAACAGGGAGGCATGAAGGTGGTTTCCGACGGTGGTTTCCGAAGTCGTGATTTTTTGGAAAGCTGGGAGGGTATCCGTTCCAAAGACGGCCAGTTTTTCTCCGAAGGTTCTCCTTTGGAGGTTACGGAACGGCTCGGCTTGCTCCGGCATCCGGTTCTGGAAGAATTTGCATTTCTTGATTCCATTGCGGGTGGGAGGTGATGAAGAAACAGCATATCCCCTCGCCGGCAGAACTCTTGACCCAGATTATTCAACGCGTGGAGCGACTCAGATAGAAACCGTTTATTCCGACATTCGGCTTTTGACGGATGATATTGCTTCCTGCTACAAACTTTTGCTTACCCAACTCTATGATGCCGGTTGTCGCTACGTCCAGTTCGACGGGGTGCATTCGGTGATAATGGAAGATACCGTTCGGCTGAATAACCGTGTTTTGCGCGAGCGTCCTGCAGGGATGTATGTTGCATTCCATGCACCTACGGATATGTTGGTGCAGCTGCATGGGGCCGATGCCTATTTCTTGAATTACGACTGTGGCGCGTGCGACCGCAACCGTCTGCTCTGGTTTATACACGAGAAAGAGGCGGTATTCGGTTTCGTGCTGTCCCATTATCCCCAGGAAGACGAACTGGATGAATTGCAGGCGAAGACCGAGAGCGTGTTGAACTATATCCCCTTGAAACGTTTCACTTTGTGCCTGCCGGATGCGAATGCGCTTCTTTCCCCTTCGGAGGCCGATGAGGAAAAGCAGTGGGAAACCGTACGGTTGGGTATGGAAATGGCGGCACGCATCTTCTCTTGAAAATGCCGCACTTCATCATCCCGAATGCCGCACTTCATTGACCGAAATGCCACATTTTATCAATTGAAATGCCACACTTCGCAAGGCGCAATCAATAGCATTTGCCTTTGCGAAGTGTGGCATTCTTCTTTAGCTTCCGGTGTGTCCGGCTTTATTATTTAACAGCTTCAGCTATCTTTTCCTGAAGTTCGTCACCGTGCAATCCGCGTGCAAGGATAGTTCCTTCACCGTCAATCAACACAGTGTGGGGGATGCTGCTTACGGCATAAAGCTGTGCGCCTTCGCAGTTCCAGTATTTCAGGTCGGACATTTGCGGCCAAGTGATGTTCAGCTTCTTGATGGCTTCTTTCCATGCGTCAGCACTCTGGTCCAGGGATACGCCTACAATCTCGAAGTTCTTGTTCTTGTATTTGGCGTAAGCTTCCACCAGGTTGGCATCTCGCGACGGCAGGGGCCGCACCAGCTTGCCCAGAAGTCAACAAGGACAACTTTGCCCTTGCCTACGTAGTCGGATAGTTTTACCGTTTTTCCTTCCGGCGTCTGCATCTCGAAGTCTGTGAACTTCTGCCTACGGCAGTGGCTTTCATTTTCTCAACGTTGTTCTTTATCTTGACGATGGCTTCGTCGTTGTCGTAAGCTGCGGGGATTTGGGGCATCAGCGGGTTGAGGTCTGCCACATCCATGTAGTAATAGTTCTGCTTCAGCAGGAGTACACCCACCGGGTTGGTGATGTTCTTTTTGATGCCGGCTTTGATGGCAGATATCATGCTGTTTTCCAGATTTTCCATCTCTTTGCCTTTAGCCTCGCGTTGTTCGTCGGTCAGTGTGGTGTCCGACATGGATTCGTAGATGCTCATCATCTGTTTGTTCAGACCGTTGATTTGGGCTCTGATTTCCTGGTAGGCATCATTGTTGGCAGTACCGGTGGCAGAGTTGTTTTCCTGCGACAAGTTGATTATAATCTTGCCGTTTTCCAGGAAGAAGTCGATGCTGCGCCGTCTTTTCCTTCGGCTTTGTAAGAGATGTAGCGGTTGACAGCAGTATCTTGTGTGCCCTTGAAGGTAAATGTTCCACCTTTGATGACAGCAGAATCCAATTTGACGAATTGGCGTCCTTCCACGGTTTCCAGATATACGGTGTCGCCGTCGGCTGCACCCTCTACAGTTCCGGTTACGGTGTAACCGTTGTTTCCACTGTTACAAGCCGTAAACACAGCGGCTACAGCGAGCAGATAAGTAAACTTTTTCATTGCTTGTTTTTTTAATGAATGATTATAGCTGCAAATATAGTAATAAAAAATCCCCTCCGATATGAACCGGAGAGGATTTTTATAGTTTTAATCCCATTTTTAGCGATAATGCTGTGCTTACTATTATTCGGCAGCAGTTTCTTCAGCAGCAGGGGTTTCTTCTGCAGGAGCCTCTTCAGCCGATGCTTCAGCAGCAGCTTTTGCGGCAGCTTCAGCAGCTTTCTTTTCTGCCAATGCTTTTGCTTTTTCTTCGTTTACTTTCTTTTCTGCTTCCAGACGTGCCTTTGCTTCAGCTTTCTTAGCTTCGTCTTCCTTAGCCTTCAGAGCAGCCAAACCGCTTTGTTTGTTGTTCTTCCAGCTTCGAACTTAGCGTCAGCTTCCGCTTCGCCAAATGCGCCTTTTGCTACACCGCCCAGCAAGTGCTTCTTCATGTAACACCTTCGCGAGAGAGGATGTTACGAACTGTGTCAGTAGGTTGTGCACCCTTCAACACCCAGTCAAGTGCGCGGTCGAACTTCAAATCTACTGTGGCAGGATTGGTGTTAGGATTGTAAGTACCAATCTTCTCAATAAATTTACCATCACGTGGTGCTCTTACGTCTGCAATAACGATAGAGTAAAAAGCGTAGCTCTTACGTCCATGTCTTTGCAATCTGATTTTTGTTGCCATTTAATTAAAATATTTTTAGTTAATGATTTGAATTATGCTACTATCTCGTAATAGCGGGTGCAAAGGTAAGAAAAGATTTTGAGTTATGAGTTATGAGTTATGAGTTATTTGTTGGCATGAGGGTGTTTTTTTTAAATGTTCACACAACACCACTCATCACTCATCACTTATCACTCATCCTTCTCCCGAGTATTTCCTGGGGTATCTCAGGAGAATGGCGAGTATGGCGCAGGCTCCCATGCAGAAGGGGTAGTATAGGTTTCCGATGATGCTGATGGGGGAGATGCCGGCAAGTCCGGCGGCTATCAGCATTTGTGCTCCGTAGGGGATGATACCTTGCACAAGGCATGAGAAGGTGTCCAGTATGCTGGCTGTTTTCCGGCGGTCCAGGTGGAAGCGGATGGCGATGTCCTTGGCTATGGGGCCGGTGGTGATGATGGCAATGGTGTTGTTGGCGGTGCAGAGATTGGCGATGCTGACCAGGGCGGCGATGCTGAATTCGGCTCCCCGCTTGCCGCTGACGTGGCGGGTCAGCCGGGAGATGATGAAGTCGATGCCGCCGTTGTAGCGGATGGTTTCGAGCATGCCTCCGGCCAGCAGGGTGATGATGATGAGCTCGCCCATGCCGGTGATGCCCGTTCCCATGGCTCCGAACCAGTCGAAGAAGGCGGTGCCGGTATAGACACCGATAATTCCGGTAGAGAGGATGCCCAGCAGCAGTACCAGCATGACGTTGACGCCTGCTACGGCCGTACCCAGTACGATGAGGTAGGGGATTACCTTTATCCACTCGATGGTCTGTACTTGTGGTGGGGCAGAGACGGACAGTCCTTGAAAGATATAGATGCCCAGTATGATAAGTGCTGCCGGTACCACAATCATAAAGTTGACGCGGAACTTGTCCCTCATCACGCAGTCCTGCGTCTTGGTCGATGCAATGGTGGTGTCGGATATGAAGGAAAGATTGTCTCCGAAGAACGAGCCTCCCACCACGATGGCAACCATGTAGGCAGGTCGATGCCCGTCTTTTCCGCCAGCCCCACGGCTACGGGAGTCAGTGCGACGATAGTTCCTACGCTTGTTCCTATCGAGAGGGAGATGAAGCAGGCGGCGATGAAGATGCCCGCCAGCAGCAGGTTGTCCGGCAGTATATGCAGGGTCAGATTTACGGTCGCATCAATGGCGCCCATCTGCTTGGCGCTTTGGGCGAATGCTCCTGCAAGGATGAATATCCATACCATCAGCATGATGTTCTTGTTACTGGCGCCCACGGAAAACTGGTAGATGCGCTGTTCCAGATTCAAGCCGCGCGTGATGGCGATGGCATAGCAGGACGAGGCGAGGAAGGCTACCGTGATGGGGACTTTATAGAAGTCGTTCACCAGGAGCGAAGTCACCAGATAGAGGCAAAGGAACACCGCCAACGGCTGAGTGCCCACCAGCCGCTTTGGGTTTTAGGGGTTGTATCGGTTGTTGCTGACATAGTTGTATTGTTTGGTTGAGATTAATGGTTCACCACAGATTTCTACCTTTCAATCAATTCCATGTTAATCGGGGTAATCTGTGGTGAAATCAATTCCGCCGCAAAGGTAACAAAAACAAAGGGCGGCACAAAATGGTTTTGTCCCGCCCTCCATCTATCAGTCTTTAATTTTCAATTTACAAAGTTACTCCGGTCTTGAAGATGGCTATTTCCTTGTAGCCTTTCTTTTCGTTGTTCACGAATTCACCGCTTGCTACTTTGATGATATACTCGATGAAGCGTTCGCAGGTTTGCTTCATCGGTTCGTTCTCGACGATAACTCCGGCGTTGAATCTATCCAGCCGGTTTGTTCTTTGCTAAAGTGGAGTTGGTGGAAATCTTCATGGTCGGCACATAGGTTCCGAAGGGCGTTCCGCGTCCTGTGGTGAACAGCACCATGTGGCATCCGCAAGAGGCAAGGGCAGTGGCGGCTACAAGGTCGTTTCCCGGAGCAGACAGCAGGTTCAGTCCCTTTACTTTCAGGCGTTCGCCATATGGAAGTACCCCTTCCACGTAGCTTGTGCCGCATTTCTGGGTGCATCCCAAGGCCTTGTCCTCCAATGTAGAGATGCCACCTGCCTTATTTCCCGGAGACGGTTTTCGCCTACCGGTTCACCGTGTGAGAGGAAATATTCCTTGAAGTCATTAATCAGCTTCACCGTGTCCTCAAACAACTCTTTGGTGCGGCAGCGGTTCATCAGAATGGTTTCTGCACCGAACATTTCCGGTACTTCCGTCAGTACGCTGGTGCCGCCTTGTGCTACCAGGAAGTCGGAGAACATGCCCAGTAGCGGATTGGCGGTGATGCCGGAGAAACCGTCCGAACCGCCACACTTCAAGCCTACGCGCAATTCACTTAAGGGAATATCCTCGCGCTGGTCCTGGATGACTTTGGCATAAAGTTCGCGCAGCAGCTCCATGCCTTCTTCGTATTCATCACCCACTTTCTGGGTCACCATAAACTTTACGCGATCCCGGTCATAGTCTCCCAGAAACTCGCAGAATACATCTGGCTGGTTATTCTCACATCCCAGGCCTACCACGAGTACGGCTCCCGCATTGGGATGCAGCACCATGTCGCGGAGGATTTTCTTTGTATTCTCGTGGTCGTCACCCAACTGGGAGCAGCCGTAATTATGGGGATAAGCCATGATAGCATCCACGCCCTTTCCGCCCGTTTCGCGGCGCAGGCCTTCGGCAAGTTGGTTGATGATTCCGTTTACACAGCCCACTGTCGGAATAATCCATATCTCATTGCGCACGCCTACATCTCCGTTTTTGCGTTTGTACCCTCTAAAGGTCAGGTTTGCGCGCCAGTATTGAGGTTTAGGACCGTAGTATTGAGGTCTACATTGACGGGGTTGTATGTGTATTCCAGCAACCCGGACAAGTTGGTCTTGATATTGTTTTCATTCATCCAGTCTCCCTGCTTCTGCGCTTTCCGGGCATGGCCGATGGGGTATCCGTATTTAATGACGTTTTCGCCTTCCTCAAAGTCTTTCAGTGCAAATTTGTGTCCGGCAGGAACATCCTCATTCAAGGTGATTTCCTTTCCGTCCACCGTGAGTTTTTCACCAGCCGGAAGTGCTGTGATAGCCACTGCAACATTGTCGGAAGGATTGATTTTCAGGTACTTTGCCTCCATTTTTTAAATTTCCCCATTTACCATCTACAATGTACAATTTGGCTGCGCTGCACTAGTATTAGTCCCCTTCCGCATGCCCGAATTGTACATTGTAGATGGTACATTGTACATGCAACTATTTATTGTAATAAAACTCTATATTCTCCTTCGTTAGTAAGTCAATTGGCATGAAGTTTTCCCTTGTGATTTCCTTCTTCAGAATCAGTATTCGCACAAGGCCTTGATGCCGTCGAATCCTTGCAGGGTGGGCTGTTGTGCTATGAGGAAGAAGATGCTTCCTTGTTTCAGACAGTCTACATTGCGTTGCAGCAGGTCATAGCCCATCAGGTTGAAGTTTTTTTTCTGCTTCTTCAGCAGGTATTCCCCGATGATGTATGCTTTGGAGTTGAAGGTGATTCCGTTCTTTACGGTAGGATGCTCTTGGAAGAACTCGTCTAGCATCAGTGTGTCCTCGCTGTTCGCGCTTGGCATGCAGGTCCAGTTCCCAGATGCGGCAGGCGATGATGCTTCTGCATGTATTCGCGGAAACCTATTTCGCGGCGTTCCTGCTGGTTCGACCCAACGATGCCTTCGTTTATTTTGCGGAAGATGACGATTTCCTGCGCGTCTTCTCCGGCAAGCAGCATCAGCATGCGGGCGGCAAAATATCCGCTTTGGTGCGAGTTCTGCCCGTAGAAGGATAGGGCGGGCTCTTCCTTTATATTGGAGTCTATATATATATAAGGTATATTATGTTGCGTCAACTCATCCGTAAAGGGCTTGGTGTATTGCGGAACGGTGGGGGCAAACATCACTCCGTCCGGCTCCAGTGACAGAATCTGTCTGGAGGCTTCCGCGAATGAATGATAGTCATACGGGTCATAGTAGGAGAGGTGCACGGCGACGTTAAAGTCAGAATAAGTCTCTACGGCGTTGTGTATGCCTGTCTCTACGTCTGTCCAGTATTCGCCTTTCTCGTGCAGTGGCAGTAGGCAGGCAAATGTGTACTTCTTGTTCGAAGCCAGTGCACTGGCATACATATTTGGTTGGTAATCCAGCTGTTTCAGGATTTCTTCCACCCGTTTCCGGCTGGATTCGGACACACCGCTGCGTCCGTGAATCACACGGTCGACGGTTCCCACTGATACGTCTGCCATCTTGGCAATATCTTTTATTCTGACTCTTTCCATCTATATTTATAATTTACAATGTACCAAGTAGAGTATATGTCTTGTGCTCGTGCACAATAATAATCTTGATATTTCGCTACAAATATATTGATAATTTTTGTTATTTCAAAAAATTGTTGTATCTTTGTGCCCGCACACGAAGACTGTGAAGAATGAATGTTTGTTTTGATTTTACTATTCATATTTTCAAGTGTTTTAAGTTCTTTTTATACCTCGTGATGATAAATTGAAAGGAAATAAATTAATTTCATATTAAAATAAAATATAGAAAGATTATGGGAAAGAAAGTAGTTACATTAGGTGAAATAATGCTGAGACTGTCTACTCCGGGAAATACCCGTTTTGTGCAGTCCGACTCTTTTGATGTGGTATATGGCGGTGGTGAGGCCAACGTAGCTGTCAGCTGTGCCAACTACGGGCATGATGCTTATTTTGTAACCAAGTTGCCGAAACATGAAATAGGCCAGTCGGCTGTCAACGCATTGCGCAAGTATGGCGTAAAGACAGATTTCATTGCGCGTGGTGGTGATCGTGTAGGTATCTACTATCTTGAAACTGGTGCTTCCATGCGTCCCAGTAAGGTAATCTATGACCGTGCACACTCTGCCATTGCCGAGGCAGATGCGGCAGACTTTGATTTCGATGCCATCATGGAAGGTGCAGACTGGTTCCATTGGTCAGGTATCACTCCCGCCATCTCCGACAAGGCTGCGGAACTGACTCGCTTGGCTTGCGAAGCTGCCAAGCGTCACGGCGTTATGGTGTCGGTAGACCTCAATTTCCGTAAAAAACTCTGGACCAAAGAAAAAGCCCAGTCCATCATGAAGCCTTTGATGCAGTATGTGGATGTCTGCATCGGCAATGAAGAGGATGCTGAACTCTGTCTGGGCTTCAAGCCCGATGCAGACGTGGAAGGCGGCAAGACGGACGCTGAAGGCTACAAGGGAATCTTCAAGGCGATGGCGAAGGAATTCGGCTTCAAATATGTCATCTCTACGTTGCGCGAGTCTTTCTCTGCCACCCACAACGGCTGGAAGGCAATGATTTACAACGGTGAGGAATTCTACGAATCAAAGCGTTACGACATCAATCCTATCATCGACCGCGTAGGTGGTGGCGACTCTTTCTCAGGCGGCATCATCCACGGCCTGCTGACAAAACCTAACCAGGGTGCCGCCCTCGAATTTGCAGTAGCGGCTTCTGCCTTGAAGCATACTATCAACGGTGACTTCAACCTCGTTTCTACAGAAGAGGTAGAAGCGCTGGCAGGAGGGGATGCAAGCGGACGAGTACAACGCTAAGCTCATTTACGATTTGACGATTTACGATGTACGATTGAAATTACTTCTACAGTGAACTCGGAGGAATTGAAAATACGATTGAAGGTGTTCTCTTTGAGAATAATCAAGATGGTAGATTGTATGCCTAATCGGATTTCGTCAATGGCTATAGCTAAACAAATAGTACGTTCAGGGACTTCACCTGCTGCCAATTATAGGGCAGCTTGTTTGGGAAAGTCTGATAAGGATTTTCTGAATAAACTGAAAATGGTAGAGGAAGAACTGGATGAAACTATACACTGGTTGAAAATTATTGCTGAAAGTGAGATGATTCCTGCTAATAAACTGCTTGGGTTGCAACAAGAGGCGCATGAATTGTATAAAATAATAGTGAGTTCTATTGTCACTACAAGAAATCGGTTAGCAAAGGAAGTTTGAATCGTCAAATCGTAAATAAAAAGAATAGATATAAAGTAAAGTAATATTAATCGTAAATCGTAAATCGTCAAATCGTAAATAAAAAGATGAGTAAATTTGATAAAATCGCAGTATTGAATAAGATTGGTTCTACTGGAATGGTGCCCGTCTTTTATCATAAGGATGCAGAAGTTGCAAAGAAAGTAGTAAAGGCTTGTTACGATGGAGGTGTTCGTGCGTTCGAGTTCACGAACCGTGGTGACTTTGCCCACGAGGTGTTTGCGGAAGTTGTGAAGTTTGCGGCAAAAGAGTGCCCGGAGATGGCTATGGGTGTAGTTCCATCGTCGACCCTGCTACTGCGGCGCTGTATTTGCAGTTGGGGGCATGTTTCGTTGTAGGCCCGTTGTTCAACCCGGAGATTGCTAAGATTTGTAACCGTCGTCTGGTAGCTTATACTCCGGGGTGCGGCAGCGTTTCAGAAGTAGGCTTCGCGCAAGAAGCAGGTTGCGATCTCTGCAAGATATTCCCGGGCGATGTGCTTGGTGCCAAACTTGTGAAAGGTTTGCTGGCTCCGATGCCTTGGTCCAAGCTGATGGTGACCGGTGGAGTGGAGCCGACCCAGGAAAACCTGACCTCTTGGATTAAGGCGGGTGTGTTCTGCGTAGGTATGGGTTCCAAACTCTTCCCGAAGGATAAGGTCGCTGCTGAAGACTGGACTTATGTTACGGAAAAATGTAAAGAAGCTTTGGGCTATATTGCTGAAGCGAGGAAATAAATAAGAAATTCATTTTGTTTAAAGGTGTTTAAAGGGGACAGTCATTCGAAGCGTTTCGGCGTTTCGGTGGCTTGTTTTTTACTGGAAAGTATGCTCCCGATGAACAACAAATTGTTTATAAGTGTAAACTATACCCTTAAACTCTAAAACAATGTTATAAAACGCGCGAAAAATGTGTCGGCATTTTGTGCGCGCGGATAAAACACTTACCTTTGCAGTGCAGTTGGGAAACTGCATTTGGATTTGATAAATAATAAAACAGTTTTCAATAAAGGATATTAGTTATTAGGTAAAAGGATTGAAAATAGATTTTTTTCATAAGCTAAATGTTTTGAATAAATAGGTAAATTAGGTAAAGGTAAAATTGGATTTTGAAGTTTTCAGAATAGGTAATTGAAGTTTTATTTTTTTAGGTAAAGAGAAAGATTGATTTTTAGGTAACATTGATGTAGTTTAAAAGAAAAGCCTTAAAGGCTTTTCTTATAGGGGCGAGGGGTTCGTGAGAGCTTGCTCGTTTTTTTATTCCTATATTCTTCGCATTTTTTGTATATTTTATCCAAACTCTACTTCTTTTTTGTATCTTTGTGTCGGATACCCATTAAAAACAAGCAGCAGCTCTAAAGCTTAAAATAGCCCTGAATTTGGAACATATATTGAATATACTTGATTGGCTTTTGTACATATTGTTTGCAATAAACATACTGTATCTATTGGTTTACAGTCTGGCGTCACGCCGACGTGACCTGCCTCTACCCCCTCCAGCCAAGGAACACAAACGTTTTGCCATATTGATTCCTGCCTACCGCGAAGATGCCGTGATACACGAGTGCGTTCATTCATGTCTGGAGCAGGATTATCCCGCCGACTGTTTTGATACGGTTGTCATTTCGGACCGTATGCAGCCCGAAACCAACGCTTCCCTCGCTATGCTTCCTGTCCGCTTGGTTGAAGTGCATTTTGAGAAAAGCACCAAGTCCAAATCTCTGAATGCCGCCATGACTGCCATCGGTAATGATTATGACATCGCTCTGGTGCTCGATGCGGACAATGTCATCCCTTACGATTATCTGAGTGATATTAACGACCTCTTCGCCAATCCGGAAGTCGAGATTGTGCAGACCCACCGGAGTGCAAAGAACCTGAACAATGACATGGCCTTGCTCGATGCCATCAGTGAGGAAATCAATAACACCATTTTCCGTTTGGGGCATGCCAAGCTGGGCTTGTCGGCCGCCCTTATCGGTTCCGGCATGGCGTTCCGTTATGACTTGTTCCGTGATACGATGGCTGACATCAAGGCTGTAGGCGGTTTCGACCGTGAATTGGAGCTGACCCTGCTCTATCGCGGCAAGCGCTTTTATTATCTGCCCGAAACCTTTGTATTTGATGAGAAGATACAGAACACCGGTGATTTCTCCCGTCAGCGCCGCCGCTGGCTGTCGGCACAATGGCACTACTGCCAGACTTTCGCCAAGTTTCTGTGGAAGGCGCTTGTTGCGCGTAATTGGGACTTCTGCGACAAGCTTTTCCAGCAGCTTTCCATTCCTCGCCTGCTGTTGGTGGGCTTCACGTTCCTCTTCTCCGTGTTGTTCACGGTTTATCGCTGGACATGGGGGCTGAAGTGGTGGCTGCTCTTGGTGTTGCTCGCTGTCGCACTGCTCGTTGCCGTTCCCAAAAGGTTCTGCACCAGCCGCCTGGCAATGGCCCTGCAAAAGATACCCTATACATTCCTGCTGATGGCAGGAAACATCTTCAAGCTGAGGGGAGCAAACAAGACCTTTATACATACCAGGCATGGGGTGGTGGAATAGAAAGGGATACACAATAAACAAGTCTATAAGCAAACAAATGATATACGGAAAAATCACTTTAGAAGATTGGCGTACAGCCTGTGTAGAGGGAGAAGAGCCGGAATCTTCTTTTGAAAGTTATAATCTGAGACTTTTCTTTTTCGGAACTTTGTATAATCGGGACACCTTGCAGGCAACTCCGGATGATACCAATGCCAAGCTTGCTGCCGATGCGTTTCTATCCGATCCGGCATATGGCTTTTCACGTCTGGACGGTTCGTTCACCATAGTATATTATTCAGAAAATGAATGCGGAGTGGTGCGCGACCATCATGCACGCATTATCCCGTCTATTGTCACATTGATGGTAATTTTGCCACTTCCTGGCAATTTTTAGAGGACCAACTGGAAGAAAATTTCGAGCCTAATCTGGTTTCATTGAGTACATTCCTTCAGCGTGGCATTTTGAAGAAGAATAATTTCGCCCTATTCGATGTTCATTCTTTAGGTGCCGGCGAAAAGTTCTACATGTTGACAGAGCTTGGTTATCTGATGCCGGTTTGGGCTTCTGTAAAGTTAGAGACACAAGCGAACGTACATTCCATGTTTGATTCGCTGAAGGAAAGAAATCCCGGCTTATATGAGAAGGTGGCAGATGACATTTATTGTCTGAAGCGCGACAGCGTTTTTGAGCATGAACCCAAGGTGGCGACTGAACGGAATCCGGATGTCGAGGCCTATTCCCGCCGTTATGGAGAATTGCATGCGCAAGCCATCCGTCGGCGTATCGGAGACAGCCGCAAGGTAGGCATCCTGCTGAGTGGCGGCTATGATTCCGGGTCCAACCTTGCTGCGCTGCGCAGCATTTACGACGGCCAGATTGACTCCTATTCCGTGGGCTTTAAAGGAGATGCCTGGACGGAGCTGCCCATGGCCCGTCTGATGTCCGAAACCTTCGGCACGCGCCATCATGAGTACGAGATTGACGGTACGGAAACCAGTGCCTTGCCCGACATTGTCCGTTTTCTGGGTGAGCCTTTTATGGAAGGCGGGCTGATGGTAAACTATTGTGCCATGCGCATGATAGGCGATGACAAGCCCGACGTGATTCTGGGAGGTGACGGCAGTGACCAGTATTTCGGTACTTCCGGTCGCGAAGTGGCGTTGCATTATCTAGCCGCCCGCATAGGATTGCGTCCCTTGCTGCGTGGCATCAGCCGTCTGCTGGAGCATGAAACCTTTGATACCGGCGGAGAGCTTTCCCGCATCAATTTCCATTTGGATAAGATACTTCATATTCTGGAAGGGGAGCGTTTCGGCTTTTCCGACTCTGCCTTGTGTGCCCTTCTGCAAAATCCGGAAGAAGATTTTGAGCCGGTAAAATCACTACGGCCTGATATCCATAGTTTCGAGCATCTTTACGCGCAGCATGCCATTCTTTCCGATTTGGAGACTGTAATCAACCGTATCATTCTTTTCAAGGCTTCCAGCATGGCACGCATGTTCGGTAACAATCTGACGTATCCTTTTATGGACCTGGAGCTTTTCCATTTCCTGCAGGAGCTACCGGTAGGGTTGAAGTGCAGGGGCAGCAGTGTACTGGACATTGCGCGGGGTCGTTCCGTTTCTAAATATCTGTTAAAGCACCATTATAAACCTTTACTTCCCGAGGCCATTACCTTGAAGAAGAAGCAGGGCGGTTTTGCACCTATGCCACTGTTCTTCCGTGATAGGGCCCGACGTGCTCTCTTTAAGGAATTCATTCTTGCTTCCGGCATTATGGACAACTATCTGCGTCGTGATGCAGTGAAGAAGTTTCTTACAGATTATGAACAAGTTGCAGAGAAGGAGGGCGGTTGGTTCTGGCATAGGCAGAACAAGGCTTTGCAATATTTCAATCTGTTGACGCTTGTTGTGTGGTGGGAAGAGTTTGTGGAAGGCCATGAGGTGAAATTCTGAAAATATGATTGAAAGTATGAAAGTTTCCATTATTGTTCCGGTTTATAATGTTGCCAAGTACATAGAACGGTGTCTGCTGTCTGTGTTGAACCAGACCTGGCCGGATTTGGAAGTTATTCTTGTGAATGACTGCACTCCGGATAACTCTATGGAGATAGTCAGACGGGTGGTGGCTTCGCATCCGCGCGGAGCGGTGGTGAGATGTCTGGAACATGAAGAGAACAGAGGGCTTTCTGCTGCAAGAAACACCGGTATTTTAGCGTCTGTTGGCGATTATCTGTACTTCTTGGATAGCGACGACTATATTTCTGCGAATGCAATAGAGCTTTTGGCAGATGCAGCGGTGCAGAAGCGACCGGATTTTGTGATAGGCAATTACGAGGTGACCGGTGCCAGACGTTGGGCTCCTCCTTTATCATTAGGCACCGGGTTTTATGAAGGGAATGCTCTTGTACTTTCCACTTATGTGCAGGGAAAATGGTATGTCATGGCATGGAACAAACTGGTGAGTCGTCCCCTCGTTTTGCAGCATAAACTCTACTTCCAGGAGGGAATTGTACACGAGGATGATTTATGGTCATTTAAGTTGGCATGTATGGCTCAAAGTATGTATGTCGTCGGTGAGACACTTACTATTATTCTATGCAGCCAGACTCCATCATGCGGGCGCCGTCTATGCGTAATTTGGAATGTCGTGTGCTGGTGCTGGGTTATATCTACGATTTTATCCGGTCTTCTCGGTGTTTGCAGGATAACCGGCTGATATATATATACTTTGAGAGTCTGAAGGCGAAATATTTTGACCGTATTCTGTATTTCACGAAAGACACATCCTTTCATTATCAGAGTTATTTGGTATTCAGGAACAAAAAGTATGCGTCTTTGTTGGAGATGACGGGCCTGCGTCCCGAATGGAAGCTGATGTTGCAGAACATCCATTATGTGCTTCCTACGTATGCCGGCTATCTGTATTTTAAGGCTTTTGTAAAGTCAGCCTACTATTTGTTGGTGTTGTCTATAAAAATGAAGGCAATGTTGCATACAAAATGAGCGAATATGAATCATGTCCCGGAAATATCCGTTATAGTACCCGTTTATAAGGTGGAAGAGTACTTGCCCCAGTGCATTGACAGTATTCTTGCACAGACCTTTACGAATTTTGAGTTGTTGCTGGTAGATGATGGGAGCCCAGACCGTTGCGGGGAGATTTGTGAAGAGTATGCCGGGAAGGATACGAGGATACGGGTGTTCCATCAACAGAACAGTGGCGTTAGCGCTGCACGTAATATAGGATTGCAGCATGCTAAGGGTACATATATTGTTTTTGTGGATTCAGATGATTGGGTTTCCACGGATTATTTGTTGCATTTATATAAGAGCCTGCCGATACGGGTATTGGTTTGG
>ENA-OQCE01000100-OQCE01000100.1-human-gut-metagenome-genome-assembly--contig:-NODE-100-length-38743-cov-3.034545_pt1 | contig 38743 bp, 46 predicted proteins | sample MGYA00242495_ERZ504572 | MGnify/ENA primary metagenome ERZ504572 (study PRJEB26092, sample SAMD00036228) | human gut metagenome | host: Homo sapiens | study: EMG produced TPA metagenomics assembly of... | reverse complement strand
CTTAACCACTATCTGGAAACAGTACGTACCGCGTACTTCGTATTCATCGTGAACTGGAACAGGATGATAAACCTATCACAGCTGAAATTCTGAAGAAGTTATTCTATGGTGAAAAACAAACTCCCAAGATGTTATTGGAGGTTTTCAAAGAACATAACGCAAAGTATCGTGAGCTAATAGGGAAAGATGTGGTGAAAGCTACGGTGCTCCGTTATGAGAGAACTGTACGATATCTTGAGGAGTTCTTGAAAAAAGAATATCGATTAAACGATATACCTCTGTGCAATATCAATCGTGAGTTCATATCCAATTTTGAATTCTTTATCAAAAACTGAAAAAAAGTTGCGCGCAGAATACAACTGTTAAATATTTAAAGAACCTAAAGAAAATTATCACATTGGCACTTACAAATAAATGGATGACGGATAATCCATTCTTCGGAGTCAGGTTCAAACAAACCCAATCTAACCGAGAATTTCTCAGCGAGGAAGAATTACATATTATTATGGAAAAAGAATTTAATATACCTCGTTTAGAAATAGTACGCGACATTTTTGTTTTTTGTTGCCTGTCTGGATTAGCATTTACGGATATAAAACATTTACGTCCTGGGCATATTACAAAAGATCCTAATGGGGAAGATTGGATTCGAAAGCCTCGTGAAAAAACAAATAACATGTGTCACATACCGTTGCTTGACATTCCCGCATTAATAGCTGAAAAATACAAGAACAATCCGATCTGTGTACAAAAGAACATGGTGCTTCCTGTACCTTGTAATCAACGGATGAATAGTTATTTGAAAGAAATTGCCGATATGTGTGGAATTACTAAAAAGTTAACGACCCATGTCGCCCGCCATACGTTTGCATGCATAGCTCTAGCAAATAAAGTGTCAATGGAAACAATCGCTAGAATGTTAGGACACTCAGACATACGAACCACGAAAATTTATGCAAAAGTTTTAGACACTACTGTTTCCAAAGAAATGGAAGTGATGAAGCATAAATTTGCCATATAAATAAGATATCAAAGGGGATGTCGTTTTTTGCGACCTCCCCTTGTTCGAAAGTTATATCCCTCTGAATCTAAACAAACACACGTCTTTCTATTGAGTATTAGCTCCTAGTTCAGTTTATCCTGTGATCTCATCTATTTCTTTTTTTCAAACCAATGGACTATTTCTTAGGTTTATTAAAAGGATAAAGTATACGTCATTTATCTTATATACTTTCTGAAGTCCTTGTAATTCTTTTTTAGAACCTCGTACAATCCGCTTTCCGGATAGAGCAATTTACCTCCCGCCGCGGTGACGGAGGTATAAGGAATTGCTTTCTCGTCTCTGAGGGCCTGCAGTGTCCTTTTGGAGATATGCAGTTTCTCACAGACTTCCTCCCCTGAGAGATAATGTTCATCGGCTATGCCCGGGCGTATTCGTGCCGTTGCTTTTTCCAGTGCTCTTCCGGTTCTCTTAATCCATCCGGTGATTTCCTTAAACTCTTCCGAATCTTTGGTAATGATTTCTGCCATCTGTTATTTTCTGTTTCTTATTAAACCTTCTTCCAGTATTTTCTGTATGTCCGCTTCACGGTAGAAATATTTTCCACCGATATGGGAGCAGGGAATCAATCCCCTGTTCCGATGTGCCTGAAGGCATCTCTTTGAGATACCCAGAGCCTGACACACCTCTTGCGCGTCAATCCATTTATCCGGAGACGGCGGGGCAGTTTTTCGATTGAATTCTTCCATTTGTACAGACAGTGTGCTAAGCTGTCGTTTTAATTCCAGATAAGCACTTGTTTCCATAATCGTTATTTCCATAATTTAATGTTTTTAATAAATTCAGATGCAAGATACTGAAGATGAAATCATTTCTTTTTTGTGTCATGCATAGTCATGTATTGTCACCAATGGCCGGTCGTTTTTCCCAAAAGGCTGCCGTAAACCGCTATACCCTTTGTTGGCAGCCTGTTCCGCTTCGGTATGATGGACGGGCTTGTCCCTTATTTATTTCCTACCATATAGGCCGGACCTAGGATCTTCAAGGGAAACCCCGGCCCTTTCTTCTGGAAACTGACCGGAAACGAATCCTGCCAAAACGACGTTTACCGCCTAAGTTACAGCTATGCGGGATGCTGTCAGTCCGCTATCCTTCAGGTCTTCTGTCCTTGAATGTAAGCTCCACCTTGTAATTCTCATCCATTCTGAGCGATGCCTCATAGGGTTTTCCCGCCTTGGTGGTGAATTTCAGGAAGGGGGTAGCTTCCCCTGCCATCAGCCGTGTCATCTCTTCGTCTCTCATCGTCCGTCCGTTGAACATGCGCGGAAGATGGAACGCGCAGTCGGGATCTCCGCATTTGGCCACCCTGTCGTAGAATGTCACTGTTCCTGTTCCACATTTCGGGCAGGTACACTTTGTCACACCCGGGTTCCTGACCTGCAGGGCGAGCAGTTCGGATACGATCTTCCGTGCATACTCATGTATCCCTTTCATGAACTTCCCGGCACTGAGTCTTCCTTCCTCGATTTCACGTAGCGCCTTTTCCCAGGCGGCCGTCATAGCCGCATCGGCGATCAGTTTGTCTCCTACGATGCCGTATATCTCAAGCCCCTTCTCCGTCGGATGAGACGTTTCCGATACGCTCTACGTACCGGCGGGCCACCAGCAGGTCGATGATTCCTGCACGGTGCCCGGCGTCCCGAGCCCACACTTCTCCATTCTTTTCTTTTTGTTTTCACTGTCCGCCGTGCTGCCGGCATTTTCCATGGCAGCCAGTAGTTCGGCTTCCGTGAATGGAGGCTGCGGCTTTGTACAGTCTTCCAGTATTTCTGTTTCCAATACCGCCAGTATCTCTCCCTGATGGAACTGCGGCAGGGATTTGCCTTCTTCTGCCATGTCCGGTCCGTTATAAATGTCCCGCCATCCCGGATACTTCACACATGAGGTTTCGGCCTCGAATTCCATTCCTCCGTAATCGACCCTGACACGTACGATCTCCCTGACACATCCTTCGGAAAATGCTTCCAGCATCCTCCGGCGATCAAGGAGTAGATGTTCTGCTCGTCCGGGGAGAGTCCTTCGGGCACCTCTCCCGTGATGAGAAGGGCATGGTGTTCCGTTACGCTGTTCCCGTCCACCGCATGAGTTCAGTCCTTTCTCGAGCAGCCTTTCTGCGTGCCTTCCGAATCGGGGATGTCCTTTAAGGGAGGCGATGAGCGTGGGCGCCTGTTCGAAGATATCTTCCGGAATGTGGCGGCATCCGGTTCTCGGATATGAGACGTATCCTCTTTCGTATAGCCTTTGGACGACGGCGAGGGTCTGTCCGGCTGCCATGCCCAGACGTGTATTAGCCTCCTGTTGCAGGCCGGTCAGGTCATGCGGCAGAGGCGGCTCCTCCATATTCTCTTTCTTTTTCACGGCAAGGACCGTACAGCGGCTTTCGCCCTCCAGTCCGGCCCGGGCTTTTTCGGCATCCTCTTTCCTTTCATACCGGAGAGGACATGTGAAAAGAACTTTCTGCCCGTCCTTGCAGACTCCGGTCCGCAGATGGTAACAGCTCACGGGCACAAAATCCCTGTTCTCAAGATAACGGCGGCAGACCAGTGCCAGCGTGGGTGTCTGCACCCGTCCGAGCGAGTGGTTGCTTATGCCGGCGACTATCCCCAGGGCGATGCTCGCGTTCACGCCCAGTATCCAGTCCGCTTCCCTGCGTGCCCTCGCCGCCAGGGCAAGGTTGTCGAAGTCACCGTCCTCTCTCAGATTTTTGAAACCATTCAGGATGGCCTTTTCTGTCAGGGAGGATATCCACAGGCGCAGGGCCGGTTTACGGTAACCGAGGTAGTCCAGGAGATACCGGCTGACCAATTCTCCTTCACGCCCCGCGTCCGTGGCTATGACCACCCCCTCGGCGTTTTCGAGCAACCCGCGGAGCACTCCCAGCTGCCGGGTGGCTAGCGGGTCGGTGACATACCCTTCCTCCGTCCTGACTTGTCTGACAACGAGGCGGAACGGGACCGGAATAAGGGGAAGCGCCTGCCGTTCCACACGGGCGGGCCCGTAAGCGGACGGCGGTGCCTGTGCCAGCAGGTGGCCGTAAGTTCATGTGACGGCATACCCGTTACCGTAAAGATATCCTTCCGCCTTTTCGTTGGCGCCCAGTACGGAGGCGATGCTCCTTGCCATGGCTGGCTTGTCTGTAAGTACGATTCTCATAATTTTTGTTTTTATCAGGTAAATAATTAATTACATTTCTTATGCCTTTGTTTTTGGCTTTTGTATTTTTGACTTTTGTGTTCCGGACCGTTCTCTTCTCCCTTGCGATATTCCTCCCGTTTTTTTCCATCTTTTCGGAGAGCGGTACGGCCTCTTCCGCCCCTTGGGAAACGGAAGGGTCCTTCGGGCCGTCGGGCCGACGGGCGGGAAGCATGTCATACCCTCCCGGGCCGGCATCCAGCCTCACGTGTTCCAGAGGACGCAGATATTGTTGCCCTTTCCCGCCAGAGGCGAACTCGTAGATGACCGTCTCCCTTCCTTGCAGCAGGCTTTCGTAATTCTGGTAATACAGGCTCTCCGGCGGCACACCGTTCTGCCGCAGCATCCCGCAGATCCCGTCCGGACAGAGGGTGCCGAACCGCCTGTCATGGGGAGCCATGAATATATACCTGTAGGTGGAGAGCAGCAGCTTCTCTGTGAGCAGGCTGGGACAATGCTCATAGCCGGTCATCCGGTTTATCATCCTTCCGACACGATCCAGCCTTTTGGCAAGGTCACGCGGTCTGGAATGCAGTGGGATGCTCCCCAGCTCTTCCAGCGAGAGGTTGATACGGCCGATGACCGCCCTTTCCCAGTCCGCTGTCAGGTCCGCGCGGTTCTGCCGGAAGTTGTCGCGGAGAATCCGTAGCGGGTTTCTGGTGCCGAGGAACAGCCTGACACGTTTTCCGAGTGTCGGTTCCCTGAGATTGGACGCGCTCCAGCGGATGACGTTGAAACGGTAGGCGTCCATGAACTGCCGTAGCGGGTTATGGTACGAGAAAATGTCCCTCAGTGTCCGCATCAATGCCCGCCGGCCGACAGCGCGGCGGCTCATGTCGACGGCCTCTTCCGGGGTGAGTGTTTTGTTGGTTGCCATATATGCTTACAATTTACAGTTTTACTTGTCTTCCTGCGGCATGTTTCCGTTTGGAAGAAGGTTGTTTTCTCTTTTTGCCGGTATCGGATCCCCCGAGGGTATCCGCCGGACTCCCCAGCATGCGTGATATCCTGTCGGCATACCTCGTTTCTGACCGTGGCATCCCTGTTCGGACTCCCTCCCTTACTAACAGGCGGCGGCGATCTTCCTGGAAGTCTCCCGGAGTTCCGCCATCCTCTCCCCGAGAGGAAAGTCCGGATGGAGCTCCTTTTCCCTGGATAGCCTTCCGAGTTCTTTTTCCACGGGGGCGAACTCCCTCCTGTAGCGGAACGGTTCCTCCAGCGTCAGGTGGGCGTATCCTTTTTCTGCGATGTCCTGCAGGGTCATGATATCCAGATTGCGTCTGGAAAGTTCCAGGGAGCCGGCCGTAATGAACCTGTCGAGGTTGGCCGCCGTGGGTGACAGCTCGAAGGAGGCTACCGGACGGTAATTCCCGAACACTTCCAGTCCGGGATGGGAGGCGGGAAAACATCTTCCGGGTTGCCGGGACATCTCCATCAGCCGTTTTGAGGAGGTCTCGATGCGGAATATGGACAATGTCCCCGGTCTCTTTCCACAGGGTGAGTAGAAATTGTCGGCTATTTCCTGCAGGTATTCGCGTAGGTGGCGCGGGCCGTGCAGCCCCCTGTTGAACACCCTGACACCCTGGTCTGTCTTTACGGCGGTCACGAGGAACCGGGCGTTCTTTCCTTGAAGGATGCGCTCCCGTGCGGTCTCGTGTGCCACGAAGTCTTTGTAGCCTGGCGAGTGTTCCAGCCCCTCCAGATTCCTGCGGTCCGTTTCCACACCGTGTGCCTCCAGATAGGCGGCTCGTCTCAGCGAGACGGAGTTGCCGTCCGTGATCCCGCCGTTTTCGATGATAAAACGCCATGCCTGCCTGGGTTCCTTCTCCAGCAGTCCGTTGGAAGGAGGCAGCTCCTCTTTCCGGATGCCGGCATAGAAGAGCAGCAGGTTGTCAGGGACACCCCGGGCTTCCTCAATTACGGCTTTACGGGCCGCTTCTTTGACGAACCGGATGAAGGGGTTCCCGCTTCGGGGCGTATGGTCCGTTATCATGAAGGAGGCTATCCGGTTGTCCGGACACAGTTCCAGACAGAAGTCCTTCAACTCTTCTTTTGGGGGACGCGTTCTTTGCAGTCCCAGCTTTTCCAACCACGAGGCCATATTATCTTCCTATTTTAGTTTTTTTACCTGTCTTTTCCGGTTTCTTTTCCCGTCTGCGCCTCGTATCCGGGGTGGGCAATTCATATCCCCGCACGTCGTATTCGTTCTGCAGGATGCGCCGTGCCGTATCGCTGACGGCTTGTCTCATGGAGCTCCCGAGCAGCGTGTCCGCCTGTGAGGAGAGGAAGGAATGGTTCATCTGCAAGTGCAGGGAGGAAAAGCTGCAGAAATGCCTGAAGTTTCTGTTTTCCGGCATCTCGTCAAGATTTCCCGTCCTGCACAGCCTGTCCAGTATGCCGATGTTGAAGGGAGGCTCACTTTCCCTGAGCTTGAATGTCTTCAGCATCTCCCGGTATCGGGCGAGGTCGGGGGACATGTCGCACTCCACGGCGGGCTTGCATCCCCGCAGGATGTCCGACCGGAGGAATTCCGCCTTGGCGGGGATGAAACGGCACCGGTCATCAGGGGTGAACATCCTGCCGCACTCCCGCGCCTTTTCCACCAGCCTTGCGTTGTCCGTACTGAAATAATAGACGCCCAGTTTGTCGGTATTCCGGTGTATCGGACTGAAGAAATTGTCCGCATTATACTGGAGATAGCTCTCCACCCGCTCCAGTCCCCGGCCTGTGTCATCAAAGAGCAGCACGCCTTGTCCGGTCTGTATAGCCGTGAGTACACGGTTGCCGGTATCCTTCTCGCGGCTCCGGTGGAAGTCGTGGTAGGCTTCCAGCAGCCTGCCCGCCCTCCCGTTGTGGAGTGTCCGTTCAAGCTCGCCGACAATAAAGTCCCGGCTGTCGGTCCTCCTGTAGGAGTCGGCCGTTTCATGGACAAATCCGATATCCCGCAGCCTCTGGTAGTCGTCGGAGGGCCATGCGCCTCTGTCAATTATATCCCGCACAAGGGATTCCACCCGGTTGCCATCTTCACCGGCGCTTGATGCAGTAGATCCTTTCCTCGGGCAGGTAGGCCCCTTTCAGCTGTCCTCTGACCTGACTGAAACAAAACTCCCCGAACCGGCGGTCCAGGTCATTTACGTCAGAAGACAGAATCCGGCAGTATTCCAGCTCGTTCCTGCCGTTCAATATGAATCCAATATACATGGTGGTACTGTTTTAATTTATAATTTTCTGCCGGAAGGTTTCCGTCCGGCCCTTTTCTCTGATGTCTCCTCACGCTGTCCTGCCGGATGACGGATGCCGTCCTTTACCCGGTAGGTCCTGATAGGGAACGGTTCACCGGATACCAGCAATTTGTTCCGTGTAAAATCCGCCATGCAGTAGAGCAGGTACCGTGAGGCGGGGCGGTCATTCTCCGGCAGGTACAGGGCGTAGCCTTCGGAGAGTACCCTGAACTGCTCGTTCTCCAGCCTCACGTTTCCCACAAGCAGGGCGGTGTCGGGATTGCCGAGGTATTTCTCCAGCGACCGGTGTCCCCTTACGTCAAAGTCCCGGCGGAGGATATCGTCCGCCTTTTTCCTTATCTGGGATGAAAGCTCCCTGAAAGCCTGCGGGTCAAACAGTTCCGCGGCTTTCACCTGCGTCACCTCTTCGAACCGTTCGGCCAGAGGAAGCAGCTCCCTGTAATAGGTGAACGGCCGATCATGGATATTCATGTAGCCGCGTTCCCTGATCGATAGCAGGCGGTATATATCCTCGTTCTCTCCCCTGGAAGAGAGTTCGAAGCCTGTGTATCCCCTCACTTTGGAGAATAGTCCCCGGTATTCGTCGGCTGTCGGGTTCATCGCGTGGTAGAGCCTTGGCTCGAGGCTCTCGGCAAACCCGGCGGGAAGGGTCTCCCGTGGAATGTATTCCGCCTTTCCCGTTCCTTCCCGCAGGACATGCCATGTCCGCCACCGTTGATATGGGGCATCAGCTCCCTGCGCCGCCCGGAGTACTCATAGATCTCCAGCGCCCCGTCATGAGCATGCGGTTCGAAGTACCTGTCAGCGGCACGCTGGAGATATCTCTTGAGGGCCTCCTCGCCGGCCCTGCTGCCGGAGAACAGCAGGTAACCGTGTTTTCGAAGCACCACTTTTAAGGGTGCGGTCCTGTTGCTTTTTTCCATTGTCATCTGTTTCTTATTTTACATTTTGGGACGTATCTCGGTCCTTTTACGTGTTTTTCCTGGCGGGCTGTACAGCCTCTTCTCGACCTCCGGTCTGATCCTGACGGTTTTCCGGTCCACTGGCGGGTTGCCGCCGAAGATGATCCGGTCTGTAGCTTGGTCCACCCACGCGTAGGCATGCGAGGGGTTATTCCCGCTTTCGCGCGGCAGGTACAGCCCAAGGCCCTCTTTCAGTACGCTCCTGTGAGGTCCGTAGAGCGGGACTCCTTCCAAGATAACGCACTCTGCCGGGTCGTCCAGTATCCTCCCGGCCGTCCGGTATCCCCGGACATCATAGGCGGAGTCCATCAGTTTCTGCAGCTGCCTCCTGGTCTCGAGGGTCTGCAGTAATTCCTCCTGTCCCGGGCGGATTTTGCGGGTATCCGTTGTAACTCCTCCGCCTGGCGGTCATAACGCTCCAGGGCATCCAGGGTGTCCGTGATATTAACGTTGCGGGCGCTTATCTCACAGCCCGCGTTATGGCAGAAACTGCGGAAGTCCTCCGCAGTGGGCCTCATCTCATTGCTGTAGAGGAGTTCCATCCGGCTGCCATGGGGCTTCGGACCATAAGGGTACTCGTCCGGCCGCATCCTCCCCGGGTTGACCCAGGGTCGGTTACCAAGTTTCCCTTCGGCCCTGTAGACATGTAACGCTCCGGAATTGAATGCCGGATTGAAATAGGCGTCGGCCGTCTGTTGCAGGAACTGCCGCAGCTTTCCCCTGCCTTCCGCCGTGTCGGTAAAGGCGAGGAAGCCACCCCAGGTCTCTATCGCTGTGTAGGTCTGCTCCATGATATCTATAACTTTAAATTGTTCCTCTTCCTGTTTCTCTTTGCCCGCGATTTATCCGTTTTTACTGCCTTCGCCTCATAAGGGACGATCTTACCGTCCTTGACCTGGTATACAGCTTGAGCCCGGGGGATTCTTATAAGCCATGACCCGGTCGCAGGTCTTATCGGCATGGATGTAACGGAGTCCGGGCATTTTTGCCGATAGTCCGGGGAAGTAAATCCATTTCCCTTCAAGCAGCGCCCTTCTCAAAGTGTCATCGGCCTCGTGGTCACCGATGAGGAACGGCACGCTGCAGTCATTCAGAAGCCGCTCCAGGGTACGGTGCCCCCTTACGTCAAAATCCGTTTTCAGGATACGCCCCGCCTTGCCGTGCATGTCGTCCAGTATCTTTCCCATGTCATCGTCGCCGGGATTTCCCCGGAGAAAGCTGTCCATGCGTTCCACGAACTCCCGGAACTGATGCCGGTAGGAAAAAGCGGGGTCAAGAATGAGTTGCCGGTCGAAGTGGCGGGTAAGGGAGAGCAGTCGGTAGATATCCGCGTTGCATCTGTTCATCCCGCATCCGGAAAACTCCGTGAGGTTACGGTATCCTTCAGCGGAGGGTGTCATGTCGGTAAAGAAGACCGGCTCCAGTTTTCTTTCATCGGGCAGGTCCGCTCGTACCGGGGAGTCCGTGAACTCGTACACGTATCTCCCGGTATCGGGATCTTTCCTGCAGGAGGCGTCAATCAGCGGGGCCAGGCTTGCCGGAACGGAATGCATGTCATATTGTTTGACCGGTCCCGGTTCGCTATGTATCCACCAATAGTTGTCCGCCAGGTGCTGGTAGAACTCCTCCAGCCCTTTCTGGCCCGCCGGTCCGTCACTGAAAACAAGTATCCCCCTTGATGTTTCCACGATATGCAGGGGCAGCTTGTAAGCGGGATCATAACCATATAGCCGTGCCTTCTCGTCCTGCAGCAGGCGGAAATCCATCAGGCGGTCGATTTCTGCGGCCGTCAGCCGCAACCGTCCGCCCGGTTCCATGGGCCGTTTCAGGGCGGACCTCATGAACACCGCATCACGTAGATTGACGCTTACTACCGGTTCCAGGCCATATCTTCGGATATGGGGCAGCAGTTTGTCCGTGATGTATTCCCTTACGGGGATATCCCGGGATATGGAAGGGACATCGGACATGCGGGGGAAGCGGTAGATCTCCAGGCGGGTATCGGGGACGAAGGCCGATATCCGGGCGGTCTCCACCCCGACATGCAGCAGGCCGAGGAACTGGTAGGTCATGCCGTCTTGTTCCGGATTGACAGGATAAAGTTGGTAGGAAATCGCGGCATGGGGCTTGTCCATGCCGGTTTCGTACCCGATGAGCAGGCACCCTCTGCCGTCCTGCCTGAACAGCTCCTCCAGTTGTTCCATGTTGTCTTTTGGGGATGCCATGCCGTTACATTTTCGGGGTTATCTTTGATTTGCGAGCATAGGTCCTCTTTTCAGGCTTCTGCGTTTTCTCCGGCAAGCCGTCTTTCTGTTCCAGCCCCTGTCTGTTCTCCAGTTTCTTGGTGCTTCTTTCCCACAGGAACTCGGTCCCGCGTTCGGCGGCGCTCATCTGGATGGAGGTTCGCAGGATTTTCCCATTCGATGACTTGAACTCGATGGGGACCTCCTTGCCAGCCGTATAGTCAGCGTACTCCTGCTGCGAGAGCGTATAGTCCTTGATTTTTTTAGAACAGCGCGCCTGGTCTGCCGGAAGGAAGAACATCTCGTTGGTAACCGGATCTTTTGAAAGGTAGCACGGTTTCGTCTCCTTGCTGCGGAAGTCGACGACCAGGTCCACCAGCCTTCCGGCGTTGCCCGTCCGGTTCAAGGCGTCCAGTACGTCCTCCTCCAGCTTGTATCCCCGGTATTCCTGTCCTACCTTGGGGGCCTGGCGGATAAAGTGCAGATCGAACTTGGCCAGGCCGTTCTCGTCACGGAAAAGCGAGAGTTTGGCATCCCCTTTCTGGCGTCCCAGCTCGGTGTTCATGGAGATGTCATAGGCTATGCCGGACTGTCTGCCCTGTAACAGCCTTTCCATGTCGCCGGTCTGTCTGAGCACGTCTGGGGTAAGCCCGTAACGCTCGGCCTGCTGCCAGTTGATCTCGCGCTCATTGAAAAGGTGGTTGTTGTAGATTCGGTTATCCCGGGAGAGCTCGCGTCTTAAAGACTCGTTCTCGGGGAGCTGGGCCTGCTCGATCCTGCGTTTCGCTTCCTCCACCGGAGTCTTCTCCTCCATCCGGTACAGCGCGTAGCGTGTCGGATGGTTGTACTGGTACATGAAGTTCTTCCCGAAGTTGGTGAAGAAATTCCCGTACCGGTCCACACGGATAAACTGGTTCTTGTTCGTTTCATTGGCCTCGAGCGTCTCCAGCTCCCCGTTTGCCGCGATGCCCTTGACACCTTTCGCCTTCTGTTCCTTCTTGTCGTAAGCCATCAGGTAACCCTGTTCCTGAGTGGCGTTTTCGCTGCCTGTGGCAGCCGGTTTTAGTTCTTCCATAACTGTTAAATTTTAAAGTGGATAAATCGTTTCGGGAGATAAAATTACTATCTTCGTTTTAAAATATTCTGATTATGAGAAAGTTGTCATTGATAGTCATGTTTTGTCACCTTTTGTCAGTCTCCTCCTGTGTGAGGGGGGACGGTACGGCTGGCGAAAACAAGGGTGAATTGTTAAAGGAACATTCCACCGGTACTGCCGGGAAGTGAACGGTTACTTGAAGGTCCCGACATGGCCTCATTCTCCTGACGGATTATCCCGTACTCTTCCCCCTTGACAGAAGATACACCGTTTCAGGGTCTCCTCTATGTTCGGTATGAGGGTACATCCGGTAAAGGGAGGGAGCTGTTCCACCAGGGGGTGGACCTAGCCGCTCCCTGTGGCACCCCCGTGTACAGTGCGGGTAATGGCAAGGTCACCGAGGCACGTTACAGCCGGAGTTACGGATGGTTCGTGCATGTCCGGCATGCAGAAGGATATTCGACATTGTACGCGCATATGAGCAGGCTGCATGTGAAGGCGGGAACTCATGTCCGTATCGGGCAGCATATTGGGAATGTCGGACATACAGGGGTAGCGACCGGCAACCATCTGCATTTTGAGTTAAGGAAGGACGGTGTCTTGCTGGACCCGCTCTCATGGCCGCCTTTTAAATAACCTGTAAAACAAGCAAGTGATGAACATCAAGGAAGTAAAGAAGATTCCGCTGGAGGATTTCCTGGGGCGGGCGGGATTCTCGCCTGTCAGAAGACAGGGGGACAGTGTATGGTACCTTTCGCCTTTCAGGCAGGAGCGTACCCCGTCATTCAAGGTCAGCCTTTCCTTGAACCTGTGACATGATTTCGGGGAGGGAACCGGGGGCAGTATCATCGACCTGGCACAAAAGCTGTACGGGGTGACGGATATTCCGACCGTATTGCAGAGGATCGGAAGCGATTTTCCGGCGTTCAGGCCGGATCCTTCTCCTGCGAAAGAACGGACTGTGGCATCGGCCTTTGAGAAGCTGCGCGTCTCACCTCTTAAGAACACCGTCCTGCTGGATTATCTTGGGACAAGGGGCATTCCTTCCGATATCGCCTCAAGGGAATGCGTGGAGGTACATTACCGCATGTACGGCAAATGGTATTTCGCGATCGGTTTCAAAAACAGGAAAGGGGGACTTGAGATACGTAATCCATACTTCAAAGGAGCGGTCTCTCCCAAGGACATCACACATGTCAGCCATAATACAGGGGATAGACGGCAGTCATCGGTACTGGTTTTCGAGGGATTCATGGACTATCTCTCGTACCTGGCCTTGAAAAAGGGGCAAGCCGTGCCGGACTGCGTGGTGCTCAATTCTGTGACCAACCTGCCCAAGGCAATGGATATCCTTAGAAGTTACGGACAGGTCTGTTGCTTCCTGGATAATGATGAAGTCGGCAGGAAGGCGGTGGAGGAGATCAGAAAGCAATGCGGGAAGATAAGCGACAAGGCCATACATTATCTGCCACACAAGGATTTGAACGAATTTCTGCAGGAAAGAATTCGATCAGAGCGGATGACAGTGCGACAGGGGGCAAAGAATCAAGAGGGTTGAAAAAGAAAAAGGCAACTGTAAGCTGTGTTCTCGATATCATGGTTGCCAGTATATATTGCTTGTGCAAAAATAAGGAGCTGATGTTTTGGACAGCTCCTTTATATAATTAAGAATTTCCGGCTTTAATAGTTACGGATCAGCAGTTCGTTGACCGTCTCCCTCTTCTCGGCTATGGAACATACCGAGCGGAAGATGCTCAGTCGTTGGATATGGAAGCCGACGTACAGGTCGTCGAAGAAGGTGTTCTCAGGATTCTTCTGACAGGGGTCGGAGTTGGAGAGCATTCATTTGCTTCCCTTCCCTCCAAGTCCTTGCAGAATCCGGCCAGTTCTATCTGGCAGTCGTCATCGAAGTCGTCCGGCATGTAGGAGGTACAGGTACCGGCCTCGTTGACGGGTTTGTAGGGCGGGTCGAAGTAGAAGAACGATTTCTCTCCCGCGTATTTTTCCGTCTGGCGGTAGTCTCCGTCCAGGATGATGACGTCCTGTAGCAGCTTGTGGTTGCAGCGGATCAGTTCCTCCTCCAGTATCCTGCGCGGCTGCCCGTACCGAAGGTTACCGAGAGCCTGCCCTTGCGGTTGACCGAATAGATGCCGTTATAGCAGGTGCGCATGAAGAAAATGAAAAGGGCGGCACGGGTGATATCATCCGGGTGCTCCTCGTTGAATACCCTTCGCTTTTCCATGAAATAGTCCCTTCTTTCCGTACGTTCCTCAAGGGTGTGGTATTCTCCCTGGATGCCGGCAAGCAGTCCAACCAGTTCTTCCGGCGTGTCGCGTATGACGCGGTAGACATTCACCAGGCTCTCGTTCGAGTCGTTGATCACGCAACGGATATGCGGATAGGTCTGTCTCAGTCAGAAGAACAGGGCGCCGCCCCCGACAAAGGGTTCCACATAGGTTTTCATTTCTGTGATATTCTCCGGTAGTGACTGGATCAGTACCGGAAGCAGTCTTCTCTTGCCTCCCACCCAAGGGAAGCAGGGTTTGCCGGGCAGACAGCCCGAGCTGGTTTTCTTCTTTTCCATGATTCGATAAATTAAAATGAATGGTTAAAACTATTGTTACCCGTCATCTTCCGTTTCCAGCAGATGTTTCAGGTTCGGATCGTTCTCTATGCGGCGGAGCTCCTTTTGGATGATCCCGCTCACTTCCTCCTTGATGCGGTAGTAGTTCCGCTCTATCTCTTCCCGCATATGGTCCTTGCCGTCCCCGCCAGTAAAGTCCGTAATCACGGGGATCGGTTTGTAGGCTTTCGTCTCGGCCGCCACCCTCGCGTTGTCCACGACGATCTCGCAGTGAAAGATTTTCTGTTCCATCTTCTCCTGGAAACTGTCGCAGACGCTTCCCACGAACATGCCCTGGGAGAGGTTGGATATTTTCGAGGCCGGTATCAGCGAGTCCAGCTGGGTGCTGATGCTGGTCGATGTGTCCTCACGGGTCATGTTGACGGACTTGCGCTGCTGGAGCACCTTCCCGAACCGTTCCGAGAGGTTCTTGGCCGTTTCCCCCAACACTTGCCCGGAAAAGACATTGCCGACGGTATTCTGGATGACGCGCGCCTCCTTTTCACCGTAGTCACGTACCAGCTGACTGAAATCCTGCGCGCCCAGACAGACGGCCACCTTGTTGCTGCGGGCCGTGGCTATCAGGGTGTCGAGCCCTTTGAAATATATCGTCGGAACCTCGTCCACCAGGATGGAGCACTTAAGCTTTCCCTTACGGTTCACCATCTTGACGATACGGGCGTTGTACAGCCCCAGGGCCGCCGAATAGATGTTCTGCCGGTCCGGGTTGTTGCCTACGCACAGTACCTTTGGCTCATCCGGGTTATTGATATCCAGCGTGAAGTCGTCCCCGCTCATGATCCAGTAGAGCGAGGGCTGATCATGCGCGAGAGCGGGATCTTGGCACTTGCGATCTGGCCCTGGAGCTGCTCCATAGCCCCGCCTTTCCAGGCGTCCATGAAAGGCGAGAGGTAGTTCTCCAGCTCCCTGTACGAGGTCAGGATGGTGAATATGTCCGAGTAGGGCTTGTTCAGCAGCTCGATGGCGTGGGGAAGGTACAGTACTTCCCGTTCTCGTAGATTTTGAGATACCATATGATGGCGGCAAACAGTACGATCGGACTTTCTACGAAGAAGTCGCCCTGTTTCTGTATCCAGGTCCTATTCAAATTCAGCATGATCACATACGCCGATTCGTAGGCGTCGGCGATGTCAGACATGAATGTCGGGTTGATAGGGTTGCAACGGTGGCTGTGCCGCGGATCGTCGAAGTTGATTACGTAGACTGAACGTTCGCCTTGTACTTGTCCTTGTTCTTGAGCAGATGGTTATAGACGATAAGGCTCAGGTCGGGAAACTTGAAATCATAGCAATAAAGCGCATAACCTTTCTCTATCTGCTGCTTGATGAACTGGTTGATGACACAGTAGCTCTTCCCGCTGCCCGGTGATCCGACCACTATGCAGCCCCTTTGGGGCAATACGACATTGATCCACCCATCATGCCATTTCTTCTTATAATAGAACCGTGTGGGCAGGTTCACCGAGTATTCGTTGGTGATCAAGCGAGTCTCCTGCATGAAGGACTCGTTCTCCTCATTGAAGACGTCATCCATCAGGTGTTCCTTTAAAAAGACGCCCAGTCACATGCCTACGGTGAGCAGGCAGATGTACCCGGCGGCAAGGGCGGACACATACGCCAGGGTGGTGAGTGGAACACTCCAGCCGGCGGTGAGGAAAAGCTCGCTTCCCCAATAGAGGAATAGCCCGGCTGCCAGATAGCAGCCGATACGCCTTCATGTCATCTCCGGGACCCTCCGTCCTTTGGCGCCCATCGAGGAGAAGAAAAGGAACATCAGGCTGAAGCATTTGGTCACGGGGGAGCTGGTGAACAGTCCGGTGTCATGCTGGAAATTCAGCAGTATCCTGTCCACCATGCCGTTGGTACAGCCGGCGGCATGGAAGAACGGATAGCAGAAATAATAGATGTTCATCACGAGGAACAGGATGCTGACCGCCCGCATGAAGTCGATGGTCTTGCCGAGTCCTCTGGAATCTTCTTGTGCCATATGGGGTATGATTGGTTGTTATATGTGAATACTTCGTTAGTTGATCCGCGGGCCTTTCCGCCCCTTCCTCTTTTTCTTCTTTCCATAAATATTCCGGGGAATGTCCTCAGCCGGGTAGGGACAGGATTCCATGGAGAAGATATCCAGCAGGCCTTCCGCAAGCCCCGTCTCCCTTGTGTCCGTATTCACGGGCGGTTCCTGTCCGGGAGTCGGCTTGTCGGGGACGGACGGGAGCGTGCCGTATTTCCGGTTGATAACCGAAGCGGAGAACTCCTTGCCGAGCGCCGATCCCTTGAAGACCGCCCTGATATTATGGTCTATATAGGTCACGCCGTAGATCACGCCCGCCCCGTTCTCCCAGAGTACGGGCACGATGCCTTTGCCTGCCAGCTCGTGCAGGAACCCTTCACGGGTATCCCGGCGGAGTGCCGTACGGATGTTTTCCCTTGTCTTTTCCGGCAGGGGATGCTTTTTCATCCATGTTCTGCTTTGTGAGAACCTCTTTTGGAGGGCACGGTATCCCACGCTTTTATCGATATTGCTAGATTTGATTCCGACCCCGGTACGTTTTCCCTTCCCGTCGGTCGCCGCATAGACCAGGCCGTCGCAACGTTTCCCGTCCACGACCTTATGCACTTCCTCCACGGTCACGTTGAAAAGTCCTAGCAGTGCCCTGAACTCCTTGAACGACTGGAAGCGGTAATTCTGCACAGCCGGTTTTACCACACCCGCAATCTGATGTTTCAGATCGCCTTTCGTGTAGTCCACCGCGGTCATCGGCCGGAAAATCCTGTGTTCCTCCCCGCGTGACTGCAGCAGGCCGTATTTCCTTTCTAGTTCCCGGCAGATGTCCGTCGAACGTTCCCATTCCTTGTAATCCCTAAGCTTTCTTCCCTGTTCATCAATGCGCAGGGAGACTATATGGATGTGAGGACGCGCGTTGTCGTCATGGCGGAAGATAATGTAAGGCTGGTCGCCATATCCGAGCTTGTCCATATATTCCGTCCGATGGCTTCCAGCTGTTCGTCGGAGAGCACGTCATCGGGATGGGGATTGAGCGAGAGGTGGATCACCGGCTTTTCCGTCCGGCGGTTCATGGCAAGGTAAGGTTCGAAGCTACGCATGCATTCGGTGATACCGACCTTTCCCTCCGGTGTCTCCATCACGCGGTTTCATGCCAGTGTCCGCGCTTTCCCCTTCTCCACTTTTTCCTGATTGTAATACAACGCCCCGTAGATGGCGGCACCGGATGTTATCTTTGCAACCATTGTTCAAACTCTTTGGTAAGACGGATGATTTCCTTGTTCAACGATACGAGCTCCACGGTCAGCTGTTCCAGTTTGTAAAGCAGGGCGAGGGCTTTCTTTTCGGTCAGTTCCCCGCTATGGACCGCCTTGACAATCTGGTTGTAGTTCACCCCGATGCGGCGGTACTCGCTCTGCAGGTTGGTGAGCTTGATGTAATAGTCTGTGGCCGCCTTGTCGATTTTCACCACTTTCATCGGTTTGCCGAAAATGGCCGACAGGATGAACTGCGACTTGGTTCCGGCACCGGAATTCTCATAGAGCCGTTCGAACTCGATGTTTTGGAGCTCGTTCAGACGGAATCCGTAGTAATAGGAATGGAGCTGGGAGGATTCCTTCGGACTGCGCCCCCCTCTTCATGTCCGGGAAGCGGCCGTTTTCTCTTTCTTGTACGCCTGTTTGATTTTAGCCATATTATTGATGTTTTTACCGGAGCAAAGTAAATGATAATTCGGATACCTGCCTAATTTCGGAAGGTGACTATCTCTGACAAAAAATGACTTTTGCTGACAGGGGGATTTTCCTCTCTGTCATCCGTGCCCAATCCCGCAGTTTATGATGTTTTTTTCAAAGGCCTCCCGGAGTTTTGGGAGCAATACCGAGAGACTTTTCTTGCGTCTGGCAAGGTCTGCACGTAAATCATAGGGCTTGGGAATTCGGATGTGCAGGAATCCTTCGAATGCTACCACCAGAGAAGCGAATGACTGCCGGTTACCGTTGCCGTCCGTTATCACTCCCAAGTAGTACAATGAGGCGATCAGCTCCATCAGGTTTACTAGGGACTCTTCCAGTGGAGGGAGATAACGGATGAGTTATTCTCTTCTGTAGCCGGATGAACAGCGCAGTATTCAGGATGTTCTACGGAGAAACGGAGTAATTCGATTTCGGTCTTGACAAGAGCGACTGCCTTTTTCAGACATACATGTAGATGTTTGCTGGTAGTTTTCTCCGCCATGTTCAGGCAGGTGTCCAACTCCACTTCCAGATGATATAGGTACCGGAGCTTTTCAAGAAAGGGCAGTTCACCTTTTGCAAGTTGTAGCAGATAGTCTAGAAATTCATCGTAAGCGGATGACAATATGTTTTCTGAGATGGATTCTTCTTCCTGGACCGCTTTCCTGAAGCAATCCAGCAGACGATGTGTCGTTAATGCTTTCATACGGTTCGTTCTTTTTAAGTTTGACAATCGATGCCTTCCGGCAAGAAAATAAGATGCTGGGAATGGCAGATTTTGATATATAATCAACTAACATGAATATCAATAAATAGTAGTAGAGTGTAAATACAAAAGGTGCACATGGTTTACAGAACTGTAAGGCAGGTGTACACCTTTTGTTAAAGTATGTCGTATGCCCGTGCGAACCGTTATCAGGGGGTGACTACCGCCTACAACTCACGCATCTGTTCCGTATTATATAGGGAGTATTTATGATACAAGTTTGTCCATTGGATGTGGACTTCCTAAAAAATACCCTCCCCGTGCTTGAATTGGAGATTCCAACAAACGGCTTCCCATAGGTTGTCAGACGACAAGTCTCTTCCCGATAGTATTTTCTGTAAATGTTTTTCCGAAAAGTTCGATTATTATGGGGATGACCACCCGTTCTTCTATTATTTGTGCTATTCACTCTTTTGTCTGGCGGAATTTAATGAGAAGGTGAAATTCCGTCCGTCACATTCCTATCCAGCGTTCATAATTGTAGATCTCGAAACTGATTTTGTCGCATAATATCCGTATCTGATCGTATTAAAATTTATTGTAAGCTCAATGGAATTCATATTATTTTGCAAACATATTCTAAAGTAGAAGGTGCAGACGATGGATGTTAATAATATTAGGTTCCTTATACCGAAAGGTATCGCTTGTCAGCCGATACTTCACTTTTTCAGCTCGTCACACATGGACATTTAGCTGAAATCGAATATCCGGGTCCCACGGTACAGTTACTACCAGTCCGTTCGAGTGTGACAAGAATCTGTTATTTCTCTTTCTCCTCTTCCACGAGAATTCCTCCCATGTCACATATTCGTACATAAATCTTTTTTTCTCCATAAAAATAAGAGAGGAAAGGTAATAATGACGAAATATATTTCAACGGTCCCTTAAAAAATATGGGACATACAAGGGTATAAATAAAAAGCATACAATTCCCTTACACTGCATGTCAGGAAAGTGTATAATTCCTGTAGGCCTTTTGTACTTTAAAGGTAGAATAGTGGGAGGATTATTCGGGTATTTTCAATATCCACCCTTTTGTGCGAATGAGGATAGTACGGCAAAACAAGCCGATCCATACGACAGATGGTATGAATTTCAGATTGACTATTTCGACTATACACTATTTGGAGGTATGAAACTTCCTTGTATTACTTTGGAGGGGCAACAAGTCTTTCACATAGGATATAAAGCATGTGAAGTCGACAAACATTTCGAGGTACATTATATTATACACAAGGGTAATGCTGGAGAATACCATAGCTACTTGGGGTGGATTAACCTCACTGATATTCTTTGCAAAAGTCTATTCCATTGTTTGGATTCCATGTGGAAAAGTATGAGAAAGGATTTACTCCATATGTAATATAGTAAAAACTATAAATACAAATATCAGTAATCAACGCTCCAAGTAAAATGCATAACAGTCAGTGGAAATGTGTTCCATTTCACAGATAAATTTAAAGCAGAAAAATCAAATTTTCGCCATCATAAATACAAGCCGACTATAGCAAGTAATAATAGTTCTATGGCTAGTCTATTTTCGATTATCTCCTTCCCGGCACAATAGAAAAGAATCCGAGGGTTTAAAATGGGGAACCTTACGAGCCGGAATAAATATCGTTGTGTGCTGCTGGATATTCTGTGCCTTCTTTGCAGCCCTTTTCTTTAAAGAAATGTGCCGAACCCACGTAGAAATACACTTCTGCCTCTGCCAAGTGCATCCTTCACGCATTTCATGAAACCCTCGATTACCAGGGCAACGGTCTTTTGGTCAATCCCTTGTTCCTCGGAGATCCGCTTTATAATATCTGCTTTAGTCATATCACAGTTTTAATGTTCGTACTATTTTGTCGTTTAGGTAGAGGAAAGTCGCCACCCTCAAGAAGTAGTCTGTTATTCCTTAGACACTTTCCCTGCCTGATACCGTTCATGCCGTTTAAACAAACGTTTTTTGTTTCTTTAACATGGTCGTCTGTTCAATCTCGCTGACTATCCGGGCGGAATATAGCCCCATCTCAGTTCCGAGAACTTAGTGTCGCCTATTGGCTTTTCTATCGGGGTGATGATGTCCGCCACTGTTGAAGAGATTATTTTCCCGAAGGTGCCGCCAATGATTACACCCACGGCTATGTCTATCACGTTTCCACGCATAACAAACACCTTAGAATTCTGTAAAGAGTTACTTTTTGACATTTTTTATATTGTGTAAAAAAAAAATTGTCATATGCTGAAATATCAATTTAAACACCTTATATGCTATTGGTAATTATACAGTATAACAATGTCGAAATTAGTTATAAAAAATCCCTCACTCATACTTTTTTTATTAGTATAAACCGAAGAAAGATTACCTTCTATTTAATAGAAATCAGTATAGGCCCTTAGTTTGAATCAATAACAAATATCCTAAAGTATTACTTTTGTTAGTATCATAAGCATAAAAACTCTGTTTTATCGAAATTAGTGATATCAAGATCTCTGCTCTTTCACGGGAAAGAGGCATATACAGATGAATGCTATCAAAAGATACTACTTGTTAGCGTATCAAACAAAAGAGGATGACACGAGAAGCGAAGGCTCCAATCATCCTCTTTTCCATCATTGTTGTTTATCACTATGGTGAGAAATAGTTTTCCACACAATGGAACTAGCCAAACTTCCTGTTAAGGGAGCGACAACAAAAAAGCCAAAGTTGGGAAATCGCACTGCCCCCCTCGAAAAGCGCTGGTCCTATGCTACGTGCAGGATTTACCGATGTCCCGGTGATTGGAATACACACGATATGCACGAGGATAAGTGTCAATCCGATGGCCAAGCCCGCCAGTTTACCGGCCCCTTTCTTTTTGTCTGTAGCTCCCAGTGCTACAAGAACGAAAATAAATGTAAAAACGGTCTCGGCAATAAAGGCCTGTAACATTTCCCCCTCACCGAAGCCATTGCTCCCTGTCATAGTGGGACCGGAATGTGATCCCGTGGAAACCAGTATGAAAAGTATGGTCGACCCAAGAATCCCTCCGATTACCTGAAAAATCATGTATAACAGAGCATCTTTACCTCCCATTCCTCCCGAGCAGTATACACCCAGCGTGATCGCTGGGTTTATGTGACAACCAGATATCCCACCAATGGTGTATGCCATGGCGACCACTGACAGTCCGAAGGCCATGCAACTCCCACCGTACCCACTCCAGTGCTAACTGCCCCAGGCGTATCCCCAGCGAAAACGGCACTTCCGCATCCCATTAATACAAGAACCATTGTCCCGATCATTTCAGATATATACTTGTTCATGACATTCAAATTAAGTATAGATAAAAATTATTAATGCATTCGGTCGTCCGGACAATTGCATCTTCTCGGTTTATATCCCGACCATTTAGTGCTTATGAGATTCCTTTTCCACATTGATTGTACAGATACTTACCCGATTCCAATCAGGCTCCTCGAACATGTTCCCTATTCCCTGGCCTTCGGCCACAATCCGTTTTCCTGCAATTCCATACCTGTCCATTAGCATTTTTTTCACAATCTCCGCTCGTTGTTGAGCGATCCGCTCGTTCACTTCCGCACTTCCCTCAGGGGAAGCATATCCTTTGATGACCACACTTGCTTCCTTGTGGTTCTTTAAATAAGTCGCGATACGTTCGATGTTCGGGAGTTGAGAGTTGTCAATGGTTGTCTTGCCTTGACGGAAAGTTATGACGGATTCCAGTGTCTTTCTGCTGTTGTCAATAGTGTCTTTCATGATTTTTGGTTCTTGGCTCTGGCATTTGGCCAACGCAGCTTCCAGTTCCGTCACTTTCTGAACTGCTTCCTCCAACGCTTCGGCATTTTTCCCGATTTGTGAATGAAGTTGATTGATTTTCTCGTTCAAAACATTCACCTCCTGCTGGTCGTAAGGTCTCACTTTTGTAAAATGATGTTTCCCGTTACTACATCCAAAGTGATATTTCAGTCCAATAGATATTTCCCATACTGCCTGTTTAGAGTGGAAACACACGGCTCGGAACCCATAGCGTTCATATCATAGGCCAAGGCTGGTTTGAGAGCTAGCGTCCATGCTTTACTTTCTCCCAGGTTAAAATTAAAATTCATCCCCAGTTTTGTTGACATGCTGTTTTGATCGGAACCCATTCCCTGGTTCATGTAATAATGCAACCACCCGATTCCGGCGATCGCTTCGATTTCAAAAGGTCTTGGGGTTCCCGTATAGGTTCCAAAAAGATTGTTCAGGTTCACCAGCCCTAACAGACTAACATTGGAGCGGTCGAAAACTGTCCGACTTTGTGAAGTGTTAAAACTTCCGACTGCCTCTAGACCGAAACCAAAAACCGGTGTCAATTGTTTATTCAATTCTATCCCCGTGATTGGGCGCATATTTCCAAAGAAGGAGTGATGTGTTAACGGGGTTGTTCCTCCTGCACTAACCCCAATGGACCAGTTGTCCAAAAATTTATTACCTTCTACCGCAGTCTGAGCATTTGTGTGATACATAAAAATGCTAGATAAAACAAAGTTGTAAAAATTTTCTTCATAACGCATTGTGTTTTGATTTAATTTTGCAAAGATCTTGATTTTTATAAAACAATATATTTCATTTTTGGCTCTATTATTTATCATTTTAGTTCTTTGTACTAAAATACTAACTGAATCTACAATTTATCAATTTTTTTTCTCTCTTTTATAAATGTATTTCGTGTAAAAAGGAAATCGTAATTCAGATAAATAAAAAGATTAAATATCCAAGTATTCTAATATTGTGATATTCAAAATATAAGACTCTTATATTTTCTTCTTTTAGCGACAGTATGGGTGGTATTCAGCTGGATGGTTATTAACAGGACTTCTGCTCCTTACCCATTTGGGGCCAAGTGTGACATCGCAAGATTAGCTTTGATACGTGCGATATCGTTTACGATAATCCCTCTGGCCTCACTCTTTATATGATAGTAGTTCTTTTGTTACCGTAGTCACGCTACAACTGGGAAAAATTTTGAGAGATCAACATAACGGTTACTTTGTCGTTTCAGGGGGAGTAATGAGCTTGTCCAATCTACTTTCCCATAAATGGGATATAATGATAAAGACTTCGGTTTCGCATAACTACCGTTTCCCAACCTTAAATGATCTTTACTTTTTACCCGGTGGGAACTCCAGTCTGAAAAACGAGCACGGTTTCAGTTATAATGCGGGCGTGAGTTTCGATGTCGACAAGAAGAACGTCTACAAACTGGATGGCAGTGCCACGTGGTTCAATTCCTACATCGAGGATTGAATCATCTGGCTACCGACAACCAAGGGCTTTTTTCTCACCACGAAACGTGAAAAAGGTACATGCTTATGGTGTCGAGGTAAAAGCCAATCTTGCCGTACAGCCGGCAAAAAACTGGCTCATCGACCTCAGCGGATCCTAACTCGTGGCCCCCCTCCATAAAGGAGGGCGAAAAGATGTCCCCTGCCGACCAGTCGGTAAGAAAACAATTGCCATACGTCCCGAAATACTCCCCATCACTGACCGGATACATTTCATGGGGTACATGGGCATTTCTCTACAAGTGGGCGTTCTACTCGGAGTGTTTCACCATGTCGAGCAACGACTACACACTGATTGGAGATCTACCCCGGTATTTTATGAGTAACATCTTATTTGAGAAGAAGCTGTTGCTCAAACCGATGGATGTTCAGTTGAAATTTGCCGTCAATAATCTCCTCAACGAGGATTATTTCTCGGTACTATCCTGCCCAATGCCAGGCATCAATTTTGAGTTGTTCATCGGTATCACCTCAAAATCTTGGAAAAATTAAGAAATAGTGTCCCACATATTATAATTATATGAAAGTGCTAAATAAATTGCCCCCGCTACTGTTGCTTGCGCTAGTATGGACAGGCTGTAACAACAGGAGTGCCCGCCTGACAGGTCTCACTCAACCGGTTTACACTTCGGAATATGCTTCCGACTTCGATGTCCAAGATGCCGACGAAAGGAGGATATATTGATTACCGTCACGAACCCGTGGCAGGAGCGGACAGCGTTACCGCACAGCTATTCATCGCCCGAGACGGCGAACCCCTTTCCGAAAGATTCGAGGGACAAGTTTTGACGGTCGAAGCCAAACGCATCGCCTGTATGTCCTCGACTCATATCGCAATGCTCAATGTAGTCGCGAGGCCGGCCGTCTAGCCGGTGTATCGGGTAAGAGTATATCTCCAATCCCGGAGTCCAGGCGTACCACGACAGTATCGGCGGCATCGGTTACTAAGGGAACATCAACTATGAGTTGCTGCTTTCACTCGACCCGGACCTCGTGCAGCTCTACGGCGTGAACGGGACGAACTTAATGGAGGATAAATTGAAAGAGCTGGACATCCCGTTCCTATATGTCGCCGACTACCTCGAAGAGTCACCGCTGGGCAAGGCCGAATCGCTACTGACACTCTCGGAAGTTATTAGAAAGCGTGTTGGATGTCAAACGATATCAAACTATCTGTTTGTCTTGATGAATAGCCCCCCCATGTTACAAATTGGAGGAGGATTATTGAAGAAAACGCCCTAAACTTTTATGACATTTTCTTTGCTTATATTTAATCAATGATCAGCAGAGCATTCTCAGCTTTTTCTACTTTTTCATTTATTCCCCTTATTTCAAACAGTTTTATCTTTCAACTGTTTTATTATTAAAACATAAAAAATAGTGGTTTATGAACTCAAAACAATCGTTAATTTTGCTAGCCACAATTGGGCTGCAATCACAAGCACCGATGGACGCTTGTACAGGTATTACGTTAAAAAGCGGTGATGGCACAGTCGTTACGGCACGTACTATTGAATGGGCAGAAAGTGTTATGAATACAATGTATGTAGTTGTGCCCCGCCATCAGGAGCTTCAGTCACTTACCCCTTCCGGATGGATGGTATGAAATTTACAACCAAGTATGGATTCATAGGCTTGTCCGTGGAACAAAAGGAATTTATGGTAGAAGGGGTAAATGAAAAGGGCTTGTCTGCCGGCCTTTTTTATTTCCCTAATTATGGAAAATATCCTCCTTATGATCCATCCCAAAAGGAGAGAAGTTTAGCGGACTTCCAGTTAGTGTCTTATGTATTAGGTGAATGTGGAAATGTAAATGAAGTCAAGGAAAAACTTCAAAATATACGTGTTACCAATATTGATCCCCGTTCTTCTACTGTTCATTGGCGGTTTACTGAACCTTCTGGGCGACAGATTGTCCTTGAGATAGTAGATGAAATCATGCATTTTTATGAAAATCCTTTGGGAGTTTTGACCAATTCTCCCGGTTTGGAATGGCATTGGACAAATTTGAATAATTATATCAATTTACAACCTGGTACACCTCCGGAACATAATTATGGTCCTTTACAGATGAAATCCTTCGGACATGGAGCTGGTCTACTTGGACTTCCGGGTGATTTTACTCCTCCATCTCGATTTGTCCGTGCTACTTTCTTCCAATTGACAGCTCCGCAACAGGCCTCTGCTCAGGAAAGTATTTTTCAGGCATTTCATATCCTGAATAATTTCGATATTCCAACAGGTACTGAGCAGCCATGGGGAAAAGCTTCTGCTGATGTACCAAGTGCTACTCAGTTTACAGTTGCTACAGATACACAAAATTGTATCATTTATTATCGAACTATGTATAATAGTAATATTCGTTGTATTGACCTAAAAACTATTGATTTTAAGAATATTAGATATTATAGTATGCCTTTGGATAATGTAAAGAGGCAACCTGTCGAATTGATCAATATACGATGATACAACGCTCATTTAAAGATGATTTCTTTTATAGTCATTGGGATCTGGCAAGATAATTATGAACATTTAGGATCTCACAATTGCATATTTCCAGATTATATTTGGAAACATGCAATTGTGAGATCTTTACAAATGAGACAAAAACAAGCAGTACATTTATGTATCTGGAGAAACATGATATAACATTTCTATTGTTTATGGTTTTTATTGAGTATGTTATTTTTAATGGGAATATCTCGGATTTTTATTGATTTGATATACCTTGTTGAAAAATGAATTTTGAGTTAATACTGGTTCTCTGAAGTCTTAAAAAAATCCTTTTAAAAGAAGAAAGCTGTCCTAGTATTTTTGAATTTATGGTCATTTCCCTGTATAGGATGGAAAAAGGCAGCTTGTTCCGTTTTTTATGTCATAAAACCGTATGTTACAGAATACTCTTTAAGCTTTGCTTTGTGAAAATGGATGCAACCGCCCCATCCTTCAACCAAATCAATTAAAAACTTTGACAAATAATTATAACCTGTCCCCTGATTTTAGGTAGTGCATTCTTTTTTGCTCTGGAATTTCAATCTGTTGAGTTATGAAAATGATATCTTTTTACAACATTGTATAGCATTATCAGATTGCGCAATGACAATGCTCCCTTTTCCTTCGTAAGTATATCTTCCATATGCTTCTTTTACTAAAACAAGTCATATTACCTGCCAAAAGTTTTAGTTTTTCCCCAACAGGACATCTCCAGTCCTCTTTCTGTTACAAAAATCAGATAGAAAGCGCGCTGTGCAGCGAGAGGAAACACCACAAGCACATACGGAGGGGCACAATGGAATCGGTACTAGGAAAGTTAGTACAATACCTGTGTTTGGTTGATAAAGAATACATCAGGATAATGGAGATATTGTGAACAGTGATGCATAGAGTTACCGTAGGCGAAAAAGGAGAATGGCTATATAACAATGAACCTGAATTCTTAGAACTGTTCAAGACTATGCAGGAGAAGATCAATAACTATCCTAACATAACGAAGAACAATGTGTTTTTCTATCTTCTGTATTGATTCTTGATAGAATCTTAAGGAAATGACAAATAAACGGTTTCAGATAATGACTTATGTTATGAACAAAGAAGTCACTCGTTTAAAACAAGAATACATAACGAACTAAAATTCTTTTATTGGAAGTTTTAGTATTTTGACTAAAGGAATGCAATTTGGAAAGATGTAGATTAGTTATATAAATCTTTCATACTACTATTTGATGAATTAACTCTGTTACATAAATATTGTTTTATATAATCCAAATTGCTAGACCATATTGATAAATCATAGAGCCAAAATGATAAGTAATAATATTTTATCTTGTTTTATATTTGCACAGTAAATAATGCGCTGCGTATTATATTCAATAAATATATTGTTGCTAATTATACAATTTGTTTGCCTTAGATGATTAATATTCTTCTTGGCAAGATTTATAGATATATTATTTTTATCAATTATTGTTGTAAATATAAATATGAAAAGTAAATTCACATTATGGAGTGTTGTCTTGTTCTTGGCCGGATTTATATTTATAGGATGTGACAATGAACGAACGGAAAACGCATCTGATTTTCAGACAGGAATTCATAAAATTGTAATCCAACAGTCCGGTGACACAGATTCATTTGAAGTGAGTGTAAGTATCGGTGGTGCTGACAAGGGTGGTCCTGCCAAGTTGTACAATGACAAGGGAGAATACATTGGTGATTCCTATTCTGCCCAAATAAGGACGGCAACCATGTCTTGTCGTACAAATGGGAACACGTTTTTCATGACCTGTGCCGGTTCGGTTTCCAGTATCTCGGAGGCGGGTAAACGACTTCATATAACAGTAATAGGCTACATTGACGACAAGGAGGTTAACCGTTTGGAAAAAGAATATATAACAGATGGTAATACCCTTATTGAAACTTTCAGCGTTTCAACCAAGGAGATATGATCCGGGTAGAATACAGAACTTGTATTAAAAAGAGCATAACGCCTGAACATGTTTCTTATCGAACTTTTTTTCCTAACTAAATAATTTATGAATACACTTCAAAAAACAGCGGGAGCAATTCTGTCGCTCTCGCTATTGTGTGGGATGCAGGTTTATGCGTTCCCTGACTACCCTTCCTGAGGGGACAAATTATCGAACAGAGTGATATCTGTCAAGGAGTTGTCAAAGATGCCAATGGCGAAAGCATTATCGGCGCATCCGTACTTGTCAAAGGGACGACAAACGGCAGCATTACGGGACTTGACGGTGATTTTTCCCTTAGGAACGTAAAAAAAGGGGATATAATTGTTGTTTCTTATGTCGGCTATCAGAGCCAGGAAATAGCCTGGACAGGTGGCCCGTTAAACATCGTTTTGAAGGAAGATGCCGAAGTGTTGACGAGGTGGTTGTTATTGGCTATGGTGCTGTAAGAAAAGCGGATATGGCCGGTTCCGTAGCCGTGCTGGACAACAAAAATTTCAAGGACCAGCCTATAACCCAGGTTGCAGACGCTCTTCAGGGGCGTGTCAGTGGCGTTCATGTTGAGAACAGCGGCGTCCCCGGGGGAAGCGTGAAAATCCGCATCCGCGGTGCTAACTCCATCAGCAAAAGCAACGACCCTTTGTATGTGGTTGACGGAATCGTCCGCGAAAGCGGTTTGGACGGTATCAATCCCGAGGACATCCGTTCGATGCAGGTTCTCAAAGATGCATCGTCCACTGCCATATACGGTTCCAGGGGTTCGAACGGGGTCGTTCTGATCACTACCAAGAGTGGTAAGGCCGGTGTGCGTGAAATTATGTTCGACGCATCAGTGGGAGTTTCCAATGTATATAAGAGATACGATATCCTTGAAGCATACGATTACGCTCTGGCGCTCAAGGAGGTCAAAGGTATTGATTTCTCAAACGAAGAGATGCAATCCTATCAGAACGGAACGACGGGCATCGACTGGCAGGATGAGATTTTCCGTACGGGGATCACCCAGAATTACAAGTTGGCTCTTTCCAATGGTAGCGAGAAGACCCAATATTACATTTCCGCCAACTACATGAGCCAGGAAGGTGTGGTCATTGAATCGAAGAACGAGCGTTATCAGGCGAAGGCGAATCTTTCCTCACAGCTTACCGACTGGCTGCATATCACGGCTGACATCAATGCTTCCCACGGTCTGCGTCGCGGGGGATCTTTTGCCTCCGGTAAGGATAATCCGATCTGGATTGCTTTGAACTATTCGCCTACCATGACGATGATGGCCGAAAACGGGAACTATAACACCGATACTTATAATTCCATAGCTTCCAACCCGGTCGGTATCCTAAAGTTGCAGTCGGGAGAGACAATGACCAATGTTTTCAACGGACGTGTTGATTTGCGCCTTGATATAATGAAGGGGCTGACATTCACCACAACCAATGGCGTGGACTATTATGACGGGAAAAGTTATAGTTTCAGCTCCAAACGAGTGGGGACCAAGAGTGGTATGGGCAACAATGACACTTACCGCCTGATGCTGCAGAGTTCCAACAACCTGACATATACGGGTTCCTGGAACGACCATCATCTGACAGCCACGGCCGTATATGAGGTGACCTCCTCCGAAACCAGGACAATGGTATAACCGGTAACAACCTGCTGACCGAGGGTGTGGCTGGTGGAATGTGGGTATGGCTTCCTCTCGTGATGCAAACAATGGTTACGAGCAATGGGCGCTGATGTCGGGAGTGACCCGTGTCATGTACAATTATAAGGACCGTTATATGCTTACCGGAACATTTCGTGCCGACGGTTCTTCTCGCTTTGCCAAAAAGAAATGGGGGTACTTTCCTTCTATTGCCGCAGCTTGGACGTTGAGCAATGAGGATTTCATGAAGGATGTTTCCTCGGTTCAGGACATTAAACTTCGCGCCAGTTATGGTATTGTGGGTAGTCAGGCTATCAGTCCTTATGCGACCATGGGCCTTATGAGTGCTACTGCATACAATTTTGGAACCAACAGTAATTTTACCGGTTATTGGGCAAATGACATAGCGACTCCTGAGCTACGTGGGAGAAGACCAAACAGTTCGACCTGGGCTTGGAGTTCTCCCTGTTTGACAGGCGGCTGAATTTCAGTGTGGACTATTTCTATAAACGCACTACAGATGCGTTGCTTAAAAGAAGTATCCCCGGATATGTCGGCGGTAACTCTTTTTGGGTGAATGACGGCGAAATCAGTAATCGTGGTATTGATTTGAGCGTGACCGCACGGATTATACAGAATGACCGGTTCCAATGGACCTCCACCTTGAACGGTACTTATTTGAAGAACCGCGTGGAACGCCTTTCCGGTGGTGAGAATGATTTCATCAACGGCTCCAGTCCGGCTGCCGGTATGGTTGATTATGCCACCATTATCAAGCCGGGTGAGGCCATCGGTACTTTTTGGGATATGAATGGACCGGCTTGGATGAAAAGGGACATGACACCTACACGGATGTAGATGGCAATCAGATGATAGACGGTGGCGACCGCAAGGTCATCGGCAAGGCCAATCCCGATTTCACCCTGGGATGGAACAACTCCCTGTCTTATAAAAACTGGGATCTGAACCTGTTCTTCAACGGATCTTTCGGAGCCAAGCGTTTGAATCTTGTAAGATATACGATGGCTTCGGCCGAAGGGAATTCCCGCTTTGTAACTCTGGCAGACGCCTATCTGAAGGGATTCGACAAGATTGGCTCTTCGGCAACATACCCGAGCCTGACCGAAGGTGGAAATAATCTGCAGCCGGTTTCAACCAAATGGCTGGAGAACGCGGACTTCCTTCGTCTGGAGAATATCAGTCTTTCATACACTTTCCCCAAAAAGACAACGGGATTTGCTGATTTGCGGCTTACTTTCAGCTGTCAGAACCTTTTTACAATAACCGGGTACAAGGGGATGGATCCGGCCGGTACTACCTTCTCGAACAGCAGCGTTGACGTTGACGCGGGTATTGACATGGGAGCCTATCCTTCCCCAAGAACATTCACATTCGGTCTCCGGATGAATTTTTAAATCTAAAATAGAAGAACTTATGAAAATAAAAATAATAGCAGGCACTATGGTTGCCCTGTCATTTTCACTGATGTCGTGCAGTGATTTCTTAACGGAAGATCCCAGGGGAAAACTCACTCCGGAAAACTTCTTCTCTACCCAGGATGAATTGAACATGAGCATATATGCCCTTTACCAGAAAGTCAATCTTTCACAGGTATATACGAACATGCAGCTGCCCCAGTGGCAGGGGGATGATATAACGACCAATCCGGGGAGCAACAAACAGCCTGCCGCAGAAATGGACAAGTTTGCCGCAGCAAACAACAACAAGGGTGTCAAAGATGCGTGGAACATGCATTATGCCATTGTAAAGGCTGCCAATTTGATCATACAGGGGGCCTCTAAAACACCTACCACTCAAGATGAGATAAATATCGCCCTCGGGCAGGCTAAATTCTGGAGGGCATACGCTTATTTTACCCTGGTGCGACTTTGGGGACCGCTGCCGATGAATCTGGACAATGTCAACGATGATTATACCAAACCTCTATCCCCCGTGGAAGAAGTGTATGGTCATATTGTGCAGGACCTGACCGAAGCTGAGGCCGTATTGCCTACGGGTTACAGTGGCAGCCCCCGCTTTCTGAACGGAGTGAATGTGTATGTAACCCGGCAGGCAGCCAAATCTACTTTGGCAGCAGTGTATATGGCTATGGCCGGCTGGCCGATGAACAAAACGGAATATTACGCAAAGGCTGCTGAAAAGGCGAAGGAGGTCATTGAGGGTGTGAACAGAGGTGAATACGAGTATAAGCTCGATAAGGATTACAAAGATGTGTATGCTATGAGCAATAACTATAATAATGAGACGGTGCTCGGCATAAACTATTCACCGTTCGTGGATTGGGCACAGGATTCGGAGCTTACTTCATGTAACCAGTTTGAATCGCTGGGCGCTGGGGAGACGCCTGGGGTGAAATTCGTTTCTGGAAGGAGTTTCCTGACGGTCCGAGAAAAGATGCGACTTATGATCCCAAGATTCGTCTGAAAGACGGAACGTTGGTTGACTGGTGGGAGTTGAAGGAGGACGGTACCCCTGTCGTTCCGGAACATCACCCCATGTTCAGTATATTCTCCGTCAACTGGGATCCTGCGTCAAAAGTGAATACCAGTGCCCCGTATGATTATACAAAACCGGCCAGTCAGAACATGTGTAATGACCATCGGCATAGAATCATTCGTTATTCGGAGGTTTTGTTGTGGTATGCGGAAGCCAAGGCCAGGACGGGGCAGACGGACGAGTTGGCATTCAAGTGTCTGAATGATGTCCGCGAGCGTGCCGGACTGGAACCGCTCACCGGACTTTCTGCAGATGACCTTGCCGAAGCGGCTTATAAGGAGCATGGTTGGGAGGTGGCAGGCTACTGGGTGGCCCTTGTCACACGCCGTGCGGACCAGTTCCGTATGAACAGACTGAAAGACACCTTTAAGGAAAGAGCGGAGAACACGGCTGTTGAAGTCGCCGACGGGATCCTGGTAAAGGAGTCTGTAGAATATACGAACAGGACATGGAGTGACAATCTGATGTATCTTCCATATCCTGATATGGATTCCCAGAAAAAACCGAATCTGGTAAAGTGATTTTTTATTTTAAGCCAGAGGGCACCCGCCAATCACCAGTTGATTGCGGGTAGCTCCTCTGATTTTCAATGTATAATTTTTTAATATCATGTACTAAATTTTGAATTGTTTTTTCCGTGTTCTCTGCTCCTGCCTTTCCGGTCATATGTTTTCGGAAAGAAGGGTATGTGATCTGCACGTGACTTTTGAGCTGATAGGGGAATGGGGTGTGGAGATCGTTCCCGTGGCATTATTGTTCATTTTGATGTTTTTCTCCCTTTTGGAAACTCAGGAGGTATCATTCCCGTCCCCATTGATATCCATGTTTGCGGATAGTCATTTGTAACGTGCTTGCGGCATGATAATGTCGGAAATCATGGACAAACGCATAATAGGTACACATTCGATTTTTAGTAATAACGGATTGGAATCATGAACATTCTGAAGTTACAAGGATTGGACGGTCGGCTTTTTGACCTTGTCGCCCCTTTGGTAATGAACCCGGCCGTATTGCGGCAAAATAATAATTATCCTTTCAAAACGACGCGTAACCATGTCTGGTACATTGCCATGGATGAGCAAAGGGTGTTGGGATTCATGCCCGTGAAAATGACCTTGACAAACAATTGCATAGATAACTACTATATTAGCGGGGATAACTCCTCTGTAATAGAGATGTTATTGGACCGTATTATCCATGATTTTTCTTCTGATGGTTCCCTTGTGGCCGTTGTACACGAACGCCACGTGGAAGACTTTTCAATGAAGAATTTTATCCCCTGTGTCGAGTGGAAGAAGTATGTCAAGATGCGTTATCATGAAGGAGGTGGGGCATGATGCGCCGGATGGATGTCCACGAGGCCGCCAACCGGAGATTGAAGATCATCTTTGACTATTTTGATTACGTGTATGTCTCTTTTTCCGGTGGCAAGGATAGCGGCATCCTTCTCCATTTGTGCATGGATTATATCCGCATGCATGCTCCCGGTAGAAAACTGGGTGTGTTCCACATGGATTACGAGGTGCAGTACCGCCAGAGCACGGAGTACGTGGAAAGGATGTTTTCCAACAACCGGGATATCCTTGAAGTGTTCCACTGTTGTGTCCCCTTCAAGTACCCACATGTACTTCCATGTACCAGCAGTACTGGCGTCCCTGGCAAGAGGGGTACCAGAATATCTGGGTTCGCCAGATGCCGGGCACCGCTCTTAGCGTGAAAGATTTTGATTTCTGGAACGACAGCCTGTGGGATTACGACTTCCAGTCTCTTTTCCCTTCCTGGATACGTCGTAAGAAGGGATGCAAGCGTGTTTGCTGCCTCGTGGGGATCCGCACGCAGGAGAGCTTCAACCGGTGGCGGGCGATTCATTCCGACAAGAATTACCGTAAGCTGGCCAACTACAAGTGGACTCACCGTGTAGGATATTATACTTATAACGCCTACCCGATATACGACTGGAAGACAACGGACGTGTGGACGGGGTATGCCCGGTATGGTTGGGATTATAACCGTTTGTATGACTTGTATTACCAGGCCGGGATTCCCTTGTCCCGCCAGAGGGTGGCCAGCCCGTTTATCTCACAGGCCGTTTCGACCTGCATCTTTATAAAGTTATTGATCCGGATACCTGGGGACGCATGGTCAGCCGGGTCAACGGCGTCAGTTTCGCCGGAATGTACGGGAACACGGTTGCGATGGGCTGGCGCTCCATCAGTTGTCCGGACGGGTTCACGTGGAAAGAGTACATGTACTTCCTCCTTGACACGCTTCCCCGGGCGACAAGGGAGAACTACCTGGAGAAACTGAGGGTGAGCCAGAAATTCTGGAGGGAAAAAGGAGGCTGCCTGGGAGAGGAAACGATCGGGAAGCTGCGTGCGGCCGGTGTACCGTTCACGGTGGAAGAATGCACGGCATACCGGACTGACAAGAGGCCCGTCCGCATGGAGTATATAGATGAGATAGATATCCCTGAATTTCGTGAAATACCCACTTACAAACGAATGTGCGTCTGCATCCTGAAAAACGATCATACCTGCAAGTATATGGGTTTCACGCAGACCAAGCGGGAGAGGGAGATGAAAGAGAGAGTTTTGAAAAGATATAAATTGTGATTGTCATGTCAAGTTTTAAAAGTCCGGCGTATAACGTCAAGGCCGTGCCGGTCGAGAAAATCGTGGCCAACAGCTATAACCCGAATGTCGTTGCTCCCCCGGAGATGAAACTGTTGGAACTGTCCATCTGGGAAGACGGTTACACGATGCCCCTCGTGTGTTATTACCGGGAAGAAGAGGATATCTACGAGCTGGTTGACGGTTACCACCGCTATCTGGTTATGAAAACATCCGTCAGGATTTACAAGCGCGAGAACGGATTGCTGCCTGTAACGGTCATAAACAAAGACATCTCGAACAGGATGGCCTCGACTATCCGTCATAACAGGGCCAGGGGAATGCACTCGCTGGAACTTATGACAGGTATTGTGGCGGAACTGTCAAAATCGGGTATGTCCGACAGTTGGATCATGCGCAACATAGGCATGGACAAGAACGAGTTACTCCGTTTCAAACAAATCTCAGGTCTGGCTGAATTGTTTCGTGACAGGAGTTTCGGGCTCTCAGACGACTGGTTGGAGGAATAAAACGGTCTGTCTGGTATCCGTAACAAATATACATGGTGTTTATGCTTGCAAATCATTATTTGTAGGTATTGCGAGTGATGATTAAAACAGTTAATTTTGCAAACTAATGGATCGTACGAAAAAAAGACAGAGACAGCGGGCTGTCATAGCATGTATGTTGTTGCTGACATTGATGCCCTTTTTCCTCGTGAAAGCTTTTCATGTTCACGGGGAACATTCGTGCGTATCCCATAACGAACAGGGGCACTCCCGTCACGATTCTCCTGAAAATTGTACCATCTGTCTCTTTACGCTCTCCCCGTTTGTCGAGGCAGGGATTTTTATATACGATTATATTCCGACTGGCAGGCCTGTAAGGTATCTTATCTCCGAGGAAACAGATGTCATCGTCATTCTTTTCCCGCATTTCCTCCGTGCACCCCCTGTGTGTTTGTCATAACTCCCTTGAGGGATTCGCATGCCATCACTGTGATTGCGTGCAGGGGCTTTTCATGTCCCGTCTTAACAGATTATAACCCGTTTATATTTTTTCAAGTATGACATTTCATGCATATCTCCAGTATGTGTGCCTGCTTCTTGTCTGCCTATGTACCCTCCCTTCTCCCATGGAAGCACGGGTACAGGCTGACCGGCAATCGACGGGTACACGCGATACTCTGCTGGTCATTGACCGGGAAAACGGGCTTCCCATTGAAGGGGCCTATATCCTGACCGGGGAACGGTTACTTGTCAGCTCCCCCCGTGGAATGATTGTTTTCGGTCATGGAACGTGTTTCATGGATACGGTCCTCGTGCAGTGCCTGGGTTACGGTTCCCGGCGTGTGCCTTTGAACGAGGTATTCAAAGAAAGCAGCATACATACCGTATGTCTCTCCCCGGACATACAAAAACTCGGGGAAGTGGTCGTGACCGGTGAACGTGCCGGGGCGTCACCCAACGTGGTGAGCCGGCGCCTTTCATCTCCCGAGATCAGGAACGCGCTGGGAACCTCGCTTGCCACCCTGCTCGAACGTGTCAGCGGGGTAAGTTCCATCAGCACGGGAACCACTGTATCCAAACCCGTTATCCAAGGAATGTACGGGAACCGGATACTGATCATCCATAACGGTGCCCGCCAGACCGGGCAGCAATGGGGGGCCGACCACGCTCCCGAAGTGGACATGAACGGCAGCTCCTCCGTTTCGGTAATCAAGGGCTCCGATGCGGTAAGATACGGTTCGGATGCCTTGGAGGGATTATCGTCATGGAGCAGTCTCCGCTTCCTTTCAGAAAACGCTCCCTTCAAGGGGGAATCTCCGTACTTTACGGAAGTAATGGGCGTCGCTACGTGGCTACCGGACAGCTCGAAGGTGCTTTTCCCGGTGATTTCGCTTGGCGTCTGCAGGGAACCTGGTCAAATTCTGGGGACCGTTCCACTGCGCACTATCTTCTGAACAACACGGGAACCAGAGAATATCACGCTTCCGCCTCTCTGGGCTATGACCGCGGACGTCTGAGAGTGGAAGGTTTCTACAGCCGCTTCTACAGCCGGACAGGGTGATGCTCAGCGCCCAGATGGGTAGCGAGGACCTGCTGGCGGAACGTATCCGGCTTGGTCGCCCCCTGCACACGGATCCCTTCTCCCGTGGTATCAGGCTCCCTGCCAGGAGGTCACCCATCAGATCGCATTCGGCAGGATGCGGCTCGGCATGAAGAAGGGGGGAAGTATTCACTGGCAGAGTACCTGGCAGAAGGACGATAGGCAGGAAAACCGTGTCCGGCGGCTGGATTCTAACATTCCGGCGGTTTCACTGCACCTGAATTCATTCCAGCATCTTCTGCGCTGGAAGCGGGATTACCGATCCTGGCAGGTCGAGGCGGGAGGTCAGGTCATGTTCATCGAGAACCATAGCCGCGCGGGTACCGGATTCGTGCCCGTTATCCCGAACTACACGGAGACACAGGCAGGGATATACGGAATCGGGAAATATCACCTGGCCAGGGGAGGCGTTGAAGCAGGCCTCCGCCTGGATATGCAGGAAACCCGTGCCAGTGGTTATGACTGGACGGGAAGCCCCTATGGCGGGACAAGAAAGTTTAACAACGTGTCCTACAGCCTGGGAGGCCACTATCAACTTTCCAGACACTGGAGGCTCACCTCCAACTTCGGTCTGGCTTGGCGTGCCCCTCACGTGTATGAACTGTACAGCAACGGGAACGAGCTCGGGTCTGGGATGTTTGTCAGGGGAGACTCTGCGATGCACTCGGAAAGAAGCTACAAATGGATATCTTCCTCCGTTACGGCGACGGGATGTTCAGCGTCTGTCTGGACGGTTACCTGCAATGGGTGGACGGCTATATCTATGATGGGCCGGAGAAAGAGACAGTCACCGTGATTTCGGGAGCATACCCGGTCTTCCAGTACAGGCAGACCCCGGCTTTCTTCCGCGGTATGGACTTTGACCTGCGTTTCACTCCGGGCGGTTCATGGGACTACCATGCCGTCGTCTCCTTTATACGGCAAACGAACGGACAAAGGGTAATTATCTTCCTTATATTCCCTCCTTCCGTTTCAGCCATGAACTTGCGTGGATCCACGAGACGAAATCGCATCTCAGGCTGCGTCTGAACATCAGGCACCGTTTCACCGCAAAACAGAGGCGGTTTGATCCGGACACGGATCTTATCCCGTATACTCCCCCGGCGTACCATCTCCTCGGGTTCGACGCTGGTCTTGAA
>ENA-OQCE01000098-OQCE01000098.1-human-gut-metagenome-genome-assembly--contig:-NODE-98-length-39167-cov-2.111680_pt1 | contig 39167 bp, 46 predicted proteins | sample MGYA00242495_ERZ504572 | MGnify/ENA primary metagenome ERZ504572 (study PRJEB26092, sample SAMD00036228) | human gut metagenome | host: Homo sapiens | study: EMG produced TPA metagenomics assembly of... | reverse complement strand
GGATGCGATGATTTCCTGACGACAGAGTCTCCCGACTTTTCTACAGACAAATACTGGAGAGATAAAGCCGATGTAGAGGCAGGTCTATCAGCGGTATATGGCCAGCTGGATAACCGCACCGGCTCTTACACGGTTGCAGAAGTCAAGTTTGTTGTGGAAACCTTCCGTAGCGATGAGATGGTAAAAGGCCAGGACGTCAACAACTATCCGGAATGGGCTGCATTGTACGGATTCACCTACAACAATGAGAACTCCAGCATCAAAGAATACTGGATGAACAATTACAATGGCATCAACTACGCCAACAACGTATTATACGGTATTGACAAAGTACAGACCAGCGGTGAGAAGATGAGTGCCGATGACGAGAACCATCTTACGGGCGAAGCTCTGTTCCTGCGTGCCTACTATCATTTCAAACTGATTATGAGCTGGGAGAAAATCATTATCCGCAATGAATATCTGACCGGAGAATCCCAGACTCACAAAGCATTGTCTACCAGAACGGAAGCATGGGACTTTATCTGTACTGAACTGGACAAAGCAGGCAGCATGCTGCCACAAGACCGCCCTTCTTCCGAAGCGGGACGTGTAACCAAAGGAGCAGCCTACTCTTACCTGGGATGGGCTTACTTAACCCGTGCTTATGAAGAAAGTGACAAAAAGGCCGAATACCTGGGGCTGGCAGAAGCCGCTTTCAACAAAGTGACCGGCTACGAACTGGAGTCCGACTACGGAAGCATGTTCGACGGCACCAACAAGAATTGCAAAGAGTCCATTCTGGAACTTCAGTTTACCAACAGTACGGCCGACGGTACTTTCCACAAGCACGTACTCCACTTCTGGGTAGCTCCGGGCAGCATGTCCGGTTGGGACGAAATCCGTGTCAGCGACATGATGTACAACGAATTCCTGAAAGAAGGACGCATTGCCGAAGGTAACATGTACGATGCCCGTGCCTATGGTTCCATGATGTTTGATGATCCGTATTACTATGAAGCGGGCACATTCTGGGGTACAATTACGATGACATCTATGATGAGAATTCTGCCACCCGATATAATTACCGTAAATACATGCCTTCAACTTGGAGCGACTATGCACAAAACTACGTAGGTACCAACATGCCATTGATGCGTTATGCCAATGTACTGCTGATGAAGGCTGAAATCTACAATGAACAAGGCCATCCAGAAAAAGCCATTCCATTGATTAACGAAGTACGTAGCGTGCACGGCAAACTGCCTGCCATGACCGGAAGTGACCAAGCTGCTGTTAAAGCACAGATTGAACATGAACGTCTGGTGGAATTCACACTGGAAAACTCACGCTTCTATGACCTCCGTCGTTGGGGCAAACTGGACGAAGCCATGAAGGCTGACGGCAGAACCGGATTCAGTGCATCTACCCATTCCTTCCTGCCCATTCCTCTGATGGAGATTCAGACCAACAATAAAATAAACGAATAATCCTTTTCCCAAATAGTATATCAAGGCGGCATTCGCCCCCGGCAATGCGCCTTGTTTGCTTTGAAAGCTTTATCTTTGCACCTGCAAAAATAGACCATACTATCTTTGCCACTAAAAAACGACATAGATATGTTTACAATCATCGGACTAATGCTCACGGGAATGCTGCTGGGCTATCTCTTACGGAAACGGGACTTAAAGAAAATCCACCAAATCATCACCCTGCTCATCTGGTTGCTGCTGTTTATCCTCGGCATCGAGGTCGGAAGCAACGAGCAAATCATCAAGGGACTCCATACCATAGGCCTTGAAGCTGTGATACTCACCCTGGAGGAACCTTGGGAAGCGTCATCGCCGCCTGGGCATTGTGGAGAGCCTTGTATAACAAGAAAGGAGGAAGGGCATGAAAGGAAGTCTTATCATAGTGGGCTTTTTCGTACTGGGTACGATTTGCGGCGTATGCCATCTGTTGCCCTTTGATATTGCAGAAACCAACATCAGCTACTACGCGCTTTGTGCGCTGATGTTCAGTGTAGGGCTGAGCGTGGGTAACGACCCGCAAACCCTGAAGAATTTCCGTTCACTCAATCCGCGACTGGTATTCCTGCCCATCATGACGATACTGGGAACGCTAGCAGGCTCCGCAGCCGTCAGCCTGATTCTGACACACCGTTCTATAACGGACTGTCTGGCCGTAGGTTCCGGATTCGGCTATTACTCGCTCTCCAGTATCTTCATTACCGAATACAAGGGAGCCGAGCTGGGCACCATCGCCCTGCTTGCCAATATCAGCCGGGAGATTCTGACACTGCTAGCCGCTCCGTTGCTGGTACGATGGTTCGGAAACCTTGCTCCCATCTCTGCCGGAGGAGCCACGACGATGGACACCACACTGCCCATCATCACACGGACAGCCGGACAGCAGTTTGTAGTAGTTTCCATTTTCCATGGATTTGTAGTAGACTTCAGCGTCCCATTCTTAGTGACATTGTTTTGTTCTATTTAGCTGAAAATGGAAAGGTGAAAGGTGAAAATTTTCCGTTTCCCATTTTCCATTTTCAACTTCCAATTAATCATTAATAATATGAAGACCAAACTTTATACCTTTCTTCTCTCTTCGCTGCTTTGCACCGGTGCCCTGGCAGACAATGAGCCGTGGCAAAACCCGCAAGTCAACGAAATGAACAGAGAACCGATGCACGCCCACTTCACTCCGTTTACGAATGAAGCCAACGCATTGAAACAACGTACCTTGCCCGCCGACGTACGGTTCGACGTTAATTCTGCAACGGAACGCCGTATCACTCTGGACGGCACCTGGAAATTTCTTTTTTCAAAGAACAATGACCTCTGCCCCAAAGACTTTCACAAGCCCGGATTCAGTACCCGCAAGTGGAGTAAAATTGAAGTTCCGGGAAGCTGGGAACTGCAAGGCTTCGATGCACCTATCTATACAGATACCCGTTATCCGTTCCCGCCCAATCCGCCCTACGTGCCTACCGACTACAATCCCGTAGGTGCTTATATCCGCGAGTTCACCGTCCCGGCTAGCTGGGGAGGCATGGACATCTTTCTTGATTTCGAAGGGGTGGAGTCTGCCTACTATGTATGGGTAAACGGCGAATTGGCAGGATATGCAGAAGACAGCCGCCTACCGTCGCACTTCAACATTACCCACCTGCTGAAGAAGGGCAACAATAAACTGGCAGTAAAAGTATTCCGTTATAGCGACGGTTCCTACCTGGAAGGCCAGGACTACTGGAAATACAGCGGCATCGAACGGAGTGTTTATCTCTACGCCCGCCCCCAGAGCCGCGTCAAGGACTTCCGGATGACAGCGGAACTGATAAACAACTACAAGGATGGCGAACTAAAGCTGGACGTATTCCTCCATCGGCCTAAAGCCGGAGAAACGGTGGAAGTCAAGGTAATGGACAAGGACAAGGTTATCTATGACCGGAAAAAGTCCATAACCTCTGCCACAGACACTTTGTTTACCCAGCAGCAAGTGTTCCCGAATGCACGAGCCTGGAATGCCGAAACACCGAACACCTACACGCTGGTAGTCAGCACCTTTGATGCACAAGGAAAACCGCAGGAATCCTTTACGCACCTTTTCGGCTTCCGTACCGTGGAAATGATGAACGGCATGCAGATGATTAACGGCCAGGCCGTCCTCTTCAAGGGGGTGAACCGTCACGAGCACGACCCGCACAAGGGACGTACCATCACCGTAGCTTCCATGATACACGACATCCAGCTGATGAAGCAGTTCAACCTGAACGGTGTACGCAACTGCCACTACCCGAACAACTATGCGTGGTACGAGCTTTGCACGGAATTCGGACTCTATATGGTAGACGAAGCCAACATCGAGAGCCATGGCATGATGTTCCACAAAGATGAGACCCTTGCCAACTACCCCGCCTGGGAGGTGCCTTTCATGCAGCGGATGAGTCGTATGATTGCGCGCGACCGCAACTACTCTGCCATCGTGACTTGGTCCATGGGCAACGAGTCGGGCTACGGCAAGCACTTCGAAACTCTGTATGACTATACCAAGAAGATAGATCCTACCCGTCCCATACAATACGAAGGGGGTGGCTACAACTCCAAGAGCGACATCTATTGCCCCATGTACGCACGCATCTGGAGGTTGCGCCAACACGTGAACCAACGTGATGCCCGCCCCATGATTCTTTGCGAATATGCCATGCCATGGGTAACAGCGTAGGTAACTTCCAGGACTACTGGGACTTGATTTACAAGTACGACCAGCTGCAAGGCGGTTTCATTTGGGACTGGGTGGACCAGACGTTTGCCATCAAGGACGAGAACCAGCACGACATCTGGCTTTTGGCGGCGACATGGGATTTGTAGGCGTCGTCAACGACTCCAACTTCTGTGCCAACGGCTTGATTGCTGCCGACCGCACCCCGCACCCACACATCTACGAAGTGAAGAAGGTATTGCAATACATCCATTTCGAACCGCTCGCCTTCACCCCGAACAAGATAAAGGTCACCAACTGGCACGATTTCATCGGATTGGAAGGATATACCCTCCGCTGGGCAGTAGAATGCGACGGCAAGACCGTTCAGAACGGTGAGATGGATTTCCCCAAGATTACTCCCAGAAACTCTGCCAACATAGAATTGCCACTGAAAGCGCTGCCTGCCGACGGCAAAGAGTATTTCCTCACACTGCGTGCATTCACCAAGCACGAAGCGCCATTAGTACCGAAAGGACACGAGGTTGCCATCGAACAATGGGAACTGCCTTCCGTCCCGTCAGCCAAAACCGTTCAGCCGGTGGAGGGAACGTTGACCGTAAACCGCAACAACGAAGCATTGACCGTGAAAGGCAATAACTTCCAGGTAGCTTTCTCTACCCGAAACGGTGAAATGACAGAGCTGAACTACAACGGAAAGAATCTGATTAAGGAAGGGCTGCAACCCAACTTCTGGCGCCCGTTGACTGACAATGACATTCCAAACAGACATCTGATACGCTGCGGCACTTGGAAAAACGCTGGACGCGATGCCAAACTACAGCATATCGAAGTTGCGGAAGCCGGACAAACGGCTACTGTCACTGCGACCTACCGCATGGAAGAACTAGATGCTGATTTGCAGACTCTCTACAAAATCACTCCCGACGGCAAGGTTCAAGTAACCATGCACTTCACCCCCGGCAAGAAGCCATTGAGTGAAATGCCGCGCCTGGGCATGCGCATGATACTCCCTGCCGAATATGAAATGATGACCTGGCTGGGCCGTGGTCCGCAAGAGACGTATGCCGACCGCAAGACGGGAGCATTGATAGGCCTCTACAACGCCACGGTGTGGGAACAATTCCATCCGTATGTACGTGCCCAAGAGACGGCCAATCATTGTGACGTACGCTGGGTGGCCCTACGTAATGCAACCGGCGAAGGCTGCTGGTAGTGGGCGAGGAACCGTTGAGCGTAAGCGCCTGGAACTTCCCGATGGAGGACATTGAATACCGTCCCTCGCAGATGGAGCGCCGCCACGGTGGAAGCATCCAGAAGAAAGATATGGTATGGCTCAACATCGACCACAAGCAGATGGGCGTAGGCGGTGACAATACTTGGGGAGCACAAGTGCATCCCGAGTACACCATCACTCCACACGAATGGAAATACAGCTTCACACTCGCTCCCCTCGCACCGGAGGACGATGCGGCGGAACAAGCGCACAAATAACCGTTAAATACCTCATTCATATGAAATACAAATTTATACGCATACTCTGCTTCACATTGTTGGCCGCAGGCATCGCATCCTGCACCCCCGGCATGAAAAGCACTACGGAGAAGCGGTATACCTTCGCCGACATACTGGACATCTCCTATACTCCCGACACCCTGCACCGCTGCTACGGTTGGTTCACCGACGCGGCTCGTGGATGGGCTTCACGCTGCCCGAACGGCAACAATGGGTCAACGGCTTCTGCGGCCCCTTCAGCTCGATATGTTCCGCCGCCAGTGGATGGCACAGTCAGCCGCCGTCGTAAGCTTTGCCAAAGATACACAAGAGATTTTTGTTCCGGATTCCACTTGCTATTACCCCGGCGAGCTCTATATGTCGGCACATTCCACCCACGGGAGCATCACGCAACGGCTCAACTTCACAAGTGCCTCGACCGCCTTGCTGCGCATCGAAGCCGACACGGCTGAAGACCTGCTGTTCTCCGGTAGCCAATGGGGCAAAGACATCACCGTCAGCGTAGAACAGAACTCCGTCATCGCCCGTCATCCCAGTGGCGAAACCGTAACCGTGACCTTTACTCCTAATGTAGAGCTGGCCAAGACTGACAATAACTATACAGCCCTCGTCCGCTCTCCGCGCTACCCCGTCAACGTAGCCATCTCTTTCTTCACTTCCGAAAAAGAGATGACTGCCGGCCTGCAAAACCTGCCGGGCTTGCTCAATAATCCCACCCCCGCCCTGCAAGCCAATGCCGAACGTTGGGAAGGTTACCTCACCAAGATACTGCGCAAGGACATGAAGCCCGAATACGACCGCATCGCCGTGAAAGCCGTCACCACGCTCATCTCCAATTGGCGGACACACCGCGGCGGATTGCTTCACGAAGGCATCATCCCGAGCCATGCCGTAGGTTATTTCGTCGGCTTCTGGGCATGGGACAGTTGGCGCTTCAGTGCCGGAACCGCCAAGTTCGACCCCGAACTGGCCAAGAACAACATCCGCGCCATGTTCGACTACCAGCAACCGGACGGCATGATTATCGACTGTATCTATACCGACCCCTCCGAGAACAATGCCCGTGACAGCAAACCTCCCTTGGTATGCTGGGCTGTCGACGAAATCTTCACCCATACGGGTGACACCGCCTTCGTTGCCGAAATGTACCCTCAACTGCTCTCCTATTATAAATGGTGGTACGAAAAAACGCGACCACAACCGCAATGGCATGTGCGAATACGGTGCTACCGACGGAACACTGGAAGCTGCCGCCTGGGAAAGCGGTATGGACAACGCCATCCGTTTTGACGGCGCCGTGATGCTGAAAAACGAAGGCTACGAGGATGCCTGGAGTATGGATCAGGAGAGTGTGGACTTGAACGCTTATCTGGCACTGGAATGCAAACTGCTGAAGAAGTTCTCCAGCCTGCTGAAGATACCTTTCGACGCACCGGACTACAGTAGCCAGGTAGCCGACTATTTCTTTGACAAGAACATCAACTTCTTCTGCGACCGCCGTCTGAAGGACGGTTCATTCATCGAAGAGCCGGGCTGCGAAGCCTACACTCCGTTGTGGACCCGAATTGCCACACAGGCGCAAGTGGACAGCATGCTGCCCATACTTCAAGATACGGCAAAGTTCTCCACGTATATCCCCTTCCCTACCATTGCCGCCGACAATCCCAAATACAATCCGCGCGGCTACTGGCGTGGCCCCATCTGGCTGGACCAAACCTACTTTGCCATCCGCGGACTGCGCAACTACGGCTACAACCAGCTGGCAGATGAATATACGCTGCAAGTCTTCGACCGCCTAAGCGGGCTGAAAGAGGGTGCTCCCATCCACGAGAACTACGGAACCCATACCGGCGGACGCCTGAAAGCTCCCCATTTCAGCTGGAGCTCCTCACATCTGTTGATGATGTACGACGATTACGGTAAATAAACCGAGTCTCTATATAACGGAACGGTTTGTTTCCATACAGCAAGACACTTTGTTTCAAAAGAAAGAAACAAAGTGTCTTGCTGTATGGAAACAAACTATTTTGTACGTTGAGACAAAGTGTTCCGCTAAAGAGCACAAAAAATATGCTTATTACCGATAAACCTGCACCGGAAGCTCTCCACGCAAAGCTCCCAGCGCATTCAGTACCAATGCTTCCAATTCGTCTTCTCCGGGATAGACGTGAACAGGAGCAAGGAAAGACACGCGCTCCTGCAATCGTGAAGTGATGTACTCGGAATGTGCATACCTCCCGTAAGCAGAATGGCGTCCACCTTACCATAAAGCACAACAGCAGCGGCGCCCACACACTTGGCTATCTGATAAATCATTGCATTCAGCACCAGTTCCGCGTGCTTGTCCCCCTCCTCTATCCGCTTTACGATGGCAGGAACATCTGTCGTACCAAATGTGCCGTCAAACCGGCACGACCGGAAATACGCTTCTTCAGTTCCTCTTTGGTAAAACGACCGGAGCTGCAAACATCTATCAGCTGCCCGGCAGGCAAGGTCCCGGCACGTTCCGGCGAGAAAGGACCTTCACCGTCCAGTGCATTGTTCACGTCGACGGCACGCCCCTTGCAGTGTGTCCCCACAGAAATGCCGCCACCCAGATGGCAGATAACCAGGTTCAAGTTTTCGTATCGGGTGTTGTGCTCGGCAGCATATCTCCGGGCGATGGCACGCTGGTTCAGGGCATGCCAAATGGTGATACGTGGCATCAAAGGCGAACCCGTAATGCGGGCTATTTCATCTAACTCATCCACTACACCGGGATCTGCAATAAAAGCCTGGCAACCGGGAAGCAGAGCTGCCAGTTCGGAAGCAATCAGGCATCCCAAGTTACATGCATGGCTGCGCATCGCATGGGCAATATCATCCAACATGGCGTCATTCACTACATAAACACCACCCGGAATGGGTTTCAATAATCCTCCACGCCCCACGATAGCGTCAAATTCAAAAGGGATTCCATTGTTGTCCAAAGCTTCCAGTACCAACTTCTTGCGGAATTCGAACTGGTCGATGATACGGGGAAATTGGGAAAGTTCCTCCACCGAATGCCGGATGTTGAGTACCAGACGGGGAGTTTCATCCTCATAGACAGCAATTTTTGTCGAGGTGGAACCGGGATTTACTGCCAGTATTTTCATTGATTACGATTTACAAATTACGAACTACAAACTACTAATTACAATTAAGACTCTTTCACCCCGCTGGTCAGGCAAGCCATGGCAATGCTGTAATATTTGGACAAACCAGAATCGCTACGCGACGGTAATACCACCGGACATGAGGTCCTTGCAGCAACCCGGCCATATCGGCATGAGAAAACAGAGATACAGCCTTATAAAAAGCATTTCCCGATTCGATGTTTGGGAATATCAACACATCCGCCTCCCCGTCAATCGGTGATACAATGCCTTTGATGTTACCGCTCGTCTTCTCACAAGAGGTCTTCACATCTAGCGGACCGTCGATGATGACATTGCCGAACTCTCCGGCTTCCGCCAGTTCCACAATATTCACATAGTCCAAAGAATGGGGGAATTTGGCGCTGACCTTCTCCGTGCAATGAATCAGCGCGATACGTGGCTGCTCTATCCCGAAATGGCGGCAAGTATGAATGGCATACCAAATCATTTCAATGCGCTGTTGAAGCGTCGGGCGGGGAATGACCGCAGCATCGGAGAAAAAGAGCAGTTTATCGTAAGTAGGTATCTGCATCACGGCCAGATGGGTCAGAATCTTTCCTTTAGGCAACAAACCATGCTCCTTGTCCAGAATGGCACGTAGCAAATTGTCGGTATTGATGATGCCTTTCATCAGGATATCTGCTCCACCCTCGCGTACGATACGCACCGCCTCACGTGCAGCCTCATCAGAATCTTCTATATGCAAGGTACTGACATATTGAGGATATTTCTTCAAGGTGGGATATTTTTTCCAATATGGCAGAATCGCCAATCATCAGAAATTCCGCAATCCCCTCCTCCAAGGCACGGGATATGGCATATTCTGTATTAGGGTCATTGGCACAGACTACCGCAATACGTTTCCTCTTATTCAAGGTTTTCAGGTGGGCTGTTAACTGGGCAAAGTTCCGTATTGGTTCCATAACGTTAGATTTTTAGCAAATATCTAAAAAAATGTCGAGAAATGCAGCATTTATCCCGTTGAAATTTTATATGTTTAATATCATTTTGATATATTCACTACAGATGACACGAATTTGCACAGAACACATTCCCCTCTCCTCGCTCTCTTCTGTTAAAAATCCGTGTTAATCTGTGATATCTGTGGTGAATTGTGTACTTTTGCCCAAAATAGATTGATAATATAGTATGGGTAGTCTTATTTTCCCTCCGTATCTGCAGGAAGGTGACCGTGTCATTGTTCTCTCCCCTTCCAGCAAGATTGACAAATCTTTCCTGAAAGGCGCCTACAAACGTTTGAAGTCCTGGGGGCTGGAAGTCGTATTCGCAAAGCATGCGGGAAGTTCCAACGGAACTATGCAGGAAGTATCCGGCAACGCCTTGAGGACCTGCAGGAAGCCATGAACGATGAAGAAGCCAAAGTCATATTCTGTAGCCGGGGCGGTTACGGAGCCGTGCATCTGATAGGCAAACTGGATTTTACCAAGTTCAGGCAGCATCCCAAATGGCTCATCGGATTCAGTGACATCACCGCCCTCCATAATCTGTTCCAGCAGAATGGCTTCGCGTCGTTGCACGCCCCCATGGCGCGCCATCTCACAGTAGAACCGGAAGACGACTTCTGCACACAAGCACTGAAGGATGTACTGTTCGGGCAGGCATGGGAGGAACGGAAGCATTCAGTTATGTCTGCCCGGGGCACAAACTAAATCATAAAGGAAAGGGAAAAGGCGTGTTGCGCGGTGGCAATTTGTCAGTGTTCTACGGGCTGCGCGGCACTCCGTACGACATTCCCGCCGAAGGCACCATTCTCTTCATCGAAGATGTGGGAGAACGCCCGCATGCGGTGGAACGCATGATGTACAATCTCAAACTGGGCGGTGTCCTCGACAAGCTTTCCGGCCTCATCATCGGACAATTCACCGAATACGAAGAGAACAAGTCCCTGGGAAAAGACCTATATGGTGCATTGGCCGATTTGGTGAAGGAATACGATTATCCGATATGTTTCGATTTTCCCGTCGGACATGTCAGCATGAACGTACCGTTGATAAACGGTGCTGCGGTAACATTGGAAGTTGGAAAGAAAGAAGTGAAACTAAGTTTTAATACAGAAAGAGAATGAAACGGAATTATACATTCATCCCGTTGCTGCTGTTGCTGATTGTAGCGATAGTGGCATGCAGCAACAACAGCAGCAAGTCTGCAGCCGATAATGACAGTGAGGGCGATGCGACCAAAGCGACTGTCCAAGTACCCCAGTTCAGTGCAGACAGTGCATACCAATACATACAGACCCAAGCGGATTTTGGTCCGCGCGTGCCCAACACCGCCGCCCACAAAGCCTGCGGAGAATTCCTTGCCAAGAAGCTGGAGGAATTCGGCGCCAAGGTATACAACCAGCATGCCGACCTGGTGGCTTACGACAACACCATCCTGAAAGCGCGCAACGTTATCGGCGCCTATAATCCGGAAAGTAAAAGGCGTGTACTGCTCTGTGCCCATTGGGACAGTCGTCCTTATGCCGACCAGGATGCCGACAAGACGAAGCATCACAGCCCCATCCTGGGTGTGAATGATGGAGCCAGCGGTGTAGGCGTATTGCTCGAAGTGGCCCGCCAACTGCAACAGCAGGCTCCAGCCATCGGCATCGACATCATCTTCTTTGACGCTGAAGACTATGGCATCCCCTACTTCTATCAAGGTACATACAAGAACGACACTTGGTGCCTGGGCTCGCAATATTGGGGACGAGTACCCCATGTAGACGGCTATAATGCCCGCTACGGCATCCTGCTCGACATGGTAGGTGGAAAGAACGCCACCTTCTACAAGGAACAGTTCTCTCAAAGAACCGCCGGTAAGTACGTGAACAAGATATGGAACACAGCCCACCGCCTGGGCTTCGGCAACTTCTTCCCCAAAGAAAAAGGCACCGAAGTGACAGACGACCATATGTATGTATACAACCTGCGGCAGATTCCCTGCGTAGACATCATCAACTATGACCCGAACTGCGACACCGGCTTCGGTGACTTCTGGCACACGATAGACGACACCATGGACATCATCGACAAGGGCACTCTCAACGCAGTGGGACAGACCTTGCTCGAAATCATCTACAATGAGAAATAGACCATCAAATAGTAAATCGTAAATAGTAAAATAGTAAATCCCATGATAAGTATCAACGAAGTACAAGATGAAGTAATTGCCGAATTCAATGATTTCGACGATTGGATGGACCGGTACCAACTTCTTATTGATTTAGGAAACGAGCAGGAACCGCTCGACGAAAAATACAAGACGGAACAAAACCTGATTGAAGGTTGCCAGAGCCGCGTATGGCTGCAGGCAGACGAAGTGGACGGAAAAATTATTTTCCAGGCCGAAAGCGACGCACTGATTGTGAAAGGAATCATTTCACTGCTTATCAAAGTACTCTCCGGGCACACACCGGATGAGATACTGAACGCCGACCTCTATTTCATTGATAAAATAGGACTGAAGGAACACTTGTCGCCCACCCGTAGCAACGGACTGCTGTCTATGGTAAAGCAGATGCGAATGTATGCGCTGGCCTTCAAAGCGAAAGGCATCTAAAGGTTACGACCGACAATATATAAGCTAATAATCAGCAGATTATATTTACCGGATGTTTACCCTATAATGTAAAAGCCGTTACTCCAGAATGTAACGCTTTTACATTATGAAGTAACGACGTTTACCATAGTATGTAAAGGCGTTTACCGTAGTATGTAAAGGTGTTTACTGTAGTACATAAACGGAGTTTCTTAAGGCGGTAAGCATTTCAACCTCTACTTGCGCCTTCTTCTCCCTATTTATCCCTCCTTAAACTCCAGTATATCCCCCGGCTGGCAATCAAGTTCCTTACAGATTGCTTCCAGTGTAGAGAAACGGATGGCCTTAGCCTTTCCGGTTTTGAGAATAGAGAGATTGGCAGGCGTAATATCAATCTTCTCCGCCAGTTCGCCCAAAGATATCTTTCTTCGGGCCATCATTATGTCAAGGTTTACTATAATCATATAATTGTGTTCTATTTATCAATTATTCTTTTCCCACTCACACCACCAGTCAGTGTACCGTTTCGTCAACCGGTAATAACCATATATGCACAGATACATCCACGGCATTACAATATAGACTTTCCACTTCCCGTCAAAGGCCGGAAACAAGAGGAGAAAATAGACAATACTTGCCAACAATAAAACCGCCACAAGTCCGACAACGAAATACAGACCATATTTCACACTTTTCTTCATATCGCGCTCTTCACTTTTATTTAAATCGTCAACTCTTGTTCCTCACGCATACGAACTCCCATCTTAAAAAGATAGCCCATAAAGATGATGAAAACTCCCAATAACACGAATATCCGATAAGAAGTATCAGTCGGTACTCCTTCGGGAGTAAACCAGGAGAGAGTTACCTGAAAAAGCCCATTCAATGCTATCAGCACCCCAATGGTTTGTATCAAAGATGAATTCTGATAAACAAACACTTCCTCTTTCTTCACATTGCGGAGAATGAGAAAAATACACAAGCCACATATTGTCATCACCAGCATTGTTACTGATTCGGGTAATATGTGCCAGATAAAATTAGCAGTATCATCCTTTCCCAACTCATAGCACAATGTCAGATTACGAACAATGCCGCCACCAATACATAGTCCACAGAAATAAAACAGCACATTCATAATAAGCGCTATCCGTCTCTTTGGTTCCTTTGGTTCCTTTTGTTTCATAAGTGTCATAATCCCTCCTCTCACTTTTAAATAGTCAAGTCCTGTTCTTCCTTTATCTTCACCCCGGCGGCAAATATCTCGGTGAAAAGAATTATAATAACCAGGGATGTGAAATCCGTATCATGCGATGCAACCACTTCATAGCCCAGCAGAGCCACTTGCTTCACTGCTTCAAGATGATTCAGCCAATCGTGCAAAGTCATCAAGCCGTACAATGCAGCAAACGAATAAGTAAAGAAACGCAACCGGGCTACATTATCCGAAGTAAACACTTCCCGCTTTGAGATGGATACCAGCAAACGTATCAGACAATAGATTCCTACAAAGAAAGGAATGATGGCAAACATGGCAAAGAAGTTCACTATGGAACTCCAGACAGTGGGGACAATCACAGTGCCTATTCTCTTTACCTGATAAGGTACTGACTTATCGGCAAAACGATTCGTCAAGGAATCGACTGCTGTCGTTTCCAAAGGTCTTACATCCACATATACCTTATCAAATAAACCGGAATACTCCGGCTGTGGAGTTCCCGAATGCACATTTACACTATTGTAACCCTCAAGAAAACTATTCTTCATATCCACCCAGCCCGCTATCATCGCATAGGTAAACTCTGCAACAATGACCAATATAGCCAGGATACCCAATATACTTATCTTTTTCATAATCCTCCCCCCACATTAAACCGTTAAATCCTGCTCTTCCTTTATCTTCACGCCGATGGCGAATATCTCGGTGAACAATGCCAACAGCATATAATTGAACCAAGCATACTTGAAAGAATAAGGCAACACCTCGTATCCCTCCAGCCGCACTTGAGAAGCCAAGTCATGATAGATGCCCCATTGCTGCAACTCGAATAAAAGACTCACCGAAATCAGCGCATAGACAAAGATGCGCATCCGACGCACATTCTTGTGCACAAACACCTCGCCTTTCGTGGCAGTAAGCACCAGCCGCGCCACACTATAGAACCCGTAAAGCGCAAACAGTCCCGCAGGAAACAGCAAGAACGATACCCACCGCCACTTCGTACTACGGAAACCTTGCACCGATACCTCACTTGTATTGCAATACATGGGCGTATCCTGTGCCGCACTAATCAAAGTATCGGCAGGCAGCGTATCATCTGCCCGCACCAAAAGTGACACGGAGGGTAAGGCATGAAAATCCTTCTGGTCGCCCGCCTCATTCCAGCCGTCCATAAATCCACTAAACATATCCGTTACAACACTACCAATAAACACTACCAAAGCCAGGAAGGCGCATACTCTGATTTTATTCATATCTCTGTCCGTTCTTCTTATTATTAAATCGTCAAATCCTGCTCTTCCTTCATTTTCAATCCAATGGCAAACACTTCACCTACAATCAGCGAACAAAGCCCAAGTACCAGCGTGGTAGTGCTCACCAATTCTGAGAGGCTCAGCTCGTAACCATGCAGCGAGAATACGGTATCGATACCTATAAAATCAAGATATGATGACGCAAAGGTACAGCAGAAGCTGACAACCAGTGCCATTCCCAATCGACGCAGCCGACGTACATTCCGCCAGTTGAAGATGTCGGACTTGTTGATAGAGATTATCAAGCGGATAAACAATACTACCGCCCAAAGGGAAAAGCCCAAATGCAGATATATCAGCAAATATTTTGCCACCACTTTCCCGACAGAATCATGAGAATCTACGCTGACCATCAACGAAGAGTAGGCTGCAGGCACATAACTCCTGCTTTTCTCATTGTAGACGGAATCCCTGAAGAAATCAAACGACTCCATGGAAGAAGGTATCAGGTTGACAACCTTCAGGTTCATCAGTTCCTTGTAGGCAGCAATGTCACTCCCTTTCTTTCCCAGCTCCAGTCCGGTCTGCGCCCCCATCTTGGCTCCCAGAAAGATATAGTACCCCTGCTCCAATACCGAGTAACTCAGTACAAGCATTACCACCAGGCAGAGAATGTTCAATCTTCTTTTCATAATTCAGTTGTTGTTGTATTAGTATCAGATATATTATATTTATTCAGTTGTTTCAAGGAGAGTAGAAGCAACAATATGAAAACCACTGCCCAAACCAGTACATACGGGTTACTCAGCAGATGTGTCACATCCTCCATTTCAGGATGTTTCAGGCTCAGATAGACAGACAAGCCGTTATTCATGATATGTATCAGAATACATGCCATAAGACTCCGTGTCTTATAATAAAGCCAGGCAAGCAAGAAACCGATGAGGCAAGCACCTATTATCTGAACCGGATTCAGATGAAAGATACCAAATATCAACCCGGAAAACAAGATAGCCTTTGCCGGGCTATATCTGCGAAGCAGCTCCTTGGTAATGGCACCACGGAAAAGCAGTTCTTCCAGTACGGGTCCCAAAACAGAAATACAGAGAATACCCAGCCAACCGGATTGCAGTATATCAAATGTCTGGTCCAACAAATTGGGCAAAAAAGTAAGTTCGGACATCAGAAGACCTATTATACATATGGAAGTCATTCCGGCAAGCAGGCTCCATGCCAGATAAGGGACTGACACCGGAGAATACAGATGCTTGTCTCCCGTCAGGTAGTTCTTGCGCCACAAGTACAGTCCCATGAAAACAAAGCCCAGCAGCATGGTAGGCGCCACAGCAATCTGACCAGCCTTGTCCATGTCGAAAGTTCCATAAGCGAAATACGTATACAGCAGACAGAAAGGTCCTGCAAACAGTGCTCCTACAATCTGCATCAAAAAGTAAATCAATACTAGTTTTATTGCCGTTTTCATTGTTCTATTCGTCTAAAAGTTCGCAAAGATACACATTTTCTCTGTCAATCCGTCAAGCTGTGGCAACAAGTCCCATCAGCAGCACATCACTGTAGAAAGTGACAATACCAATAGTGTAATACTCATGAATGCTCTTCTCATAACCTAAACCCCTCCCTCATTTCTATATTGTTCTTCATTTATTTTACTGCCAGGAGCAATACGTCTTCCTCCGCAGTGGCATGTTCCACCAACAGATTCCAGTCGTTGTCCTTCTTACTCCATTTGTAACTCAAGTAGTTGATGTCATCTCCCGCCTGCAGATAAACAGCTTTTTCCTTCACATCGGAGTAGGCATTCGTCTTGTTGTCCCACAAGGCATATTCCACATCCGTACCGGCTTCCGTATAATTGTAGTTCAAGCAATAGAAGCGTTCAAACGCCTGCTCAATCTCGTTCCATCTCAACGCCTCCTTCTGTATCGTACGCCCTTGGGCATCATAGGTGAAATTGTATTTCAAATGGTTCTGCAGAAACTTACCGTTCTCTACTTTATATACAATTTGGGACTCCACCTGATTTCCGTTCATCACTTCATTATAGGCAAAGTTTTCCTGGATATTACCACCAAAAGCATTTATCACTACTGTCACTACAAAAATTGTTGTCATTACTAAAGTTTTCATACCGTTATTGTTTTATTAGTTCTTTATTTTGTTTTTCGATAATCATTTATCGTTTTTCGATATGCAAATAAAAGGCCTTTTTGATATGACAAAGAAAAACAGAAAATATTTATCGAAAAACAATAAAAAAAACACGTTTTACGATAAATATACAGAAAACAAACACTTCAAACGGGAAAATACATAGAACTGCAAGGGGATAAATGACCTCGCCTTATGTTTATAAAGAAAGAATGGATTTAATCTCCACCTCGTCACGGTGAAGCTGGGCAATAAGTTCTTCTATACTGTCGAATTTCAGTTCAGGACGGGTGCGGCGCACAAAGGAAAGACGCATCGGCTGCTGATAAATATCAGCATCAAACCGGAATATATGGACCTCAATACTGCGATCGGGTCCGTTCTCCAACGTAGGCCGGTAGCCAATGCTTAGCATACCGCCGTACTCCTTGCCTTCAACACAGACACGGACGGCATACACACCATCGCAGGGAATCAGCTTGTCAGAATCGGAAACACGGAGATTAGCCGTAGGAAAACCTATCTTACGCCCCACCTGATAGCCGCCGACAACCGTACCGTCCAAAAAGAAATCATATCCCAGATACTCGGCAGCTTCCGAAACGTTTCCCTCCAGCAACAGACCGCGAATAGCCGAGGAGCTGACAGTAACCTCCGTTACCGATGTCTCCTTACTATAAGAATACGCGCGTGCAAGAAGCACCTCCATACCCAATTCGCGACCATAGTGCACATAGTCTTCAAAACCCTCGCTGCGGTTATGCCCGAAACGATGGTCGTACCCCACTACCAAAGCTTGTATCTGATAGCGATCCTTCAGTATGGACATGAATTCCCGTGCCGAAAGCCGGGCTATTTCAGGAGTAAAATCAAGCATCATGCAATAATCCACCCAGTCTTGGCAAGCAGGGAAACTTTCTCATCACAAGTGGTCAATAACTTCGGATGATAATCGGCCTGCATCACTTTACGCGGATGTACCGGAAAAGTCACGACCGACGAAGCAAGCCCACGCCCGGCAGCTACCGCACACACTTGCTCTATCAGGTAGCGGTGTCCCCGATGTACTCCGTCAAAGAAACCGATAGTGGCTACACTTGGACGGGAACCAATGTCCGATGTTTCACAAAACAACTGCATGTCTCCAATCCTCGTGGGCCTTTGGCGTATAGGTAGAAATACCCAACGCCTCCGCTGTCCGGCAATTGGCTCAGAATCGTCAATGAAAAGAGTCTCGTTGGGAAGAATACCGGTCTCATCCAGTACTTTCTGAAATATATCGGCATCCGGTTTTGCCATCTTCATCTCATAAGAGAGATAGATATGCTCAAAAAAAGTCCTCCGCACGGAAAGCCTTGTAGCGAAACGCGTGCAGACACGACCATTGCCAATGGATTTCATTGGTGTTGCTCAGCAGATAGACCACATATTTTTTGCGCAGTTCCAACAGTAAATCCAATTTAAAAGTAGGAATACTCACTAGGAAACTGTTCCAGGCGTCATCTATCTGGCATCAGTCACCGGTTTCCCTATCTTTCCACGAATCACTTCCCGGAACTCCGCACTGGTAATCAACCCTTTTTCATATTTCTGGAAGAAATCCTGCTGGTGATAGAGGTCCAACATGACTTCCACGTCCGGCAATCCCAGCTTTCTGAAATTCTCTAAACAGCGCTGGCGGTCCAAATCAATCAGAACTCCGCCAAAATCAATAATAAGGTTCTTGATTCCTCTTCTTTTCATCACTATTTCTGTGTTAAACGTCGGATAAGGCGAACCAGTTCACCTATCCACAAAACAAACGAGGTAGAAACGACAATCGTCATCCAAGTCATAAAATCGAGCGGCACTGTGCGGAATACAGCTCCACCAAACTGTACAATCAGTATCTGTCCGCCCAAAATGGCAAGTATAATCAGCTCCATGCCATAAGATTTGGAAATACCCTTGAACGCCGAGTCCGAAGTGCCGAACACACGTGCATTGAACAAGTTCCAGAACTGAAGCATAACAAAGAACGTGAAGAACACAGTCAACCGATAGGTAGTCATCCCCCCCTCTTCACTGTTAAACCAGAAGAGCATTCCCATAAGCAATACCAGAAAGGCAAAACCCATTCCCAAAATGTAATACCTCATGGACTTGGTTATAATGAAATCCGTACTCTTACGCGGCTTTTCCTTCATCACGCTCTCACTGGGTGGAATGGACGCCAAGGCCAGGGCCGCAAACGTATCCATAATCAGGTTCACCCACAACATCTGCGTGACGGTCAAAGGAAGCGTCGTACCCACCAGTGAACCCAGGAGAACGATAAACAAAGCCACAAAATTGATAGTCAGTTGAAAAACAATGAAACGCTGTATATTCTTATATAGAGAACGTCCCCACATCACGGCCGTACCTATACTGTTGAAGGAGTCATCCAGCAACGTGATGTCGCTGGCCTCCTTGGCAACGGAAGTCCCGGTACCCATCGAAAGTCCCACTTGCGCATGGTTCAACGCAGGAGCATCATTCGTGCCGTCACCCGTCACAGCCACTACCGCACCTTTCTGCTGCAACAGTTGCACCAGACGCTGTTTGTCTGTGGGGCGTGCACGCGACATTATCTTCAAGTCCATCACACGGTCCAATGCCTCCTCATCCGTCAATTCGGCAAATGCAGCTCCCGTAATGCGGTTCTTTTCCGTATCCTCCGGTTTCCACAGACCAATCTGGCGTGCTATCTCGGTAGCCGTACCCGGTGTATCTCCCGTCACAATCTTCACTCCGATACCTGCCGACTGGCATTTGGCAACGGCCGCAGGCACATCCGGACGGATAGGATCACTGATGGCAACCACACCGAGGAACGACAAGTCATTTTCAGCAACCAATGACACACAATCAGACGCTTCCGCATCATCCACAATCTTGAATGCAAAGCCAAGTGTACGCATAGCCATATTCTGGTAGTTGAGCAACTGAGCCTCCACTGTAGAACGGTATTCCACCGCATCCACACGCTTGCCGTCCAACATGACATCCTTGCATTTACCCAAAACAATCTCGGAGCTCCCTTCACATACAGCACCTTCTTCCAATCAGGGGGGATTGCACCAGGGTAGCCATGAATTTCCTTTCCGTAGAGAAAGTCAGCTGGTCGATAACCGTAGCTTTCTCACGCAGCGCCAGATAGTCGCATCCTTGGCTGTTCAGCCAAAGCAGCAGTGCCACCTCCGTGGGGTTACCCACCCCTTTCGGCTTCTCGCCAGGCACCTCTTCTTCCAGGAAAGCAGTGGAGTTAGCACTGATACCTTCCATTACCAGCTTGCTGAGGTCATCATTCCCCAACTGCCCGTTATTCTTCAAACCATAGAAATTGGGTTCATGCACCTGCATCAGATTTTGGGTCAATGTACCGGTCTTGTCGGTACAAATCACTGTAATGGCTCCCATCGTCTCGCATGCATGCATCTTGCGCACCAGATTGTTGGTGGAGAGCATACGGCGCATGTTCAACGCCAGACTGAGTGTTACGCTCATCGGCAATCCTTCGGGCACAGCCACCACAATCAGGGTAACTGCCATCATAAAGTATTGCAAAGTAGCCTGCAAGGCCGGCAGCCAATCACGGAAGGTGTGGAATGAAGAAAAGTCATAGACCAGTACCACATCCTTTACAAAGAAAATGAGAAAAGCCAGACCCGCTACGGAAAAGCAATCTTTCCAATTAGATTGGCCAATTTGGTCAACTGAATATTCAGTGGAGTAGGTTCCGTATTCTGTTCGGTACTTTGACGTGCCACTTTACCGATTTCCGTAGCATCGCCCACAGCCTCCACACGCATGGCGCCATGTCCATCCACCACCGTTGTACCGCGTAAAATGCGGTTGGAAGCATACGTAGCCTCTTCGTCAAAGTCGGCTTCTACGGTAGTTTTCGTCACTACCGGCTCACCGGTCAGATTCGATTCGTTCACTTGCAGGGAAATGGCTTCCAGCAATTCACCGTCCGCCGGAACCTCTTCACCGGTTTCCAGCACCACGATATCACCCACCACTACATCTTTACGGGGAATCTCCTGCACATGTCCGTTACGAATTACTTTCACCAAAGTTTCTTCGTTCACTGCATTCAGCAGGTCAAACTTCTTTCCGGCATCATATTCAAAGAAGAAACCGATACCGGTAGCCAGCAGAATGGCTACTATAATGCCGATAGTCTCGGCATATTCATTCTCTACAATGGAAATAATCAAAGAAAACAGAGCGGCAACCAGCAATACCTTACTACGGGGTCCTCAAACTTCTCCAGATACAATTTCCATAAAGAAGGCCGTTTAGGAGGCGTCAATAAATTTACTCCATGTTCCTCGCGGCTCTTCCGCACTTGTTCGTCGGTCAGCCCGACATGATAATAATCATCCTTTATTGCAGTCATGCAAGTCTTTAGGTTTAATTTTGGAACGCAAAAATACAATAATAATCCGGGAAAACAATACCTATATAATGATTAGTGATTAATTGACTGTCATCGATTCTCTTTTTCCCTTACCAGTTTCGGTCCGGTTGCAGGCTCCCACGGCAATGTGAACCAGAAAGTCGAACCTGCCCCTTCTTCCGATTCCACGCCTATTTCGCCTCCCTCAATTTGCGGACAATGGTCTGGCAAATGGAGAGCCCCAGTCCGGTACCTTCCTTTCCCTGCTTCAGCTTGACGAAACGTTCAAAAACATGTGGCAACTTCTCCTAAGGAATATCGGTTCCCGTGTCTTTTACGTAGAAATAACTTTGCACAATTTCCAGTAACAGTATCTCCTCCTCGCCCGTCGATGCAGAGGCCAGCAATTCCGAGAATCCGACAATTACGTTCAACGGAGTACAGACTTCATGGCTCATATTCGCCAGAAACACCGATTTGGAACAGCCGGCATTCTCTATGGCATCCCGCATAATCGCACAGAACAGCTTGTCGGCCATTTTCATAAATGTTGTTTTAATAAGAAACAAAAATAGACTATTTTGTTCAACAATAAAACAAAAAGGGCTTTTAAACGTTATTATAGAAGAATAAACCTAAAAAAGAAATTTATGGAAAAGTACATTTGCACTGTATGCGATTATGTCTATGACCCTGAATTAGGCGACCCTGAAAATGGAATAGAACCAGGAACATCTTTCGAAGACCTTCCCGAAGATTGGGTTTGCCCCTTGTGCGGAGTAGGCAAAGAAGAATTTGAGAAAGCGTCCTAAGACGCTTTCTTTTCTTTTATATCGCTGCTGGCCTCCACTACATTCACCACATAGTCGCCCAGCTTTTCACATTCTGCAATGATGTCCATATAGTAAACACCCATCTGGTAATCATATTCCTTGTTGTTCACATCCAAAATATTCTGGTTCTTCAGCTGATTGCGGTAATTATTGATTTCGTTCTCCAAATTAAAGGACTTGTTCACATCCGCGCCTGCATGCTCCGGATGTTCCACCACGACAATCATCTGCTCCAAGGCATCATCGTCAGCTTCATCATGAAATGGATATGCTCGTACTGCTTCTCGGTGAAATCCTGGTTGGTCTGGCGCTTGCGGTTGATGGTACGTGCCAGATTATAGCAGCTGTCGCCGATGCTCTCTATCTCCGTCACTTCACGCAGCATGGCACGTATCTGCAACTTACTTTCCGAACTCAGGCGCCCTTCGGACACTTGATTCAGATAATTGGCAATCTCCAGCTCCATGCTGTCACTGATATTCTCGTACTTCTCCACACGGCTGAACACTTTGTTGAAATCATCATCCTTCTCCGTATGCAGCAAGTCCTGCACCATTCCGAACATACGGCGGGTACGTTCGGCAAAGAGATGTATTTCCTTGCTTGCCTGCAAGATGGACAGCTCTGCCGTAGAAAGCATACCGCCCGAGATAAAACGCAAGCGATATTCCTCGTCCTGCTCCTTCATTGGAATAATGGCACAGACCGTACGTTCGATAAACTTCACGAACCATATCAATATCAGCACGTTGCAGATATTGAAGCAAGTATGGAATGCCGAAAGCTTGAAGGATACGGCCACAGCCGGATCTTTAGTACCCATCACGTTCTCTACGAACCATGACACAGCCTCGGTAAAGGGGGTAAAAAGACACAACACCCATATCACACCAAACACATTGAATACCAAATGAGCCAAAGCAGCCCTCCTCGCCTGCGTATTACCGGTCAGCGCCGCAAGGTTTGCCGTGATGGTTGTACCGATATTCTCTCCCAAAACCAGTGCTGCCCCCAATTCGAAACTAATCCAGCCGTTGGCGCACATAATAAGCGTAATGGCCATAGTTGCCGCAGATGCCTGCACAATCATGGTCAACACCGTACCGATACCCACAAAAAGGAGTATGGAGATAAAGCCCATGTCGGTATAGTCCTGCACAAATGACAGCATATCAGGATTTTGGCTCAAGTCAGGAGCATTGTTTTTCAAATAGGAAAGCCCCATGAACAAGAATGAGAAACCGAAAATAAATTCACCGACAGACTTGCGGTTACTTTTTTGAGAGAAGAGGAGAGGAATGCCGAAAGCAAGAAGAGGAAGAGCAAAGGCGGCAATGTCCACCTTGAAACCTAAAGCTGAAATAATCCATGCCGTAACAGTCGTACCGATATTAGCACCCATTATGACACCTATGGACTGTGAAAGCGTTAACAACCCCGCATTGACAAAACTTACAACCATCACCGTGGTTGCAGAGGAAGATTGTACAAGTGCTGTAATCAGCACGCCCGTCAACACACCGGTCACTCTGTTGGTTGTCATTGCGGTCAATATTTTCCGCAGTCTGTCACCGGCAAATTTTTGAAGCCCTCACTCATAATCTTCATTCCGTAAAGAAACAGTGCCAATGAGCCGAGTAGCTTTAAAAAATCATAAAAAGAATATTCCATCTTTAATTATTTAAGGTGTTTCATTCCTTCACGTGTTATAATGTCCTATATTTAACGTGTCAACCCACTAAAAACGAGACATCATGAAACACATGTTACAAATTTGTTGCAAAAATAATAATATTTCTAAAGAATTCCCTATAGGGAGCTCACTTTTGGATATTTATTACGGTTTTAATCTAAATTTCCCCTATCAGGTAGTCAGTGCAAAAGTCAACAACCGTTCCGAAGGACTGAATTTCCGTGTATACAACAATAAGGATGTAGAGTTTCTCGACATACGTGACTCCTCAGGCATGCGCACTTATGTCCGTTCCCTCTGCTTCATTCTTTACAAAGCTGTCAGCGAGCTGTTTCCGGAAGGAAAACTGTTCGTAGAGCATCCGGTATCCAAAGGTTACTTCTGTAACTTGCGCATCGGCCGTTCCATAGAGCTGGAAGATGTGACCGCCATCAAGAAACGGATGCAGGAAATCATCGCCGAAAACATCCCCTACCATCGTGTAGAATGCCACACCACCGAGGCTGTGCGTATCTTTAGCGAACGGGGCATGAACGACAAGGTTAAGCTGCTGGAAACCTCCGGCTCGCTATATACCTATTATTACACATTGGGCGACACCGTAGACTACTACTACGGCAACCTGCTGCCCAGTACCGGGTTCATCTGGCTGTTCGACATCGTGAAGTATTACGACGGCCTGCTGCTGCGTATCCCCAACAAGGAGAACCCGAATGTACTGGAAGAAGTGGTGAAACAGGAGAAGATGCTCGACGTATTCAAGGAACACCTGCGCTGGAACTACATCATGGGGCTGAGTAACGTGGGCGACTTCAACCTGGCTTGCGAGACAGGCCATGCCACCGACCTCATCAACGTAGCCGAAGCCCTGCAGGAGAAAAAGATAGCCCAAATAGCTGACGACATCTACCACCGCGGCGAAAACGGAAACCGGGTGAAGCTCGTACTCATCTCCGGTCCATCGTCCTCCGGAAAGACGACTTTCAGCAAGCGGCTCAGCGTGCAGTTGATGACCAACGGCCTGCGTCCCTATCCCATCTCGCTGGACAACTACTTCGTAGACCGTGAAGACACCCCACGCGACGAAAACGGAAACTACGACTACGAATCACTCTACGCCCTCGACCTCGAACTCTTCAACACCCAGCTGCAGGCATTGCTCCGTGGCGAAGAAGTGGAGCTGCCCCGCTTCAACTTCAACCTCGGGAAGAAAGAGTACAAGGGCGACAAACTTCGCATCGACGAGCATACCATCCTCATCCTGGAAGGAATCCATGCCCTGAACCCTGAACTGACACCACAGATTCCCGCCGCCAGCAAATACAAGATTTATGTATCCGCCCTAACCACCATCTCGCTGGACGACCACAACTGGATTCCCACCACGGACAACCGCCTGCTGCGCCGCATCATCCGCGACTTCAACTACCGCGGCTACTCGGCACAAGAGACCATTTCACGCTGGCCCAGTGTACGTGCCGGCGAGGACAAATGGATATTCCCCTACCAGGAAAATGCCGACGTTATGTTCAACTCTGCCTCTTGTTCGAATTCGCCGTGCTCCGCTGCCACGCAGAGCCCATCCTTACCAGTGTTCCACGGAACTGTCCGGAATACGCAGAAGCCTACCGGTTGCTGAAATTCATCAAATATTTCACCCCCGTGCAGGACAAAGAAATTCCACCGACATCCTTATTGAGAGAATTTTTAGGAGGCAGTAGCTTCAAATACTAAGTTTTTATTCTAACTTTGTGAGCAAATAAAACAAACGTACACATGAAAAAAAATTATTTCGATACTTCTCTTAGCGACTTTCTGCATCTTTACTCAACTCCATGCGCAAAACCGTGCAGACGAATTGATGAAACAAGCACAAGAAAATCTTACGAAAAAAGAATATATCAAAGCCCGCTATCTATTCCTGCAAGCCTACAATGCCTTTGCCACGCAAGACAAGTATGCCCAGGCAGTGGAATGCGGCGTCAATGCCAGCGCCTCTACCATCGGGAGAATTACTATAAAGAAGCTTTTGAACTGCTGCGCGGTGCCGAGCAAGTGGTGGCAACCGGCGAACAGAAAACGGGCAAGGCCATGCCCAACCTACGTTTCCGCATCAACAAGGAACGCCTGCAGATGTACATCAACCTGAAAAATCCCGCACGTGCCAAGGAACAGCTGACCAAACTGGAAGAGACCGCCAAAGCCTCTCACAACGACTCTCTGAGCAACGACCTGCTTTATACGCAGGCCAACTATTACTACACCTTCGGCATGAACACACAAGGTGATGCGGCTACCAACCGCCTGATAGGGCAATATAAGGAACAGAAGAACTACGCCAAAGTAGACGAATGCTACAAGACTCTTATCAGTATCGCCCGCAAAGCAAACAATGCCGGACTGGTGGCACGCACCTACGACAAGTACATCCTATGGACCGACTCCGTAAAGGCGCTTACCGCCCAAGAGGAACTGAACGCCCTGAAGAAGAAATACGATGAAAGCCTGGCCACTATCCAGGAGAAAGATGATTCCCTAAGCGCCAAGCAGTACATCATCATCGGGCTTTGCATACTCGCCGCCATCCTTGCCGCCGCACTGGTATTCGGCGCCATCGTATTGCTGCGTTTCATCATCCTCACCCGTAAACAGAAGAAGGCCATCAGCATTGCCAATGAGCACAATGAGCTGAAAACCAAATTCATCCAGAACATTTCCGCCCAGATGGAACCGACACTGGACACGCTCGACGCCTCACTGCCGGGCATAAAAGCCCTGCATGCATTCTCCAACCATATCCAGGAACTGTCCGAGTTGGAAACTACCTTGTCCGAACCCTACGAAATGCAGGAAAAGAATATCTCCACTTTCTGTGAAGGCATCATGGACAAAATCAAAGGGATGACACAAGAGGATGTCACCTTGACCGTGAACGCTCCAAAACTGAATGTGAAAATCAACCCTGAGCAACTGGAACGCGTCTTGTTGCATTTGTTGGAAAACGCCGCCGAGCACACCCCTGCCGGAGGGAAAATATGGCTGGACTTCAAGAAACGCGGTGCGCACACCCACCAGTTCATCATCAGCGACACCGGTTGCGGTATCCCCGAGGAGCAACGCGAAAACATCTTCAAGCCTTTCACCGAAGTAAAGGACTTGACGCAAGGCGACGGTCTGGGACTACCCATCTGCTCACTGATTGCCACCAAGATGAACGGCAGCCTGACACTGGACAGCAGCTACAACAAGGGAGCACGGTTCGTTCTGGAACTACACGCATAAACCATACATATTGTATTTGAAAGCCGCTTGTCACCGGCATTACCGGGACAAACGGCTTTCTGTATATATTAAAAATGTGGTTATCAACGTAATGCCTCCACCTCTTCCGGCGTCAGCGGAATTTTCTTACCCAAACGGTGCGCTCCCGTTTCGGTAATCAGATAATCCTCCTCATTGCGGATGCCACCGAAATTACGGTATTCTTCCACCTTATCATAGTCAATGAAGTCCATAAACTTCTTCTCTCCTCTCCACAAATCAATCAACTCGGGAATGAAATAAATGCCCGGCTCAACCGTATGCACAAAGCCCGGTTCCAGAGGATAGCAAGGCGCTGGCTCTTGCGACCGAACTGCGTACTCTTGGGCTGGCCGTCATAGCCTACCCAAAGCTCACCCAGGTTCTCCATATCGTGCACGTCCAGGCCCATCATGTGTCCCAGTCCGTGGGGATAGAACAAAGCATGCGCCCCTTCGCGTACGGCATCTTCAGCATTGCCCTTCATTAAGCCCAGCTCTTTCAGCCCTTCCACCATCACTTGGGCGGAAAGCTCGTACACCTTCATATAAGGAATGCCCGGACGGAGGGCTTTGACAGACTCTAAGTGCATGGCGTTCTGGATTTCGTAAACGGCACGCTGGCGTGGAGTAAAAGCTTTGTCCGCAGGCACGGTGGACGACATGTCGCCACAGTAACCCGAAGGAAGCTCGGCGCCGGCATCAATCAGGAAGAGGTCACCCGGCTTTACTTTATTTCCATGATAGTGGTTGTGCAAAGTCTGCCCGTTGATAGTAGCAATCGTGGCAAAAGACAGCTCGCAGTTGTTCATCTCGCGATACGGTTCATTTCGGCCACAACCTCGTATTCGTACATGCCCGGACGAAGCACCTTCATTGCGGTGATGTGCATGTCAGCAGTCACGTCGCATGCCTTTTCTATTTCCGCTATTTCTTCTGCCGACTTGTAGTTGCGCTGTGCCACCACCGCACGGATAAACGGTACAGACCCTTCCTGACGTGCCGGAGGAACACCCAGCCAGTCCATCAGTTTCAACTTATGCTCGGCACGATAAGGGGGCAAATAATGGATGGTCTGTCCCTTCTGTACAGCCTTGTGCAGATAACCGACGATGTCGGCAAAAGGACGGGTTTCGGAAATTCCCACAGCAGAAGCCTTTTCGTGAAGGGTGGGCTGGGTACCCATCCAGACAATATGGTCGATGGTCAGCTCATCGCCAAAAATGATTTCTTTATCTTCATCTATGTCGATGAGAGCTGACAGCCCGGCAAATGACAAGCCAAAATAGTAGAGAAAAGTGGAATCCTGGCGGTAACGGAAAGTATTGTCCTCATAGTTCAAACCTTGTTCATCGTTACCCAAAAACAGTAACACTCCGGAGCCTATCGTTTTTTTCAGCTGGGCCCTGCGCTGCACATACGTTTCTTTAGCAAACATAACATTCCTTGTTTTAGTAGTTATAGGACAAAGATATAGATAATCTTTGAAAGAAGATAATACAAAAAGGAGATTAATCTATATAGTTCATAATCAGAAGACTATTTTGCCAACGTTTTTCAAGCCTTTGGCAAAGTTTTGCCACCGCGTTGGCAAAGTCTTGCCATAGGCATGGCAAAGTTTGCCAAGCTATTGGCAAAAGCTTGTTTCCTCTTTTCTTGTTAAATATCATCAGAGAGGTTTCGTGTTATCGAACTATTCACTATTTTTGCGGTAAATATCTGAAAGAAGATGCACAATGAGTGCATAGAATAATTTATAAAAATATGGCACAAGGCTCCCGACAAGTACAGACCCAAGCGCAACAGCAGATACAAACGCTGTCGCCGCAACAAATTCTGGTGGTAAAGCTGCTGGAACTTCCCGCCGTGGAACTAGAGGACCGCGTACGTGCCGAACTTCTGGAAAATCCGGCACTGGAAGAGGGTAAGGAGGATACTCCCAGCGACGAATACCCCGACACACCCGATGCGGAAACCGGCTCAGAAGACGGTGGAGACACCAGCTATGATTCTTTAAGCGATTATCTGAACGAAGACGATATCCCCGACTACAAGCTGCAGGAGAACAACCGCAGCAAAGGGGAGCAGGCAGAAGAAATCCCTTTTTCCGACGCCACCTCCTTCTATGAAACCTTGCGCCAGCAGCTCGGCGAGCAGGACTTGACTCCGCACCAGCGCGAACTGGCCGAATATCTCATCGGCTCGCTGGACGACGATGGCCTGCTGCGCAAATCGCTGGACAGTATCAGCGACGAACTCGCCATCTACGCCGGTATCGACGCTTCTCCCAAAGAGCTGGAAGAAGTATTGAAGATTATACAAGACTTCGACCCCGCCGGTCTGGGCGCCCGCACCCTACAAGAGTGCCTGCTCATCCAGATTCGACGTAAGGAAGCGCAACGGCCCATGCCCTCGCCTCCACAATACTATATAGAAGAAGATATTCTTACCCAGTGCTACGAAGAGTTCACCCGCAAGCATTGGGACAAGATTATGCAGAAATTAGGTATCAGCGAAGATACCCTGCAACAAGCCGTTAAGGAAATCTGCAAGCTGAATCCCCGTCCGGTGCCTCGCTCGGCGAAGCCATCGGCAAGAACATGCAGCAGATTGTGCCCGACTTCCTGGTAGACACTTATGACGACGGTACCATCAACGTGACACTGAACAACCGCAACGTGCCGGAACTGCGCATGAGCCGCGACTTCACCGAGATGGTGGAAGAACACACCAAGAACCGGGCCAACCAGTCCAAGGAATCCCGCGAAGCCATGATGTTCCTCAAACAAAAAATGGATGCCGCACAAGGTTTCATCGACGCGTGAAGCAACGCCAGAATACGCTGATGACTACCATGCAGGCCATCATAGACCTGCAACGTCCTTTCTTCCTCGAAGGAGACGAGTCATTGCTCCGCCCCATGATTCTGAAAGATGTTGCCGAACGCACCGGTTGGACATCTCGACCATCTCCCGTGTGAGCAACAGCAAGTATGTACAGACCAACTACGGCATCTACCCGCTGAAGTTCTTCTTCAACGACGGCTACACAACCGAAGACGGCGAAGAGATGTCTGTACGCGAAATACGCAAGATACTCAAAGAGTGCATTGACAACGAGGACAAGAAAAAGCCTCTGACCGATGACGAACTGACCGAGCTGCTGAAGGAGAAAGGCTATCCCATAGCCCGCCGCACGGTGGCAAAGTATCGCCAACAGATGAATATCCCCGTGGCAAGACTGAGAAGATGAGAGAAAAGGATGAGCGATTAGGGATTAAGGTTTAAAGATTAGTGCATTCAAATAGTAAATTGTAAATAGTCAAATCGTAAATAAAATTAGGTTGTGGAAGAGCATATTATAGCAGATAAAACTTTAATCAGAACAGCGAAAGTGATTTCGGCGGTATTCACACCGTTCTCCATCCCTTTCCTGGCTTTTCTGGTTCTGTTTATATTCTCGTACCTGCGCATCATGCCGTTGCAGTACAAGTTGATAGTATTGGGCGTGGTGTATTGCTTCACCATCCTGATGCCTACACTGACTATCTTCATCTTCCGCAAAATCAACGGTTTCAGTCCGGAAGAACTGGTGGAACGAAAAAAGAGATACATTCCCTTTATTCTGACCATCACTTCCTATGTATTCTGCCTGCTCATGATGCACCGGCTCAATATCCCGTGGTATATGACCGGCATCATACTCTCCGCTCTGGTAATGATGATAATCTGCGTCATTGTCAACTTAAAATGGAAACTGAGCGAACACATGGCAGGCGCCGGAGCCGTAATTGGCGGACTGGTAGCTTTCAGTGCCTTGTTCAGCTACAATCCCGTATGGTGGCTATGCCTCTTTATACTGGTGGCTGGCGTGCTGGGCACCGCCCGCATCATCCTACGACACCACACCCTGGGCGAAGTTATGGGAGGCTTTGCCGTAGGGCTTCTTTGCTCGTTGCTGGTACTCCACCCGCTGAGCAACATATTGTTCCGAATCTTCCTTTTTTAAGAGCCTTGTTTAAATTTTTAATTTTCAACTTTTAATTTACATAGTATCAACCCTTAAAAACTAATGATCATGAATTTCCCGACTAATGTAAAGTACACCAAAGAACACGAATGGATTCGCCTGGAAGGTGATGTAGCCTATGTAGGTATTACCGATTACGCACAAGAGCAACTGGGCGACATTGTGTTTGTCGACATCCCAACCGAAGGTGAAACGTTGGCCGCCAACGAAGTGTTCGGCACCATTGAAGTAGTAAAAACCATTTCAGACCTCTTCCTGCCCGTAAGCGGAGAAATTCTGGAACAGAACGAAGCGCTTGCTGACCAACCGGAACTGGTAAACCAGGACCCGTACGGCGAAGGCTGGCTCATCAAAATCAAACCCGCCGCTGATGCCGACTTCGACAGCCTGCTGGATGCCGAAGCCTACAAAGCGCTGATAAACGAATGAAATGAAAGGATTAGGGATTAGCACCGGACGGAATGATAGCGCAGTCCCTAACCCCTAATCGTTAATCCCTAACCCTTATAAAATTAACCCTTTAATAATTTAAAGATTCATGTCTCCAATCGTTAGCATCATCATGGGCAGCACTTCCGACCTCCCCGTTATGGAGAAGGCCGCGCAATTGCTCAATGACCTGCATGTACCGTTCGAAATGAACGCTCTCTCTGCTCACCGCACACCGGAAGCAGTGGAGGAATTTGCCAAGAATGCCCGCCAACGCGGCATTAAAGTGATTATTGCCGCTGCCGGTATGGCTGCCGCACTGCCCGGCGTCATTGCTGCCAATACCACACTGCCGGTAATCGGGGTTCCCGTAAAAGGGTCTGTACTCGATGGCGTAGACGCCCTCTACTCTATCATCCAGATGCCTCCGGGCATACCGGTAGCCACCGTTGCCATTAATGGTGCCATGAACGCTGCCATCCTTGCCGTACAGATGCTGGCACTGAGCGATTCCTCATTGGCTGAAACATTCGCCGCCTATAAAGAAGGCTGAAAAAGAAAATAGTTAAGGCAAATGAGGACTTGAAGGAGGTGAAGTACGAATACAAGACTAATTGAGGGATTAGGGATAAGGGATTAGTAAGATGATATGTAGTCACTGATCCCTTATCACTAATCATTTATCACTAAACGCTAATCACTTATTACCGTGGATTTATTCAACTATTCCCGACGGGAAACATCAGAAGTAAACATTGGAGCCACCCCTATGGGCGGCTCCAATCCTATCCGCATACAAAGTATGACGAACACCGCTACGCAGGACACAGAAGCCAGTGTGGCGCAAGCCAAACGTATTGTCGACGCCGGAGGAGAGTATGTACGCCTCACGGCCCAAGGCATCAAAGAGGCTGAAAACCTGATGAATATCAACATAGGCCTACGCCAGGACGGATATATGGTGCCGCTTGTGGCCGACATTCACTTCAACCCGAAGGTAGCGGACGTGGCAGCACAGTATGTAGAAAAAGTACGCATCAATCCGGGAAACTATGTGGATGCAGCACGTACTTTCAAACATTTGGAGTATACCGATGAAGAGTATGCCCAGGAGTTGCAGAAGATACACGACCGCTTTGTCCCCTTCCTTAATATCTGCAAGGAGAACCATACTGCCATCCGCATCGGCGTGAACCACGGTTCATTATCCGACCGCATCATGTCGCGCTATGGCGATACACCGGAAGGCATGGTGGAATCTTGTATGGAGTTTCTGCGCATCTGCGTGCAAGAGAATTTCACGGATGTAGTCATTTCCATCAAGGCGTCCAATACAGTGGTCATGGTAAAGACAGTGCGCTTGCTGGCAGCCGTAATGGAACAAGAAGGCATGCGATTCCCGCTGCATCTCGGTGTAACGGAAGCCGGAGACGGAGAAGACGGGCGCATCAAGTCAGCCCTGGGCATCGGTGCCCTGCTGGCAGATGGTTTGGGTGACACTATCCGGGTTTCCCTGAGTGAAGCTCCGGAGGCAGAAATCCCCGTAGCCCGCAAACTGGTGGATTACATTGTACAACGACACGACCACCCCTACATCCCGGAGCAGATGTACCGGAATCAATTATCTCTCTCCACCGCCGCAAGACCGGTGCCGTACCACCATATCGGTGGAGACAATCTGCCTGTGGTCATCGCTGCACGCCTGGACGGAGATATGGACTTCAACCCGCAATTCATGCCGGACTATATCTATACGGGGCGCTCCATCCCCCGGCAACTTCCGGAAGGCATGCAATGCATCATCGATGCCGATGTCTGGATGGAGCACAGTAACGGCGGAACGGAACCGGACAATGCCTGGCCCGCCTTCAAAGGAGACCAGCTTCCTTTCCTAAGCAGCTGCGGCGCTTCTTTGAAATTCCTCTTCATCACGTACATGGGGCTGAATGACGAAGCCATCGCCTGCCTGAAGTATCATCCGGAAGTCGTATTAGTTTCACAAAGCAATCACCCCAACCGATTGGGAGAACAACGCGCCCTGGTACACCAAATGATGAAGGAAGACCTGAAAAACCCGGTAGTATTCTTTGAACACTACGCAGAAAGCGAACTGGAAAATCTGCAAATCAAAGCGGCTGCAGACATGGGAGCACTTATCTTCGACGGTCTGTGCGACGGTATCCTTCTCTTCAACCAAGGAGAAACCATAAGCGGCAAAGTAGTGGATGCCACTGCTTTCGGTATCCTGCAAGCCGGACGTGTACGTACCAGCAAGACCGAATACATCTCTTGTCCCGGCTGCGGACGCACCCTCTACGACCTGGAAAGTACCATTGCCCGTATCAAGGCAGCCACCGGCCATCTAGAAGCTCAAGATAGGAATCATGGGATGCATTGTCAACGGTCCCGGAGAAATGGCCGATGCTGATTATGGCTATGTAGGCGCCGGACGAGGCAAAATCAGCCTCTACAAGAAGAAGGAGTGCATCGAAAAGAACATTCCCGAAGAAGAGGCGGTGGAAAAGCTGATAGAACTCATTAGGGACAATGGCGACTATATAGAGAAATAAAAGAACTATAATATGGATTATCAGAAAATACTGAAAGGTATTCATCAAGAAATAGAGCCTTATGCCACTATTGGCAAGCAAGCTGATTACATTCCGGCACTCGCCAAAATCAATCCGGACCAGTTCGGAATGTGCATTCACACCATACAAGGCGAAACCTTCATGCATGGAGAAGCTACTACCGGCTTCTCCATACAAAGTATTTCGAAAGTATTTTCCCTTGCCATGTGCCTAAGCCTTGAAGGAGACAATCTATGGAAAAGAGTGGGTAAAGAACCCTCGGGCACTGCTTTCAACTCGCTAGTGCAACTAGAGGTAGAAAAAGGTATTCCCCGAAATCCATTTATCAATGCCGGCGCCATTGTGATGACCGACATTCTATTGAGCCATTTAAAGCATCCAAAAGAGGAATATATCCGTTTTGTCCGTTCACTCAGCAGAAACAACCAGATTGATTATAATGAAGAAGTAGCCCTATCCGAACGCGAAAACGGCTACCTGAATGCGGCAATTACCAATCTGTTGAAATATCATCATAACATAAACAATGACATAGAACGCGTACTCCGCTTCTATTTCCTGCAATGCTCCATAGAGATGAGCTGTTATGATTTGTCTAAGGCATTTTACCTTTCGCCAACCATAAACAAGCCTTTGCGTTCGAAAACATCACTCTGACCTCCTCTCAGGTAAAAAGGATCAATGCCATCATGCAAACATGTGGTTTTTATGACGAAGCCGGAGAGTTCTCTTATCTAGTAGGCCTTCCTGGAAAAAGTGGTGTAGGAGGCGGCATAGCTGCAGTTTATCCACTGCGTTATTCAGTCGCAGTATGGAGCCCAAGACTGAACCAGAAAGGGAATTCCGTTATGGGCATCAAGGCTTTGGAACTGCTGACCACACAGACACAGGAATCTATTTTCTGAAAAATTTCAGCGTAGATATTTATCAAAGTCCACCTCTTTGAACTTAAAGTTATGATGTTCGGAGGGGTGGTAGGCTTTATTCCAAGTAGAATAGGTTTTCACATCTATCTCCCTTGTCTTCCGGTTAAAAGTTACAATACGTAAGTAGCCTTCACCTCCCAATCTACTACCTTCCACACCACGCTGATAGTTTGCCAGCATCTGATACACTTTATTTCCCTCTTTCCCTATAGAGACCAGCGTGCCGACTCCGCTTTTCAAGACATGCCCACAAAAGACAGCTATCACATTGCGATGTTTGAGAAGCAATTTCTCCCAGATTCCAGCACCATCGTTCACTGTGCGCCCAGACTCTTTGCCGATGCATATCCTTGAGGGCGCCACCAGTCTTTCCCGTCATGCAACGTACTGTCACAATACAAATAGGCGTGTGTATTCAATATGACAAGCTTATCCGGATGAATACCCACTATGGAATCGGCCCATTGCAGAGCCTCATCAGAAGGCCCGAATTCCAGATTCAAGACCAGCCAATCGGTATCGCCCGACCTGAAATTTATGAAATAGTTATCCAATGTCTTTCCATCTGCACTACCTCCCCAATAGCTCTTCCGCTTATAGCCGGAAAGAGGAAAATACTTGTTGGCCATTGCAGTGTTATGTATGTCCGAAAACTTACCGGGTTTACTGCCAATATCGTGATTTCCCCATACGACAGAATAAGGTATTCCTGCTTGGCTGACACGATGAAAAGCTTTCTGCATATATGCCCATTCCACCGGAGAATTATCTTGTGTCAAATCTCCACTTGGAACACGGCATCTATTTTCTTACGGTTGGCAACCAACCAGTCCACTTGCGAATCGAAGACCTCCGGACATTGCTCCAGATAAGTCTGCGTATCCGGCAATACCACAAAAGTACTTACCCGACCGGAAGTGGTGCAAGAAGTTAAAAAGCGCCCCCTAAAAGAGCGCTCCGATAACAGACAATATTCTCATCATTTTTTCTTCTGATTAAACAGCCACTCCATAAAATCAGGATAGTTGAAAGCCGGATTCCAACTACCATGATTACAACCAGGAAATTCAATATATTCCACATCGGCACCAATAGCTTTCAAGGCCCGATATGCTGCACGCGATCCTTCAGGAGTTACTACATTATCCGCATCTCCATGAAAAATACGGAACTTGACCGATTTGCCAGCCTTCAACCGTGCCGGATTCACTGTTCCACAAATAGGTATTGCTGCCGCAAAAATCTCCGGATAGCGGACAGCCATGTCAAATGTACCCATTCCTCCCATAGAAAGTCCCATAACATAGATACGGTCTTTGTCTATCTGCGGCATGGCCAGATAGAAATCCAACAACTCTTTCAACGTACGGAAAATAGGAGAAACAGGCACTTCCAACGGCATATCTGCCGGAGCAAAAGATGAAGGGCGCTCCGTATATGCCCAATATCCGGTTTCAGGACACTGCGGAGCCAAAATAAACGCCGGATACTTTTCGCGGTTTACAGGATTAAGCCACATCTGCCCACCATGAACCAATTGTTTCTCATTATCATTGCCACGCTCTCCGGCACCATGCAGGAAAAGCACCAAAGGATACTTTTCATCAGGTTTCATCACCTCTGGACGCAACAAACGATACAACAATGTATCTCCACGGGAAGAGATATAAGTTTCCTTTTGAAAGGTTTCTTGTGCAAACGAAAACAAGAAAAAGAATAATCCACAAAGGATGCCGATTATACGTTTCATCTTATTATTTATTTTACATGTTTAACTTCCGAACGTAAAGATACACCATTTTCATTGAAAGCCTCCACACAAAAATAATAATCCTGATCAGCAGTAAGGGTTTTCATCAATAAATCAGTCTTATCATAGACCATCCAAGAGCTGTAAAGTTTGTCCGGTGCAATGCCCCAAAGTATGTTGTAACCTTGTGCACCTTTCACAGCCTCCCAACGGATGGAGATGTCACGACGGTCTGCTTGGCGGTCAAGTACCAACTTTTTGGGTTGTTGCGGTGCCTTCCCCGTACCCAATCCAAAGACGCGAAGTTCAGATATAGCCAGATTCGGTGTCGGTATATCTATATTTTTATAACGGATATAACGGGCAGACTTGGGTAATGCCAGTTCAACATAATCATTCGGAGTATCCCTATAACTTTCCTTACGGTCCACCAATATATCCCAATTCTCACCATCAAGAGAACCTTCGATGAGATAACGGTGATGGAGTCCTTCGTAGCGACCGTACATATTACTTTGATAATCGTGATAGTTTATCTGAACAGCATACACATCAGCAGGTTTCTCTAAATCAATCATCACCCACTGCCGTTCGTCATTAGCCTCGGCAAGCCAAAAAGTTTTAGTCAGTTCATCCGTTAGGGCATCTGCCTTAAATTCGTCTTTTGTAGTAAAAGCCGTCACCGGCTTGCCATACGAGAGCAACATCCAGCCACGGAACTGTCCAGCCTTGCCCGGTACGGCAGGTGCATAACGGGGATAGTCTCCGAAACGGGTATCTACATACATAATGCCATCTTTATCAAACCCTGCCGGAAACATACAAAGGCGACGTTCCCAATTCACATTGATAGAGAGTGACATCGAAGCAAAATGCCAATACTGCCCCCCAGGACCAAGCACGGTACTTCCATGTCCGGCACCGTTCATATAACCACCCGGCTTGTAGGACACCGGATTATGCTTTTGGTAAGTATAAGGCCCCATCGGATAATCGGCCACATAAACACCATCGGCCATAGACATTGAATTCCGTTCCCGGAGCACCGTATTGCATATAGTATTTCCCATTATGCTTCGTCAGCCAAGGCCCCTCAATATATCCGCCCAATACAGTATCCGTATGGTTTTCACCGAAACGTTCCCAGCCATGTTTAGGCATATCCAAATTGAAGAGTTCTTTCGTTTCTCCCTTCTTGATGAAACGCCGGTTCTTGTCCAGTTCCATTCCCCTGATAGGATACACATTGGAAGAACCCCAGAACATATACGCTTTACCGTCATCGTCAATAAACAAATCGGGATCTTGCAGATTATGCAAAATTGCCGGAACAGCTTCCCAGTTTCCTGAAGCCGGATTATCCGTATAAAGATACTCATGGAACCGGAAGGATCACCGGTCACATAAAGTACCGAATCTTTGTAATTATGTGCCGCCGGAGCATTACACCCTTGCGGATACCAGTTCCTGCCCGGACGTACAAACTCCCAGTTCAGCAAATCCCTGGAACGCCAATAACCGTGTGAACGGGTAACAAACATATAATATTCACCCCGGAACTCCACCACAGCAGGATCGGCACCAGAACGGTAGGAGATATTCTTATCCGAATTATAAATCATGTACGTGTAATCGATATTTAAAGGATTACAATAAGTATCCATATGCATGTCTTGTGCAGAAAGGAAATTCGCCAAACACAACAGCAGCACCAAACCACTTAATCTTTTCATCATATTATCCATATTTATATTATTATACTACAGCCCTACCTACGTCACAAAGTTTCTACAACAATGGTCGTACTGATTTTATCAGGAGCGTCTAAAGGTAAAGAAAATATATGATTGTCTCCCATTTTGTCTATAGGTAAAGAAGTTTTCTTCGCATCAATCAATAAATAGGCCCGTTTTATCCCAGAGCCAAAATCCGGGACAAGAAGTTTGCCGTCTTTCGGCCAATATTGAGTAAAAACATGCAAATAAAGAAACTGTTTACCGTCCACTTCTTTTCTGGTAGCTCTTCCCCAATCGAGTTGGCTAACAAACGGACTCGGTATTGTACCATAAATAGCTTCACTGTTCACCTTCATCCAACTGCCGACTTCCTC
>ENA-OQCE01000097-OQCE01000097.1-human-gut-metagenome-genome-assembly--contig:-NODE-97-length-39331-cov-4.105652_pt1 | contig 39331 bp, 38 predicted proteins | sample MGYA00242495_ERZ504572 | MGnify/ENA primary metagenome ERZ504572 (study PRJEB26092, sample SAMD00036228) | human gut metagenome | host: Homo sapiens | study: EMG produced TPA metagenomics assembly of... | reverse complement strand
TAGAAAATATCTCTAATATGTCAGAAGAACAATCTTATCTCTGCTGCCAAATTCAAGCTACACTTCTACAGAGGACACGTTCCTCTAAACCTATTGATACATCTTGTTGGTGTAACCTGTACCTAAGAAAAAATCACAAAATTAAAACTACAGGCAAGGGCTGGCAGCAGTCCTTACCTTTTTTCTTGAGGAGAAAATTAAAATTTATGAATATTAATGCTAATGAAACCTTACAATATTTATCTAATGCTGGTATAATAAATATTGAGCAAGTGCAAAAAGATGTTGAGATTATGAAAAAAAATGAATGTCTTAAAATGCACAAAAACCCTATATGGCAGGGGCAAGGAAAAGATACCCGCTGGAAAACCCGTCTACCTAACGGAAAAATGATTGCAAAGAAAAGGAAGGAAGATTTAGAGAAGGTAATAATTCAATACTACAGTGCTCCTCTTACTTTTGATGATTTGTACCGTCATTGGCGTAAGTCCCAAGATCAGATGGTTTCAGACAATACAACATATAAGTATGACACAGATTACAAAAGATACTATCAAGATACAGCATTCTCTAAGATGGACATTACTAAAATCACAGAGGAAAATGTCAAAATTTTTATCAGGACTACTGTTGGAAGATTGAACTTGTGTAAGAGTGCCTGCAAGACTCTTTTTGGATATACAAACAATGTGTTCAAAAGTGCTATGATAAATCACTATATATCTGAAAATCCAATGCAGTATCTTAGTCCTAAGTTCTTTTATCAATACTGTACCGAAAAGCAAAAATCAAAGGAGAAAACTCTTGTCTTAGATAAAGATATGGTTCTTTTATGTGAGCAACTTCAAGAGGACTACAAAAATCAACCTGAGTATATTCCTTCTTATGCTGTTGAGCTTGCTATCCTTACAGGGATGCGTGTAGGCGAGATTGCGGCTTTAACATGGGATTCCATTTCTAAGGACGGTATTTTGATAAATAAGTCAGAAAAGTATAATTGTAAGACAAATACTTATTTTATTGATGCTACAAAGAACAAAAAAGAGCGTCTGTTTCCAATGTGTAATGAAATTTCAAATTTACTGGATAAAGTAAAAAAAGCAGAATTACAGAACGGCTACATTTGTGAATGGGTATTTGCTAATGAAGATGGACGTGTTCATGCGCCTGTTATTTCTTCCTGCATAAAAAACAAATGCAGACAGCTAGGTATTGAAGAAAGAGGCATACATGCCTGAGAAAGACTTTCAACTCTAAGATCAGAAATATAGGTGTAGCGCCTACAGTAGCGGCTACACTACTGGGGCATTCCGTAGAAGTCAATCAGAAGTATTACACTTTTGATGTAACCAGCAATGACGAAAAAAAAAGAAATTGTTTCTTTAATCAATGAAAACCTGCCGCTGGCAAAATAAAAGTGTAACAAAAAATGTAACAAAAAGTAACTCAAAATAGGATAAAAAAAGAGCTTCCGCAAACTTGGAAACTCTTGATTTTATTGCATTTAGTCGGGGCAACAGGATTTGAACCTGCGACCTCACGGCCCCCAGCCGTGCGCGCTACCAGCTACGCCATACCCCGTAACGCAAGTTAGTATAACAAATTATTTCTGTGATTTCAACTGTTTTTTGAAAAATTTACAAAAATTATACAAATTTAGCAGGAAGAAATTTCATGTACTTTTTTATGTTATAAAATTTCTTCCTGTTTATCCTATGTACAAGCCTTACAATCATCTGTTACAGTTACGCTGGCATGATGGCTTTTTCCAAATTGTCTACACGCATATCCAGTTCAAAAACTTTCTCTCGAGTTTCCTTATTCTCCTTTCTATAGCGAAGCTCATCCATACGTGCATCAAATAGGGCAGATATTTTTCTGTCAATTTCATTTTCCAGTTTAAGTTCTATAGTTTTTACGCTTCCCTTGAGTTGCACAATATCTGATTTCATGTTCGTGATATCTGCCTTCATGTTCGTGATATCCGTCTTCATGTTTGCAATATCTGTCCTCATATCTGCGATATCGTTCTTTACATCGGACATATCATTTTGAAAACCGGCAATGCTTCCCTGTATAGAAAAAAGGATATTTCTCAATTCCGCATCTTCCACATTCTTCCCTCCTTTCGTTATAGTACGTCTCGTTCTCTTTTGTATGGAACCAATTGTACCATTGAAGGAAGAAAAAGTCTACAGCGAAATTATTATAATATTTTTATAAGACATCTTCGGCAAATTATAACTTATGTATAAACAGCCCACTCCGAAGCTTTGGCTCAAACCAGGTGGATTTTGGAGGCATTAATTTGTTCTCGTCTGCAATCTTCATCAGGTCTTCCATAGATGTCGGGTACATGACAAAGGCTACACCGCCGGTTCTGTCCGCAATCTCTGCCAGCTCTGCTGCCTTATGGCTTCCGCCCACAAAGGAGATTCTCTGGTCTGTGCGCGGATCTTCGATTCCCAGGACTGGTCTGAGGACTTTTTCCTGAAGAATGGATACATCCAGCTGTCCGACCACGTCCTTCTTCTCATAGATATCCGGCCATGCTTTCAGGTGATACCACTGTCCGTCCACATACATTCCCATACAATGCTTCTCTACAGGCTTGCATGGAAATCCCGGCATCAGCATCAGTTCAAAGTTGAACTTCAGGGCGCCCAGAAATGCCTTTACAGTCAGGCCGTTCAAATCTTTTACAATCCTGTTATAAGGAAGAATGCAGAGCTGGTCATAGGGAAATACAACAGACAGGAAATAATTAAACTCTTCCTCCCCTGTATATCCCGGATTCTGTTCTCTTCTCTTTAAACCTACTTTTACAGCGGAAGCTGCGCGGTGATGTCCATCTGCGATGTACAGAGAATCAATCCCTGCAAATTCCTTATTTATTTCAGAAATGACCTCATCTTCATCAATCACCCATACTCTGTGTGTGATCTGATCCTCTTCTGTAAAATCATATGCTGCTTCATGATGATCTTTCCAGTTATTCATCAGTGTAAGCAGAGAATCCGGATATCTGCATGCCAGAAAAATAGGACCGGTATTTGCATTACAGGAATCTACATGGTGGATTCTGTCCTGTTCCTTATCTTCTCTGGTAAGCTCATGTTTCTTCACTACACTATTCATATAATCATCAATGGAACTGCATCCTACGATACCGGTCTGTGTCTTTCCTTTTCTTACAAGTTCATATATATAGTAACAGGCCTTCTGATCCTGAACAAGAATTCCCTTTTCTTCCATATTGTCAAGATTTTCTTTTGCTTTTTCATAAACCCGATCATCATACAGATCTGTCTCAGGTTCCAGATCCATTTCCGGTCTGTCAATATGAAGAAAGGACAGGGGATTCTCATCTCCGATTGATTTTGCTTCTTCCCGGTTTACCACATCATATGGAAGTGCTGCCACATCAGCAGCCTTTTCCGGTGTAGGTCGAAGTGCCCGGAATGCATGAAATACTGCCATAATATTTTCTCCTCTTCTGTATCTTTTGTATTGCTCTTTTATACCCACTTTACTGTCTATCCTGTAAAAATAAAACGAACATTACTCATTATTTTATCATATCCAAATCCTTATATCAATGTACAAATTATGAAACCTAATTTTTTTTTGAAAAATCCTAAAAATTTTTAGTTATTTTTCTATTTGCAATTTTTTAAAATATATGGTATGATAGAATCACAAGTTAAGGAAACCAAATGATAATTTTTAAGGGAGGTCATTTTATGACAGAAGGATTAAAATGGACTGTAAACGAGGTTCCGAAATCAGATGATAAACACCTGGAACTGATGTCCGAAGAAAATGTAAAGAAAGCAAATGAGTTCCACAGAAGTTTCCCACAGTACAGTGTGACGCCTCTTCAGAACCTTTCATCCCTTGCGAAATATTTAGGAGTAAAAAATATTTTCTGTAAGATGAATCCTATCGCTTTGGCTTAAATGCTTTCAAAGTACTTGGAGGTTCTTATGCAATGGGCCGCTATATCGCAAAAGAACTTGGACGTGATATCAGCGAGCTGCCATACAATGTTCTCTCTTCTGATAAATTAAGAGAAGAATTCGGACAGGCTACATTCTTTACTGCAACAGACGGTAATCATGGACGTGGAGTTGCATGGGCAGCTAAGCGCTTGGACAGAAAGCAGTTGTAAGAATGCCTAAGGGAACAACAAAGACTCGTTTCGATAACATTGCCAAAGAAGGTGCTACTGTTACGATCGAAGAAGTAAACTATGATGACTGCGTAAGAATGGCTGCAGCAGAAGCTGCCAAAACAGAACATGGTATCATCGTTCAGGATACCGCATGGGACGGATATGAAGAAATTCCATCCTGGATCATGCAGGGATACGGAACACTGGTTCTTGAGGCTGACCAGCAGTTAAAAGAAATGGGTGTTGAACGTCCGACACATGTATTTGTTCAGGCCGGTGTTGGTTCTTTAGCAGGTGCCGTAGTCGGTTATTTCGCTCATAAATATAAAGATAACCCGCCGGTTATGGCTGTCTGTGAAGCAAGTGCTGCTGACTGCCTGTACCGCTCCGCTGTTGCAAAGACAGGAAATCTGGTAAATGTTACAGGTGATCTTCAGACAATTATGGCCGGTCTTGCATGCGGTGAGGGAAATACGATCGGATGGGATATCCTGAAAAATCACGTAGATGTATTTGCATCCTGTCCTGACTGGATGAGCGCAAAGGCAACACGTATCTACGCTAATCCACTGGGAGATGATCCACACGTTGTCTCCGGTGAATCCGGTTCCGTTCCGCTTGGTTTCTGCTTCACTGCTCTTCACGATGAAGATGCAAAAGACTTAAAAGAAGCGCTGAAACTGGATGAGAATTCCGTAGTACTTGTTATTTCCACAGAAGGTGACACTGATCCTGTTCGCTACCGCGAGATCGTATGGGACGGATTATACGGAACAGACGAATCTTTAAGCAAATGATGTTTTTGGTGAACACAGACAGGTAAGTGGTATGGTTATCTTGAAAATGATATACCAGTAACTAATAATATGATATCAGATTAGGGGCAAAATACCTTTTGACCCTAACATCATAATATTTTATACATATTGGGAGGGTAAAAAAATGGATTACGCAAAAATTAACGAAGCTGCAATGGGTTATAAGGATGATATGACTAAGTTCCTTCGCGATCTGGTTCGCATCTGGCGAAAGCTGCGGAGAAAAAGGACATATCATGAGAATCAAAGAGGAAATGGAAAAAGTCGGATTCGATAAAGTTCAGATCGATCCGATGGGCAATATCCTCGGCTACATGGGAACAGGTAAAACTCTCATTGGTTTTGACGCTCATATTGATACAGTCGGTATCGGTAATATCAAGAACTGGGAATTTGATCCATACGAAGGTTTCGAATCTGATGAAGAAATCGGCGGACGTGGAACATCTGACCAGATGGGCGGTATTGTTTCTGCAGTATACGGTGCTAAGATCATGAAAGACCTTGGTCTTTTAAACGATAAATATCAGGTACTTGTGACAGGTACTGTACAGGAAGAAGACTGTGACGGTCTCTGCTGGCAGTACATCATCCATGAAGATGGTGTTCGTCCTGAATTCGTTGTTTCCACAGAACCAACAGACGGCGGTATCTACAGAGGACAGCGTGGACGTATGGAAATCCGCGTAGATGTAAAGGGTGTTTCCTGCCATGGTTCCGCTCCGGAACGTGGTGACAATGCAATCTACAAAATGGCTGATATTCTCCAGGATATCCGCGCATTAAACGAAAACGATGCTGCTGATACCACAGAGATCAAAGGTCTTGTAAAAATGCTTGATGAGAAATACAACCCTGAATGGAAGAAGCACGTTTCCTTGGACGTGGCACTGTTACTACTTCCGAAATCTTCTTCACATCCCCAAGCCGCTGTGCAGTAGCTGACTCCTGCTCTGTATCTCTTGACCGTCGTATGACAGCAGGCGAAACATGGGAAAGCTGCCTGGATGAGATCCGTGCTCTTCCGGCTGTACAGAAATATGGCGACGACGTAACAGTATCCATGTATGAATACAACCGTCCGTCCTATACAGACCTTGTATATCCGATCGAGTGCTACTTCCCGACATGGGTAATCCCGAAAGATCACAAAGTAACACAGGCTCTGGAAGAAGCATATAAAGGACTGTACGGCGAAGAGCGTCTCGGAAATGCTGAGACAGAAGGCATGAGAAAAGCTCGTCCGCTTACAGACAAATGGACATTCTCTACTAACGGTGTAACAATCATGGGACGTAACAGCATTCCTTGTATCGGATTCGGACCTGGTGCAGAAGCACAGGCTCATGCTCCAAACGAAAAAACATGGAAGATCGACCTTGTAAGATGCGCTGCTGTATACGCTGCTCTTCCAACTGCATACTGCAAATAATAAATAAATTTTCAAATTTTTTTAGGCGACGGATTTCCTATCATCTAAAGGCTTAATATGTGTCCGGACAGAATCCCTGCTGTAACAGGCAGGGACACAAGATAAACAGATACAGCCGGATAACCGGTGTTCTGCCAAACGCAGAGATTCAATTATTTCATATCAGGAAAGGATAAGCTATCAAAGCATAGCAGGTATTGATTTTATGAAAACATTACAGGATTACATTGATAAATTAAACAGCTTAAACTTCAAAGAAATGTACAACAACGATTTCTTCTGGACATGGGACAAAACAGATGATGAACTGGAAGCTGTTTTCACAGTTGCTGATGCTCTCCGTTTCATGAGAGAGAACAATATCTCCACAAAAGTATTCGAGAGTGGTCTTGGAATCTCTATCTTCCGCGATAACTCCACACGTACACGTTTCTCTTTTGCTTCCGCATGTAACCTTCTTGGTCTGGAAGTACAGGATCTTGATGAAAAGAAATCTCAGATCGCTCATGGTGAAACTGTTCGTGAAACAGCAAACATGGTGTCTTTCATGGCTGATGTGATCGGTATCCGTGATGATATGTACATCGGAAAAGGACATGCTTACCAGAAAGAATTCATGGAAGCTGTTACAGAAGGAAACAAAGACGGTATCCTTGAGCAGAGACCTACTCTTGTAAACCTTCAGTGCGACGTTGACCATCCGACACAGTGTATGGCAGATATGCTGCACATCATCCATGAATTCGGCGGTGTTGAGAATCTGAAAGGCAAAAAGATCGCTATGACATGGGCTTACTCTCCATCCTATGGTAAACCACTCTCCGTTCCGCAGGGCGTTATCGGTCTGATGACACGTTTCGGCATGGACGTTGTTCTTGCTCATCCGGAAGGATATGATGTAATGCCGGAAGTTGAAGAGATCGCCAAAAAGAATGCTGAGAAAAACGGCGGATCCTTCACAAAGACAAACGATATGGCTGAAGCTTTCAAAGATGCTGATATCGTATATCCAAAGAGCTGGGCTCCATTTGCAGCTATGGAAAAACGTACAGACCTTTATGCAGAAGGCGACTTCGACGGAATCGATAAATTAGAGAAAGAACTTCTTGCACAGAATGCACAGCACAAAGACTGGGCCTGCACAGAAGAACTTATGAAAACAACAAAAGACGGAAAAGCTCTTTACCTGCACTGCCTGCCGGCTGATATTACAGGTGTAAGCTGCGAAACAGGTGAGGTTGACGCTTCTGTATTCGATCGTTACAGAATCCCGTTATACAAAGAAGCAAGCTTCAAACCATACATCATTGCTGCTATGATCATGCTTTCCAAATTTGAAAATCCACAGGATATCCTGAAGAAACTTGAAGTCAAAGCAGCTCCAAGAATCCTGAAATAATCAGGCGCAGATTAACAGTTGGATTGCAGTAATATTCCAGCTGCTTTCAAACAGATATTTAATTTTGAAAGCAGTTTCAGAATTTAAATATATTGAAAAATAGTACTCATCATATTGTATAGCAGGCGGGGCTGTCGCAGAAAGCACACAATCTTTATTGCGGCGGCCTCTTTGCCTTTAAAATCAGGAGGTTTTTACAAATGTTTACAAGAAAAAGAATCGTTATTGCGCTCGGTGGGAACGCTCTGGGAAATACTCTCCCGGAACAGATGGTAGCTGTAAAAACTACTGCAAAAGCATTATGCGATCTGATCGAAGAAGGTCATCAGGTTGTTGTTGTACATGGAAACGGGCCACAGGTTGGCATGATCAACAATGCCATGTCTGCTCTCTCCAGAGAAGATGAGAATCAGCCAAACACTCCTCTCTCTGTCTGTGTTGCCATGAGTCAGGCTTACATCGGATATGATCTGCAGAATGCTTTGAGAGAGGAACTTCGAATCAGAGGATTTGTCCGCACACCTGTCGTCACTGTTGTCACTCAGGTTCGTGTAGATCCCAATGATCCTGCTTTTGAAAATCCATCCAAGCCGATCGGCAAATTCCTGACAAAAGAGGAAGCAGACCATCAGGCCAAGGCATATGGACATATCATGAAAGAAGACGCAGGGCGTGGTTATCGTCGTGTAGTTGCATCTCCAAAGCCTGTTGAAATCGTTGAACAGGATGCGATCAACAGTCTTGTGGATGCAAATAAAATCGTTATCTGCTGCGGTGGCGGCGGAATTCCCGTTGTTCTTAACGGACATCATCTCAAAGGTGCATCAGCAGTTATTGATAAGGATTATGCAAGCTGTCTCCTGGCCAAAGAGCTGGATGCAGATATGCTTATCATTCTTACAGCAGTGGAGAAGGTTGCTGTAAACTTCGGCAAGGAAAATGAAGAATGGCTGGATGACATCACTGTAGATGACGCTAAGAAATATATTAATGAGGGACAGTTTGCCCCAGGTTCCATGCTCCCGAAAGTTCAGGCTGCCGTTGATTTTGCAAGCTCCAAAGAAGGAAGAACTGCATGATCACTTTACTTCAGAAAGCCAAAGACGGTATCCAGGGAAAAACCGGAACCAAAATCCATCTTTAATCTGTTCAGCAGATATCTTATTATATATCAGCTGTTTAATACTGATATATATAACTGCCACATATTCAGGATATCTGCCATATAGCGAAATAATTGCGCAAAAAAGTTCCGGTGACCTCGCCCGGAACTTTTTTTTTGTGATGAGTGGACCAGAGTGTCTGGAAAATCATTCCCGCAATCTGCACGCCCCACTTTTCGGTATATTTTGACATACATTTTGCGGAAAGCATTTTTCAGACACGCTCTAGCGGACTGCTATAGATTCATAATAATCAATATCTTCCAGTTCCCTGCCTGCTTCTATCTCATAAATCTGCGTATCATCCAGATGTTTCATGATCACTTTTTTACCGCCTTTATCCCCTTCCAGAGAAAGCAGCTCATTGTAATATTTCCTGTCAAAAATACATGGATTTCCCATTTTCCCCTGACAGGAAACACAGGCGATTCCTTTGGAAGTGTTTAAAAACACATGGATCAGTTCACAGATTGTCTCACTGGTAAGCCAGGGCTGATCAGACACAGTAAAAAGCACTGCATCTGCATCCAGGCTGGCATTCAGACCGATTTTTACAGAGGAAGAAATTCCATCTTCCGAATGGGGATTATACAAAACCTGTATTTCCTTTGTTTTCACTGCTTCTGCAATGGCATCATATTGAGTAATAACAATAATATTACAGATTATTTTTGCTGTAATATTATTTCTGTACAGGTTATTTAACTGAACAATATCTGAATTATTATCATTATTATTATCCTCTGTAATATCTGAATATTCCGAATAGATATTTTCTATTTTCTTCTTTGTATCATCCAGTTGTTCCAGCACATGTCGATACATAGGTATTCCGTCTATTTCATATAACAGTTTATTTGCCCCAAAACGGCGGCTGTTTCCAGCCGCAGCATGATCATTGCAATTTTCAAAATAATTTATTCCTCCAAAAGGCTTCCGTAAGCCGCTACTGTATTCTTCCTTTCCAGTTCCTCAACAATGTGCTCTGCAGGTTCTTTCTCTCTGAGTATATCTGACTTGTTCAGATACACTCTGTATACTCTTTCTTCCACATCCTTAAAAAGTCCGCAGATAGAAGTCGCAATCTTTACAATATCTTCTTCAGTGATCGGAGCTTCCAGACTTTTCCTGAGAAATTCCGAGGTACGTTCCATACGGTAAGCACTCTGACTGATTGGCTGCCCCAGACAGTCCAGCCCGATCACACTGATCACAATGTCCGCACATCTGGGGATTACAGGCTCCCATTTCTCCGGGACTTTTACCGATGATGCTTTGCTCCGTCCGCTTCCACAAGCATTACATCGCATAATTCTCTCAGTTCTTCCAGTTTTTCATCTGTCAGAGACGCATATTTACCTGTGTCCTCCTCATATTCCGCAGCAATCACATATCTTTCTTTGTCCAGAAGTTCTTTTACCCTGACTGCATCTCCGCCCCTGGCAAACGGAAGTTCAGACTCTCCTGCCATATGGGTGGTCGTGGTAATGATCACTCTCTTTCCCTTATCGATCAGTTCATCTGTAAGACGGTAGATCAGGCTGGTCTTGCCGCCGCCGCCAACTACAGCAATCACAGGGTATTTTTCATAATCAATCTGCAGCAGTTCCAGAAAATCGACCTGGTGCTTCATATGGCATCACTCCTTCTGAAAGCAGGATTTCCAATACACTGCCGGCAATACAGCGGGCTTTGTCGGAAATCGTGAAACAGTTTTTCTTTTGTTCTTTGCGCGGATCAATATCTGCAATTTTCATCCCCTTCGGCACTGTAAATCCATCTCTGATCATGCCACGCAAAACTCCTGTAAGAGAAGCCCTGACAGGTGTATCTCCGATCCAGGCAAGGACCTGATCCTTCTCCACGATATCTGCAATCTTTGAGATACAATGGATTTCCCCTGCAGCAGGAGCATGAAGCACGCGCTCTTTTCCAAATCCTCCAATGATACCCGGAACTCCTGTGTTTGGCATAGCAGCGCCTTTTGTGATGATTCTGGCAAGATTGTGGCCTCTCATAGTCTCCACTACATAATCCACATCCTCACCTGCCACAAATCCCGGTCCAAGACCAACGGTTAGATCTGCCATCTCTCTGGTGGTTCCAAGATTCTTTTTTTGCAAGAATTGCATCTATCAGTGCTGCAGGTCTGTATTTCTTAAGGACAGTTCCTTCTGTGTCTGCCATAAGAGGAATCTCCCGGCTTTCCAGACTGCCTCGCATTCCTCTACACTGTCAACTTTTCTGCAGAGAACTCCTTCCACAGAAGACTGCCCGTCGTAAACAGCCTCGCAAAAAGAAACCATTCGCCTGATCGCAGTGGGTTTCTCACATTCCAGTACCAGAAGACGGTAGCCGCATCGGTATAATCTGTGGATCGTACCGCTGGCCAGATCACCGCCACCTCTTATTATTACAACATTTTCCGGTTTATTGTCAGATTTTGGGACATTTGTGTATCTGTTTGTCATCTTACTGTCTTTCCTCTTCTTGTCTCATTTTCATCCATTACTTTTTCCACCGCATTTACAATGTTCTCATAACCTGTGCAGCGGCAGAGATTTCCTGCCATATGTTTCCGGATCGCATCTCTTGATAATTTCTCTCCATGTTCCAGTAAAACAGTGGCAGACATGATAAATCCGGGAGTGCAGAAACCGCACTGTATGGCACCTTCTTCGATAAATGCCTCCTGAATCCTGGTAAGTTCTCCGTTTTTCTCCAGACCTTCCAGTGTACGGATATTTTTACCCTCCGCCCAGACTGCCAGATAAATACAGGAGTCAATAGTCTCTCCGTCTATGATTACTGTACAGGCACCACATTCTCCTACTTCACAGCCCTTTTTTACAGAAGTCAGTCCAAGGCGGTTGCGAAGCATATCAAGCAGTGACTCCCTTACATCTACATATTCTTCAACTTCTCTTCCGTTTACTGTACATCGTACAAGCTGCATCTGCTTTTTCATATGCGGTCACCTCCTGCAAGTTCTACGGTACGTCTCAATGCCCGTGCCGCAATTTCTCCGCCGATCTGAAGACGAAATGCCCTGGATGCTCTCCAGGAATCTCTCGGATTGATTTCCTCCCGAATCAGCTGTGCTGTCTTTTCATACAGGCTTTCTTCTATCTTCATGCCCTTCAAAGCCTCTTCTGCCTTTGTGCAGCGGTACGGAACCGGAGCTGCAACTCCAAAGGTAATGCGCACATCTTCTATCACTCCTGCCTGTTGATCTACCTTGCTCACCACACTACAGCTGATCGTTGCGATATCCATGGCATTTCGCATGGAATACTTAATATAATGACCATGATACCCTTCATATTCTTTTGCAGGAATGATCACATAGGTCAGGATCTCTCCCTGCCGCAGATCCACCCTGCCGGGTCCAAGATAGAAATCTTTTACAGGTACAAGACGGCCTTCCTTTCCATCTTCCAGCCTCAGCAGTGCGTTCAGGGAAAATACGGTCGGTGCACTGTCCGCACTGACTGCTCCGTTGCAGATGTTTCCACCGATAGTACCAATATTTCGTACCTGTGGTCCTCCTACCTGATCTACAGCCTCGCCAAGAACCGGAATATATTTCCTGATAATTGCATCATTTGTTATATGTGAGAAGACAGTTCCGGCACCAATATAAATATCTCCGTTATCCGCCATTTTTACACCCTGGATTTCTTTGATCCCATGGATACTCACCAGAGAAGTTCCGGCAAATTTTCCCTCCCGGATTTTGATCAGCACATCACTTCCTCCGGAAATGATCCTGGCATCCGGATGTTCATTCAGTAATCTCACAGCATCTTTTACACTTTCAGCCTGATAATAGTTCTCAATATCGTACATAAAATCCCCTCCCCTCTAAATAAGTCCGGCCCTTATAAAGCCATCGATCAGTCTCTGTGGTGTCAGAGGATTTTCATTAAAGGCTACACCTGTTGCATGAAGTACTGCATTACGGATTGCCGGTGCACCCGGAATTGCCGGCGGTTCACCCAGTGCTTTGTTTCCGAAAGGTCCAATCGGATCATCAAGTTCCACAAAATCCGCCTTGATATCAGGAGTATCCATCATTGTCATCAGTTTATAGTCCAGCAGGGTTCCGTTCAGTGGTCTTCCTGTTTTCTCATCCAGAATGAGCTGCTCCGACAGACCGTATCCCATTCCCATAGACATACCGCCCTGTACCTGCATTTCAGCCAGTTTCGGATTAATAAGCTTACCGCTGTCATGCACATTAATGATATGAAGGATTTTGATCTTGCCAAGCTTTATATCGACTTCCACTTCAGCAAAGCAGCATCCTGTGGCAATCGTATTTTTCTTTACCTGCTCGGAAACCTCTGCTGTAATAACAGAAGAATTGCCAAGACTGTAATAACTCTCCAATGCAAGATTTCCAAGAGATATTGCAGGATCTTTTCCTGCCATGATCCACCCATGATCAAGCCTCAGTTTCCTTGTCTCTTCAGGCAGCAGCTCTTTCGCATAATCCAGAATCTTTTTCTTCAGAAGATTTGCGCAGTCTTTAACAACTGTTCCTGTTACAAACGACTGTCTGGATGCATAGGCACCGGTATCAAATGGTGTTACATCAGTATCCTGGACTGTCTGGATATGAATATCACTGATATCCATATTTAAAACCTCAGCCGTCATCTGGGAAAATACCGTATCAGCACCCTGACCGATTTCTGTAGCTCCCAGCATCAGGCAACACTTCCATCCTGATTCAGAGTCATTCTTGCACCTGCAATTTCCAGTGAGATCGGCCATACACCTGTCTTATAGGAGAAAAGTGACATTCCGACGCCTCTGCGGATATTACCTGTCTGGTTTGTATATTCTTTTCGTTTTTCTTCCCAGTGGATATAATCTGCACCTTTTTCCAGACATTCAAAAATCCCGTTGGTGTTTGCTGCGATCGGCTTCAGGTAAGCATCCTCATAATATCCTTTGATAAGATTTTTCTTTCTGAACTCCAGAGGATCCATCCCGATCTCTTTTGCAATATCATCCATAAAGCACTCAATTGCAAAACATACCTGCGGGATCCCGTATCCACGCATCGCTCCGCCTACCGGTGTATTCGTATAGACAGTATATGCCTCTCCTTTGATATTCGGACATGCATACTGCAGCCTCCAGGCAGTCAGGCCATTGGCTGCTATGGCGTGTCCATGGGAGGCATATGCTCCCTGATTGGAAATAGCCAGCATATCCTTTGCAAGAAGATGCCCCTCACTGTCAACACCTGCCGTCAGATCATACTCAATAGAATGGCGGGTTCTGGTGTTGCAGAAAGTTTCCTCTCTGGTTATATCGAGTTTGACCGGTCTGCCGCCAACCTGCGTGGTAAGAAACGCATTTAACGGTTCATACAGCACATCCTGCTTATTTCCGAATCCTCCACCTATGTATGGCTTAATGACTCTGATCTTTCCCCAAGGGATTCCAAGAGCCTGCCCGATCACACGCCGGACAATATGCGGAATCTGAGTGGAAGTCACAACTATGATCCTGCCATTTTCCATGTATGCACAGGAAATCGGATTCTCAATGTGGCAGTGCTGCACGATCGGGGTTTTATAACTGCGTTTTATAACTGTTTCGGATTCCTTCAGCCCTTCTTCCACATTTCCGATAAAGTAATTGGAACGGACAAGTACATTATCCTTTTTGTCGAGATGGATTGGCGGTTTGCTTCCATACATGGATTTACGCGGATGGATTTCTACCGGATATTCTTCATATTCAACTTCGATCAGGCGCAATGCCTCTGAGCTGTGATTTCATCTTCTGCCACTACAGCAGCAATATCATCTCCGTAATAACGGACTCTTCCGGTAAGGATATTGCGGTCTGCAACATCCTGATGAGCCAGCTCCACAGACCAGGGATGTCCCGGCGTAGGATAACAATGATTCGGTACGTCTTTAAAAGTAACCACTTTTACTACGCCGTCCAGAGCCTCTGCTTTACTGGTATCGATTGATTTTACGATACCGTTTCCGATCTTTGCGTGATAGATTTTTGCCACCAGACAGTTGGCAGGAACCAGGTCATCAGTAAATTTTGCACGTCCTGTAACTTTGTCATAGGCATCTACTCTTGGAACACTCTTTCCAATCATGTTTTCACCTTCTCTGTATTTATTTTTGGTTATTATATAGAAGGAGCCGGACACACCCCAAGGTATCTGTCTGTTCCCCTCAGGACTTATGTCCGGCTCCGAACCATGCTACTTTCCTTCACCTTTTTTCTGACATCAGGCGAATTTACTTTTTATTTGCATAATTGTTATCTGTTTTCTGATTTAAGTATAGCATATTTGGATATGAAATTGCAATCTTTTATTCAATTTTTACGTATTATTTTCCTATTAACGAAGTTGTTTGATTGGGTTACTGTTCACTGAGAATATCCTTTGTAATGTATTACTAAGAACAAAGTGAACAGTAACCTGATTTACTTAACGTATTTCTGTCAATATTCCATGCAGGTCATGGATAACGTGTCTTGGGCATTTCACTGCGCACATACCACAGCTCAGACATATGGATTCCTCGATCACTGCACAGTTGTCTTTTACTTTTATCGCACCGGCTGTGCAGGTCTTCTCGCAGATTCCGCAGCCGATACAGCTGACGTTACATTGCTTCTTTGCTTCTGCACCTTTTTTCTTATTGGAACATTTTACCACAATGTAGTTTGCACACTCATGGACATGGATCACTTTCTGCGGGCAGACTTTCGCACAGGCACCACAGCCAATGCATTTCTCCTCATCCACTTCCGCCACACCATACTCATTGATGAAAATGGCTCCAAATTTACATTTATCTATACAGGCTTTACATCCGATACATCCATCTGCACAGCCGGCTTCACCTTCGGCTGATCTGCACCCCCCATTACATGCAACTACAGCCGCGCGATATGGAAATTTCTTCTTTACTGCCATATTCAGCACTTCCTTTCATATGGTGTTCCGGTCAGAGGAAGACTATACTGTCTTTCACCATTCCATCTGAAATATGCATCTGCAATTGCAGGTGCAGTTGGGATAGAGGTGATCTCACCGATTCCAATGGCACCACAGGCTACATTCAGTCCCGGTTTGTCAACAACGATGGCATCGATTTTCGGAATCTCATGAGAGCGGAACAGACCAAGAGATCCATACTTGTCAATTGGTTTACAGTTCTCATCGATCGGATAATGCTCTCTCAGTGCAAATCCTATGGACATCACTACGCCGCCCTCAATCTGACCTTCACAAGACAGTGGATTGACTGCCTTGCCCACATCATGTGCAGCAACCATTTCCTCAATCTTACCTGTTTTCTTATCCAGGATACACATCTGCGTCGCATAGCCGTAGGCTACATGGGAAACAGGATTCGGCACATTTGCGCCAAGAGGATCTGTCTTTGCAAGATATTCCCCATAATAAATTTTACCGATCACATCATCAATGGTCTTACCTGCATTGCGGTCCTCCATAACCTTATCGCAGGCTCTGCGGCAGGCTTCCCCTGTTACCAGAGTCTGTCTGGAACCGGAAGTTGTACCTGAATCCGGTGCGAACCAGGTATTACTTCTCTCATATACAATATCTTCATGCTTCAGATCTGTATTGGTGACTACCATCTGTGTCAGGACTGTACCAAGTCCCTGGCCGATACAGGAAGCACCGGAATAGATGTGCAGCTTTTTATCTTTCTCAAATACGAGTTTCACGCGGCCTGTATCCGGGATACCGACACCGACACCGGCATTCTTCATGGCGCAGCCGATTCCCACCGGTTTTCCTTCTTCCAGAGCAGCATCATACTTCTTCTTTACAGCTTCCAGTGTCTCCACAAGACCTGTGGAATTATCTACGATCTGACCATTCGGAAGCGTCTCACCGGGACGGATCGCATTGCGGTAACGGATTTCCCATGGAGTGATACCTACTTTGTCTGCCATCATATTCAGCAGGGTTTCTGTTGCAAAACAGGTCTGGGTTACACCAAACCCGCGAAACGCTCCGGCAGGCGGATTGTTGGTATAATAAGCAGTTCCTTCAATCTCGAAATTCTCATAATGATAGGGACCTGCCGCATGAGTACATGCACGTTCCAGCACAGGACCGCCAAGTGAGGCAAATGCACCTGTATCTGATGCTACTTTCGCTTTTACCCCCATGATATTGCCGTTCTCATCGCAGCCCATGGTCATATCCATATAAAACGGATGACGCTTCGGATGAACCAGCAGGGATTCTGCTCTGGTCAGTTTCATCTTCACCGGTTTCTTAGTAGCATAAGTGAGCAGCGCAGCCAGATGCTGTACTGTCATATCTTCCTTTCCGCCGAATCCGCCGCCTACAAGTGCATTCTGTACCTTTACTCTGTCCGTTCCAAGTAACAGGGAACACTCATGTAATGTCTGGTGTGCAGACTGATCTGTGGAATATACGAAAATATCTCCGTCCTCATCATACAAAGCCACTGCGCACTCAGGCTCAAGAAATGCATGTTCTGTCCATGGGGTTTCAAAATGATGACTGATCACATATTTGGAATTACGGATTGCTTCATCTGCATTTCCTCTGCTGATATGTTTATGTGCACAGATATTATTTTCTTCTTCATCAAATACCTTCGGTGCATCCTCTGCCGCTGCTTCCTCAATTGTACGAATATGAGGCAGCACTTCATATTTTACTTTGATCAGTTTCTTAGCTTTCTCAGCTGTTTCTCTGTCTTTTGCAGCAATAACGGCAATGGCATCTCCAAGATAATGTGTCAGACCCCCTACAGGTATCAGTGAATACTGATCATGTTTCAGATGTCCGATCTTATTCTCTCCCGGAATGTCCTCTGCTGTTAATACCGCTTCTACCCGGAAAGTGCCTTTGCTGCTGCTGTATCGATCTCAAGTACACGTGCACGTGGATATTTACTTCTGAGTGCCACCCCATACAGCATTCCGTCAAAGTAAAAATCATCCGGATATTTGCCGGTTCCCAGTACTTTCTCCTCCACATCCACTCTGGATACTCTATGTCCTATATTCCAGTCCGGATCCAGATCATCCGGAATCACACCCGTCTTTAAAACTTTCGCAGCCAGCCTTACTGCATCCATAATTTTTACATAGCCCGTGCAGCGGCAATAGTTATTGCGCAGTGCATATTTAATCTCATCATCTGTGGGCTCTTTGTTCACGTCCAGAAGAGCCTTTGTACACATTACCATACCCGGAATACAGAATCCACACTGAACAGCACCTGCTTTTCCATAAGCGTAGGTATAGACTTCCCTCTCCCATTCAGTCAGTCCTTCTACTGTGATCACTGTCCTGCCATCCAGTAAATCTGTGTCCGGCACACATGCCTTGCATGTTTTTCCGTCAATTATAACTGTACAGGCTCCGCAGGCTCCTTCACTGCAGCCGTCCTTCACTGAAGTCAGATGAAGTTCATCCCTCAAAAAGCGCAGTAGTTTCTGATTTCCGGTCGGTTCGACCTTTTGTCCATTGACTGTAAATACTGCCATATCGGACTCTCCTTTCTTTTTCGCACGTCTGCCAATTAGGGCAGTCAGCCAGAGTTTACCTCTTTCTGTTTTTTATCTGCCTGTGATACCGCATGAATTTATTACAAAAATAACATGCGGCCGCGATTCAGCCTGATATGCAACACTGTCCACAGCCTTTTTCTGCTGTGGACAGCGTTAAATATTTCTCTATAAGTTATCTGATATTACAAATTTAAAATTATTTTACAGCTCTAGGATCATCATTTCATGATCAGATAGCTGTAATCATCAATCACTGCACAGATCAGTCTGCGAAGACCTTCGTACAACTTATCATTTGCATCATCTGCCTTGCAGTCGGAAATCTGACCAAGGAGACGAACCTTGCACTCTTTTGTCTCCGGATTGATCACTGCAAATCCATCATTTGTGCTGTCTGCCATATCTGCCTCAGAAGCAAATAATGTGAATTTATCCTTGTACGGTGCACTTGCATATGGACAGAAGCTCTTGCAGTTACCGCATTCGTTACACATGTAATCCACATGGATCACCTGATTCATTGCCATTCCCGGAACTTTGATGGAGATGTTTGCTCTGTTTGGACATACATCTACACAATTCTCACAGACTTTATTACAGGTCAGACAGCGCTCACTTTCGTTCGCAGCGTCCTTGCTTTCTTTGAGTATTGCTTTTTTGGAATAACAGTCTTTTTCTGTTCCCGGTACAGGCTGTCCTTTTACAATATCATGTCCAAGGATTGCTTTTGCAGCAACCTGTGCGTCGCGGATCGCTTCTACGATCGTAGCAGCTCCCCTTGCACCGTCACCGACAACGTAAACGCCTTCTGCACTTGTCTCCATTGTCTTATCATTGATGCGGGCTTTTCCGCGCTCATTGACCGCAATACCATTTGCTTCATAGAACTCAGTCGGAACTTTCTCGCCAACTGCAACGATCACTGTATCAGCCAAAACTTCTTCTGTTTCGCCCGTTTCTGTTACACCTGCACGTCCGGAAGCATCCATGCTGCCAAGTTCCATCTTCTTACAGAGCAGTTTGCCGTTTTCCAGAGATACAGGAGAAAGAAGTTCTTTGAACTCTACGCCCTCTTCCAGTACTTCCAGTAACTCATCTTCTGCTGCTGGCATATAGCGTTTGGTTCTTCTGTATACCAGGTAAACATGTTCTACACCTTCTGTACGTTTCGCAGCTCTTGCAGTATCCATGGCAGTGTTACCGCCACCGATCACAACTACATTTTTACCCAGCGCAACCTTACCGCCAGTTGCTTTGAAATCTCTTAAGAATTTCAGAGCATTGATGGTTTCACCCTTTTCAAGCTTCAGAGTACCCGGTTTATTTGCACCTGTTGCAACGATCACTGCGTCATAACCCTGTGCTTTTAATTCCTGTACGGATTTCACTTCTGTACCTGTTTTGATCTCCACACCCATCTTCTGGATGAAGGAAACATCTTTATCGATTGCATCATCAGAGATACGGAATCCCGGGATCACATAACGGATCACGCCGCCGGCTTTCTCTTCTTTCTCAAATACTGTTACAGAAGCACCTGCTCTTGCAAGGAAGTATGCAGAAGCAATACCTGCAGGACCTGCACCTACAACAGCTACTTTCTTACCGTCTGCTGTGCCTGCTTTGATCTCATCGATCACTGTATCATATCCGTTTTGTGCTGCGATGAGCTTAGTGTTGCGGATATTTACAGGTTCTTCATAGAAGTTACGTGTACATTTGTACATACAGTTGTGCGCACAGAGAGTACCTGTGATAAATGGAAGTGCATTTTTCTCAAGGATAACTCTTAATGCCTGTGCATAATCGCCTTCTCCTGCCAGCTTCACATAGGTTGTGATATCCTGGTGGATCGGACATCCTTCTTCGCATGGAGCAAAGAAACAGTCAAGGAGCGGAACCTCTGAATCAGTTTTTCTCTTAGGAAGCGGTTTGATGCTCTTTACATGGTGAGCATCTTTTTTCGCATCCTCGGCCAGCTGCTCAAGTGCAGCTACATCAATGCCTTTCCATTCTTTCACACCGTCAGCCATTACTTTCTCTGCCATCTGGGTAAATCTCTGATATCCGCCCGGCTTCAGAAGTGTAGTTGCCACTGTTACAGGCCATACACCACATCCGACGATACGGTCGATATTATAGTAATCAGCACCGCCTGAATAAGCGATACGGAGTTTTCCGTCAAATTCCCGGGAAAGTCTGGCTGCAAGAGAAATGGATAACGGGAAAAGAGATTTTCCGGACATATACATTTCTTCGCTTGGAAGTTCATTTCTTGTAACATCTACAGGGAATGTATTGGTGATCTTCACACCAAACGCAAGGTTCAGTTCATCTGCAAGTGCCTGCAGTCTCTTAAACATCGGGATCGCATCTTCATACTGTAAGTCATCTTTAAAATGGAAATCACCGAATACCATATAATCATATCCCATGTCATCCATGGTCTTTCTGGCAAATTCATATCCCAGGAGAGTTGGGTTACATTTGATAAATGTGTTCAGATGTTTCTCTTTAAACAGATGATTTGCAATGCTCTCAATCTCGTTTGGAGGACATCCATGGAGAGTAGAGATTGTTGCGGAATTACAGATATCAGACGGAATCGCCTCAATATCCTCTTTTGTAACTTTTTCAAATTTATCTACATTGTCCAATAACCACTGTTTACATTCTTTAAAGATTTCAGTATCTTTTGCTTCCATCATACTGTCAATGAAAGTATTAACCTTTGGCTCTTTGATCCCTGCAAGATCATATCCAACGGAAATATTGAACTGGAATCCATCCTGTGCACCCAGATCAAATTCTTTGGCGATCACATGCAGGATAAACCATGCTTTAATATATTCTCCCATTGCCTGAGGAACATAAAGCTCTGTAGACCATTCACAGTTATATCCTTCATCATCTGCAAGGATACATGGTCTGTTGATACAGGCTGCAAGCTCTGCACCGTCCATCTTCTGAACTGTTTTCAGCTCAAAGAAACGTGCGCCTGCATAGTAAGAAGCAACAATGTTCTGTGTTAACTGTGTATGCGGTCCTGCAGCAGGTCCGATCGGTGTTTCCAGATTTCTCTCAAATATATTCAGCTTCCTGTCAGTTTCCGCTGCATAAGCTCTGTGCTGTCCGAAAACTGTTCCTTTTGTTTTCTTTTCTTCTAATACCCAGTTCATTAACTGTTCAAAGGGCATACAGGTCATGACTTCACTCATAATCCGATCCTCCATTATTTCATACGGTATGGCTTCTCTCCATCCGTTCTATATTTTGTTTATATTTATTTTTGCCAGGCAGAAAACTTATCTTCTTTACAGATTAACCATTAATATCATCTGCAAGTTCTTTTGCAGCCTGACGGCAGTCTGCCATAACTTTTGCCTCGTCGCATACAAGGACTTCGCGGTCTTTCATCAGGACTTTACCGTTACATACAGTAGTCTGGACCATGCTTCCGTTTACACCGAACATCAGATGTCCGTTAATGTTGCTTTCATTCATTGGTGTCAGCGGATCATAATCGATCACGATCACGTCTGCTGCCGCACCCTCTTTCAAGACACCGAGCTGTTTCTTAAAGTATCTGTTTGCAATCTTTGCATTTCCTTCAAAAAGCATCTGTGGAACTTCTCCCCAGGCTGCGTTCGGGTCGCAGAGGCTGTGTTTGTGTAAAACATTTGCAACCTTCCAGGATTCCATCATATCATGAGTATATCCGTCTGTACCAAGACCTGTGAGGATTCCCTTCTGTACCATTCTCATGGTTGGAGGACATCCGCATGCATTACCCATGTTAGATTCCGGGTTATGTACAACCATGGTATCTGTATCTTTGATCAGATCCATCTCATGTTCATTCACATAGATACAGTGACCGAGTAAAGTCTTCGGTCCAAGGATGTTCCAGTCATGAAGACGGTCAACAATACGTTTGCCATGCTCTTTCAGACACTGATGGAGATCGTAAATGCCTTCTGCTACATGGATGTGATATCCAACACCTTCCGGTTTCAGTTCATTGCAGAGAGCCATTGTCTCATCAGAGATTGTAAAGGATGCATGCATACCCATCATTCCGGCGATCATATCACTGTCGTCTGCAAGTGCATGCTTGATAAAATTCACGTTCTCCATTACAGATTCTCTGGATTTCTCCATTCCGTCACGGTCAGAAATCTCATAGCAGAGGCAGGTACGCACACCTAAATCCTTCGCAGCTTCCTCGATCGCATTGAGGGAACCTGTAATATGGCCAAAGCTTGCATGGTGGTCAAACACTGTGGTTACACCATTCTTGATAGAATCAATGTATGTAGCATATGCAGAAAGCTTTGTCTGCTCCAGTGTCAGATGACGGTCAACTGTCCACCATAAGCCGTCCAGAATATCCAGAAATCCCTGAGGATTATATCCGTTAATGCTTAAGCCTCTTGCGAAGGAGCTGTAGATATGCTCATGGGCATTAATAAATGCCGGCATGATAACCCCACCCTTCGCATCAACAAATTCAGCATCCGGATAAACTTTCTTTACCTCTTCAGTTACCCCCACCATTACTATGGTGTTACCATCCATTGCTACAGCACCATTCTCCAGGAATGGGTTGGATGCGTCCTGTGTGATCATTCTTCCATTACCAATTACCAGCATATAGTTCCTCCTTTTACTTGTTAAAAACTACCAATTCGCTACTGCTTTTTACCTTTTGTTTAGGAATTATGTACTAATACTGTAACATATTTCTCCGGATAATGCAAGTAGAATTTACAAAATCTTTTTGGTTTTTCAAAATTTTTTTAGGTTTTATGCTTTTCTTCGGTAAACGGATAAAATAAAAAAGAACGGGGAAGTCATTGATGACAATGAACAACCTCGTTCTTTTTTAGTTTTCCTGTTTTCTGATGAAACTGATTTTATGACAAATTTTCAGGTTTGTCAACAATTTTTGTAAGATAGGAGAGTTATCCTTCCATAATCGCAGAATTAACCCTGAGCTGTTTTCGTCCATTCTTCCAGAGATTCTCATCCAGCTCCACCTCATAGCCGCCGCCATTTCTCACATGCCACTCATAAAATGGTTTCTGTATATCTGCATACTCTTCCATGATATTCATGATCGTACCGCCATGGATGACAAGTGCCGCCTCTGCCACATGGCTGCGGATACATCCGGACACAACCCTGTCAAATCCTCTCAGATTTCTGCTTTTAAACCCTTCCCTGCTTTCTCCTCCCGGAAAAGGCAGAGTACCGTTGCTGTCAATCCATTCCTGATAGTGCGGATTACCTTCCAGCTCTTTATAGTTCTTATTTTCAAACTCTCCGAAATCGCATTCTGCCAGTTCTTCAATAATATGTACCGGCTCTCCCGGAAAAAGAATCTCTGCTGTCTGCACGCATCGTTTCAGAGGACTTACATAAACCGCCTGAACCTTTGGATAATCCATCTTATGCAGAAACTCTGTTCCCTCCTGACATAACGGCTCATCCGTTGTGCCGATATATCTGGAAAGTTTATTCCCTTCTGTTTTTCCATGTCTGATCAGCCATAATTTAATCATCTTTGATCACCGTTCCAATCCCGCAGATCACGCGCGTCACCTTATGACTGTATGCTGCCAGCTTCGTACATACACGCCCTACAGCCTCTCTGTATTTTCTGTCAAAAGCATCCACAGGTACAACCCCGTACCCTACTTCCTGAGAGACAAGGACAATATCCGGATTCTTACAGATGATTTTTTCCGCAAGATCTGACACATCCTTTCCATTCTCCAGTTCACTGCGGATATACTGCTGAAAACCAATCACACCCTGAGCATTCATCAGTTCCTCCTCTGTGACAGAACCGCCGTCACTCCACCTTAACTGTGGATACTGTTTCCTGGCATATTCAGTCTTTCCCTGATATGCACCGCCGATTATCATTTCCATACTCTTCTCCTCAAAAATTAGAAAACACCGCCAGGATCAATGCCATCCCAACTTCACAGATACAAAGAAAGAATCCCGAAATATCCCCGGTTGTCCCGCCAAAGTACTTCATCGCAATATGATGATAATACCAGAAAATCAGCAAAGCTCCCACAAAAGCCAGACTTCCCCATACAGGCCGGATCAAGATCATTCCCGCAGCCAGAAGCACCAGATAGACGATCAGCACATTTCTCGAGAGCACATCTGAAGAATTTCTGGAAAACTCAGCAACTGTACCGTCTGCCTTTGCTTTCGGAAAGGTAATAACTCCGATTCCTGACAGACATCTGGAAACCATAAATCCAAGCTCAGAATTCCGATCGCCCTCATATTCTCTGCACTGTTAAACAACTGACTGTAAGCGCCGTACCAGGCAATGAAATATACCGCCGCAGTAATAACGGCAAAAGCACCTGCATGGGAATCCTTAAGAATCTCCAGCCTTCTGCTTCTCTCCTGCCAGGAACTCAGAGCATCCGAAGTATCCAAAAGACCATCCACATGGATCCCGCCTGTCACAAATACAGGTACCAGCACCAACACTGCTGTCACGAATCCCGCTGATACCCAAACCGAAGTCCCAGATACGCCACCAGCATAGTCAGCCCGCCGATCACAGTTCCGATAAACGGAAAAAAACAGAACATATACTTCATATTTTCCTTTGTCCAGTCAGCGCGGGGCATGGGAATCTTAGAAAACATGGCAAATGCCACCTTAAAATTATTCCATAAAGATTTCATTGATCAATTCCTCTTTTTCATAGTATATCAATCCTGTCAAATAGATTATTTGCAAAGATTGCTGCAGGTATCTGTGGATTTGTGAAAGACTGGTATCCCATATATAACTTCCACCACTTCATCAGCTCTCTGCGCAGCAGCCTGATTGATTTTTCCCAGATATTCCAGATAAGAATCCATATCTCCATCAAACACAACCGCATCTGAAAAAATCTCATTTGTAACGATCACCACATGAGCAGCCTGTTCCAGCAGATTCTCAATCCCTTTTGTAACTTCCGAAACTGTCCGGTCATGGGCTCCCTGCTCTTCAAACATTTCATTTGCCACCAGATTCGACATACATTCCAGAAGCACCACACATCCGGCAGGCAGTTTCACATTTTTGAGCCCTGTATAGCACTCAACTGTCTCGAAACCTTTTCCTGCACGCATCTTTTGGTGTCTCTGGATCCTTTTATGGCTCTCTTCATCAAAAGGGTGCATGGTCGCTATATAAATCCTCTGTGCATCCCCGAAAGAAAGCACCCTGTCTTCCGCAAAAGCGGATTTTCCGCTCCCGCTTCCCCCTGTCACAAGCGTCAGCATTATTTCAGCTCCTCATACTGTTCCACGTGGATATCGTTAAAAGTACTCATAGAATGATAAACCGCTGCTGCCAGATCAAGGATCGGGAATAAAGCTACTGCTCCGGTTCCCTCGCCCAGACACATATCCGCATGAATGATTGCCTCTTTCCCCATATTCTCAAGGATCAGATGGGCAGCAGGCTCTTTTGATACATGGGATGCAAGAATATAATCCCTCACAGCCGGGCAGATACGCATGGCGATCAGCGCAGAAACACAGGAAATAAATCCGTCCATGACTACAGGAATACCATAAACCGCACCTCCCAGAAAGACACCTGCCATTCCAGCGATATCAAGACCGCCTACCTTTGCCAGAACATCAATGGCATCCTCAGGATCCGGTTCATTTAATGCAATGGCTTTTTTGATCGCATTGATCTTGCGCACAAGTCCCTCGCTGGTCAGACCTGCGCCGCGCCCTGTCATCTCTTCCACCGGCTGTTTCAGCAACACAGAAGCAACTGCACTGCTGGTGGTTGTATTTCCGATTCCCATTTCCCCTGTTGCCAGAATCCGGTAGCCCTTATCATTCAGTTCCCTTACCATGTCAATGCCTGCTTCAAGCCCCTTTACAGCCTGTTCTCTTGTCATGGCAGGACCCTTGGTCATATTCTGTGTACCATAGGCAATTTTATGGTCTGTGCGGACTTTTGTGTCCGTCACCATCCCATATCCACCGGAAAAATCTCCGCATGGTTCTGCTTACACATCACACCGACAGATGTGTCATATTTCAGAAAATTCTCGGCAACGATGGCAGTAACTTCCTGTCCGGTCTGTGTCACACCCTCTTCTACCACGCCATTATCCGCGCACATGGCGATCAGACCTCTCCTGGAAAGATCCACCTCTGCGTTTCCTGTAATTCCCGCGATCTGGATCAAAAGAGTCTCCAGTTTTCCAAGAGAATGCAGTGGTTTCGCAATACTGTCCCATCTTTTCTGTGCAATCTCCATGGCATTGTGATCTAATGGCTTAATCTTTGCAATAGCTTCTTCCAGAGTCATGAGTTTTCCCTCTCTTTTCCTTCATTATTTTGATTTCCCTGTTGTAAACACAAAAAATTTACTGAATACATAATTCAGTATCAACACAATAAACTGTGTCAGGAATTTCCCGATCATATCATTAAGCCCCATCACTGACACAAGCAGCCATACACCGCCAACCTCGATCACCATAGTGACCAGTCTGGCACTGACAAATTTGCAGAATGGCTGAACATGATCCTTCAATGTCTCGCATTTATCCTGAAAAACATACTTCGAATTTACCACATAGGCAAACAGGATCGCCAGGATGATCGAAATAATATTGGCGATATTCAGCTCCACCTTCAGCTTTCTGAGAATGAAAAAGCTGACCAGATTTACCATAGTGGTACATCCGCCAAAGAAAATATAGCGGATAACGGAACTTTCATACATTTTTCTGATCCATTGCTTCATAAAATATATCCTCTCAGTCCTGTATATTTCCATTCTTAATTACTTTTGAAATAATATATCTCGGTCTGCGCTTTACTTCTTCATAAATCTTGGAAATATAATATCCAATGATCCAAGACTGATCATCATGCACTTCCCACCAGAAGCAGCACCATCAGCAGGGTGGTATAACCTTCCACTGCAGAACCTGTAAAATACTGCACAAGCGAATAGACCATAAGTACCAGCGAACAGATAAAACATATCGCTCCTGTGATCGTAACAAATTGCAGCGGAAAAGTAGTAAATGCCACTATATTTGTGAACGCATATTTCACCAAAGACCACGGAGACCACTTGGAAACGCCGGCCTCTCTCTCCTGCACCTCAAATTCCACACTGGTAGTCTTATATCCCACCCAGGAAGAAGTAGCCCGAAAGAACATATTCCTCTCAGGCATAGACAGAATACTGTCCACAGCCTTCCTGTCCATCATCTTAAAATCCGAGGCATCCTTCATATTTACCTTAGTTGCCTTAGACATGATATCATAGAAAAATCCGGCACATTCTTTATGTAAAAAGCCCTCTTTTCCTCTGTCTGCCTTCACACCCTCGATCACTTCATAGCCTTCCTGCCACAGCCTGTACATCTCAATAAGCGTCTGCGGCGGATGCTGCAGGTCACAGTCCATGACAGCCACCACATCTCCACAGGCCTGCGCCAGTCCTGCAAAAATCGCTGCTTCCTTTCCGAAATTTCTGGAAAAAAGAACGCCTGTCACATTCGCATCCCTCTCTCCTGCCTTCTGAATTTCTTCCCATGTCCGGTCGACGGAACCATCGTTTACAACCACCAGCTCATAGGGAATCTTCGCTTCTGTAAGAACTTCCGCCAGCACCCGACAGGTTTTCCCAACCATCAGCTCCTCATTATATGCCGGAAGTACCACTGATAATTTACTCATGATGTCATTCCTCATTTTGTTTCATTCATTTACAACAGACTAATTTCTCATTCACTGTCTGTTATTCCTGTAAATATTTTCTATTTTATTATACACAAATTTACAAAAATGTCTATTCTAACAAATTTATTTCAGGCTGCCTGCAACAATGGAATTTAGATTACTTTTTCTTCCTGAACACCAGCATTACATATATAACCAGCCCCAGAACAGAAAGAAGCATTCCCGCTTTCAGATAAGGTGTGCAATATGTAAGGCGTATCTCATGTGAACCAGGTTCCAGTTCCAGAGCCATAAACATGGTATTCGCCTTCTGAAGCTTCGTTTCTTTCCCGTCCACATAAGCCGTAAATCCCTTACTGTACGGAACAGACAACACAAGAGCTTTCTTTTCGGAAACACTGATATCCCCTGTAATCTCATTCGTTCCCATTTTTACATTCTCGAGAGCTTCTTCACCCAGCTTCACAGTTTTTTCCTCAATCCCCTGCACCGGCTGACTCACAACCCTTAATTTATCATAGGTATAAACACCCGTATTGGCAAAGGTGATCGTCATAGTACGAACTCCTGATCTGGAATATCCCATATTGCAGAGAAAATCATGCCGTCCACTGTAGGCATTATACTTATCCGTAAAAATCTTTATGGTCTTGGTCACATCATTGGAGCTGACTGTCATAGCCGCTTCCTTTGATTCCTTCCAGTATCGCCACCGGCTGTCCTCATCAAGAACCTTATTTTGGTCATACTCAGACATCTTCTTCCACTGACTGTTACCAATCAGTTCTCTCGGTGAAAGACTGTCATAATCCAGATTATCTGCGATCAGGTAATTCTCACTGTCCGTAAGACCATGGAACACAAGCTTCAGCTGCGCCCCTTCCTTCGTCACCCTGATTGCTCCCTTAGACAGAGCACAACCATCCCCTGTCTCCATACGATACTGGATATTCTCATTATCAGCATCAACAGATGCCTCAGGCAGTGTACTCTCCTCAAGCACCACACCGTCCATCAAAGCCTGCTGCTTTTTTACCACATCCATTTTCTCATATTCCGATTCAGGAATATAACTGTCATAAGTATAACCCAGAGGCAGTGCATTCTCATTCTCATAAGCCCTGCACTCACTTTTTCCCTTTCCTGCAGAGCCCCTCTCTTTATTATATCCATAGGAAAGATAGCGGAAATTATCACCACTTATCACAAAATATTTCACAGAAGCCAGCCTGTCCAGAATCGTCCTTCCGTCCAGGTTCTCATAATGCTGCTCCCATGGCGTATTCAGATACATTTCACTGAAAAAATCACTGATACTGCTGTTTGCAAGACTGAAATAATAAGCAGTACTGTTCGTACCCATATACATAGAAGTATTATCATAGGGCAATGCCCCATACTGGTCATAACGATAGACACTTGAATCCCCGGCAGCAAGAACCGCCTTATCCGTATTCGACTCCAGCTTATCCAGCGACTCCTCTTCGGCTGCAAACTCTGACAGATAATCCTTCTCATAAGAATACTGATAAGAAACATTCAACATAATGCTCACCACAAGCAAAGCACTGAGAAGCCCGCACATATACTTCCCCTGCAGAAAAATATTTCCAAAAGAAGTAACCGTAAACACAGCCAATACCAGAACCAGCACACCTGCCATATTTCTCTGCGTTCTGGCAGCTTTCGCAAACAGAGCCAGCACACAATACGCCACCGTCATGACAAAAATCTTCTTCTTTTCCCTCACAGTCAGAGTAAACAGCTCAGGATATGCCTTCACGAAAATATACGCGATCATCATCCCATAAGCCCAGATCCACCTGTTGGACACATAAGAGAAACCATTGAGCACATGCCCTGCAAAAGGCACCAGCAAAAACAGATTCAACAGCCCAAATCCTAATTTCAGATCCAGGTACTTCTTCTTCCTGGAAAAAAGCACAAACACACCTGCCATAGCAACAGCAGAATACCCGGCAACCCCCCACTGGATCATATTCTCCCCGATCAGATCACCCAGATACTTCTCATAATAAATTTTATCATATAAAAGAGGCACATAATTCTCAGCCTGAAACCTGTCCGTACCAAAAAGCGTCATGATCACCGGCAGAAAAATAACCGCCGCGATCATCAAAGCCACCGCATAATACCCGATAAACTTCACCAGCCATCCCAGAACATCCTTCACACTTCTCTCGCTGAAAATCCCAAAATACCGGAAAGCCGCATAAATAAACATAAAAATACAGATCATATAAAAGAAATAGAAATTCGACATAGCCGAAACCGCAGTCGCCCAGATAAACAGCCATGGCTTCTCCCTCTTATAAATCTTATCAATCCCCATCAGAACCAGCGGCAGATAAATCATAGGATTGGAAAAATACGGATGCTTCATAGCCGCATAAATCGTCCATCCCGCAAAAATATAGATCAACGTTCCCATAAACGTCGCCTGCTTCGGATTCTTATGATAAAAACAAAAAACACTAAAAGAAATCCCCGCCAGATAAATCCTCAGAAAAATCAGAACCTCATACAAAACCTCCGTCTTATCCACCGGCACAAACACAGACAACAAAGTCAGCGGATCCCCGATCACATAATAATGCAAAGTTGTAAGAATATCCGAACCATACCCGATATTCATATCCCACATAGGCAATTCCAGCTTATGCTCTACAAAAATCGTATGCAGAACCTCCCTCAGATACCGCCCATAATACGCCAGAGAATTCAAATGCTGCGGAATCCCATCATGACTCCACACCAAAGACTTCCCATTACCCGCAACTGATAATAGATAAAAAAAAGAAATAACCCCAAATACAAGCGTATATAATAAGTAGAAATCCTTCTTACTATCCCTGCTCACAAATTTCCTCATAACCGCTCCTTTATATTCTATCATTCTAAACCGAGTTATAAAGTTCTCACTGATTATAGACAAATATCCAATACTTGTCAAATTTATAGCCAACATTATTTCATTGTTTAAGAACGACGAAAGTATTTAAATCAGCCAACAACCAGCCGGGGAATGACAGAACATCTGAGGCGAATCTCGAGGTTCATGTAATTTCTTAGTATTTGGAAAGCCGCGTTATTCAGAAATTGCTCACTGTCTGAGCAAAGCGAGTTTGAGAAATTTCTGAATGCCCTTAGCGGCTTTTCAAATACTTAGAAATTACATGGTTCCGAGACTGAGCCTCAGATGTTCTGTCATTCCCCGGCGTCCCCCTGTTCCAACACATAAAAAGAGCCGCGATACAAAAGTACCGCGGCCCATATATCGTCTGGACACTATAAATAGCTCTATCTATTTATTTTATATTATTGTTTATCAATCGTTCAAAAACCGAAAAGATTATTCAGCACTATGAAGAGCGATCAGCTTCTGCAGATATTCAAATCTAGCCTTAGCCTCAGCCTCATTCTTAGCAAACAGTCTTGCAGCCTTCTCAGGATTCTGACGTTTCAGAGAGTTGTAACGAACCTCACCGTCAAGGAATGCCTGATAATCTTCCATGCTCGGAGCCTTGGAATCAAGAGAGAACTTGTTTCCTTCAGCTGCAGGATTGAATCTGAAGTTATGCCAGTATCCAACCTTAACTGCTAATTCTTCCTCTGTCTGAGCTTTTGCCATACCTTTCTTAATACCATGGTTGATACATGGAGCATAAGCGATGATCAGAGATGGTCCCGGATAAGCCTCAGCCTCTGCAATAGCTTTTACAGTCTGGTTGAAGTCAGCACCCATGGAAATCTGAGCAACGTATACATAGCCATAGCTCATAGCGATGGAAGCCATATCTTTCTTCTTAGTCTCTTTACCGCCTGCAGCGAACTGAGCGATAGCACCTGTAGGTGTAGACTTGGAAGACTGTCCACCTGTGTTAGAATAAACCTCTGTATCGAATACCATAACGTTGATGTCACGTCCACTAGCGAGAACATGGTCAACACCACCGAATCCGATATCGTAAGCCCATCCGTCACCACCGAAGATCCACTGGGATTTCTTAGCCAGGAAATCTTTCTGAGCAAGGATTTCTTTTGCTTTGTCACATCCGCAAGCTTCAAGAGCAGCAACAAGTTTGTCTGTAGCAGCGCCGTTTGTAGCACCTACAGCAAATGTATCCAGCCATTCCTGACCAGCTGCCTTAACGTCTTCGTTTGTTCCGTTAGCAACAACGTCTTCAACTTTTGCTTTTAAGCCATCGCGGATAGCTCTCTGAGCAAGAAGCATACCATAACCAAACTCAGCGTTATCTTCGAACAGAGAGTTGGACCATGCAGGACCCTGTCCCTTAGCGTTTACTGTGTATGGTGTAGATGGTGAGGAGTTACCCCAGATAGAAGAACATCCTGTTGCGTTTGCGATGTACATTCTGTCACCGAACAGCTGAGTGATCAGTTTAGCGTATGGTGTTTCACCACATCCTGCACAAGCTCCAGAGAACTCAAGCAGAGGCTGTTTGAACTGGCTGCCTTTAACAGTTGCTTCTTTAAATTTAGCGATAACATCTTCTTTAACCGGCAGTTTAACTGTGTAGTCAAAGTATTTCTGCTCGTCTGCGCTTGCTTCAAGGTTTTCCATAGCAAGTGCTTTCGCACCCTTCTTACCTGGGCAAACGTTTACACAAGAACCACATCCTGTACAGTCAAGTGCGGATACGGACATTGTGAATTTATATTCTTTCATACCTGTAAGGTCTAATGTCTTCATGCCTTCAGGAGCATTAGCTGCTTCTTCAGCTGTCAGAGCTACAGGACGGATAACTGCGTGCGGGCAGACATAAGCACATCTGTTACACTGGATACAGTTTTCCGGATTCCATACAGGAACGTTAACTGCGATACCACGTTTCTCATATGCAGCTGCACCTGATGGTGTAGTACCGTCTACATAATCCTTGAATGCAGATACAGGTAAGGAGTTACCTTCCTGAGCATTAACTTTAGCCTGGATATTGTTAACGAAATCAACAACGTCCTGACGTCCTTCTGTTGCATGAGTCATATGAAGACCTTCGTCCTCAGCATCTTTCCAGCTTTCCGGAACCTGGATCTCAACAACCTGTTTAGCACCGGCATCGATAGCTGCCCAGTTCTTCTGTACCACATCATCACCCTTACGTCCGTATGTTGCCTTAGCAGCAGCTTTCATAAGGTCGATTGCCTGCTCTTCCGGAATGATTCCTGTAAGTTTGAAGAATGCAGACTGAAGGATTGTGTTGATACGTGTTGGTCCCATGCCAGTTTCAATACCGATCTTAACACCGTCGATTGTGTAGAATTTGATATTGTGGTTAGCGATGAAAGCTTTTACCTGTCCTGGTAAATGTTTCTCAAGACCTTCCATATCCCATGCACAGTTAAGGAGGAATGTACCACCGTCAACAAGTTCCTGAACCATGTTGTATTTGTTTACGTAGGATGGATTATGGCATGCTACGAAGTTTGCTTTGTGGATCAGGTATGTGGATTTGATCGGTTTTTTACCGAAACGTAAGTGGGACATTGTAACACCACCGGACTTCTTGGAGTCATAATCAAAGTAAGCCTGTGCGTACATGTCTGTGTTGTCACCGATGATCTTGATGGAGTTCTTGTTGGCACCTACTGTACCATCAGCTCCCAGACCCCAGAATTTACAGTTTGTTGTTCCTTCAGGAGTTGTTACGATCGGAGCACCTGTCTCAAGGGAAAGGTTAGTAACATCATCAACGATACCGATTGTGAATTTCTCTTTAGCAGTGTTCTCATAAACAGCTACGATCTGTGCAGGTGTAGTATCTTTGGAACCTAAACCATAACGTCCGGAGAATACTTTTACGCCGCCGAATTTGCTGTCTTTTAATGCTGCTACAACGTCAAGGTACAGTGGCTCGCCAAGTGCACCCGGCTCTTTAGTTCTGTCAAGAACTGTGATCTGTTTTACAGATTCCGGAATTGCATCGATGAGTGCCTGTGCGCAGAATGGTCTGTAAAGACGAACTTTAACAACACCGACTTTCTTTCCTGCTGCTGCAAGGTAGTCGATTGTCTCCTCGATTGTATCGTTTACAGAACCCATAGCAACGATTACGTGTTCTGCATCAGCAGCTCCGTAGTAGTTGAATAATTTGTAATCTGTACCAATCTTAGCGTTAACTTTGTCCATGTATTCCTGAACCACTGCCGGAAGAGCATCGTAGTATGGGTTACATGCTTCTCTTGCCTGGAAGAAGATATCCGGGTTCTGAGCGGAACCTCTCTGGCATGGGTGATTTGGATTCAGGGCATGGTTACGGAATTCAGCGATTGCTTCCAGATCTGCCATATCCTTAAGATCTTCATAATCCCATGTCTCGATCTTCTGGATCTCGTGAGATGTACGGAATCCGTCGAAGAAGTTGATGAACGGAACTTTACCTTTGATTGCTGCAAGGTGAGCAACAGGTGTTAAGTCCATAACTTCCTGTACAGAAGATTCGCAGAGCATTGCGCATCCGGTCTGACGACAGGCCATAACGTCGGAGTGATCACCGAAGATTGAAAGTGCGTGAGAAGCAAGTGCACGTGCAGATACGTTGAATACTGCAGGTAACTGCTCACCGGCAATTTTGTAAAGGTTCGGGATCATAAGTAACAGACCCTGAGATGCTGTATATGTTGTTGTTAAAGCACCTGCTGCCAGAGATCCGTGTACAGCACCTGCTGCACCAGCCTCAGACTGCATTTCAGTTACCTGAACTTCCTGTCCGAAAATGTTCTTTCTTCCCTGGGTTGCCCATTCATCTGTTGCTTCCGCCATAACAGATGAAGGAGTGATTGGGTAAATAGCGGCTACATCTGAGTATGCATATGAAGCATGAGCAGCTGCATGGTTACCATCCATGGTTTTCATCTTTCTTGCCATAGTTTGTTTTTCCTCCTTAAAGGTTGATGAAAATTAATTATTTATTTCAAGGCATAAGTAAAATATACCTCAAATTTCATTGTAGATTATAACATAATCTTCTGCCTGTGTCCAATTTGTTTTGACATATTTTGTATCTTCTGAGGTACAAAGCAGAGATTTTCTGTTATTTCAGTAGTAAATATGTGCATTTTTTAAGTTGTTTATAACTAACATTATGCAGATATGCCAAATTTGGGACGAATCAGGCAGATAAAAGTAAAAAAAGGAGGCTCTACGCCTCCTCCATGATCTGCTGTATTGTTTTTCTCTTAAGGAGACTTATCAGTTCATCCTGTACAGATAACAATTCTCTATGTACCAGACATGGCAATCCATCCTGTCCGTCTCTGACACAGTTATATTTCGGATCCAGACATTCGATGATAAACATATCCGGATCAATCGCTGAATAAACCTCATATAAAGTCAACTCATCCAGTCCCCTGTTCAGAGAATAACCACCATGTACGCCTCTGTATCCCTTCACGATCTCTGCCTTCTGAAGTTTCTTCAGGATCTTATAGGCAAAAGGAGCTGTGATTGCTTCTTTCTCACAGATATCGGATACGCTCAGTCTGCTCTCTCCCCAAAGCGCACGTACCACTCGAACTGCATAATCGCACTCTCTTGTAATAAACATAGTCTTTGCAACCTCTCTAAAATTAATTATCCTTTACTGTCCACATCGCTGTTTTGCATAAAACAATGGAAACAGTAATCGTTATTTCTGTCATATCAATGCCTCATATTTCTGTCTGTCAAGAGGCTATATTTATTCTATATTATAACAGTGCTTCTTTTTTTTGTAAATAAAAGAACCCAAAAAAGCAAAAAACAGTTGCAAATTTCCCAATTTACGGTACAATGATAAGCGGTTGTAACTTATATAATAGGAAATAATGTAACTGTTTCCTGCGAAAGATACGTTTTCCATAAACAATCTGCCGGACAGTTACTGCAAAACAATAATTTCACGAAAAAGAGGTATGATATGATTTCAGCAAACAATATTACATTGCGCGTAGGTAAAAAGGCCCTCTTCGAAGATGTAAATATCAAATTTACTGAGGGCAACTGCTACGGTCTCATCGGTGCAAACGGTGCCGGTAAGTCCACATTCCTTAAGATCCTTTCCGGACAGTTAGAGCCTACCAACGGTGACGTTGTTATCACTCCCGGCCAGCGTCTCTCTTTCCTGCAGCAGGATCACTTCAAATATGATGCATATACAGTTCTGGATACTGTTATCATGGGTAACAAGAGACTGTATGAGATCATGAAAGAAAAAGATGCTATCTATGCAAAAGCGGACTTCACTGATGAAGACGGTATCCGTGCCAGCGAACTGGAAGGTGAATTTGCAGAGATGAACGGATGGGAAGCAGAATCTGATGCTGCTACTCTTCTGAATGGTCTTGGAATTGAAACCGATCTCCACTATTCCCAGATGGCTGACCTTACAGGAAGCCAGAAGGTCAAAGTTCTTCTGGCGCAGGCACTGTTTGGTAATCCGGACATTCTTCTTCTGGATGAGCCTACCAACCACCTTGACCTGCCTGCTATTGAATGGCTCGAAGAATTCCTGATCAACTTTGACAACACTGTCATCGTTGTATCCCATGACCGTTACTTCTTAAATAAAGTATGTATCATACAGCAGACATCGACTACGGCAAGATTCAGCTCTATGCCGGAAACTATGACTTCTGGTTTGAGTCCAGCCAGCTCCTCATCAAACAGATGAAGGAAGCCAACAAGAAAAAAGAAGAAAAGATCAAAGAACTTCAGGAATTTATTTCCCGATTCAGTGCCAACGCTTCCAAGTCCAAACAGGCGACTTCCCGTAAACGTGCCCTGGAAAAGATCCAGCTTGACGATATGCGTCCGTCCAGCCGTAAATACCCATACATCGACTTCCGTCCAAACCGCGAAATCGGTAACGAAGTCCTTATGGTGGAGAACCTTTCCAAGACCATCGACGGTGTAAAAGTTCTGGATAACATTTCTTTCACACTCGGACATGATGACAAGGTAGCTTTCGTCGGTGCCAACGAACAGGCAATCACTACTCTGTTCAAGATCTTAGTTGGTGAAATGGAACCGGATGAAGGAAATTATAAATGGGGTGTTACCACTTCCCAGGCATATTTCCCTAAGGACAACACTGCAGAGTTCGATAATGACCTTACTATTACAGACTGGCTGACACAGTATTCCGAGATCAAGGATGCTACTTATGTTCGTGGATTCCTCGGACGTATGCTCTTCCCCGGTGAAGACGGCATCAAACGTGTACGCGTTCTTTCCGGTGGTGAGAAAGTCCGCTGTCTTCTTTCCAAGATGATGATCTCCGGTGCAAATATCCTGATCCTGGATGAGCCAACCAACCACCTCGATATGGAGAGCATCACAGCACTGAACAACGGTCTGATCAAATTCCCGGGTGTTATCCTTTTCACCTCACATGACCATCAGTTCGTACAGACAACAGCCAACCGTATCATGGAAATCCTTCCAAACGGAACCATGATCGACAAGATCACTACTTACGATGAATATCTGGCAAGTGATGAGATGGCTAAGAAACGTCACGTATTCGAGATCAACGAAGAGGACGCTTCCGATAACTAAAGAATAAAATACAGGGTACGGCTTAGCCGTACCCTGTTATTTTATTCTGTCTTCATGATAATATCCGCCAGCTTTCCGCCTGTCACCTTAAGCAGATCAGCAAGGGGAACCTTCAGTGTCAGTCCGATACGGCCGCCACTCACATAAATCTCTTCAAATTCTCCTGCAGATGCATCAAACACAACAGGATAAGGTTTCTTCATTCCCAGCGGACTGCAGCCGCCTCTCACATATCCGGTAATCTTTGTGATATCCTTCACATGGATCATGTCCACTGTCTTCTCACCGACAGCCTTTGCAGCCGCCTTACGGTCAACTTCCTTTTCAATCGGAACTACAAAAACGAAATAACCGCCGCTCTTTCCTTCCATTACCAGAGTCTTAAAAGACTGGTCATAGGGTGCACCGATCTTATCCGCACTGTGGATCCCGTCAATAAATTCATCACATTCATAGGAGAACGCCTCATATTTAACCTTCTGTCTGTCCAGCATTCTCATTGCATTTGTCTTAGCTTCTTTTGCCATTTTTTCTCGCCTGTCCTTTCTGTCCTCTGGCATATATTGATTCCTCCATGTCTCTGTCCTGAGACTGCTTAAAACTCTGGTCTTGTCTCAGGTCCTGATTTCGCCTGTAAATCTGCTCAGTGCTTTCTTCATCAACCGTTTCTTCATCCTCTTCATCAGAAACCGGTTTGTTGATAGCAAACTGAATCAGCATACCCAGAACTGCAAATCCCACACTCATTCCCAGTCCATAGGGAATATCTGCCAGATTTCCAAGCTGTGCAAGGGAAACCCCTGCCATAATACCACCGATCAGACTTGTAGCCACGATCAGCACTTCCCTGCAGTATTTCACCGCCATGGAACCAAGAGCTACGCCGATCAGAATACATGCAAAAAATACTGCGGAGCTGGTAGGATGCAGGAAATAAATACTGGCCGCCCAGCCGATACCTGCTGCCAGGATAAACACACCTGCCTTATAGATCAGAAATGCAATCACTGCGAACACAACTCCTGTCGCCAGTGCTGCGATCAGCATTGTTGATTTCTCCTGTATTCCCATTGTATGTACAACCACCAGCGCAAGACCGCCGCCTACCAGAAAACCTCCCAGCATCATCCAGAAACGCAGAAGCCTGTATCCCAGAATACAGTTCAGCACTCCAAACACAAGGATCACTGCAAATATTACCATCATAAAACGATTCACCAGATCTGAATCCATAAAACTCCCGGCAATACTCAGCGCATTTCCAAATATATCTGTCATATTAACCATAATTTTCAGTCACTCCTTTTAGTTATATATTTATAGCGTTCCTTATCATCAACTGGCACATCTGAGCTAAACCCGTCAGAACATGAAGTATAAGTCTTCATATTGTCGATCACGCCGTAATGATAGGAAATCTGTGACAGCCCATGGA
>ENA-OQCE01000096-OQCE01000096.1-human-gut-metagenome-genome-assembly--contig:-NODE-96-length-39414-cov-2.007712_pt1 | contig 39414 bp, 43 predicted proteins | sample MGYA00242495_ERZ504572 | MGnify/ENA primary metagenome ERZ504572 (study PRJEB26092, sample SAMD00036228) | human gut metagenome | host: Homo sapiens | study: EMG produced TPA metagenomics assembly of... | reverse complement strand
TCTACGCATTGTTCCAACGTTTTGCCCGTTTCGAGAAAGCCGGCTACCAACCGTGGAACGTGCTGCGGAAGTTGCGTGTATGCACCGGCAATATTTCTTTGCCTTTCCGTATCAGCACGAATGATAGCCGTAGAAACGGGAGGATACTTCTATGCTTTTCGTAAAACTGTATACCGAAACAGTTCCGAACTTTTTTAATATTTCTACAAGGTTATTACAGCTATGCGCTATACTTTATCAGCGCATAGCCGCCTACTACCTGCATTGCCATTCCCGGCAGCCCGATACGGAAATCCTGTACGGCTTGGAAGAAGCTGCCCACCATAGCCCATTCGCCCAGAGTACCTGCTACCTGATAGAACAGTACAACGGCCAATAGGATAGGCAGAGAGATACGTTGAAACGATGTGCTGCCCAGCCGGCTGCTGCTGCCAGTAATACGGACTTCAACAGAATGGCGGGAAGCACTGCCGGAAGAGGCATCCCGAACAGCAGTGAATTGATTACCGGAGAAAGGACCGCAGTCAGCAATCCTACCTTCCAGCCGAATTTGTATGCACCGATTAAGGTGAAGAAATAGATGGGCAACCATGTGATACCGCCTTGCGGTATAAGGTGGAAAAGCTGGGGCAGTGCCATATTGCCTGCAATGAACAATGCGGCCATTAAGTAAGTTCTTGCATTGCTGTAATCCAGCGAATAGAGTTTTACAGTTTTTGTTTCCATGTTCTTATTGTTTATAAAATAATCTTATTCATTTATCGGGTAAATTGTATTGGTCCGTCGGATAATCTTTATCGGCTAATCAAACAATCTGTTTTATACTCACAAAGTTATAACTATTATTTCAAACCAATACGGTCTTGACAACAGTAATGCCTGATTTTGTCAGAAATTGATATTCACTCCGCCCATAACGGTTGCCTTAGGCATCGGAAAGCCGTCGTTTATTTCGTAACGTTGCGCCAGCAGGTTTTCCCCTCGTACAAAGATATCGGCATAGCGGCATACACGATAATTGGCACGCAGGTTCCAGAGAACAAAACTTTCTTTCTTCTCCTTGCCTTTGCTTACGCTGGTATAGAGGTCTTTTATATATTGCACTCCGGTTGACACTCCCCAGTGGCCTCGCGTAAAGTCAACGCCTGCATAGAGTTTATGTCCGGGAGCGGCAATCACCGGATTCTCCATGTGCAGCCAACTGTAATTGGCATTTGCCTGCCAATGCGGGGTAATGCGGTAACCGATATTGCTTCAATGCCCCGGTTTTCAATCTTGCCGGTATTTACGTTCTTGGGCTTGCCGTCCGTAGGAACGGTCATAATCATATTGTCGCCGTCAATGTAGTAGAGGTTTATGCCGTAATACAAAGCACCGTCCAACACCCGTTGCGAGAAAGACAACTCGTAGCTCATCAGGCTTTCCGCCATTAAATCCGGGTTCTGTGGCGGAAACATGTACATCTCACGGATGGTGGGGTTACGGAATCCCTTGCTCACCATTGCTTTCACTTCCATCTGTCGGGGCAAGTGGAACGAAAGGCCACCTTGCGGAATCCATTCCGTGCCTACGTGCGAATGGTGGTCTACACGGATGCCCGCATCCAGAGAGAGCCATTCGCCGAGGTCCTGACGGAAGTCTACATATCCGGCAAATTCATCCATTTGCTTGTCTACACCCGGAATACGTTCGCCGGTAGACACCATGCGGTTCCATGATTCGCCGCCGAAGTGCTGATAGTCGAAACCTGCGGTCAGACGGTTACCGGTGAAAAGCGTTGCGCTCTGATACCACGACACGCCCAGCATGCGGTCTTTGGAGTTGAAATGGGATTCCTGCGGCGTACCGCCGGATGATAGCCGTCATTGATTTTATGGCGTCCCCAGTTATAGAAGAAACTCAAGGCGCCGGAACTCTTTTCATAATGGTTTTCGAGAGCAAGCGAAGTCATGCCGCGCGTGATGCGGGAGTCATTGTCTATGTACGGATTACCGGCCTCGCCCGGATTGGAGGCCTTGAACTGCGTGATGTTTACATCGCCCCACAGTTTCCAGGAATCGTTGAAGTCATATCCCAGCTTGGCATAGCCGCCGTATTGCTCAAACTCCATATTGTCGCGATGCCCGTCGGTGCGGTTGTAAGAGCCGGTGACAACACTGCTGAAACTCCCTTTCCTGATGCGGTTGGAAACTTCCGTCTGCAATGTGTTGTAGGAGCCGTAGCCGATTTGCGCATGGGTCTTAACCCCGTCTTCTTGCATCTTGCGGGTTACTATATTGATAACGCCGCCCATAGCGTTGGAACCATGCAGCACCGAGCAGGGCCGCGAAGCACTTCCACCCGGTCGGTCAGCATGGTCTGATAGGCATCGGCAATGGGATGTCCCATTAATCCCATATATTGGGGATGGCCGTCAATCAGCACCAGCAAACCAGCCGTAGGCTGCCGCCGATGCCGCGCAGGTTCATTCCGCCTGCCGCTCCCGTAGACACGCCGTATCCCATGATGCCGCGGCTTGTGGCGAACAGTCCGGCACTTGCTCCGTCAGTGCGGGCAGTACGGATGGTTGGAAACGTTGCTCCAGTGCTTTGCGGTTCACTACGGAGATGGTCATCGGCAGATGCCGTATATCCGTTTCGTTTCTTGTTCCGGTTACTACCACTTCATCTATAGTCAGGTTCCGGGCAATGCGCGCGCTGTCCTTTGCAGCCTGCGCAAATCCCGTCATTGTCCAAAGGCCGGCTATCGAAAGGAGTAATATGTTTTTTTTCTTCATTCGTATCGCTTTCTTCATTATTTGCTCCGCCAAAGATAGGGCGTATTTTCTTTTTCCGTTTGTATTATAATCTCTCTTGTTTGAGATTTTCTACAAACCGGTCTATTTCCTGTAACTTTTGGGGTATATTGATGCTTTGAGGACAGTGCGGGTTGCATTGGTCGCATCCTGTACAATGGCTTGCCTGGCGGAGCTTCGGTACGCTGCGGTCATAACCGATGAGGAAGGCGCGGCGGGCTTCGCGATAGTTCTCATCCCGGCTGCTTTTGGGGTATATTGCCCCTCGTTGACGCAACGGTTGTAATGCAGCAGAATGGCGGGAATGTCCAGTCCGTAGGGACAAGGCATGCAATACTTGCAGTCGTTGCACGATGATAGGATAGGTAAGCATTACCTGCGCCGTATCTTCCAGCAGAGCCAGTTCTTCTTCCGTGCAAGGGTCGAGGGGGGAATAGGTGCGGAGATTGTCCTGCAGATGTTCCATATACGTCATGCCGCTCAGTACCGTCAGTACCTTGGGGAAGCTCCCGGCAAAGCGGAATGCCCAGGAAGCCACACTCTCTTGCGGGCGATGTTGTTTCAGGCGTGCCACCAAGTGGTCGTTCAGTCTGGATAGCCGTCCTCCCAGCAGCGGTTCCATGATAATGGCGGGTATGTCGCGTTTAACGAGTTCGCCATACAGATATTCGGCATTGACATTATTGCCCGAAGCATGCCGCCAGTCGGCATAGTTGAGTTGGATTTGCACGAAATCCCAGTGTATGCGGTCGTGCATGGTCAGTATTTCATCAAACACGTCCGTTGTTCCGTGAAACGAAAATCCCAGGTTCCGGATACGCCCGGCCTTGCGTTCTTCCATCAGAAAATCAATCATACCATTGTCGATGTACCGTGCCCGGAATGTCTTGATGCCGCCATTGCCGACGGAGTGCAACAGATAATAATCGATGTAGTCCACTTGCAGGTCCTCGAACGATTTCCGATACATGGCAATTGAATTCTCGCGGGTGTAATTGGAAAAGTTGGACAGTTTGGTGGCTATCAGGTACTTTTCACGCGGATGGCGTTTCAGTGCTATTCCCGTTGACTTCTCCGACCAACCCTGCACATACACGGGCGATGTGTCGAAATAGTTCACGCCGTGGGCGATGGCATAGTCAATCAGTTCGTTGACCGCTTCCTGGTCTATCTCATCTCCGTTTCCGTCAGCCCGCTTCCGGGTAGGCCAGCGCATGCAGCCGTAGCCCAATAAGGATACCCGGTCGCCCGTGGTGGGATTGGTACGGTACACCATCTTATCGGTAGGAATCTCGCCCAAAGCGGCCGATTCGCTGTCCGAACGGTTGTTCTTGCCGGAGCAGCCATACAGTGCGGCTGCCGATGCAAACGTCCCTGCGCCGGCAAGCTTGAAGAAGTCCCGGCGGTTTATCTTGCTGTTATTCTTATTATTCTTCTCTTCCATAGTTACTCGTATTTATTCTTCTCGGTACTGTCTGTTGTCCAGGGCGTATCGAAGATTTTCCTTTATCGTTTTGTCATCTGATTCTCACACCGTTCTGTGCATGATATGTCCTTCCACATAGATTGCGCTGAACGGGCGTGCCGGACACAGGTTCTCACATGCGCCGCAGCCGATGCAGCGTTCGGTATTGACAACGGGTATTTGGGGGATTGCGGATTTCCGGAGTCCGAAGCCACCATTTGTATGGCGCCGACCGGGCAGTGGCGGGCGCAGTTGCCGCACTCCACCTTATCGGTGATGCAGATGCAATTCTCCTTTATCCATACGGCATGACCTATCTGGATGGCCGATTTGTCGGCTTTCGTTATCGGCCGGATAGCACCTGCCGGACAAACTTCCGAACACTTGGTACATTCGGGACGCAGTAGCCGCGCTCGTAGGACATTTCCGGCTGCATCAGCCGTGTCAGGTCGGAAGAGGGGCGCAGCACCTGGTTGGGACACACCACAGCGCATAGCTGGCAAGCCGTACAGTGTTGTGCAAAGTTGCGTGCGCTTAACGACCCCGGAGGAGTAATGGCGGCGGCACGTGCGGGTATCTTCTTGTCTTCGATGACGGCCAGTCCGCCGTCTACTTTCTTCTCTTGCGCCTTTAGAGCGGCGGTAGTGGCCAATACTGCCGTTGCCGAGAGGAATGCGCGCCGGGTATCATCTGCCGGTCCGGTAGAAGTTGTTGTACATTGAGTTTGATTCCGGGCGGATATTTTCGCAGCATCCGCTTTATGACGGCGGCGGGTGTAGGTGATGGCTCCCTGTCTGCATTTATCCAGCAGTCCATGCACGCCACGCAACGGCTGTAATCAATTTCGTGGGTTTGGAGTTGATGCACGATGCCTTGCAGTTGCGTGCGCAAAGTCCGCAGCCGTTGCACTTCTCGGTATCTATGACCGGTTTGAAAAGAGAATACCCGGACAGGAAACCGAGCACCGTACCTACTGGACAAATCGTGTTGCAGTACGTACGGCCGCCTCGCCATGCCAATATGATGAGCACGACAAAAGTAAGGGACGCTATGATGAACGTAGGCAGCTTTCATCCACACCTCTGTTTCATAGAAAGCGTAGCTGTCCGCCCGTTCCGCCAGGTATGCCAGCAGGTTATTGCCCCCACTGATAGACGGGAGCGAAGAGATTGGAAGCGATGCGTCCGTAAGAGCTGTACGGTTCGAGCAGTGAGGCGACTGCATGAAAGCGCACGCCCGCAACGAGGGCCACGGCAAACACTGCCAACATTGCGTAGCGCAGCCATTTCCTGGCGGGAGAATAGCGGAAACGGTTTTTCTTCCGCTTGCCTGCAAACCGGGAAATGACATCCTGAAATACGCCGAGCGGGCAGATAACGGAGCAATAGACGCGTCCGAACAGCAGGGTCAATGCAACAAGCAGCAGTACACGCCTGCATTCAGTGCGAGCAGTGCGGGGAGGAACTGTATTTTCGCCATCCAGCCCATCCAGCCGTGCAGCGTTCCGGTGAAATCGAGAAACAGGAGCGTGACGAGTGCAAAGAATACAATTGCAAGTGTCAGTCTGATAGTACGTAACATAGTCATAATAGTTTTATCATTGCAAAAATAAGGAGTTTATAATTAGTTTGTGTATATGGATTACGTTTGTTTTTACCGATTTTACAGAAAAAAGCTTATTTCTTGTTCAATTCCTGTTTCTTTCAGAAAATCCCGGTCGTGTGAGACTGCAAGTACGGTACCTTGATAGTTACGTATCGTAGCTGTGATGATTTCAATACTTTCGATGTCCAGATTATTGGTGGGCTCGTCCAGCAGTAGGGTGTCCGGTTCTTTCAGTTCCATGCCGGCAAGGAACAGGCGTGTTTTCTCTCCGCCGCTAAGCCCCTCTAATGGGCGTAAAAGAGAGATACCGTTCAAATGCCAGGCGTGGAGAACGGCTTGGGTACGCTCTTCGATATTCCAGTCGTTGTCGAGCCGGGCAAAGTGTTCTTCCGCTGTATCACCGTTCAGAATGGCATGGAGTGCAGTTAGGCATCAGGGTGGATTTTCCGCAACCGTTATTGCCTGTCAGCGCGGTCTTTTCTCCGGAATTGATAATCAGATTGAGGTTGGAAAACAAAACTTCCTTATCGGTATGGGTATAGCTAAGGTCTTTAATAATGATACTCATAAATTTACTGTGTTTAGGGTAGATAACATAGGTGTCTGTACGACACACTTTCAACTCTTGTAAGGCTGTGGGGAACAGACAAACACAGTAAAGGCTAAACATTTTCCTTTTGAGTGATGCTCAGCGTTCTGATATGAAAAGCATATATAAAGCGATGTTTACCGAAATGTGCTGTCTTTATTTGGATATTCTCATTGGTGGTGGTATTTGTTGGTTAGCGGTTGCAAAGGTAGGTATTTGTTTTATAACATGGAAGACGCATCGAACGAAAGCGGCAGCAATGCACCCACACTTCTCAATTCATAAATGCCTTTTTCGCCGGACAGCAGTATGCGCATGGGACGTTTGAAACGTTTTTCCGTTTCGAGCATCACCTGCCGGCAGGCGCCGCACGGGGGAATCGGTTCTTCCAGAAAGTCGCCACGTTCGTTGCGGGCGGCTATGGCAAGTGTCTCCACAGCCTGGTCGGGATTATTGGGAGGTTGACGATAAGAACGTAAGCTGGTCGCGTTCCAGCCGACAAAGCCCGACGGATAGGTGCATTCTCCTGATTGGTTCCGGTAACGATGATATTGTTTGCCAACCGAGCGGCTGCGCCCACCGAGAAGTGCGAATAGGGGCATAACTGCGGTAAGTTGCCTGCCGGGCGGCATCCAGAAGCTCGCGGTCGGCGGCATTCAGCTCTTCGTATTCGTATATCTTGATGGCAATCTGTATGTTCAGGTCCTTCATAGAATAATGGTTTATTGTAATTAATGTTACAAAGATAGGAAAGAGATTGGTTTTTTCAATTCTTTTGCAGACTTTTGTGTCAAATTCAACACTCGAAGCATGAAACCTATATTCAGACTGACTGCTATCATAGCACTTCTCCTTATTTGCGTGGCTGTGCAGGCACAACGCAGAAATTCCCGTTACAACGAATATATCAAACAATATGCCCCGCTTGCCGTGGAGCAGATGAAGGAACATAAGATACCCGCCAGCATCACACTGGCACAAGGCCTGCTGGAGAGCGGTGCGGGACAAAGCGCACTGGCACGCAAGAGCAACAACCACTTCGGCATAAAGTGCCATAGCGACTGGCGCGGGCGGAGAGTGTACCACGACGACGATGCCAAAGGAGAGTGCTTCCGCGCCTATCGCCACCCGAAGGACTCCTACGAGGATCACTCGCTCTTCCTGAAACGCGGCGCACGCTATGCTTTCCTGTTTAAGTTGAAGATTACCGACTACAAAGGCTGGGCGCGCGGCCTGAAAAAAGCGGGATACGCCACAGACCCTTCCTATGCCAACCGCTTGATAACCATTATCGAGGACTACGACCTGTATAAGTACGACAGCCGTGGTATGAGCAAGCGCGAGGCCCGCAAGTGGGAGAAAGAACTGAAGAAGAAACCCTGGCTTGCCAACCCGCATCAGGTGTATATTGCCAACGACATTGCCTACGTTGTGGCCCGAGATGGCGATACTTTCCAGTTCCTGGGCAAAGAGTTCGACATCAGTTGGCGCAAACTGGTGAAGTATAACGACCTGCATAAAGAGTACACCTTAGAGGCAGGCGACATCATCTATCTGAAAGACAAGCGTAAGAAAGCCGCCAAGCCTCATACCGTTTATATTGTAAAAGACGGCGATTCCATGCATTCCATTTCGCAGAAGTACGGCATCCGCCTGAAGAATCTGTATAAGATGAACCGCAAGGATGCGGAATATGTGCCCGAAGTAGGGGACAGACTGCGCCTGAGATAACGTTCAGGGAATATTATCGTAAGTTCTTGATAATCATAAGAAAGGATGTACCTGGAAATACCTCGGCTTGGTACGCGGAGTACCACCGTTGGTATCTCTCGTACCACAGTGCGGTATTCGTAGTACCACAGTGTGGTACATGCCGTACCAAAGAGTGGTATGACAAGTACCAACGCGTGGCATGACAAATACCAAAGGGGGAAACGGACGCTGAGGTGAGGAGTTTTCCCCGTTATCTCCTGTCGTTTATATTTCTTCCGCCGTACCATTGTGCTTTCTCTTCCGTCTGTTTCTTCTTTTCGTACAGTGCAGCTATCCGAAAATGTACAGAGTGTCCGTTTTCGGACACTCTTCTTTTTGCCTTAACGCTTGTTTTCAATGATTTATGTTTTTGGCACGGATTTGGCAAGTATAAGGGCGAAGAATCGCAGGCTGTCCGTTTACGCAACAGGACGGCAGCAACGTAAAACGGTAAATAAAGACAGAAAATATGGATAGAGAGATTCCGAAAGAAGTTCGTAACAAAGAGCGTAACAAGAAAATCATTCGTTATGGCGGCATGGGCGCTGCGGGTATCGTTGTTATCAGTGTGCTCATCTCATTGATGCGCACGGGGGTGAAGGAGAAGGACATCGTATTCTCCCAGGTAAGTACAGGCACGATTGAAGTCAGCGTAAGCGCTTCCGGCAAGGTGGTTCCTGCCTTTGAGGAGATTATCAACTCGCCCATCAACACCCGTATTCTGGAAGTATATAAGAAAGGTGGCGACAGCGTGGATATAGGCACGCCCATCCTGAAGCTGGACTTACAGAGCGCCGAAACCGACTACAAGCAGAAACTCGACGAGGAGCAGATGCGCAGCTACAAGCTGAAGCAGCTCAAGCTTGAGAATATGACCAAGCTGAACGACCTGGAGATGAAGATAAAAGTCTCCGCCATGCAACTGAACCGCAAAAAGGTGGAGTTGCGCAACGAGCAATACCTCGACAGCCTCGGTTCGGGTACTACCGACAAAGTGCGTCAGGCAGAGTTGAGTTATAACGTGGCGGAGCTGGAATACGAACAGTTGAAGCAGCAGTACGCCAACGAGAAGGAAGTGCTGGATGCCGAATATCAGGTACAGGAGCTGGACTTCAGCATCTTCAGAAAAACGCTTGCCGAAACGAAACGCACGCTGGACGATGCGCAGGTCCGCTCGCCCCGCAAGGCAATCCTCACTTACATAAACAACCAGATCGGTGCGCAGGTGGCGGAAGGTTCGCAGATTGCCGTCATCTCCGATTTGAGCCACTTCAAGGTAGAGGGCGAGATAGCCGACACGTACGGCGACCGTGTTGCCGCCGGCGGCAAGGCGATAGTCAAGATAGGCAGCGAGAAGCTGGAAGGTACGGTGAGCAGCGTCACTCCTTTGTCTAAGAATGGTGTTATTTCCTTCACCGTACAGTTGAACGAGGACAACAACCGCCGTCTGCGCTCCGGCCTGAAGACGGACGTATATGTGATGAACGCTGTGAAAGAGGACGTGATGCGCATAGCCAACGCCTCTTACTACGTGGGTCGCGGGGAGTACGAACTGTTTGTACGCAATTCCGACAAGGAGATTGTGAAACGCAAAGTGCAGTTGGGCGATTCCAACTTTGAGTTTGTGGAAGTTATTGGCGGCTTGCAACCGGGCGATGAGGTGGTGGTGAGCGATATGAGCCAATATAAGAACAAGAATAAGCTGAAACTGAAATAACAATTAAATACCTACCATTATGATTAAGTTAACTGGCATCAACAAGATTTATCGTACCAACGAGATTGAAACCGTAGCGTTGGAGAATGTGAACCTCGAAGTGAACAAGGGAGAATTTCTCAGTATCATGGGACCTTCCGGTTGCGGTAAATCTACTTTGCTGAATATTATGGGTTTGCTGGATGCGCCTACCGGCGGCACGATTGAAATAGCCGGTACCAAGGTGGACGGCATGAAGGACAAGGAACTGGCGGCTTTCCGTAACCGGAAGCTGGGCTTTGTGTTCCAGTCTTTCCATTTGATTAACTCGCTGAATGTGCTGGACAACGTGGAGCTGCCTTTGCTGTACAGAAAGGTATCGTCCAAAGAACGTCGCCGCCTGGCAGAGGAAGTGTTGCAGAAAGTAGGCCTGAGCCACCGTATGCGCCACATGCCTACACAGCTCTCCGGCGGTCAGTGCCAGCGTGTTGCCATCGCACGCGCCATTATCGGCAATCCGGAGATAATCCTTGCCGATGAGCCTACCGGTAACCTGGACTCCAAAATGGGAGCGGAAGTGATGGAGCTGCTGCATCGACTGAACAAGGAAGACGGGCGCACCATCGTAATGGTAACCCACAATGAAGAGCAAGCCAGACAGACCTCAAGGACAATCCGCTTCTTCGACGGCCGTCAAGTAGAATAACCCCCATAATCCATAACTTATAACTCATAACTCAAAAATGCAGACCATTCGCCAAGCTTTTATACTTTTACGGCAGAACCCGTTGCTGAGTACCATATTCATATTGGGTACGGCATTTGCCATTACCATGATTATGGCGATTGTGATTACCTGGCAGATGAAATATGCCGACATCGAGCCGGAAGTGAACCGTAACCGCTCTCTCTACATAAGCAAGATGCATTTGCAGGGTAAGGAAAACAAGAACTGGAATAATTATACAGCCTGTTCGCCGGCTTTCATGAAGAACTGTGTGCAGCCGTTGCCCGAAGTAGAGCTGTACGGCATTGTTCCGGCACGGTCGCCCTGGTTTCCATGCCCGACGGCACTAATGCGGTGAAAGTGGATGCTATGGAAACCGACCCGGGATTCTGGAAAGTGTTCCGGATGCAGTTTGTCGCAGGACGGGGATTCGACGATTCCGACCGGGGCGGTGATGTGTCCGCCATTGTCGTGGCTGCTTCTGTGGCGCGGAAACTGTTCGGCACTACGGATGCAGTAGCAAGACGGTGCTGCTGAACCGTAACGAAGCGCGTATCTGCGGGGTGGTAAAGGATGTTTCGGTCATTGCGAAGGATGCTTATGCGCAAGTGTGGCGCATGTATCCCGCCAAGTTGCAGGATGCCACTTCCATCTGGAGTTATGCCCAATCGCATACGGTGGTGGCGCTGGCACGTTCTTCCGAAGATATTCCGGCCATCAGGCAGGGAATAGCGAAGCGGGTGAAAGACATCAATGCCGTACAGGCCGAAACGCTGATGGACATTATGGAACAGCCCGATGAAATCGTGGCGCATGTCAACCATGTGTGGGCCAACGTGGGGTCGGATTTGCGGATGTTGTACATACAGTACGCTCTGGCATTGCTCATTGTTCTTTTAGTGCCGTCGCTCAATCTGTGCGGCCTGAGCAACAGCCGTATGCAGCAGCGCATCAGCGAACTGGGCGTGCGTAAGGCATTCGGAGCGACGCGCGGCGTACTCATAAGGCAGATCTTGAATGAAAACCTCGTACTGACTCTGATTGGCGGAGCGGTGGGCTGGTGTTCAGCTATCTGGCCGTGTACGGCATGCGTACGTGGCTGTTCACCAATAATCAGAACACCGGCACTTCCGGCGAGTTCGACCTGAGCATGTCGGTACTGTTCAGCCCTACGGTGTTCTGTCTGGCATTCCTTTTCTGTCTGGTCATCAACCTGCTGAGCGCAGGCCTGCTACATGGCTTGCCGCACGGCACACAATTGTGGATTCTTTGAACGATAAATAAAGCGAGATTGATTATGAAATTCATAGTACATAACTTACGTATGATTCGGGCGCGTCTCCGCAGTAACGGATGGGTGCTTGCAGAATTGTTTCTGGTATTTATCGTGATGTGGTTTCTCTGCGATTCGCTGGGATGCCTGAAGTATACGTTCTATCGCCCGTTGGGCTATAACATAGACCATGTGTACCAGCTTTCAATGATTAAGGGCGGTGAAAGCCGGGACAGCAGCATGACGAGTGCGGACAAATACCTGGGCATCCTGCAGAAGCTCGAAAGGGAGCCTGCGGTTGAAGTGGCCGCCCTGTCGTATTGGAGCCTGCCGATGAGCGGCAATAATTCCTATAACTCGCTGGCTGTGCAGGATACCATCGGTTGTGCGGTGCGTATAATAAACGCTACCGGAGGATATACGCGGGTATTCCGCATGAAGGAAGATGCCGGACGTCCGTTTGCGGCAATGCCTGTGGGGAATGATGTCACGTCCGGCAATTATGTGATGCTGAGCGAGGGTACGGCCGACTATTATAAGGAAAGGGTGCCCGGCTTCTCTTTGGATACTCCCTTGAGCTGGTACGGAGATACCGCGAATGTGGTAACGCAGTGCGGCATGATCGGCAGTTTCCGTTCCTATCGCTATGGGGCCGATGCAAAGTGGGCTTTCCGGAGAATTGACGAGAATGTGATACGGACCGAATTACAGGATTATGAAGCGCAGATTGTTTTTCCGTGTGAAGGAAAACATGGATTCTTCCGATTACCGGAGCAAGTTCCTGAAAGAGATAGCCCCGCATCTGGACACCGACAATATGTTCATTGCCGATGTAGCTCCTTACACGGAGCAGCAATATCAGTTTGAGGTGATGAAAGGCGATGTGGACAAGGTGAATACGCAAACGGTTGTGGTGGTATTCCTGTTGGTGAATGTGTTCCTGGGGCTGATAGGTACTTTCTGGTTCCGTACGTAGCGCCGCAATGAAATAGCTTTGCGGCTTGCCATGGGCAGCACGAAGAAGCAGATATTCTGCCTGCTCATGGGGGAGGGATTGCTGTTGCTGACTCTTGTTACGCTGCCCGCCATGATTGTCTGTTATAACGTGGGCATTGCCGAATTTACAATGGAACATACGGAACTGATTACCACCTGGCCGGTGAAATGGAGCTTCCTGCGTTTTCTGCTGGGCTCGTTGGGTGCATGGCTGCTGATAGCACTGATGGTGGTGATTGGAATATGGTTTCCGGCACGGCAGGCTATCAAGATACAGCCGGCAGAGGCGTTGCACGAAGAATAGAATGTGAAACAAAATAAAAAAGAAGAAATATGAGAACTGATGTAGCAGGTGTTATCATTGCATTGGTATTGGCCTTTGCAGGTATGCTGAGTGTTTGTGCACAAGATGCAAAAGTAAGTGAAGTACGTAAGGTGGATGCTTTCTCGTCCATTGAGATAACCTCTGTGGGGACAATTCATTTTACACAAAGTGACACTTATTCTTTCAGGATTGAAGGCAGGGAGAGGTACGTGAAGAATACGCAGACCACAGTGAAGGACGGCCGTCTGCTGATAGGTTTCAAGGACGGGAAAAACAAGCGCAGGAGCAATCAGAAGGATGGCGTGACTATCTGGATTTCGGCTCCCGACTTGAAGGAGGTGGAGTTTACCGGTGTAGGCGAATTCAAATGTGAGAAGCCCTTGAAGCTCGATGCCGTGTCATTCGAGATAAAAGGTGTGGGTGAAGTGAATGTCTCCGACTTGACGTGCAACGAGCTGAAAGTTGCCTTGCGTGGAGTAGCAGCGCCGATATTCATGTAGCCTGCGACTATTTGTCTGCCAAAATGGGTGGTGTGGGTAGCGTCACTTTGAGCGGAACCGCCGGACGTGCGGATATTTCCAAAGGAGGCATAGGAGGAGTAAATACAGATAATTTGAAAATAGGCCGTTAAGATGATAAAGCAATACTTTGCACAAGCCTGGGCGCAGTTGCGGCAGCAGCCGATGATGAGCGCCGTCAGCATAGCCGGTACTGCGCTTGCCATATTCCTTATTATGCTGGTGGTAATGATGCAGCAGGTAAAGGTGGCTCCTTTTGCGCCCGAAAGCAATCGCGATCGCTTCCTGCACGTTAAGTCAATGAGCATCTCCAACTCGAATTGGGGAGACGGTACAAGCAACGGACCGATGAGTGTACAGACAGCCCGTGAATGTTTTCAGTCGTTGAAGACGCCGGAAGCGGTCACTATCTATACCATTTTCCCCGTATCCACTCCGGTGTCTTTGCCGGGCAAACCGGCAGTCAGTGTGGATTTACGGCAGACGGACGACATCTTCTGGCACGTATTCGACTTTTCCTTTATCAATGGAAAGCCCTATGATAAAGCCGTGTTCGATGCCGGGCAGCCGGTTGCCGTACTTACGGAAAGTGTAGCGCGCAGCCTCTTCGGTACGACTGAAGTTACGGGGCGTGAGTTTCTCCTCAGTCATGCGCCCTATCGCGTAGCCGGTGTCGTGAAAGATGTGTCTACACTGGCGGATTGCGCTTACGGACAGGTATGGGTTCCGTATACCTCAACGGGCATGGATAATGAAACGTGGAACGACCGGCACATGGGAATGATGAGTTGTACGATGCTGGCGCGCAGCCGGGATGATTTCCCCGCTATACGCCAGGAAGCGGAACGTCGTAAATCGGAGTATAATACGCTTATCGGAGAGAACGGCTGGAAGCTGATTTACCGCAACCGCCCTTACGACCAGGAAAAGAATGCCATTGCTTTCGGCGCCAATATCGAACCGGATGTGAATGCGGCGCGCCGTCAGCGGATTATCATCTTCGTCATTCTGTTGATAGTGCCTGCCATCAATCTTTCGAGCATGACACAGAGTCGCTTGCGTCAGCGGGTATCGGAAATCGGAGTGCGCCGTGCTTTCGGCAGTACACGGATGGAGCTGATTGGGCAGATTGTGGCGGAGAATTTGGTAATGACTTTATTGGCAGGTATTGTCGGTTTGCTGTTGAGCGTGGCCTTTGCATACGTGGGCAACACGTTGCTTTTTGCGCAGGAATTCAGTCAGACTTTGAACCCGCCGGAAGTGGATGCTTCCATTCTGCTTCATGCTTCCACCTTTGGGTGGGCGTTGCTGTTCTGCTTTGTGCTGAATCTGATGAGCAGCGGTTTCCCGGCATGGAAGGCTTCCCGCATCGGGATAGTGAACGCATTGGGAGGACGCTTGCACTAAACGCTTGTCGCTAACTATTAATTACGGAAAGAAATGACTAAGAAACTTTTGGTACAGATAAAGAATGAATGGTGCAATAACCTGTGGCTGGCGTTGGAATTGCTGGTTGTAAGCGTTGTGATGTGGTTTGTGGTGGACTATCTTTATACGCGTATGGCAACTTATCTGGAGCCGCGGGGCTTCGACATCAGCCATTGCTACCTTATCGAAATGGGAAAGCTTACCGATAAGAGTCCCGATTATATCCCGAACCAGACCGATGAGCAGGAAGATGCCGATATTCTTGAACTTGTGGACCGTCTGCGCCGTCGTCCGGAGATAGAGGCGGTGAGTCTTTCGCAAAACTCATATCCATATAATGGCAGTAACTCCACAGATTTGGTGCAGTACGATACGCTGGTCTCCGGTAGTTGGACGATACGCCGTTTGGTGACTCCCGATTTTGTGCGTGTGTTCCGTTATCAGGGCACACGTGGCGAGACGCCCGAACAGCTTGCCGGGATGTTGGAAAGGGGAGAGTTCCTTGCTTCCGACAACCTTTACCGGAAGTACGGCCATCCGCTGACGGAGTTCGTAGGCAAGAGCTTCCGGCTTTTCGGCGACACAATACAAACCTACCGGCTGGGAGCGGCTTGAAGGATGTACGTTACGATGATTTCGAGCAGGCCCGCGATTCGTATACCTTTCTTTATAAACTCGATTGGTATGATACGGGATTGGAACTCTGTGTCCGTGTCCGCGAAAATCAGGACCATGATTTCATCCAACGCCTGAAAACGGACAGTGAGAAACAGTTCCGCATCGGCAATATCTTTATCTCCGAAATACGTTCCTTTAAGGACATCCGCCGTAATTTCCAGCAGACATGGAGCAATGACCTGCGCAATTACGTAATGGGTATGGGATTTCTGTTGCTGAATATATTTCTGGGACTGCTCGGCACTTTCTGGTTCCGTACCCAGCAACGCCGTTCGGAGATTGCCCTGCATAAGGTACATGGAGCATCGGACATGAGTATTTTCACCCGTCTGATAAGCGAGGGGCTGCTTTTGCTGTTGCTTGTCACGCCTGTTGCTTTGCTCATAGACTATAATCTGGCAAGCATGGAACTGAACTCCTGGCGCAACGGTACGACTTTGGAGTGGGAGCGCCTATTGCTTTGCGCTGCCATCAGCTTCCTGCTGATAGGATTGATGATTGCGATTGGTATAGGCATTCCGGCACGCAGGGCGATGAAGGTACAACCGGCAGAGGCTTTGCATGATGAATGATTTTAGGAAGTTAAACAGATAACGGAATATGATACGTCTTTACTTTCAGCAAGCGCTATATCACTTGCGCGAGAATCCCATCATAACATGGGTTTCCGTACTGGGTACGGCATTGGCCATCTGCATGATTATGGTACTTGTCATCACTTTTCAGGTGCGGCTCGTGGACTGCGAGCCCGAGGTGAATCGCAGCCGTTCGCTGTATGTGTCTGCCATGTCCGTCAAGAACAAGGGCGGGAGCGACGGCGATTCATCCACGCCCCGCATGTCGGTGCGTACGGGGGCGCGAGTGCTTTAAGAATCTCACTACGGCGGAGGCGGTAACGTTGGTTTCCTTGCCCGAAAAGGTACGTGTGTCCCTGCCGGCAGGCAACAAGGTCACGGCCGACATGGTGCAGACGGACGACGCCTTTTGGCATATCTTCCGGTTCCGCTTTCTCAGCGGCAAGGCGTTTACAAAGGCCGACAGCGATGCCGGAGTGCCATGCGCCGTGTTGAGCGCTGCGGTGGCGCGCCGCCTGTTCGGCACGACGGACGTTGCGGGAAAGACGGTACAGTTGAACTATGTGGAATACCGTATATCCGGTGTGGTGACGGATGTGTCCGTACTGGCCACTTCCGCCTATGCGCAGGTGTGGGTTCCTATACGTCCACAGACATTGCCCGGCTGACGTGGTGGGAGGAGACCATGGGGCAGATGAGGGCGGTTATCCTTGCGCGCTCCGCAGCCGATTTCCCGGCTATCCGTGAGGAGGCGGAGCAACTCCGCCGTAAGTATAACGACAGTCTGCGCGACTCGGAAGTGTTCTATCGCGGGCAACCCGATGAACAGTTTGCCAACCTTTACCGCAAGTGGAACGAAACGCCCGATACCAAAGCCATTATCCTGCGCTATATGCTCGTTATCGCCATCCTGTTGCTTGTGCCTGCCATCAACCTGAGCAGCATGACGCTCTCCCGTATGCGCAGACGTATGGCGGAGATAGGTGTGCGCAAGGCTTTCGGGGCTACGGGTGGCGAACTGATACGCCAGATATTCTTTGAGAACCTGTTGCTGACATTGTTTGCCGGCGTGTTGGGACTTGCGCTGAGTTACACCGCCACCTTCCTGCTGAACGGTTTCCTTTTCAACAACAGCACCAATGCCTACCTCAGCGGGGAAACCGCCCTGACACCGGGCATGCTGCTTTCGCCCTGGGCATTCCTTGCAGCTTTCGGTTTCTGTTTGCTGATGAACATCCTTTCGGCAGGCATACCGGCATGGAGGGCTTCGAGAATGAATATAACGGATGCGATCAATCAAAGGTAAACGATGGTTATGAAAACGATATTGAAACAAATAAAGAACGAGTGGAACAGCAATCTTTTTCTCTTTGTGGAGCTGCTGCTGGTCTTTGTCGTGCTGTGGTATATTGTGGACTGGACGCTTGTCACCGCACGGGTCTATCACGCTCCGATGGGATTCGATACGGAGCACTGCTACAACATCACCGTAAGCAAGCTGGGAGAGGACTCGCCTCTTTATAATCCGGAGCTGACCGCCGATGATGATATGGACGACTTGCTCCGGCTTACGGACAGGCTGCGCCACTGCCCCGGCGTAGAGGCCGTTGCCATTTCGCAAAACTGCTTTCCGTACAATGAGGGCAGTAACGGTATTGATTTGGGTATTGACTCTGTGGCTGTCAATGTTCGTCTTCTTTGGGTGGAGGCGGACTTTTTCCGCGTGTTCCGTTATGCCTTTACGGAGGAAGCGGAGTTTGCCAAGGTAGAGGCTGCATTCCGCAATGACGAGCCGGTGGTATCTTCCAATCTCACCGAAGGACATCCGGAATTGGGAGCAGTGCGTCCTTGCCGGGGCGGGAAGTCTTGCTGTTGAACTACGGTAAGGACGTCCGCCGTCGCATAGGTGCGGTGGGCACGCCCGTGCGTTGGTCGCATTTCCATACTCCGTCGCAGTGGGGCGGGGCTTTTGCAGCCCTTCCGCTCAATGCGAAGAGGTTACGGAATTTCGGCGATCCCCGTTATGTCACAGTCAGCCTGCGCGTTTCCGAAGATGCCGATAAGAACTTTGCCGAAAAGCTGATGAATGATGCCGACCGCCTTTATCAGGTAGGTAATCTGTATCTGCTGGACATTACACCTTTCAGCCATTTGCGCGAAATCTGCGAGCTGGAAGACATGAACGAATGGAAGACGCAGCTTTGCGTGCTCGGTTTCCTGCTGTTGAATATCTTCTTGGGCGTTATCGGCACATTCTGGTTCCGTACGCAGCAACGCCGTAAAGAGGTTGCGCTGCGGATGGCGCTGGGCAGTTCGCGCCGGGGGATTTTCTCCTGTCTCATGTACGAAGGGGTGTTACTGCTTACGCTGGCGGCCGTACCGGCGGCTGTCATCGCTTTCAATATCGGTTATGCCGAACTGGTGGATGTGGGCAAGATGCCTTTCGATGCCGGACGCTTTCTGCCGGCTCTTGCCTTGACATGGCTGCTTATGGCGCTGATGATTGTTGCCGGAATCTGGTATCCTGCTTATGGAGCGATGAAAGTACACCCGGCAGAAGCATTGCATGATGAATAAAGTTTTTTAAGAAAAGATGTATATTCTCGATATAAGCTTGTATATTTGCGTAGTTATAAAGAAGTTTACGCAGACAAATCAAAACAAACGGAATGGGAAAACACTTTTTCTTAACATGTTCATTAGCTTTCTTATGCATGATATCGGGGACGCTTTCGGCTGCGGAAACCAATTATAATGTACTTTTCATACAATCATACACAAACAGCTCTTCCTGGCATAATAACCTTATTGCCGGTTTGCAGGACGGCTTGGAAGAGGGCGGTGTAAAAGCAAACGTGGTTATAGAGTATCTGAATGCCGATTTTTGGACGTTTGTTTCGGAGTGTGTTATCATGCGCCGCATATGCGAACGTGCCAGACAGCGGAAAACGGATTTGATTGTGACGTCCAGTGATGAGGCTTTCTTTACCTTGACTCACTGCGGCGATTCTTTGCCGTATCAGATACCGGTAGTTGTTTCGGGCATTAAATATCCTGACAGGAAGTTGTTCGACCGTATGCCGAATGTCTCGGGCTTCACTTCAGTAACGGATTTTAATGTGTTGCTTGAGGAAGCCATACGTTTATTTCCTGCACGTAAGGAGATTGTCTGCCTGTCGGACAGCAGTTTTTTGAGTGCTAAGGGAGTGGAAGCGGTAGAAGAAGCCTGGGAGTCTTTTCATAAGAAACATCCCGAATACAGTTTTAAGGAACTGAATGTGCAGAGAAAGTCCCTCAACTCTCTCATAACGTCTATTTGTTACGATTATCATGCCCATAAGTACATTGTTATCGCCCCTAAGTGGATTCCTTTTCTTTCCCTGAAATTGAAAGCTCCTGTATTTGCCAATCAAAACCTGGCAATGACAAGCGGTGTTTTATGTGTTTATGATGTAGAACCGGCGGCAGATACTTATGCTGCGGGCATACAGGCGGCAAGTATTCTGAAGGGGCGGTCGCCTGCTTCATTCGGAATAGGAGACTTGGGCGGCAAGTTATTGTTCGACTACAAGCAGTTGGACTTCTTCCATGTAGATGTGGATAGTGTTGAAAAACGGGGAATCGTTTTGAACATTCCTCTGATGGACCGCTATCAGGCCTGGTTTATTCTGTTCTATTCGGTGATAGTGGGTGCGTTGGCATTTCTTGTAGTCTGGCTCTATCGGAGCAACCGGCGTGAATCGCGCAAGCGGATACATGCGCAGACCCGTCTGCTGATACAACACCGTCTGGTGGAACAGCGGGACGAATTCGATAAGATATTCTGTTCTATTCGCGACGGACTGGTTACGTATGATATGGATTTGAGAATCCATTTTGTGAACCGGGCTTTAGTGGAGATGCTGGGATTGCCTGCAGAAATGTATACGACACGTCCGTACGAAGGACAGGTTGCCGGTTCCATTCTCCATATTTACATGAATGGCGAGAACATCCTGCAGGCTCTGTTGAAACAGGTGATACAGGATAGGAAGCCTGTCATTATACCGGAAAAGGCATTCATGCAAGAGAATACCAAAGGTACTTATTTCCCTGTTTCGGGCGAGGTGGTTCCTATCTTTGCGAAAGACAAACTGACGGGTATGGCAATTGTCTGCCGTAATATATCCGAAGAAGAGATGCAGAAGCGTTTTTTCAATATGGCTATTGAGGAAAGTTCCATTTATCCGTGGCAGTACAACACACGATTGAAATGCTTCCATTTTCCCGACGGACTGCTGCAACGTTTCAATTGCTACGACAATACGGACTATATTTCGAGGGAAGAACTGGATCGGATTGTCCATCCGGAAGACCTTTCCCGCACATGCAGGCATTTCGACAATATCATGCTGGGGCATGAGCGAACTCGCGCATGAGTTTCCGGCTGCAAAACGCAGATGGCGGATATGAGTGGTGGGAGTTCCGGAGTACCGCTTATGAGGGCTCACGGTAGATATACCTTATAGGGTATTGGGTGTATGCCAGAGTATCCAGCGTTATAAAGACACCGAAGAGGAACTTATCGCGGCCCGTGACCGTGCCTTGCAGGCTGACAGACTGAAATCGGCGTTCCTTGCCAACATGAGCCATGAGATACGTACTCCGTTGAATGCGATAGTCGGTTTCTCCGATTTGTTGAAAGACCTGCAAGCCTTTTCTTCGGAAGAAGTACAGCAGTTTGTCGAGACTATCAATATAACTGCACGTTGTTGCTGGCTCTGATTAATGATATTCTGGACCTCTCGCGCATTGAATCGGGCACAATGGATTTTCAGTTCTCTTCTTACAATCTTACGTTTATCATGCAGGAAGTTTACGACTCCCAGAGGCTGAGCATGCCGCAGGGAGTGGAATTATGCACCGATTTTCCGGAAGGGACCGACAAGTATATCACTACCGATGCCGTACGCTTGAAGCAGGTTTTGAATAATCTGATTAACAATGCCAAGAAGTTTACCGTGCAAGGGAGCATCACTTTAGGATATAGAGTGGATGAATCCGGATATACAACCGTCTTTGTGGAAGATACCGGAGCGGGTATATCCGATGAAGACCAGAAGCATATCTTCGAGCGTTTCTATAAGGCGGACAGCTTTACGCAAGGGGCCGGTTTAGGGTTGAGTATCTGCCAGACAATTGTGAACGTATACACGGAACCATTACGGTGACTTCAAAGCCGGGCAGAGGAACCCGCTTTGAAGTCCGCATGAGTGATGATGTAATATGATTGCCGGTCGGTTTTAGAGTTTATTCTATCCTTTTGCATCCGTTGGATTGCAGGAACTCGTCGAGCATCAGTTCGTAGTTGCCATGCAGCATGATGTGATGGTTGCCCAACGGATTTCTCAGGAAATATTCTGCCGGGGCGTTCATCTTGATACGTACCTGTGTGCGGCACATATTGATGTAGTTGGTGTTTTCGGTCAGTGTACCCGTGCCGAGGTAATATTCGTCCAGACATTCTCCGCCGCATTTCACGATTGTCACGTCTCCGGTAGGCAGTATTCCCTGTATGCCGATGCCGCTTTCCGTTTCAAAGTGGTTGCGGATGATGAACTGCTCTGTCTGTGCGATGCCGATGGTGCAATGCGCCAGTATGATTTCGTTGGTGCGTGCATTAATCATGGAAGGATTGGCCATGAAAGCAGGTTTGCCTGTAAGCACTTTGGCAGCGAGCATGGTGAAGACGGACTGCAAATCGCCTTCGCATCCGGCAATGATGCCCTCGTCATTCAGCAGGGAAAGCGCCAGGCAGCCGGTAGTGCCCGTCTGTTCTATCAGGCGGAAACAACTCAGGGTGAGTGCGCTTAAACGGTCTTCGTCCACAATCTTCCGGATGGCGCGATACAGGCGCATTGCCTTTATCATATCTTCGGGCGATGCTTCCCGGCAGGCAAGCGCTTTTCCGGCAAGGCCGGCACATGCTTCGCCTACTTCATCATCCGTGATTTGGTTGTAATATTCGTACACGCGTTCCAGTGCGATGTCTGTGTATTCCACTCCCCAGCGTCGTTTGGCAAGCAGATAATCCACGTTGCTGGCAATGAGCCAGCTCGACGGAGTGCCTATCACACCGATACGCATTCCGTAGAGGCCGCGTTGCGCCATGAAATTGCTGTGCAGTACAAAAATACGTTTGATGATTTCGGACAGTTCGCCATGCAGGATTTCGCTTTTCATTCCCCGCTGCGCAGCCAGGAAGATATTTCGAGGGCGGCGGCAAGCGAGTTCTGCATACCGTCTGCCAGGATGATGGCAGGGCGGGGAAGAGCCTCGAAATGCTGGATAACCAGCCGTTCCACTCCGCCGGTGGCGATGAACAGGATGCTGAAATCATCGGGAGACAGCTTGTTGATATCTTGGTAATCTATGAAATTGACGGTGAAATATTTTTCCAGTTCGTTCAGGATTATTTCATGGGAACTGCGGACTGATGCTTGCTTATGTAGCAGTGAAGCAAAAGTTATTAGGTTGATGACCATAGCGTTACTTACTATTTTTAAAGTTGGTTTAAGATAAAACGGTTGTGGTTGCTCATTTGTTTACTATTTCAAAGGTACAAGATTCTTTTTAAATAGCATAGTGTTTTTAATATAGATAAGGTTTTTAAAGTTTTTATGTCTTTGCTTCCCTTTGGTATCAAATAAATCACTACATTTGCAACTTAAATGATAAAATGATATAAAAACTCATGCCAACAATTTCTATTCGCGGGATGGAGATGCCCGCATCTCCTATCAGAAAGCTGGCTCCCTTGGCAGATGCAGCCAAGCAACGGGGCATCCATGTATTCCACCTCAATATCGGACAGCCCGACCTGCCTACGCCGCAAGTCGCGATTGACGCCATCCGTAATATTGACCGTAAGGTATTGGAGTACAGTCCCAGTGCCGGTTATCGCAGCTATCGCGAGAAGTTGGTGGGGTATTACGATAAGTACAACATCAAGCTCACTGCCGATGACATAATCATTACATCCGGCGGTTCGGAAGCGGTGCTGTTCTCTTTCATGGCATGCCTCAATCCGGGTGACGAGATTATCGTGCCCGAACCGGCTTATGCCAATTACATGGCATTTGCCATCTCTGCCGGAGCCAGGATACGTACGATTGCAACTACCATCGAAGAGGGATTCTCGCTGCCTAAGGTGGAGAAGTTCGAGGAGCTGATAAACGAACGTACGCGTGCCATCCTGATTTGTAACCCCAACAACCCTACCGGCTACCTTTATACCCGCCGTGAAATGAATCAGATACGCGACCTTGTGAAGAAGTACGACCTCTTCCTCTTCTCCGACGAGGTGTATCGCGAGTTCATCTATACGGGTTCTCCATACATCTCCGCCTGCCATCTGGAAGGCATCGAGAACAATGTAGTCCTGATTGATTCCGTTTCCAAGCGTTATTCCGAATGCGGTATCCGTGTAGGTGCACTGATAACGAAGAACAAAGAGATACGCGATGCCGTTATGAAGTTCTGCCAGGCGCGTTTGAGTCCGCCGTTGATAGGTCAGATTGCCGCCGAAGCGTCTTTAGATGCTGGCGAAGACTATCTGCGCGATACCTACGACGAGTATGTAGAACGCCGTAAGTGTCTGATTGACGGTCTGAACGTATCCCCGGCGTATATTCACCTATTCCGATGGGAGCGTTCTATACCGTGGCCAAGCTGCCCGTAGACGATTCGGACAAGTTCTGCGCATGGTGTCTTTCCGAATTCCAGTACGAAGGGCAGACCGTTTTCATGGCTCCGGCTTCCGGTTTTTATACCACTCCGGGTTCCGGCCGCAACGAAGTGCGCATCGCTTACGTCTTGAAGAAGGAAGATTTAATCCGTGCGCTGTTTGTGCTTTCCAAAGCGCTCGAAGCCTATCCGGGACGTACGGAATAGAAGATATATAATATACTGATGAATTTATCCCGTTTCATAGCGCTGCGTATTTACCGCAGTTCCGATGTCGGAAAGCAAGTTTCCCGTCCTGCCGTGCTGATAGCAACTATCGGTGTTGCTATCGGGTTGGCGGTGATGATTATTGCCGTGTCGGTGATAATCGGTTTCAAGAGCGAGGTACGCGATAAGATAATCGGTTTCGGCTCGCATATCCAGATTAGCAATTCGGATGCGGCGCGTTCTTTTGAAACCCGCCCCATAGCCGTGACGGACAGCATGCTTGCCGCTCTTGCGGATAATTCCGGTGTGAAACACGTGCAACGCTATTCCACCAAGCCGGGTATGATAAAGACGTCCGATGCCTTTCAGGGCATGGTATTGAAAGGTATAGGGCCGGAGTATGGCAGTTCTTTCTTCCGCCGTCACCTGATAGAGGGAGAGTTTCCGCAGTTCAGCGACTCGGCTTCTACCAACCGGGTGGTCATTTCAAAAGCGATAGCCGACAAACTGAAGCTGAAGCTCGGCGACAAGATAGACACCTACTACATACAGGACGATGTGCGTGCCCGCCGCCTGACAATCGTCGGCATTTACCAGACCAACTTTTCCGAATACGACAACCTGTTTCTGCTTACAGACCTGTGCCTGGTGAACCGTCTGAACAAGTGGCATCCCGACCAGGTGAGCGGAGTGGAGCTGGAGCTGTACGACTACGATAAACTGGAAGAAACCACCTACCGGATAGCCGATGAAGTGGGTCGGCATCCCGACCCTTACGGGGCAGAATACTGTGTACTCAACGTAGAGCAGTTAAACCCGCAGATTTTTGCATGGCTCGGCATCTTGGATGTCAATATATGGGTTATCCTTATTCTGATGATTGGCGTTGCCGGGTTTACCATGGTTTCGGGGCTGCTGATAATCATCATAGAGCGCACCTCCATGATTGGCGTTCTGAAATCTTTGGGAGCGAACAACCTCACTATCCGCAAACTGTTTCTTTGGCTGGCGGTATTCCTCATCGGAAAAGGAATGCTGTGGGGCAATGTAATAGGGCTGGCTTTCTATTTTATCCAGAAGTGGTTCGGCTTGTTCCGTCTCGACCCGGAAACCTATTATATGGACACCGTTCCCGTATCCTTCAATCTTTGGCTTTTCTTGTTGCTGAATGTCGGCACGCTGCTGGCTTCAATCGCTATGCTGTTAGGACCGTCCTACCTCATTACACGGATTCATCCGGCAAATTCCATGCGCTACGAGTAGGGTAATTCCTCATTTATTTTCTCAGGAATTCGCTTTTCTTTCTAAACAGACAGTAGAGCTTCCAGCGGAGAGATTGCAGCGGCTGGAGTACATCGAACACGGGCAGCGACCAGTAGTATCTGCGCCGGTCGTTCAAATCCTTGGCAGTCTTGTTGACGATGATGGCTTGCAGGATAAACCGGAGTATACAGACGAGGAATGCAATGCCTGCCGCCAGCCAGTGGAAATGCAGTATGGCTGTTGCGAGCGTAGCCATCCATGCGGCATGGAACGCGAGGCGGGTAGTGGTTTCCAATCCGGCGAGCCAGCGTTGCATGCGTGATAGAGGCGGGCGGTAGATGCGTAACCAATCTTCTCTTCCCGCCAGTCTTTTGCGCGGAATACGGGTTGCATGCGTACGGTGGCATCCGCATCGGTTTCCACGCGGGTATTTTCGGCAGTGGCTACATGATTGACGAACAGGTCGTCATCGCCGCGCTGAAGGTTGAGATGTGCAGAGAACCCTTTGTGTTCGTAAAACAACTCTTTGCGGTAGGCAAGGTTACGCCCGATGCCCATATACGGGCTTCCGGCAAGCGCAAAGCCGAGGTAGCGCATGGAAGTGAACAGATTATCGAACGCTACGCGCTTGTGCAGCCAGCCTTTACCGCGTTCATAGCCGCTATATCCCAAGACAACTTGCGTACGCGAGGTGAAGTTGCGTGCCAGCAGCCGCAGCCATTGGTTGTTTTGTGGGCAGCAGTTGGCTTCGGTAAAGACGAGCCAGTCGTATTTGCTGGCTTTCACGCCGAGGGTGGCAGCAAGCTTCTTCCGGCTGATGTAGCGGGAAGAGTCGGGGACAAAGCTGTGGTAGAGGTGCGGGTATTTCTCTTCCAGCAAGGTGAGGTAATCTTCGCTTTCGTCCGTGTTTCCGTCATTGATGACGATAACCTCAAATTGCGGATAATCCTGCTCCAGCACAGCTTTCAGGTTACGTCGCAGGTTTTCGCATTCTTCACGTGCGCAGATGATGACCGACACCGGCGGGAGCTCCTGCGAGAAGTGTACATTGCCGCGCTTCACGGCACGGCTGTGCAGGTGGATGCGGTTGTACAGGCAAAGGTAATAAAGTGCTTGAATGATAAAAAGAGTTCCCGTCGCTGCGAGCAATATCTGCTCGGTTGTATCGAATGTAAATGCTTCCATGTGTCCTATGACGTTTTATAACGTGCAAAGGTACGAAATTCGTCACAGATTACATGGTCTGATGCAGATTATTTATTTCCGGCACAACCTCAAACTTCGTTCCGGGGAAATGTCTGGAAAGATACTCCCGTATGTATTGCATCGTATCGTTCTGTATGGTCTTGTCCTCTACCGTGGGATAAAGGTTGTACAATACGGTGTCGAGCGTAATTCCCCGGTGCTTGACAGCTTCAAGGCTTAGCAGGGTGTGATTGATGCTGCCCAGTTTGCCGGATGTCACGAAGATAAGGGGGTAGTTCTTATCGGCAATGTAGTCTATGGTGAGATATTCTCCGGTCAGGGGAACCATCAGTCCGCCGGCTCCTTCCACGAGTACCGTGTCGTAGCGGCGGGCAAGCTCCTGCGTGGCGTTCTCTATTTTATCGAAGTCGATAGGACGGTTGTCGATGCGTGCCGCAAGATGGGGAGAGCAGGGATAGGAGAAGATTTCGGGCATTGTAAGACCCTCGTTATCCTCAGGCAGATAGCCGGTGCCATGATGCGGCGGTGCAGGTCGATGTCCTCGGAGTGTCCGGTATTGCCGGTTTGAATGAATTTCTGGGTGATGACGCGCTGTCCGTTTCGGGATAGCTGCTTGGCATACCAGGCAGTGCAATAGCTTTTCCCGGCATCCGTATCAATGCCGCTGATGAAATAAATGTTTGGTTTCATAATTCTTTATATCTTTATGTAAATTAACTGATTAAACATCGGTACTCATACCTCTTATCACCTATGTGTTTACCGTATTCCTCATCCTTTATTTTAAAATCTCTTATACCTCATACTTCATACCTTATACTTTACATTTCGTATCTTATGCTTCGTATTTTGTACTTCATCCCTTATGCTTCTTACTTTGTCCTTCCTCTTTTTCTCGCTATTACATAAATCGGGTGATAAGTCAGCGAAACACTACGGTCGTCCTTGCCGTACATCCGGATATATTCCTCGCAGAAACTTTGCAGGCGTCCGCGCGTCCAGACTTTCTTTTCCGTCCCGGTAACTCCGGTTTGTCTGAGGTGTTGCAACACTTCGAGCGGAGTGCCGAATGGTAGGGAGACAATCTCTTCTTCGGCATAAAGAACCTCGAAGCGGGAAGACAGCAGGGCTTTCAGTTCTTCGAGCGAGAAGTACTCCAGTCCGTGTCCGGTCAGGGTATGTATCTCCTGCATATTCCTCTTGCCGAAAGTACTGAATGCGAGAATGCCACCGTCCGATAGGAAGTGGTGGCAGCGGGTGAAGAACCGTTCCGTATCGGCAAACCATTGCAGGGTGGAGCAGGACGTTATCAGGTCTGTCCCTTGCGGGAAATCAAGAGTTTCCGCATCACACGGCAAAAAGCTGACGGCAGGGGATATAAGCGGGGTTCCGTAAAGTGGCACTTTAGCTTTCTCAAGTGGCACTTTAGCGCCGTAGAGTTCTACTTTATCATCGTAAAGTAGAGGTTTATGAGGCAGAGGTTCACTGTCCGGCAACAAATCGCAGATACACTCCCTCATTTCGGGACACAAGTCGTTGAGCAGCAGAGTTTCCGGTTGCAATGCGTGCAGCAGCAAACGGGAGTAGCACCCGGTTCCGCATCCGAACTCTACGATATGGCGGAAAGGGGAGGCGTTGCCTGACAAACTTCGCGTATTGCCCTCGCCGTTGTGTGCCGCAGCAGACGGGCAGGCATGTTTCGTGAGCAGGCGCAGCATTTTCTCCGCCACCTGCTGCTGAACAAGAGCTTCTCGGCCGTACGTATTCCGTGCATGGGCAAAGCGTCTTGCAACGAGGGCTTTGTCGATGGATTGAATGGTACTGCAAATCATTTTCTGTTTCGTTTCATTCAATATTTATGGTTTTGACATGATATCTGAATTCACTGGCAGTCATCTCCCACATATCTTGCAGCAGAAAGCGGAACATGGACTCGTCATAGTGTGCGTTGTCTGTCAGGACCGGATGGCAGTCTATCAGGTCGCAAAAGTTCATCTCCATGTTTTCGGGCGGGAAAATCCGGTCGTTCTTGCCGATGAAGGCGTAGTTGTATTCGTAGTTATACTTTTCGATGTTTGCCTCATACTTATCTTCCTTTTCCTCGTCGTAACTTTTGTTATTTGCATCTCCGAACATATCGAAGTACCGCTCCAGAATGAGCCTCAGTTCTTCCTTTATTTCGTCGAAGTCCCGTCGGGGAGTCACTTCCATGAATGCCTTGTAGGCGTTGCTGTCCTTGCACATGCGGCGCAGGAACTTCTGGAGCGTTGCGGGGGTAAGCCCGTCGAGAGTAGCCTGAAAGGTGTTCACGGGGATACCTTCCAGATTGTCGATGGGGTATGTAGTTCCGTTGAACGCCAGGCTGAACACCTTGTCCCGGGGGACTTGGCTCAGTATGAGAGAGCCCATCCACACACCCATGGACCAGGCTACCACGTTTACTTGCCGGTAACGGTCGAAGATGGAATAGTCGAAATCCAGCGTGCGGTAGTCGTAGCAAATCATGTAGTCCATGTCTTTGGGACGGTACTGCTTGAAGGGAGTTTCGTCCGCTGCCCAACCGGCAAAGAAAAGGAGTAACTGGGGATGGTTCTCGTTGATAATGTACACTTGTTTCATTGTTCTTTTTTTGTTAGATGAAGATGCCCTTCTGTATGAAGATGCATTTCGGTTAATATTCCAATGCCGTCTGTTACGGGCATTGCTTAAAGTATTTTCGGGTTATTTCAAGTTCTCCGTTCTTTTCTTCAGTTCTTCTATTTCCTCTTGCCTGATATCGGCTGTCAGCGAAAAACGGATGCGCGACGTTCCTTCCGGCACTGTAGGCGGGCGCACGGGCAGGGCGTAAAAGCCGTGCCGTTGCAAGGCCTCTGCTTTCAGCACGGTATCCGCACTCTGCCCGATAATCATCGGGACGATGTGGCTGGCGCGGGGCAGGTGTATCCTTGTTCCTGCAGGGCTTCGCGAAGCGTCCGGCTGATGTGTGCCAGATGCTCGCGCCGTTCCCGCATGTCTGCCAGCCGGCGCACGACAAACAGTGTCCATGCGATGTTTACGGGGGGCAGTCCGGTGGTGAAGATAAGTGTGCGCATGCGGTTGACGAGGTATTCCCGTATCACCTTCCGGCATACGATGTAAGCGCCTGCGGATGCTGCCGCCTTGCCGAACGTGCCGACAAGGAAGTCGATGTCTCCGGTGCAGCCGGACTCCTCGGCGCAGCCGAGTCCCTGCCTGCCGCGCACGCCGAAAGCGTGGGCCTCGTCCACGTAGAGCAGCACATTGCCGTACCGGCGTTTCAGTTCTGCCAGGGCGGGCAGGTCGCTTGGTCGCCGTCCATGCTGAAGATGCTTTCGGTGACGATGATGATTTGGCGAAAGGCGGAGTGGTGCTCTTTGAGCAGCCGTTCCAGTTGTGCCAAATCGTTGTGACGGTAGCGGATGCATTTGGCGGCGGACAGGCGGATGCCGTCAATCAGGCTGGCATGGACGAGCTTGTCGGCAAGTATCAGCGTCTGTGCATCGCTTACGGCGGGCAGGATGCCCGTGTTGGCATGATACCCGCTGTTGAACACCAGTGCGGCTTCCGTGCCGAAAAGGTGTGCCAGTTCGGCTTCCAGCTCTTCGTAAACGGTGAAGTTGCCCGTCAGCAACCGGGAAGAAGAAGAGGTGGGCAGGAACGTGTCGGGGGTGAGCGTGCGCAGGAATTCTTCGCGCAAGGCCCGGTCGGATGCCAGCCCCAGGTAGTCGTTGGACGAGAGGTTCAGCATGCGTTTGCCGTCCACGATGACATCCCTGCCGTCGTGTACCATCCGGGGCAGGCGGCGCAGGTTGCTGTGCTCTTCAAGAAGTTGCAGCTCTTGCTGCATGTGCGATATAGTACTCATTGGCTATGCTTGTTTTTGAAATATAAGGAAGCTTATTGTTCCCTTATTTCTTTTGTAACCTTAATCTCTTATCTCTTTTATAATCTTAATCAGTCCCTTCGTCAATGTGCCGAGCTGTTCCGGTTTGATGATAAAGGGCGGCATCAGATACACCAGCTTGCCGAACGGACGTACCAGATACCTTCCTCGACGAAGCGCCGTTGCATCCATGCCATATCCACCGGACGTTTGGTCTCTATCACGCCGATGGCTCCAAGTACGCGCACATCCGCCACTTGCGGCAGTTGGCGCGCGGGTTCCAGCTCTTGCTTCAACTGCGCTTCGATGCGCGCCACCTTCTCCTGCCAGTTGTATTCGGGAGACGTGAGCAGGCGTACCGATGCACATGCCACGGCACATGCCAGCGGGTTGCCCATAAACGTGGGCCCATGCATGAATGCACCGGGGCGTGGTTGGAGATGGTGTCCGCCACTTCATTGGTGGCCAGTACGGCGGAAAGCGTCATGTAGCCGCCGGTCAACGCCTTGCCTATGCACATGATGTCCGGTTCTACTCCGGCATGTTCCCAGGCAAACAGCTTTCCGGTGCGTCCGAAGCCCGTTGCTATTTCATCGAAGATAAGCAGCAGGCCGTGTTCGCGGCATAGCTTTGCCGCTTCGCGCAGATACTGCGGATGATAGAACCACATGCCGCCTGCACCCTGCACCACGGGTTCCAGTATCAGGGCGGCCAGCTCGTCGGCATGCTGTTCGATGGTTTCCTGTAGCGGGCGGATATCTTCCGGATTCCATTCGCCGTCGAAACGTGAGCGGGGTTGCGGAACGAAGTACCGCACGGGCAGTGCCGAGCCGAACAGCGAGTGCATCCCCGTCACCGGATCGCACACCGACATGGCATTCCACGTATCTCCGTGATAGCCGCTGCGGATGGTGACGAAGTTCTGCTTCTTGACGGAGGTATTCTGCGACGAAGCCCCTTGCCCTTTGGCATACCAGTACTGCACGGCCATTTTCAGGGCCACTTCCACAGCTACCGAGCCGGAGTCGGCATAGAATATCTTCTGCATGGACGGCGGAACCAGCGGCAGCAGCAGTTTGCCCAGCTCGATGGCAGGGTCGTGCGTCAGTCCGCCGAACATGACGTGCGACATCTTGCCGAGTTGCTCCGTGCTGCCCGGTTCAATACCGGATGATTATAACCGTGCACGGCGCACCACCAGGAGGACATTCCCTCTATCAGGGTCTGCCCGCTTTCCAGCGTAATCGTTGCCCCGTCCGCCTGCTTCACTTTATATACAGGCAGCGGATGGGTGGTCGAGGTATATGGATGCCACAGGTGCTCGCGGTCGAATTGCGAACCGCAGAACTCATATCCGGCTTCTTCTATCAGTTTCTTGTCATCGGAAACTTTGGAGCCGAGCGTCGTCAGCAGGTCGCCCACGATAGCCGAGTTGATACCTATATATAAGGACTTCTTCACCGCATCTTTGCTCAGCTGCGAGCGTCCGCCGGCAAAGCGCAGGTAGGCGGTGGGGTTGATGAAGCGGAACAGGGCGATGGTTACCAATACCTCTTCTTCCGTCAGCGGCGGGCGGTTCTCCAGCGGAGTGCCCGGAATGGGGCTGAGCAGGTTGATGGGAATGGATTGTACCCCCAGCTCTTTCAGGGTGAAAGCAAACTCGATGCGCTGTTCCATCGTCTCGCCCATGCCGATGATGCCGCCGCTGCAAATGTCCATGCCTGCGTTGCGGGCTGCCTGCAAGGTGCGCAGCTTGTCTTCCTGCGTGTGCGTGCTGCACAGGGTGGGGAAGAAAGAGGGGGCTGTTTCCAGGTTGCAATGGTAGCGGGTGACGCCGGCATTGTGCAGGGCGCGCAGCTCTTCTTCGGCCAGCAGGCCTAAGGATGCGCATAATTGTATGGATGAGTGGCGGCGCATGTAGCGCACCGTGTTACAGAGTTGTTCCAATTGTTTGGGAGAGGGTTTTCGTCCGCTCGTAACGAGGGAGAAGCGGTTGACATCCTGCCGTTCATTGTATTGTGCCTGTTCGAGGCATTCTTCAGCGGAGAGTAGGTTGTAAACGTCGGCTTGGGTGTGATAGTGGGAAGATTGTGCGCACCATTTGCAGTTTTCGGGGCAGCGTCCCGACTTGGCGTTGATGATGGAACACATATCAAACTCATGCTGCGAGCATTGTACGGTAATCTCGTGTGCAGCGGCGTAAAGCGCTTCACGGTCGGCGGTATTCGCCAGCCAGGCGGCTTGGTCGGGCGATATGTCTATGCCTGCCAGCACCCGGCTTTCAGTTCGTCGATAGTCATGGTGTGAATAAAACAGGGGATAGTCCGAACCGTGTCCTGCTTCCGTAGCGAACTGTCGGCCACGTTCTTGCGCAGACAACCGATTGTGACGCATCTGCTATGCTGGCGAATGCGGCATACGACTTCCGGCTCCAGCGGCGGAAGCGTATCGTCTGTGCAGGGGATTGATTGCGTTTCACGGGTTCGGTATTTTGTTATAGTTTCTTTTGATGGTGACAAATGTAGGAAATAAAAACGAGAAAGAATTTTATATGGCTGAAAATATATAAAGAAAAGTAGGCAGGGCGGTTGGAGAAACGCTTGCTTCCTTTTTGCCGGCGTAAGCAATCCTTTATGGTTTATAGGGGAGAACGGCGGATACCTCTATGGGGTACGGAAAGTGCCAAAGGCTGGTATGGGAAGTACCAATGTTTGGTACGTCGGATACCAACGCTTGGTACATCGGATACCAACGCTTGGTACATCGGATACCAACATTAGGTACAACGAATACCAACGTTGGTATTGCCGGTATCCAACGGTGATATTCATTGTACCCAACGGAGGTATAGGTTTATGTCTATATAGAGAAAGATATAATACAGTGAAAGGAAATTATAACTTCGGGTTGTAAACGTAATCCACCGCTTTCTTGGCTTTCAGCGACGCTTGTACGTCTATCAGCCGTTGGTTGCTGCTGCCACGGAAGTAGAGGTCTTCGTCGCGCAGTTCTTCTTTGAATTTGCCGTCCACCAGCACGTCGATGTACTCCAACAGTTTTGCCTGGCGGGGATTGTGCAGTAACGTTTCAAATGTATACCCCGTATAGCACCAGATGTTCTTCCGGCTCTGCCGCTTGATGGCATGTGCCAGTTCGGTGAAGCCTTCGGGCTGGTACATAGGGTCGCCACCGCTGAATGTCACATCGGCAAAACTGTCGGCAAGCACCTTTTGCAGTATATCATCGGTGCTCATCCAGCGTCCGCGGTTGATGTCCCACGATTCCGGATTGTGGCAGCCCGGACATCCGTTGGGACACCCGGCTGCGTAGATGGCGGTACGGAACCCCGGACCGTCCACCGTAGTATCTTCTATTATATCAAGAATGGAAAGCACTTTTCAATTTTTAATTTTCATGGATTACTCTGTCGTTCAGCTCGGCGAGCTTGGCTTGATTCCAGCGGTCGGTAGTACCTACCAGGTAGCCGGTAATGCGCTGTAGCTTGTCGATGTGGGTGCTACCGCACTTGGGACAGGCTTCCAGGTTGACGGTAGAGTTTTCGTATCCGCAGTCCAGGCAGCGGTTACGGTTGTGATTTACCGAGCCGTAACCGATGTTGTACCGGTCCATCATGTCCACCACACGCATAATGACTTCGGGGTTGTGGGTGGCGTCGCCGTCAATCTCTACGTAGAAGATGTGTCCGCCGCGGGTCAGGTCGTGGTAGGGGGCTTCGATTTCGGCTTTGTGGCGGGCGCTGCACTTGTAGTACACGGGCACGTGGTTGGAGTTGGTGTAATAATCACGGTCCGTAATGCCCGGCAGGCAGCCGAACTTCTTGCGGTCTACACGTGTGAACTTGCCCGACAGCCCTTCGGCAGGCGTGGCCAGTACGCTGTAATTATGCTGGTATTGGTCGGAGAACTGGTTGGCACGGTCGCGCATGTAAGTCACGATTCTGAGTCCCAGTTCCTGAGCCTCTTCCGACTCTCCGTGATGCTTGCCCAAAAGCGCCACAAGACATTCTGCCAGACCGATGAACCCGATGCCCAGCGTACCCTGATTGATTACGGACGAGATGTCGTCGTTCGGTTTGAGCTTGTCGCAGCCTATCCACAAAGCGGCCATCAGCAGAGGGAACTGCTTGGCGAACGCTGTCTTCTGGAACTCCATGCGTTCATGCAGTTGGCGTGCGGTGATGTCGAGCATGGCATCCAGCTTGGCGAAGAAACGGGCGATGCGCTGCTCCTTATCCGTAATGCCCATGCACTCTATGGCAAGGCGCACAATGTTGATTGTGGAGAAAGACAGGTTGCCGCGTCCGATGGATGTCTTGGGGCCGAAACGGTTTTCGAATACGCGTGTACGGCATCCATGGTGGCTACTTCGTGCTCGTAGCGTTTCGGGTCGTCGGCTTTCCAGTCGTCACTTTGGTTGAAGGTGGCGTCCAGGTTCAGGAAGTTCGGGAAGAAACGGCGTGCGGTGACCTTGCAGGCAAGTTGGTAGAGGTCGTAGTTGCGGTCTTCGGGCAGATAGCTTACGCCGCGTTTCTTTTTCCATATCTGAATGGGGAAGATGGCCGTTTCGCCGTTGCCCACGCCCTGATACGTGCTTTTCAGCAGTTCGCGGATGATGCAGCGTCCCTCGGCGGAAGTATCCGTACCGTAGTTGATGGAGCTGAATACCACCTGGTTGCCGCCGCGCGAGTGTATCGTGTTCATGTTGTGGATGAACGCTTCCATGGACTGATGCACGCGGGCTACGGTCTTGTTCACGGCATGCTGGATGATGCGCTGCTCGCCGGTGAGGCCGTCCAGCGGCTGTTGCAGGTAATCGGTGAGCTCTTTCCGGTAGAGATGTGAGTAATCCTCACCGTTCAGCTCTTCCAGGTTCTTTACTTCCTCGATGAAGCTGTTGCGCACGTAGGGAGCGAGGTAGAAGTCGAACGCGGGAATCGCTTGTCCGCCGTGCATTTCGTTTTGGGCGGTTTCCAATGAGATGCAGCCCAGTATGCTGGCAGTTTCAATGCGTTTCGCAGGGCGCGACTCTCCGTGTCCGGCAGAGAAGCCGTATGTAAGGATGCGGTCCAGCGGGTGCTGTACGCAAGTCAGACTTTTGGTGGGGTAATAATCCTTATCGTGGATGTGCAGATAGTTTTGGCTGACGGCATCCAGCACTTCTTCGCTCAGTAGATAGTCGTCAACGAAGGGTTTGGTGGTTTCGCTGGCAAACTTCATCATCATGCCCGCCGGGGTGTCGGCGTTCATGTTGGCATTCTCGCGGGTGATGTCGTTGGATTTGATGTTGATGATTTCCAGAAACATATCGCGCGTTTTCGCCTTGCGGGCAATGCTGCGCTGGTTGCGGTAGGCAATGTATTTCTGTGCTACATCTTTACGGCTGCTCTTCATCAGTTCCATTTCCACCAGGTCCTGAATGGCTTCCACCGTCATCTGGGCATCGCCTTAAAGGAGATGTGGTCGGTGATCTGGCGTATCAGTTGCATGTCTTCTCCCTTGTCCGTATGGAGCATGGCCTTGCGGATGGCAGTTACTATTTTCTCTTCATTGAAGCCGACGATGCGCCCGTCACGCTTGAGTACCGTTTGTATCATGTTGATTGTATTTTTAGATTTTACAAATAGGAGTTAATTGCGAAACAAAGGTATGATAGTTTTCTGTAAGTTTTCTGTTTTGGAAAACTTTTGTTGGATTAAAAATGGTTAATGTATTGATAATCAAATATGCTTTGTTGCAAAATGGAAAACTTTATAGAATTTGATGCTTTTACAATTGTATCTTATTGATAATTATGAGATAATATATCTGTCAATCTATTTCAAAATGACAGATGAGAAATAGGGATTTTATTTGTTGTTTTCTTAAATACTTTGGTTATATTTGCTTCTCTTTGTTCTTTGTATGAATAGGGTAAAGACTTGAATTTCTAACTATTATCAGTTAAAAGAAAAGTGAATATGGGAAAACTGTTTCCACCTTTTAAGGTCGATATTGCGGGAGCATTATGTGTACCTTTTACGTTGCGGGATGCAAGAAACCGATATCAGCACAGGCAAATCAGCCTGTCGGCATTGCGTGCCATTGAAAATAAGGAAATATGCAAATTAATGGAGCGATTGAAGCTGGAAGGTATAGAGGTTGTGACAGATGGCGGATTTCGGAGTTATGACTTTTTGGAAGGCTGGGAAGGTATCCGTTGCAGAAACAATGCTGATTCTTCATTGGAAAAGAAGCTGGAAGTGACCGGCAGAATCGGTTTGCTTCATCACCCTATCCTTGAAGATTTTGTTTTTCTGCTAAAGAATACCGCGGAAAATGTATTGCCAAAGCAGCATATACCGTCGCCCGGCAAAATGTTGATGAGGATTCTTTGTGAAACGGAAGCGGGGTGTTTGAAGTCGGTTTATCCGGATTTGAACATACTGTTGGATGATTTGGCTGTCGCTTATAAGAAGTTATTGGAAGGGTTGTATGAGGCGGGTTGCCGTTATGTACAGTTCGAGGGAGTCAAATCCATGCTGACCGATGAAGCTGCCCGTCTTAACAACCGGGTACTGCGCGAGCGTCCCGAAGGATTGTTTGTAGCGTTTCATGCCGCAACGGATATGTTGATACGGTTGCACGGGGCGGATGCTTACTTCTTGAATTACGATTGTGGAATTTGCGACCGTAGCCGTCTGCTGTGGTTTGTGCATGAACGGGAAGCTGTGTTTGGCTTCGTGCTTTCTTATTACCCCGATGAGGAAGAACTGGATGAATTGCAGGCCAAGATGGAAGAAGTGCTGAATTATATACCGATGAAGCATTTGACACTCTGTCTGCCCGATGCGGATAACCTTCTCAATCCTTCGGAAGAGGATGAGGTGAAACAGTGGAAGACTGTGAGGTTGGCTAAGGATATGGCAAACCGTATATTCTCAGTCTGAATGCACACGCTGTTCAGATGAGCATGTTATTATGACCGGTTGCGTATTTCAGTCTGCCGGTCTGCGTGGCCGCAAGCCAATTCTATAAAATCAACGAATGTGTGTCAAAACTAAAATCCGCTTACTATTTGTTTCTTTTTTAGGCACGGATTACACGGAAAACACGGATTTCACAAATTTTCTTTATTCTTTTTTGTGAAATCGTGTTTCGTGTAATCGTGCCTAAAAGAAATCGTCAAGTGTATTTTGACACATCTCCGTTGGTCTTATATTCTGCCGGCTTTCTTTGCTTATTTAAGAACCTCAGCCAATTTCTCTTGCAATTCTTCTCCGTGCAAGCCGCGTGCAAGGATGATTCCGTCACCGTCAATCAGTACAGTGTGAGGAATGCTGCTTACGGCATACAACTTGGCGCCTTCGCAGTTCCAGTATTTCAGGTCGGACATCTGCGGCCAGGTAATATTCAGTTTCTTGATAGCCTCTTTCCAGGAATCACCGCTCTGGTCTAAGGAAACGCCTACAATCTCGAAATTCTTGTTCTTGTATTTGGCGTATGCCTCTACCAGATTGGGCATTTCGCGACGGCATGGGCCACACCAGCTTGCCCAGAAGTCAACGAGCACTGTTTTGCCCTTGCCCACATAGTCGGACAGTTTTACCGTTTTTCCTTCGGGGGTCTGCATTTCAAAGTCCGTAAACTTCTGACCTACGGCAGTGGCTTTCATCTTTTCTACGTTCTCCTTGATGCGGATGATGGTTTCGTCGTTGTTGTATGCTGCGGGGATTTGCGACATCAGCGGATCGAGTTCTTCCACATCCATGTAATAATGGTTCTTCTTGAGCAGGAATACTCCCACTGCGTTATTGATGTTTTGTTTGATTCCCTCTTTGGCGGTGGCGATATATTGCTCTTCCAGGTCATTCATCTGCTTGGCTTTGGCTTCGCGCTGTTCGTCTGTCAGGGCTGTGTCGGACATGGACTGGTAGATGGCGTTCATCTGTTGGTTCAGTTCGTTTTGCTTGTCCCGGATGCGTTGGTAAATATCATTGTTGGCTGTACCGGTGCAGAGTCGCCTTTCGCCGGAAGTCAGTTTGATGTTGATTTGCTCCGTTTTCGAGGAAGAAGTCCATCAGCACTCTTCGTCCGACTGGCACGTGATATAGCGGTTCACAGCACTGTCCTGCGTTCCTTTGAAGGTGAAGGTTCCGTTGGTGATGACTGCAGAATCGAGTTTTACGAGCTGGCGGCCTTCTGCGGTTTGCAGATAAACGGTATCGCCATCGGCAGCGCCTTCTACTGTTCCGGTTACGGTGTAACCTTTGTTTCCGCTGTTACAAGCTGCGAATACGGCAGCGGCAGCGAGCAGGTAAGTTAATTTTTTTCATTGCTTTGTTCATTTAATAAATAAATAGTTGCAGCAAAGATAATAATAAAAATCCTCACCGGCATAACCAATGAGGATTTTATGTTTTTTGTCCCTTTTTTTACAAGGATAGCTCTGCTTTTTATTCAGCAGCAGCTTCTGCTGCGGGAGCTTCTTCAGCCGGAGCTTCGGTTGCTTCTTCTGCAGGTGCTTCAGCGGCAGCCTTAGCAGCTTCTTCAGCAGCTTTCTTTTCGGCCAGTGCTTAGCTTTCACTTCATTTACTTTCTTTTCAGCTTCCAGACGTGCTTTGGCTTCAGCTTTCTTAGCTTCTTCTTCCTTAGCTTTCAGAGCAGCCAAACCGCTTTGTTTGTTGTTCTTCCA
>ENA-OQCE01000095-OQCE01000095.1-human-gut-metagenome-genome-assembly--contig:-NODE-95-length-39550-cov-18.274713_pt1 | contig 39550 bp, 48 predicted proteins | sample MGYA00242495_ERZ504572 | MGnify/ENA primary metagenome ERZ504572 (study PRJEB26092, sample SAMD00036228) | human gut metagenome | host: Homo sapiens | study: EMG produced TPA metagenomics assembly of... | reverse complement strand
GAACATAACGCCTCCGTTCAGGTGGCAGAAATCGCCCAGACCTTTGGCGTGTCCTCCGTCACGGCCCGCGCCGACTTGGACGCCCTCGCCGAAGCAGGCAGCTGCGCCGCACACATGGTGGTGCCGTATCGCTCCACAAACGCCTGACCGTTTCCACGCAGGATCGCCGCATCAATGTCAACGTCGCCGCCAAGCAGGCCATCGCACAAAGCGCCATCGAGCTCGTCAACGACGGCGACACGCTGCTCGTCGACTCGGGCACCACGCGCTCGAGTTCGTCCGGCTCCTCGATCAGCGCGGCGGTATCACCGTCATCACGGCCGACATTACCATTGCCGATTACATCGACGAGAGCATGCCCTCGGTCGATGTCGTCATGCTGGGCGGGGCGCTGCGCAAAGGCCATCGTTATTTGTACGGACCGCTCACTATGCAGGCGCTCCAAATGGTCCATGCCGATCTGGCCGTCATGTGCCCCGGCGCCTTTGTCCCCAGCTGCGGCTTTACGACCGACTTTCCGCAGATGGCCGAGACCAAAACGGCTATGATCACCGCGGCCCATCAAAGCGTCGCCCTCATGGACGCCAGCAAGGTTAACGGACGCAGCATGTACCGCTTTGCCGAGCTTGCCGATGTCGACTCCATCGTGATGGACCGTGACCCCGACCATGCCGTCGCCACCTCGATCGCCGAGGCCACTGACAGCTCACGTCCAGCCCTCGTCATCGCCGGCGCTTAAACAAAAACCACCACAAAGGTGCCTGTCCCCTTTGTGGTGGTTGTGATGGTTGAGCGTCAAAAGTGAACGTGTCGCTACTTGGACAGCTCGTCGGCGAGGGCCTCGATCTGAGCGCGCGAGGCGTCGTTGAGCGAGCCCAGCACGGTCACCTTGTTCTGCGTCAGGGTGATGTCCTTCATACCCTCGAGCTCCTTGGTCATAATCTTGGCCGCTGCAGGCGCCCAGGAACCGGACTCGACAAGCGCCACCGTACGGTTCTGATAGGCGTGCTCGGCAAGCGTGTGGATAAAGGTGCTCATGAACGGGAAGATCTCGCCCTGATAGGTGATGGAGGCGAGCACCAGACGGTCATAGCGGAACGCATCCTCAACGGCCTCGGCCATGTCGTCGCGAGCCAGGTCAAAGACGGAGACCTTCTGGCCGCGAGCCTCAAGCGCAGATGCGAGCTCCTCGACGGCAGCCTTCAGATGGCCATACACGCTCGCATAGGCGATCGTGATGCCCTCGTCCTCGGGCTGATAGCTCGACCAGGTGTTATAGGTGTCGAGGTAGTAGCCCAGGTTCTCGGTCAGCACGGGGCCGTGGAGCGGACAGATGATCTGAATGTCCAGGTCGGCGGCCTTCTTGAGAACGGCCTGCACGAACTTGCCGAACTTACCGACGATGCCAAAGTAGTAGCGGCGAGCCTCGCAAGCCCAGCCCTCGGGATCCTCGATGTCGTTGGCGCCAAACTTGCCAAAGCCGTCGGCACTAAAAAGCACCTTGTCGGTAGACTCGTAGGAGAAGAGCACCTCGGGCCAGTGAACGTTGGGGGCGCCGATAAAGGTCAGGCTGTGGCCGCCCAGGTCGAGAACGTCGCCCTCTTTGACGACCATCTTGCGCTCGGGGAAGTCAGTGCCAAAGTAGTTGACCATCATGCGGAAAGCACCCATGCTGGCAACAATCTGCGCCTGGGGATAGCGCTCCATAAAGGCGGCTATACCGGCGGAGTGATCGGGCTCCATGTGATGGATAACCAGGTAGTCGGGCGTACGTCCATCGAGCGCAACCTCGAGGTTGTCGAGCCACTCGTCGACAAAACCACCGTCGACCGAATCGGCGACGGCGATTTTATCGCCCAAGATAACATAGCTGTTGTATGCCATACCGTTCTCGGACACGTCGTACTGGCCCTCGAACAGGTCAATGTCGTGATCGTCGACACCGATGTAGCGGATATCCTTGGTGATCTCCATCAGGCAAAGCCTCCTAGATAGACAAAAGAACCCGTCTATCATAGCACTCGTCTTCATAGCCACGGCTATCTGCCAGCATCCTTATCGATTGTTATTGAGCGGAATATATCGCCATTGACCTGCAAAAACTATGTGCGCGGAGCTGCCGTGGTATGTCGAACGATAAGCTGGCCGGGAATACGAATGGCAACGGTTTTGTCCGTTGCCCCCGCCTTGGGAACCGCGTGCTCGAACACCTCGCGTCCACGCTGATGCAAATCGAATCGAACGGTCGTGAGCTCGTTGTGTGCCACAAAATCATCGAGCGAATCGTCGACGCCCACCACGCTCACGTCCTCGGGCACGCGCAGACCGCTATCGCGCAGCGCTGCAATCGCGCCATTTGCCATCTGGTCGTTTGCCGCGTAAATCGCCGTCATGGTGCGATCGTGCTCGGCCAGGTACCTGCCGGCCTCGTAGCCGCTGTTGGCAGACCAGTCGCCCTCGAGCGGCTCTGCCGGCTCGATGTGTTTACGCTCGAGTGCATCCTGCCAACCGGCGCGACGAAATTGCTCGTCGACCGAGAATGACGGGCCGCCAATATAGCGAATCTGCTCGTGCCCTAGCTCAAACAGGTGATCCATAAGCAATAGCGAGCAGCCGTAATGATCGGAGTCGACCGTGGTCACCCGCGGGTGCGCGTACATGGTAACGATGACCGTGCCAATGCCCGGCAGTGGATCAAACGTCTCAAAATCGGGCGCCATGCGACTCATACCGATGATGATGCCGTCCACCGGCAATGCGGCCATACGACGCGTGGCCTCGGCAAGCGAAAACTCCTCGGTCTTGGACATCTCGACCAGCGTGATGGCGCAATTATGCTCGCGAGCAGCGCTGGCGATGCCGTCGATCATTGAGAGGTTGCCGAACTTGGTGACATCGTTGACGCACAGGCCGACCGAATGATAACGGCCGTCGCGCAGCGAGCGACCGGCATAACTCGGACGAAAGCCGAGCTTTTGCATAGCGGCCTGTACGCGCTGGCGCGTCTGCTCGTTAACGTTAGGCAAGCCGTTGGCGACGCGCGAAACCGTCTGCTGCGAAACGCCGGCAGCGCGGGCGACGTCGGCCATGGAGACCGGACGCGAACTGGTATCGTTGGACGGGCGCCTTGCCACAGGATCACCTTCACCCTTGCGAGATCTGAATAGCGTGAATGCCGGCCCGGGCAGAAATACATCCCGCGCCGAGGCCCGCTATCGTCGGACGCATGTTAACGTACTCTACTTTTTCTATCTGCATCTCTTCTGCTTTATAAGTCCATACGGCAGTACCGTTCACGGCTGAATTTCTACCGATTACCAGATTCTCAAAAAGTGACAAGCGATGTGTTATGAGTACGTTAACATAGCCCGTAACGTGCGGTATCGTGAACACTTGGGTTCATGCCGCTTCAAGTTGTTAACGTACTCATAACGACGCAAAACTCACCCGTGCGCGCCAAGGAAAGGACTCCCATGACCAACCCCGACAAAAAGACACTCGCCACGCTCACCAAGCTGTTCGAGGAGGAGTTTGGCCCCATCGGCGACCGCCAGGTGCTCTACGTGCACGCGCCCGGCCGCTCCGAGATCAGCGGCAACCACACTGACCACGAGGGTGGCCACGTTATCGCCGGCTCGCTCGATGTCGCCGTCGACGGCATCGCCGTGGCAACCGATTCCAACAAGGTTCGCGTAGCCGACGAGGGCTATCCCACGTTTGAAATCGCGCTCGACACGCTAGACGTTCAGGAGTCCGAGAAGGGCACGTCCGCGAGCCTCGTCCGCGGCATAGCCACGAAATCGCTGCTCTGGGCGTTGAGCCCCAGGGCTTCGACTTTGCCTTCACCTGCTCCGTCCCCTCGGGCGGCGGTCTTTCGAGCTCCGCTGCTGTCGAGGCGGCATACGGTCGCGCCATGGAGACGCTCTGGGACGCACCCGCCATCGAACCCGTCGCGCTCGCCCAGATGAGCCAGCGCACCGAGAACAACTATTACGGCAAGCCCTGCGGTCTGATGGACCAGGCCGCCGTTTGCTTGGGCGGCCTCGCCTACATGGACTTTGAGGATCAGGCTCAGCCTAAAACCCAGAAGCTCGAGCTCAACTTTGAGGATCACGGTTATGCGCTCGTGCTCGTTAAGGTCGGTGCCGACCACGTGGCCGCCACCGACGACTACGCCGCCGTTCCGCGCGAGATGCAGGACGTCGCTGCCGAGTTTGGCAAGGCACGCCTGTGCGAGGTAAACGTGGCGGACTTTGACGCCAAGCTCCCCGAGCTGCGCGCCAAGCTGGGCGACCGCGCCTGCCTGCGCGCCGTTCACTACTGGTACGAAAACGGCCTGGTCGATAAGCGCTGGGCTGCCCTGAACGCCGGCGACATCGACCAGTTCCTGGTCCTGACGCGCGAGTCCGGCGCCAGCTCCGCCATGTACCTGCAGAATGTCGTTGCCAAGCTGGGCTCCGAGCAGCCTTCGATGTATGCCCTGGCACTGGCCGAGCACGTGCTCGACGGCCGTGGCGCCGTCCGTATCCACGGTGGCGGCTTTGGTGGCACCATCCAGGCCTTCGTGCCGCTCGACCTGGTCGACACCTTTATCACCAAGATGAACGGCTGGCTGGGCGAGGCTCTGCCCGCCACTACGCAATTTCTGACAAGGGGGCTTACGCGGCATGGCTGTAATGACTGACGTGCGCGAGGCCGCGCAGAACCTGATCGAGTACGCTATCCACCGATCGATGATCGGCCAGGACGATCGCATCTGGGCGTATAACACCATTCTCGAGTGCATCGGTGCTACGGGCCCGGCGCTCGACATGGCCTGGGCGCTCCAGGTCGAGAAACTCTCGCTCTTGCACCCCGATACCCTGCCCAACTTTGACCTGGAGGGCACGCTTGCTGCGCTTGCCGAGGCTGCCGTTGCCAACGCGCCGCCGAGGACACGGCGTCTGGCCGCGACCGCATTGCCATGCGCATTATGGGCGCGCTCATGCCGAGGCCTTCGGTTGTAAACGAGGAGTTCAACGGCCGCATGGGCATCAACGAGCCCCGCGCCGCGACCGACTGGTTCTACGGTCTGTGCTGCGACGCCGGCTACGTGCGCCGCGCCGCCATCGCGCGCAACATCAAATGGAGCACCCCCACCAACTGGGGCGACCTCGAGATCACTATCAACCTGTCGAAGCCCGAGAAGGACCCGCGCGATATCGCCGCGGCAGGTGCAGCCAAGAACACGGGCGAGAAGTATCCCGCCTGCCAGCTCTGCATCGAAAACGAGGGCTATCCCGGACGCTCTGCCGCAGCCGACGGCGGTGCTCACCCCGCCCGCCAGAATCTGCGCGTTATCCCCATTCAGCTCAACGGCGAGCGCTGGGGCTTCCAGTACAGCCCGTATGCGTACTTTAACGAGCACTGCATTGCCATGAGCTCCGAGCATCGCCCGATGCATGTCGACCGTAAGGGACTGACCTGCCTGCTCGATTTTGTGGACCTGTTCCCGCACTACTTCATCGGTTCCAACGCCGACCTGCCCATCGTGGGCGGCTCGATTCTGTCGCATGACCACTTCCAGGGCGGCGCGCACGAGTTCCCCATGATGCACGCCGCCGAGGTCTCGCAGTTTAGCGTGCCCGGCTTTGACCAGGTCAGCGGTACCGTGTTGCAGTGGCCGCTTTCGGTGCTGCGGCTGCGCTCGCACGACCGCGCCCAGCTGCTCGACGCCGCCGAGAAGATTATCCTTGCCTGGCGCGAGTGGACCGATGAGTCGGTGGGCGTCATCGCGCACACAGCCGACGGCGTGGCGCACAACACCGTGACGCCCGTCATCCGCCGCGTCGACTCCCGCGGCAATGCCGGCGGCGAGATCTACGAGGCTTACCTCGCGCTTCGCTGCAACATCACGACCGACGAGCATCCGCTGGGCGTATTCCACCCGCATGCCGAGTACCACCATATTAAGAAGGAGAACATCGGCCTGATCGAGGTCATGGGCCTGGCCATTTTGCCGCCGCGCTTGGTTCCCGAGCTCGGCGCTGTCCGCGAGCACTTGCTGGCGGCCAAGGCCGATGCCAGCTACGACCTTGCTGGCGCGCTCGAGGGCGACGACCTTTGCCGCAGCCACACCGCATGGGCCGAGGATGTCTATGCCCGCCGCGCCGATGAGCTTACGGCGGATAACGCCATCGACATCCTGCACGAGGAGGTGGGCGTGGTGTTTGGCCACGTGCTCGACAACGCCGGCGTCTTCAAGTGGGACGAAGCCGGCCGCGCCGCCCAGCAGCGCTTCATCAACTCGCTGTAGCAGCGAGCTCGAACGCACGCACTTAACAAATAGCGCCTACACGACCACGGCGCCCGTCGGCGATGTTGCCGGCGGGCGCGTTTTTGAGTGTAGTCATTGGGGTCATTCTTAAGGGGCGTTCTTAAACGACTAGTCATTAAAGAGCGTCCCCAATGACTACTTGCGACCAAGGCAACGCCGGTGTCTTGGCAACGACAGCGAAAACGCCCCTAAGCGAGCAAGGTGACGTGAAAGAGGAGGGCATTGACCTTTTGGTCATGCCCGACGATTGAACGTCAGATTGCCGCTTAGGGGCGTTTGCAGCGTCGAGCCGTTAAGGCGTTTGGTAAAACGCCTTAACTCTACAGCTCCGTTACTTCAACACTGTTATAGACCTCGTCCCAGCGGTCCATGACCAGGTGGCCGGTCTTGGGATCCATGGCGTTGAGCTTGCCGCAGGTATTGGCGGTCTTGAGCACCGTGACGTCGTCGGCACCAGCAGCAATGGCATGCGCAAAACCGGCAATGGTCGAGTCACCGGAACCCGTCGCGTTCACAGCCGCAATCGCGGGCGTCTTGGCGCGGAACGCGCGGCCCTCATGGAAGCCCACCGAACCGGCAGCGCCCATCGAAACGACAACCCAGGGGATACCGGCAAAACGGTCATCGGCGGCAAGCGCCTCGCGCAGGGCATCGACATCATCGGTCGTAAAGGACGTACCAGCAGGCCGTTAATCTCGGTCAGGTTGGGCTTTACGAGCTCAGGCTTAGCGTCGGACTCCAGCGCGGCCTCCAGCGATGCACCGAGGTGTCGAGCAGCACCTTGCGCCCGCCTCCTCGGCAATCTTGACGAGCTCGGCATAGTAGCCGGCATCGACACCACGCGGCAGCGAGCCCGAAAGCGTCACAACGTCCGCCTTTGCTGCAAGCTCGGCGAACTTGGCCGTAAAGGCCTCGAGCTCGGCCGGGGCAATCTGCGGGCCGCTCTCTAACAGCTCGGTCTGATTGCCCTCGTGCAGAATATTCAGGCAGATGCGCGTCTCGCCGGCAATGGGCACAAAGTCGTTCTTGACGCCATCAGCATCCATAAGCTCGGCCATATAGCGCCCATGTGCCGCCGAGCAGACCGGTCGCGAGCACGTCGTCGCCCAGCTGCAGCAGCACACGGCTCACGTTGAGGCCCTTGCCGCCAGCGGTCTTTTCGGGCGTCACACGGTTCACGTCGTCGATGATCAACTTGTCGAGCTGATAGCGCGTATCAATCGACGGGTTCATGGTAACGGTCAGAATCATATTGAACTCCTGTTTCCGGGGCACGACACGCGCGGCCCCAAGCATACGATAGCTCGTTAAAGGATCTCGATCTCAAAGCCGCGGGTAACGGTCTCCCCCGGCTTGGCCACCAGGCAGCCGCGCTTGTGCTCCAGAATATCGTCCTCGTCGGAGCAGGTGGACAGGCCGCCCCACGGTTCCACGGCCACAAAGTCACCCTCGGGCTTGCTCCACACAATCAGGTACGGCATATCGGGAAACGTCAGGCGCACGCCCTTGTCCTCGGTCTTCTTGGTCAGCGTAACCACGCGGCTCTCGAGCACGTCAAAGATGGTCTCCGCGAAGTCAAAGAGTTCGTGGGTCAGCGGCAGGTCATGGCCAACCATCGGGTTCTTGCTGCGATGCTCAACATCAATCAGGCCCGTCGAGGGAACGGCAGTACAGAGCTCGGCGGCCTCGCGCTGCTAAAAACGGAGCTCATAGTCGTCATAGGACTCGCCCTCGTCAAGCGGGCACTTAAAGCCAGGGTGACCGCCCACAAAGAACGGCATGTCCTCGGTGCCCTCATTGGTCACCTCGTACGACACGGCCACCTTCTCCGAATCGATCGTGTAACGAGCAACGATCTTAAACGGATACGGGTACTGCTCGAGCAACTCGGCATGGTCGGCAGAGCTTAGGCTCAGCGCGACCATGTTCTCGCCCTGCTCCTCGAGCTTCCACTCCTGTTTGCGAGCAAAGCCGTGACGGGCAAGCTTGACCTCGCGGCCGCCCATGGTCATTGCGCGACCGTCACGAAGGCCGCCGCAAATCGGGAAACAAATGGGTGCCTGGCCCGACCAGACCGCCGGGTCACTCTGCCACAGGTACTCACGGCCGTTGGCCGCAATAGAAGTGAACGATCCGCCAGCCGTGCTCAACGCAATGCGGACAGAGCCGTTATCAAGAACAAACTCCATAGGAGCCTTCCCTTTCTTACGACAGCCCGCCAAGTCAGTGGGGCTGATAGCAAACCGGCCCGCGCCCCATCACAGAAACGCGAGCCGTCAACGGACTAGTTAATTACGCCGGATACCCGCTAATCATGGTATTCGCCGCGGTCCCACTTCTCGAGGAACTCGTCAAAGAAGTGCGGGTCAGCCTGAGCCTCGGCGTCGGCCTTATTGCAGGCATCGATCTTGGCAATCAGGGCATCGTGCTCGGGGGTCTTCTCGTAGGGCTCCTCCAGGAAGGCAAGCATGATGTCGGCCATCAGGAACTCGCCGGTGATCTTGCCGCCAAAGCCCACAATGTTGGCGTTGAGCTCGCGACGGGCATACAGGGCAGAGGTCATGTCGCGAACCAGGGCGCAGCGGGCGCCGGGAACCTTGTTGACGGCGTTGGTGATGCCAATGCCGGTGCCGCACAGGGCCACGCCAAAGTCGGCCTTGCCGCTGGCAACAGCCTCGCCCACGGCCTTACCGTAGATGGGATAGTGCGTACGGGTGTGGCTGTAGGTGCCGCAGTCGAGCACCTTGTAGCCAGCCTGCTCCAGGCGGTCGGCCAGATAGATCTTCTCGTCCGTAACGATATGGTCGCAACCGATTGCGATGGTCTTCTTCATCAGAACGTCCTTTCGTCTGAATTCACAAGTTGAGGTAGAAGTTCGAGTTCTCGGTGGCTCTCGTTAGGCCATCTTGTTGAGCATGTCGACACGGATCTGGTGACGGCCGCCGGCGTACTGGGCGCGCAGGAACTCGCGGGCGATCTTCTTGGCGACCTCGGTGCCCACAACGCCCGGGCCCATGGTGACCATGCGCGAGCCGTTGTGCTCGCGGGTCATGTAGGCGGAACGCTCGTCGGAAATGTTGGCGACGACCATGCCCTTAATCTTGACGGCGGCCATATAGGAGCCGACGCCGTACTTATCGAATGCGAAGCCCTGGGAATCCTTGTGCTCCAGCAGGTCCTTGGCAACGGCGGTCGCGGAATCGACAAAGTCCGCGGCAGGGGTCTCGGAATAGTCGACGACCTCGTGACCGTCGGCGATGAGCATCTCCTTGATGGACTCCTTCATCGACATACCGTCGGCATCGGAAGCGATTACAACCCTCATGACATCCTCCTTGAGAGATACGCAGGTGCGTAGTTTCTGTTTGGAAGTGTTGAATCGCGTTCAGGTCCGGGCATCTGAATGTGCGGTTCTTCACTGTTCATGTTTATTTGAACACATTCGAACAGTAACTGCAACAACTATTTGTTTATCTTTGTTCTTTTTTGAACAAATACCGTTCGCGGATGATTGCTGACCGTCTGGACCCGGCGCGGACGTAGCGACCACGTGTTCAACAAACAAAAGGGCGGCGAGAACGTGTCTCGGCCGCCCTTCGGCGGTATTCCCCGGTATATACAGCTGTTTTAGCTACTCGGACTGCCCGCCCTTTTTGACGCGCTTGGACGGAGCGCTCAGAAAGCGACCCGTCAAATAGTTCGCCGGGCCGGAAATATCAATCCCCAGTAGCGTGTGTCCCAGCCACAGAAACGCCGCGAGCACCAGCAGCGGGATAACGCACGAGGTCACGATCATCACAATGACGCCTTCGATGAGATCGGTCACTTGCTGCACAATTTCATCGGTCATCTGCTTGGCGCCGCTGGTCACCGACGTGACCAGGTTCGAGGCCCCATCAGTCAACTGCTCGAGCACGTTTTTGGACTCCGTGGCCTCGGATTTTTTCTTGTTCGATTTTGAGCTGGTCTCGGCTGACTTGTCCGTGGCGTCGGCCGCGTCCGCAGCGTCCGCAGCCTTTTGCTCAGCTTGCTCAATGCTTACGCGATACGTTTCATCGACCTTCTGCGACACCCATACGCTCGCGGGCACGAGCGCCATGCCGATCACGGCAACCACCAGCACGCGTGTCGCCACGCGGCGCAGGACGGCGCTCGTGCTCCAGCGCCCGTGGACGCCAAGCGACACCGCAAAGAGCACCAGCGCAAACGGGATCAGGATGCCCAAGCCAACCGACCACAAAATCGTGAGCAGATATTTCTCTAGGTATAGCACGGCAAGCACGATACCAAGGTTACCTGAAAGCTGCGCGAGCTGCTCGGCAACCGGCGTTCCTGTATCACCCGGCAGCGCGGTAATGCCCGCAGACAGTGCCACGCACGAGGTCGTGAGTGCCAGTACGTTACCTTTCTTTTGATCGATGACCTCGATGGTGGAGTCCCAAGTTTTGGTATCGGCGAAATGCGGACGAGCTACAAAGCCCGACAGCAGCGCCAGCACCACGAGCGCAACGATAAAGCCAATCTGCAGCTTTTTGTTTGCGCACACGACATCGGACAGACTGGGCTGCAGCTCGGTTACCGTCGTGTGCTCGGTTATCTGGACAGGACGCCCATGAGCCATCTCGTGCGCGTCTCTTTTTTGTATTGACCCGTTATCCGGCATTTGGATACCTCCTCAGTCCGGCGTTTAATGCGAAAGGAAGTATACCCACCGAGCAAAAATCGAACGGGAGGACGAACGGAGCGCACCAAGACTGCCCCCCAACGACTAGTCGTTTAAGAACGTCCCCAATGACTGTCTCGGGATGAGTTGCGGTGGAATAGGGATTGTTTTGCGCCCGCCGGCCCCTATTCAGTCCCCATTTCACCGCAACTTGGAGGAGGACAGAAAAAGCCCTGCCGCGGGTAGCGGCAGAGCTTTTGGAAGGGGACTTGATTGTGCGGACTCGTTAGGCGAGCTTGGCCTCGAGCTCGGCGATGCGCTTGTAGGCATCGATGGTAAAGCGGGCCTGCTTCTCCAGAATCATAGTGGTCATGAGAGTGTCCTGAGCATGAGCCATGATGAAGGTCATCTCCATCTCGCCACCGCCGGCCTCCTGCGAAAGCAGTTTGGTCTGCGTGTCGTGGGCACCGATGAGCGCATCGCTGGCATCCTTGTGCAGCTGCTCGGCCTTCTCAAAGTCACCCTCGCGAGCAGCATCGAGCGCTGCAAGCAGATCGGTCTGGGCGTCACCTGCGTATGCGACGATCTCGAATCCAACCATCGAGATTTCTTCTTTGGTTGCCATGTTGCGTTCCTTTCACATATGAACCAATGGAGAGCATCGCGTCCGGGCATACGCGCTGCGTTGTGTATGACAGAAACAATAACATTCAAACAAAAAAGAACAGCGTAAAACGTAATTTCGAGCTATGAACGGTTACTCTTCGCCCGTGAACGGTTTTTAAACCAATTTGAACAATATCAAACACAATTAGCGGCAACCCAAACAGATCCGCGCCCTAGCGTACATCGCGCACCGTATCGCCCTCGACGAGCACGCCCGGAAACAGCATGTGCTCCACACCGGGTTCAACGCCCTCGGCGCCGGCAATCTTGTCGACCGCCCACATGCCGACGCGCTTGTTGTCAAAGCGCACCGTAGTCAGGCGACAATCGGGCACGATGTCGCCCAGACTGTCATCAACACCCACCACGCTCACGTCCTGGGGCACGCACTTTCCGCGCGACTCGAGCCCGCGAATGCAGCCGTAGGCCATGGCATCGTTGGAGGCATAAATGGCCGTACAGGTCGGATCATCCGCAAGCACCTGGCCGGCAGCATATCCGCTCTGCGCCGTCCAGTCGCCGCGCACGAGCTGCGGTGGCTCAATGCCATGCGCACGCAATGTCTCACGCCAGCCTTCCTCGCGCCGCATGCCCGAAAGCGAGCGCTCGGGGCACGAGATAAAGTGCACGGTCTTGTGCCCCTGCTCCAGCAAGTACTCGACCACCTGGCGCGAGCAATCGAACTGGTCGTTATCGACCGTCGAGCACAGCGGGTGCTCCAACATCGTAACGAGCACCGTCTGCATGCCGGGCAGCGGTTCAAAGGTTCCAAAGTCCGCCGGCATGCGGTTCATGATCACAACCATACCGTCCACCGGCAGTGCACTCATACGCGACGATGTGCTCTCGAGGGTATACGGATGCCCATCTACTTTAGTGAGGGTGATGGCGTAGCCGTGTTTGTCGGCGGCGGCGGCAAAGCCCTCCATACGGTCGAGGTTGCCGGTGCCGGTAATGTTGAACATAGCGACGCCGACGGTCTTAAACCTGCCACGGCGCAGCGATCGACCGGCAAAATTGGGGCGATACCCCAGCTCGCGCATGGCGGCACGCACGCGTTCCTTGGTCTCGGGGCGCACGCTGGGCGAATCGTGCACGGTGCGCGAGACCGTCTGCTCCGAGACGCCCGCGAGGCGCGCTACGTCTTTGACGGATACCGATTTTTTAACAGCGGCCATAGGTCGATCTTTCTATGTCAACGATGCCATTGGTGGCACCCTACGCAGTCAAATGAAACGTCTTCAAGTATATCTAACGCCTCCCCCACCATACGCTCACCACCCAAAACCTACCGTTCACCGACATCTTTGCTTCCCCGAACGGCTTTTGTCGACCAAATGTTAACGTTGCCATTGCGCAAACACAGAGCCACCGGGCGGCTCAAACGTTTACGCATAAGGAATCGACGGTTCGCAGGCACAGGAACCACCGGTTCGCGTCTTTTTTTGTGTCGCAAAATGGCAACGTCAACATTTTGGCAACCGAACGCCAAAAGCTACCATCGTTGCTAACCCACCGACTCTTAGGAGCATTGCATGGAGCAACTCATCGCCATCATCGAAAAGGGCCAGCCCTTTTTCAACGCGATCGCCCGCAACAAGTACCTCAAGGCGATCCGCGACGGCTTTATCTCCGTCATCCCCATCATCATCTTCTCGTCCATCTTCTGCCTGGTAGCCTCGGTCCCCAACATCTGGGGTTTCTACTGGCCCGATGACATCAACAACGCCCTGTGGAAGTGCTACAACTACTCCATGGGCATCCTGGCCATCGCCTGCGCCGCCACCACGGCCAAGCACTTCGCCGACGCTCAGAACCGCGATCTGCCCAAGAACAACCAGATCAACTTTATCTCGTGCATGTGCGCGGCCATCATCGGCTTCTTGCTCCTTTCGAGCGACACCATCGCCACGGACGCTGCCAGCGGTTTCAACACCACCTACCTTGGTTCCAAGGGCCTGCTGACCGCTTTCATCGCTGCGTTTGTGACCGGCATCATCTACAAGTTCTTCATTAAGCGCAACATCACCGTCAAGATGCCCGAGCAGGTTCCGCCCAACATCTCGCAGACCTTTAAGGACATCATCCCCTTCTCCGTCTGCATCACCGTCTTTTGGGTTTTTGACATCGTCTTCCGCGCTGCTTTTGGCTTCTGCTTTGCCCAGGGTGTCATCCAGGTGTTCCAGCCCCTGTTCACCGCTGCCGACGGCTACATCGGCCTCGCTGTGATCTACGGCGCCATGAGCCTGTTCTGGTTCGTGGGCGTCCACGGCCCCTCGATCGTCGAGCCCGCCATCGCCGCCGCTCTCGTTGCCAACATGACCGACAACCTGGCTGCGTTCCAGGCCGGCCAGCACGCTTCCGCTGTCCTGACCCAGGGTGCCCAGTACTTCGTCGTCTGCATGGGCGGCACCGGCGCCACGCTCGTCCTGGTCTTTATGTTCTGCTTCCTGGCCAAGTCTCAGGAGATGCGCGCCGTCGGTAAGGCCGCCATCGTCCCCGTCTGCTTTGCCGTCAACGAGCCGCTGCTGTTCGCCGCACCCATCGTGCTCAACCCCGTCTTCTTTGTCCCGTTTGTCTTTGCCCCGATCGCCAACATCTGGATCCTCAAGATCTTTATCGACTTCTTGGGCATGAACGGCTTTATGTACACCCTGCCTTGGACCGTCCCCGGCCCCATCGGCACCATCATGGGCCTGGCTTCCAGCCGCTCGCCTTTGTGATGCTCGCCTTATCCTGGTCGTCGACTTCGTTCTGTACTACCCGTTCTTCCGAGCCTATGACGCCCAGAAGTGCGCCGAGGAGGCCGAGATCTCCCAGGAGGAGCTCGCCGCCAAGAACGCCGAGAAGGCCGCCAAGCTTAACGATGCCTTCCAGGGCAAGGCTGACGCCAAGAGCGTTGCCGCCGGCGCTGCTGCCGAGGCCGTGAAGGCCGACTCCCCCGCCGCTTCTGCAGCATCCGCTGCCGAGGCAACGACCTCCAGCGACCTCAACGGCAAGCGCGTGCTCGTGCTCTGCCAGGGTGGCGGTACCTCGGGCCTGCTCGCCAACGCGCTGGCCAAGGCTGCTAAAGAGCGCGGCATCAATCTTGAGACCGCTGCCGAGGCCTATGGCAACCACGTGGACATGCTCCCCGACTTCGATCTGGTCGTCCTGGCCCCGCAGGCCGCAAGCTACCTGGCCGACCTGCAGAAGGACTGCGAGCGCGTGGGCAACAAATGCGTCGCCTGCCGCGGTAAGCAGTACATCGAGCTCTCCCAGAACGGCGACAAGTCTCTCGCCTTCGTAAGCGAGCAACTCTCGAAGTAAGTAATGCTCAGGGCCAGCCGACCATCCAAGACCGGCTGGCCCTTCGATTTAGACGATTGGATCATCATGTCCGTTAACCCTGCTAGCGTCACCAACCCGCCTGCGCAGTTTCCCGAGGACTTTGTCTTTGGCGGCGCTACCGCTGCCTACCAGGTAGAGGGCGAGACCCGCACCCACGGTAAAGGCAAAGTCGCCTGGGACGACTTCCTAGAGGCCCAGGGGCGCTTCTCCCCCGATCCCGCTTCGGACTTCTACAACCAGTACCCCGTCGATTTGGAGCTGTGCGAGGAGTTCGGCATCAACGGCATTCGCCTCTCCATCGCCTGGAGCCGCATCTTTCCCAACGGCACCGGTGAGATTAACCCCGAGGCGTCCAGTTCTATCACGATCTCTTCGCCGAGTGCCATAAGCACCACGTTGAGCCGTTCGTCACGCTGCATCACTTTGACACGCCGCTGCCCCTCTTTGAGAAGGGCGATTTCCTCAACCGCGAGACCATCGACGCCTTTGTGGACTTTGCCACCTTCTGCTTTAAGGAGTACGCCGACCAGGTGACCTACTGGTTCACCTTTAACGAGATCTGGGCCGACGCTCCAACACCTACATCGAGGGCACCTTCCCCGGTGGCGTCAAGGCGCATCTGGCCGAGGCTTTCCAGTGCGAGCACAACATGATGCTCGCCCACGCCAAGGCCGTGCTGGCCTTCCACAACGGCGGTTTTAAGGGCAAGATCGGCATCATTCAGTCGCTGGAGTTTAAGTATCCGCTCAACGAGAACGACCCCGCCGACATCAAGGCCGCCAACAACGAGCACGTGCTGCAAAACCAGTTCTTGCTCGACGCCACCTTCCGCGGCGACTATGCCCCCGACACCCTCGAGTGCGCCAACCGCCTGGCTGCCGTCTCGGGCGGCACCATCGAGATCCTGGACGAGGACCTCGAGATTATGCGCGAAGCCGCGCTCTACAACGACTACCTGGGCGTCAACAACTACCAGTGCCGCTTCTTGAAGGCTTACGACGGCGAGAACGACCTGCACCACAACGGTACGGGCGAGAAGGGCACCGGGCGCTGGCGTGTTAAGGGTATTGGCGAGCATGTGAACAAGCCTGGCATCCCCACCACCGACTGGGACTGGATCATCTATCCCGAGGGTCTGTTCGATCTGCTCGTCTACATTAAGCAGCGCTACCCCAACTACAAGCAGATCTTCATCACCGAGAACGGCATGGGCTACAAGGACCCCTACAAGGACGGTTTTGTGGACGACCAGCCGCGCATCGACTACATCGAGCAGCACCTGCGCTGGTTGCTCAAGGCCATGGAGGTTGGCGTCAACGTGGGCGGCTACTTCCTGTGGAGCCTGCAGGATCAGTTCTCCTGGACCAATGGCTACAACAAGCGTTATGGCTTCTTCTACGTTGACTTTGAAACCCAGAAGCGCACGCCCAAGGCAAGCGCCTACTGGTATAAGCACGTAGCGCAGACCCGTCGTCTGGACTAGCGGCTTGCGACCAGCGGAATTGCCCCGCTCACATAACCTGTCCCCATTTCTCAGCCGGGGGCGGCACGTCACACGACGCGCCGCCCCCGGCCTTTTTTGGGCAGACCGTACCGCACGTTTGTCTCAATCTGTAACATCTAGCTGAGATTTTCGGCCCTACCTGTTACAGGTTGAGATGAACGAGCCGAGCACGCCTACGCCCGCAAATCCCGCACGCTCGCACGCTCGACCAACACGCCCGAGACGAGCGTACGACTTCTGGAGCTCGGGGCTTCCAGACCTGCAACGACCTCGTTAAGCGCACGGACGCCCAGCTCGCGGTGGCGGAACTTCACCGACGTCAGAATCGAGTTGGGAATCGTCTTGTAGAGCTCATCGTCGAAGCCGATCACGGACACGTCGTCGGGCACACTGAGCCCTTTGTCACGAAGAGCCATCATCACGCCGTTTGCCATGCAGTCGTTAGCGGCGAGGACCGCCGTGCAATCGGGTTTATCGGCAAGCGCAAGGCCTGCGGCATAGCCACTATCCGCATTCCAATCGCCTTGCAGAGCTCGGGCGGCTCAATGCCACGCGCCTCGAGCGCCGCACGCCAACCTTTCATACGGCACTGGCTCGACAGCGACTCTTTCTTACCAGAGACGAAGTACACGTTTTTATGCCCGCGATTCAAGAAGTACTCGCACGCCATGCGCGCACCACCCTCTTGATCGTCACTGACGGTAGAGCAGGTAGGATGCTCCATCGGCGTGATAATCACCGTCTTGAGGTCTTTCGGCGCCTCAAAGGTATCAAAGTCATCGACCATCTGACGCAGGTTGAAGATCATGCCATCAACAGGCAGCTGCGACATCCTACGCGCCGCTTCGGCAAGGGTCATCTTTTCCCCAGCCCGCTTTTTGATCATCGTGAGCGCAAAGCCTCGCTCTTCGGCGGCATCGGCAATACCGTCAATCATGTCCACGGCACCGCCCGACAAGTGGAACAGCACCACGCCGATGCACCCGTAACGGCCCAACTTGAGTGAACGCGCGGCAAAGTTGGCTCGAAACCCGAGCGCCTCCATTGCGGAATGGACCTTATCGCGTGTCGACTCTCGCACGCTACCGGGCTCGTTGATCACACGCGAAACCGTCTTGAGAGAAACACCCGCGGCAACTGCCACATCGTTCATTGAGACATTTTTCTTGTCCATCGTTGCCACTACTTCTCCAGTCGGTCTTGCATCGCTTGTTTTTTGCGTTCTAGCATACACTACCTGCCTGACTGACAAATCAACCGTTTACCGGACAATATCGACCGCTCACCCGTATATCCTTGTTGCTCTTCCAAAAATGTCTTACGTTGTCATTAACGAAATGACAACGTTGTCATTTCGCATTGCCTTCCTTAAGCAGGAAGGTTTCCGGGCAGTCCTGACCATCCATCGACGACCAGTTCCATCCACATGCATCGCGCATCAAGTAGCAAAGGAGCTCTATGGACGCCATCGTAAAGATGCTCGAAAAGCATCAACCGTTCTTTGAGAAGATCTCGAGGAACGTCTACCTCCAGGCCATTAAGGACGGATTCCTTGGGTGCATGCCCATCGTCCTCACCTCTTCGATTTTTCTGTTGATCGCCACCCTTCCTGGCGTAGTTGGCATCACGCTGCCCCAGCCGCTCATCGACTGGTGCAACAAGCTGTACAACTTCACCATGGGCGTCATGGGCATCATGGTTGCCGGCACCACTGCCAAGAACTTCACGGCTTCCATGAACCGTCGCATGCCCGCCGGCAAGGTGCTCAACGACGGCTCCACCATGGTGGCCGCCCAGTGCAGCATGCTGCTGCTCGCTGTTACGCAGTTCACCACCAAGTTCAACGGCTCCGAGCTTTCGGTCTTCGATTGCACCAGCATGGGCACGCGTGGTCTGTTCTCGGCCTATATCGCCGCGTTCATTACCGTGTGGGTCTACAAATTCTGCGTCTCGCGCGATCTGACCATTAAGCTGCCCAAGGAGGTCCCGGGCGCCATCGCTCAGAACTTCCGCGACATCATCCCCTTTGGCGGCGCCGTCATCATCTGCGGCATCATCGATGTCGTCGTGCGCAACCTCATGGGCGTTCCGTTCTCCGAGCTGCTTATCAAACTGCTCTCCCCGCTCTTTACCGCTGCAGAAACCTATCCTGGCCTTATCCTTATCCAGGCAGCCACCGCGTTCTTCTGGTTCATCGGTGTCCACGGCCCCTCGATCGTCCAGCCGGGCATCGACCCCATCCGTCTTGCCAACCAGGCCGAGAACCTGCAGGTTCTGCTGGCAGGCGGCCACCCCGCCCACTCCCTCACCTTTAACATGTCGCTCGTGGGTGAGTTCGGCGGCACCGGCGCCACGTTCATCGTGCCGCTTCTGCTGATTCTCTTTATGAAGTCCAAGCAGCTTAAGGCCGTCGGTAAGGCCTCGATTGTTCCTGTTGCCTTTGCTGTCAACGAGCCGCTGCTCTTTGGCGCGCCGATGATCCTTAACCCCTACATGCTCATCCCCTTTGTTGCCGCCGGCTGCGTCAACGTGAGTGTTGCCAAGTTCTTTATCGACAACGTGGGCATGAACGGCTTCTCCTTCGTGGTGCCTTGGGCAACCCCCGCCCCCATCGGCATTTTCATCACCACGAACTTCCAGCTTATTGCCTTGGTATTTGTCGCGATCATCATCTTGCTGGACGCCATCATCTACCTGCCGTTCTTGAAGGCATACGATAAGCTGCTCTGCGACCAGGAGGCCGAGCGCGCCGCCGAGCTGGGTCTCGAGTCCAATGGTGCCGCTGCCATCGCCGCCAACGCCTCTGCGCCCGCTGTCGAGCAGACTACCGCTTCCGTCGAGACGACCGCCGCTGCCGCCGACAGCAAGCCTGTCGCCGATCAGCCGAGCCTGCCGCCGACGCATCCGCTAAGAAGGATGTCGACGGCCTGAAGGTCCTCGTCCTGTGCGCCGGCGCCGGCACCTCTGCCATGCTTGCCAACGCCATCAAGGAAGGTGCCGCACAGACCGGAGAGAACATCGCTTCCTCCGCAGCGCCTATGGCCAGCACACTGCCATCATGGATCAGTACGACGTTATCGTGCTTGCCCCGCAGGTCCGTAGCTACTACAACGACATGAAGGCCGACACCGATCGCCTGGGCATTAAGCTGCTCGCCCCGCGCGGTAAGGAATATATCGACCTTACCCGTGACCCCGCTGGCGCCATCAAGTGGCTCCGCGAGAACCTCGACTAGTTACCTCCCTCTGTTGGTGCCCGGATCCCCAGTTCGGGCACCTCTCCCTATTCGTATCCCACAGAAGGATGACTCATGACCAATCCCATGCAGTTCCCCGACGGCTTTGTGTTTGGCGGCGCCACCGCCGCTTACCAGGTTGAGGGCGAGACCCGCACGCACGGCAAGGGCAAAGTGCCCTGGGACGATTTCCTGGCTGCTCAGGGTCGCTTCTCCCCCGACCCCGCAAGCGATTTCTACAACAAGTATCCGGTCGATATCGACCTGTGCCAGCGCTTCGGCATTAACGGTATTCGCGTCTCCATCGCTTGGAGCCGCATCTTCCCCAACGGCACTGGCGAGATCAACCCCGAGGGTGTTGCCTTCTATCACGAGCTCTTTGCCACCTGCAACAAAGCCGGCGTTATCCCCTATGTCACGCTCGATCACTTTGATACGCCCGAGGCCTTTTACCAGGACGGCGGCGAGGGCTTCCTGACGCGCACGACGATTGACGCCTTTGTCGAGTACGCCAAGTTCTGCTTTGCCGAGTTCACCGAGGTCAAGCACTGGTTTACCTTTAACGAGATTCCCGCAACCGCCGAGGGCAGCTTTATCGTCGGCAACTGGCCGCACGGCGAGAAGTACCGCCTGGACAAGGCTTCCAGCTCATGCACAACATGATGGTGGCCCACGCCAAGGCTGTCGTCGCCTTCCATGAGGGCGGCTTTGAGGGCGAGATCGGCATTGTCCAGAACCTGGAGCCCAAGTATCCCCTCGATCCCAACAGCGCTGCCGACTGCGAGGCGGCTCGTATGGCCGACGTCATCAACAACCGCTGGGTACTCGACGCCACCTTCCGCGGCCACTATGCAGCCGACACCATGGAGGCCGCGACCAAGCTGGCCCATATCGCCGGCGGCGAGCTCGACGTCCGCGACGAGGACATCGCCGCGCTGACCGCCGCGCTCCCCTACAACGATTGCCTGGGCGTCAACACCTACAAGTGCCAGTTCCTGCGTGCCGCCGAGGGCGAAAACGACATCAACCACAATGGCACCGGCGACAAGGGCTCCTCGCGCTGGTTCCTCAAGGGCGTGGGCGAGTCATGCGTGCGCGAAGGCGTACCCACCACCGATTGGGACTGGATCATCTATCCCGAGGCCTCTACGACCTGCTGCTCCGCATTAAGAACGATTACCCCAACTACAAGAAGATCTACATCACCGAGAACGGCATGGGCTATAAGGACGACTTCGAGGACGGCTTTATCGACGACGCCCCTCGCATCGACTACATGCGCCAGCATCTCGCATGGATCCTCAAGGCAATCGACGGCGGCGTAAACGTCGACGGTTACTTTGTGTGGTCGCTGCAGGACCAGTTCTCCTGGACCAACGGCTACAACAAGCGCTACGGCCTGTTCTACATCGACTTCGAGACCCAGAAGCGCTATCCCAAGGCGAGCGCGTACTGGTACAAGAACGTCGCGGAGACCGGCCTGCTCATGGCCTAATTCAAGCCGCATACCCCCTGTCGGCCGCATGCGAATCCCTCCACGGGTTCGCATGCGGCTTTTTTGTTTTGGCTCGACCCGAGCAGGCCGTTTGTCTCGATTTGTAACATCTAGCAGGGATTTTCGGCCCCAATTGTTACAGATTGAGATGAACGGGGGCACCCGGTTCGAAATATCTAGATCTGTAATACCTAAGCTAGCAGATGACCTGCGTGTGTTCCTCGATGGCGGCGCGATTCTCGGCGGCGATGCCCGGCTCGCACACCACGCGTCCAAGCTGTCCAGGCGGCAGAAGGTGTAGAAGTCGCGCTTGCCGATCTTGCTTGAATCGGCGATCAAGTAGCGCGAGTCTGCCTTGCTAAAGGCGAGCTGCTGGATACGGCCCTCGTCCATATTGGACGTAGACACATCGCCATCCAGAATGCCGTTGGCGCCGATAAACGCCGCGTCGATGCCCAACGCACGCAGGGTATCCTCGGCCGTTGGTCCCACAAAAGCGGCGGTGCGGCGACGGTACATGCCGCCCACGAGGCACAGGTCGCAGTCTTCGCGCGCCTCAAGCAAGTTAAACACCGAAAGCGAATTGGTCACGATGCGCAGGCGAAACGCCGGCAGCATCGAGGCCATCTGCTCAACCGTGGTGCCCGTACCCAAAAAGATGGTCGAGCCCTCCTCGATGAGCTCAACGGCGCGGCGCGCGATCTGCAGCTTTTCCTCGGCATGCTTGGTACGCTTTTCGCTGTGCGAATACTCGTGGCGCAACATAGCATGTGGACGGCCCTGCGCGCTACGGCTCCACCGTGCACGCGCTCAATCTCACCTAGGCTCGCAAGCTCCTCAAGATCGCGGCGGATCGTCATATCCGAGACGCCCAGTGCGTCCGAGATCTCCTTGACCGAGACCGTGCCCTGTTCCTCGAGCAGCTGACGAACCTTATCCTGTCGCTCCGCCTTAATCACGATGAATCCTCGCCGTTCTTTGCGCACATATCATTCAAACAGTAACGAACAAATTGTATCAGACTCGTGCGCGTCAAAAATCAACGCCAGCACAGCTCCAATCATCACTTTTTTGAGAAAAATACCCCCTGCTTTAGTGGGGTGTAGTGATAATCTCACCTGTTCGCGCTACAGTTTGTCGGAAATACCTCGATGTTAGGAACCAAATGATCACTTCCGAGCTTTTCGGCACCGCGCCGTGCGGTACCCCCGTTCATCGTTACACCCTCAACGGGCCCGAGATCTGCGTTCGCATTATGGACTATGGCGCCACCGTGCTGGGTATCGATGTGCCCGACATTCCCGGCAACGTGCGCGATGTGGTGCTGGGCTTCGATAAGCTCGAGGATTACTTTGACAACCCCGCCTGCTTTGGCGCGACCATCGGCCCCGTGGCAAACCGCACCGCGGGCGCCACGATCACCATCGACGGCACGGACTGGCATATGCCGGCCAACGAAGGCGTCAACAACCTGCACAGCGATCTTGAGCATGGTCTGCACAAGCGCGTATGGGACGTTGAGCTCGACGAGACTCACAACGCCGTGCGCATGACCACCTCGCTTAAGGATGGCGAGCTGGGCCTGCCCGGCAACCGAATCTTTACGGCTGTGTTTACCGTTACGCGCACCGGAGTCTTCCGCATCGAGTATGGTTGCGAGAGCGACCGCGCCACCTACGTGTCCATGACCAACCACACGTACTTTAACCTTGCCGGCCATAACGCCGGCATGGACTGTGAGCACTTCTTTATCGCCAACGCCGCCCACTACCTGCCCATTAACGAGCAGAACATCCCCACCGGCGAGATCGCTCCGGTCGAGGGAACACCGTTTGACTTTCGCGAGCTTCGCCCCGTCGCACCCGGCATGGAGGCCGACGACCCGCAGATCAAGCAGGCCCGTGGCTACGATCACTGCCTGTGCATCGATGGCTATCAGTACGGCCGCAACCTGCGCCGCGCGATGCACGTCGAGGAGATGTGGACCGGTCGTGAGATGGACTACTACACCACTGCCCCGGGCGTGCAGCTCTACACCGGCAACTGGCTGGGCGACGAGCACGCCAAGGACGACGCCAACTATGGTTGGGGCGCCGGCTTTGCCCTCGAGGCCGAGATGTACCCCGACACGCCGCACCGCCCGCTGTTCCCCCAGGGCATCGTGGGGCCGGGTCATCCCTATAGCAATGTGATCGAATATCACTTTATGAGGCACTAAGCCACAACGCGACATATCGCACAGCAACGCCCGCCGGCACCACCGCCGACGGGGCGTTTTTCATCTTTTGGCTCATTTTCGCTGTGACTGTATGAGTGACATATCAAAACTATGCCCATTTACTACGTTTAGCCCGGGGTGCTCGACCATGCACCGGTTTTTGTTAAATTCGCAAGCCGTCTACCTGCGGTTTTGTTTTTCTCAAATTCGACATGCTCGGCGATAGCCGACCAAACGTAGTAAATGGGCATAGTTTTTGACAGGCGGCATCGCGCGCATCCCTCGCAAGGGCAAAATGATCCGTTTTCCTCCGTCCCCAAGGGATCAGTTGAACAGATTGCCAATGGGGTCGGGGGCGGAACTGGGGAGATAACGGATTTCTAGCTCTATGCCGAGCTTTTGCAACTCTTTGAAGGCGGCGATGTCCGTATCGTCTACGGCAATGGCAGGCGTTGCAGAGCGCTTGCCCTCCCTCGCCCGCATATGGCCGATGCTGATCTTGGTTATTGGCACACCGCCCTTAACCAGCGCGAGTGCATCCGTGGGCGACGCCACCATGATGAGAATCCATTGGCGCGGCGTTGCGGTATAAATGATGTCGATGGTCCTTTGCACCGAGAAAAACCGCGTCCAAACGCCTTCTGGCGCCGCCACCCTCATGGGTGCCCATTGGCGCGAATCCGCCGCGATCTCATCGTTGACGATTAAGACAAGATTGGAACCCACGGCTTCGTTCCACAGCTCAACGTCTTGCCCGTAAATGAAACGGTCATCGATACGCGTGAGAAGGATCTTGGGTTGAGCCATGGCTGCCCCATTCTGTTTGAGACCCATACGAGCGGGACGTCGGCCACCAACTCAACAGCAGGTCAAGTACCAAATGGGCACTGCAGACATCACGCCTCTAATATTAGTGCATTTAAAGTGAGAAAAGCCGTCAGAACACTTGCGCGGATGTGCGATGTCCCGTATCATAGACAGCCGTTGACGCCTCAGTTGCGTCATCACATGGCCGCCAGCGTAGCTCAGTTGGTAGAGCACCGCTCTCGTAAAGCGGGGGTCACCGGTTCGAGCCCGGTCGCTGGCTCCATTACACAAGATAGCCGCCTTCGGGCGGCTTTTTTGTTGCCGATTTTGAGTGCGTGCGCGCCAATCCAAACATCGCCACGTCAACGGCGGCCCACTCGGTGGACTTCGGGTTTAATGCTTAGGGGCGGGGATTTACCAAAGTGAAATCTTAATGAAAAGAAACCCAGCTGCAACAATTGCCATGGTGAGGGCTCAAATTGGCCATATAGATCTAAAATAGTCACAATATACAAATGTCGAGAGATATTGGCGATATAGATGAAAAGAACTAAGGGTTTTCTTTTGCTGGTATTGATGCTGCTCGGACTGTTCTGCCTGAGTGGCCCTTCTTGGGCCAAGGCTGCCTGTCCTGAAGGTGAGCCTTAGCAGTCTTATACGGGCAGCCTGCTGATAACTGCTAAGGAGGGCGATGCCGACTCTCAGTCTGGGGTAAATCCCCTTGCCACTTTTGAGGGGGACAGCGGAACGGTCAAGCTTGACCATATTGGTAGCGTGATTTTGAGGTGGCAAGTTCTTCCGGACAAAATTGCGAACGATCCCTTCTCTTTTGCTGGAACGATTTATCTATACAAGGTTGTGAGCGGAAAACAAAAATACGTCGATTGCTATCCGACAAACGGGTCTGGAATTGCATTCACCGGCATTTCGGGGCAGATTGATACACATGTACGAAAGGGAACCTAAGTGGTGCGTTGGGTTGGAGCTGCTGCAGGTCCGATATGGATTGCGGTCTTGCGCCCCGATGTCCAAATAGGTTTCTCTCTCTAGACGGGAAGTTGCTCATGGACGCCATATATGACGGAGATGACTGGGTCGATCATTATACTTGGCGCCTGGTCGGCTCGAACGACAATGGGGATGTGGTGTTTGATGGACTATGTCCAAAGCATCTCCATCCTTTTGTCTCGTCGTTAATTGAGAGTTCCGCTCGTGTTGCCCCCTACAGCTCGGCATCGCTTCATGATACGGACGTTTTGAAGACCATAAGGGAATCAATTGACGATGGCACGATGAGCGGCCCGCTGTTTTCTCGGCTTGTGGGGCTAGATGAGATTGGCTCGAAACGACTGCTTGCGGGCGAAAAAGTGGAACTCACTTATCGGTCGATGATTTCAATCCTGCGGCTAGCCGATGTTCTTCGCAAATAAATGAGGCTTCCCTATTCAAAAACAGAAAACCCCGCCAAACGTGATTTCCCTAGGGAAAACCCGTTTGCGGGTCCTAGCGTGATTTCCCTAGGGGAATCACGCCATCAGACGAACAGCTCAGCCGAGCAGCTCGCTACTCCTCCCAGTAGGCGTCGGCAAGCAACTTAAAGCAGATCTTCTTGACCGGCTGTGCGCCATCGCCCGGGAACTCGAGCGTGGGCATGTGGGGCTCGCCGGCAACGAACAGCGCGAATTTGTCGTCGGCAAGATCACCGGCGATCGAGGCGTCGGAATCGACCAGATCATAGTCGTCCTTCTCGTCAAACTCCTGGACCAGCGTCAGGCTGCCCGTAGCGACCTTGAAGGCCTCGCGACCCTCGACGTCGATCTGCAGGTCGTGATAGCGCTGATGCGTCTCATAGTGAGCCTCAGCCTCGGGACGCGTCGTGGGAGACATGACGTTCGCAAAGACCTTCTCACCCAAAATCGGATGGCTGCCGACCTCGAGCTGTGCCGGGTCGTTCTCCTCGAGCCAGTCGATCAGCACGTCGAGGCCCTTGAGCATTCCGCGGTACTCCTCGATATCGCCCAATGCACCGTAAATCATCTAAATCCCCTCTCGGATCGCTTCTTTGGCGGCTAATCGGCAAACGCGTTACCGATGCTGTTGCCACCCACATACGCCTCGACCAGGGTAAGGTCGGGATTGAACACGACAAACTCGGCGTCGCGCCCCAGCATAATGCTACCGCACTTGTCGTCGACATGAGCTAGCAAGCAATGCCGGGGCCGACGCCCAGGCTTTTACAGCTCGGTCACGACAACGCCGTTGTAGACCTCGTCCCAACGGTCCATGACCAGATGGCCGGTCATGGGATCCATGGCATTGAGCTTGCCGCAGGTGTTGGCGGTACGCAGCACCGTCTCGTCATCCGCGCCAGCAGCAATCGCATGCGCGAAGCCGGCAATGGTCGAATCGCCAGAGCCCGTAGCGTTAACGGCGGGGATATCGGGGGTCTTGGCGCGGAATGCACGGCCATTATGGAAGCCCACGGAGCCGGCAGCGCCCATGGACACGACGACCCAGGGGATATCGGAGAAGCGGGCATCAGAGGCGAGCGCGGCGCGGAGCTCGTCCACATCGTCGGTGGTAAAGCTCGTGCCCAGAAGGCCGTTAATCTCGGTCAGGTTAGGCTTGACCAGCTCGGGCTTAATTTCGGACTTAAGGGCGGCCTCGAGCGAAGCACCCGAGGTATCGAGCAGCACCTTGGCGCCGGCGTTCTCGGCAATACCCGTGATCTTGGCGTAGTAGCCCGCCTCGACACCACGGGGCAGCGAACCCGAGATGGTAACGACAGCGGCCTTGCTCGCAAGCTCGGCGAACTTGGCGGTAAAGGCATCGAGCTCCTCGGGGGCAATCGTCGGGCCGCTCTCGAGTAGCTCGGTCTGGTTGCCGGCGTGGAGGATGTTAAGGCAAATGCGAGTCTCGCCCTTGATGGGTACAAAATCATTCTTAATGCCGTTGGCATCCATGAGCTCGGCCATGTAGGCGCCCATGTGGCCGCCGAGTAGACCGGTTGCCACAACGTCGTCGCCCAGCTGACCCAGAACACGGGCCACGTTGAGGCCCTTGCCGCCGGCGGTCTTTTCGGGCGTCACACGGTTAACGTCGTCGATAATGAGCTCATCGAGCTGATAGCGTGTATCGACGGACGGGTTCATCGTAACGGTGAGGATCATTTTTAGCTCCTTATCTCGCAGGCTCCTTGTGCCTCGCGATACGAGTCGACAAAACGGAATTACAGAATCTCGATTGTGAACGAGCGCACGATGGTTTCTTTGGGCTTGGCGATAAGGCAGCCGCGCTTGTGCTCAAGCACGTCATCCTCATCGGAACAGGTCGAGAGGCCGCCCCAGGGTTCAACTGCCACAAAATCACCCTCGGGCTTGCTCCACACAATGAGGTACGGGAAGCCCTCAAAGCTCAGGCGAACGCCCTTGTCCTCGCCCTTTTTGGAAAGCGTGACCTGACGGCTCTCGAGCACGTCAAAGATGGTCTCCGCAAAATCGAAGAGCTCATGCGACAAAGGCAGCGTCTTTCCCACCATGGGGTTCTTGGAGCGCCTGTCCACATCAATCAATCCGGTCGAGGGAACGGCGGTGCAGAGCTCCGCAGCTTCGTCCTTCTCAAAGCGCAGCTCGTAGTCCGTATAGGACTCGCCCTCGTCGAGCGGACACCTAAAGCCGGGGTGTCCACCGATAAAGAAAGGCATGTCCTCGGTGCCCTCGTTGGTAACCTCATAGGAGACACGCACGGCGGCGTCCTCGAGCGTATAGCGGGCGACAAGTTTAAACGGATACGGATAATCGCTCAGCAACGCGGCGTTATCCTCCGAAGCCAGGCACATCGCCAGCTCGCTCTCGCTTTGGCTCAGCAGCTTCCACTCCTGCTTGCGCGCAAACCCGTGACGGGCGAGCTTCACGTGATGTCCGGCAAACGTCATGGCATTGCCATCGCGCAGGCCTCCGCAAATCGGGAAGCAGATCGGTGCTTGACCGGACCACACGGCAGGATCGCCCTGCCACAGATACTCGCGACCATCGGCCTCAATCGAGGTAAACGAGCCACCGGCTGTGGAAACCTTAATAGAAATCGAATCGTTGGAAAGAGCGTATTCCATTGCCCATCCTTTCGAACAACTGCTTTTTGCTCGCAAGAACCCGTCTCGGCCCTGACCAAAGGACAAACCCGCACGTTCATCGATAAGTCCGATATCCCAGCCATGCAACGGGGTACCATACAGACATTGATGCAATTACAGCTGAAAGGCCTTCTTATGCGAACCATCATCCTTTATGCCTCACGCCACCACGGCAATACGAAAAAGCTCGTGGACGCCATCGTTGAGGCACACCCCGAAATCGATACCCTCGACGTGAAGTCACTCGGTAAAAACGAGTACCCCGACCTGCACGAATACCATCTGATCGGTGTCGCCACGGGCATCTATTACTCCGAGATCGACAAAGATATGGCGCGCGTGCTCACTAACGTGCTGCAGCCGCAGGACAAGGTGTTTGGCCTTATGACCTACGGTGGCAAAAACAAGTGGTACGGCAAGGATATCGATGGCATCTGCCGCATGAGGCAGGCCATCTTTATGGGCGTCTACGGCTGTCCCGGCTTTGATACGTGGGGGCCGTTCAAACTCACCGGCGGTGTCCAGAAGGGGCACCCAACTGCCGAAGAGATTAAGGGCGCCGTCGACTTCTTCGACAAGATCGAAGACGAGTATGGCGACATCATCGTCGAAGAGTACGCCAAGCGCGAGAAGCGTCTAGCATACGAAAAGGAGCATCCCGCGGGGGGTCTTGTGGCCGGCGTCAAGCGCACGGCAAAGAAGATCGCTAACAAGCTGTAACTGTTAAGGTGCTTTTGAGCGTTTAACCCATACGGCGGGTCCGAGCAGATTCGGGCCCGCCGTCTTTTTCTATCGTTACTCGGTAAAGGCGTTGCCGACGCTCTGGCCGCCAACATACGTCTCGACGAGGGTGAGCTCATGGTCGAACACGACAAAGTCGGCATCGCGACCCGGCATGATGCTGCCGCACTTATCCTCGATGTGCGCGGAGCGTGCCGGCACCTCAGTTGCCATGCGAATGGCGATATCGGCGCTGGCGATGCCCCAGTCGACGATGTTCTTGACGCCCTGGGCAAGCGTGAGCACCGAGCCGGCAATGCTCTTGCCGTCGGCGAGCCAGCACAGGTTGTCCTTCATGATGACGTCCATGCCGCCACTGGTGTAGCTGCCCTCGGGCATGCCGCCGCAACCCAGGGCAGTCGGTGATGAGCACCGTGTGCTGCCAGCCCTTTGCCTGCAGCAGCGCCTTGATGGCGGCAGGGTTTACGTGCTTGCCGTCACAGATGATCTCGGCGTAGGTCTCGGGCGTGGACATGGCAGCGCCCACGACACCGGGCTCACGGTGATGCAGCCCGCGCTGGCCGTTATAGGTATGCGTAAAGCAGCTGGCACCGGCGTTGATGGCGGCGATGCACTCATCGTAGGTGGCGTCGGAGTGACCGATGCTGGTCACCACACCCTTGGCGTTCAGAGCAGCCGCATAAGCAGCGGCACCGTCGCGCTCGGCCGCCATGGCGCTCTTAACGATGCGACCGCCCGCAGCCTCCTGCCACTGATCGAAGACCTCCTCGGAGGGATCGATAAGATAAGCGGGGTTCTGCGCGCCCACGTGCTTCATGGTAAAGAAGGGGCCCTCCAGGTAGATGCCCTGAATGCGAGCACCGCAGAAGTCGGGGCCGCGACCCTCGTCAGCCCTGGGCAATGGCGGCGCAGGCATCCTTGATCTGCTCGACGCCATCGGTGAACGTCGTGGGCAGCCAGCTGGTGGTACCGCGACGGGCGAGCTCGGTCGAGCTGATATCAATGCCCTCGGGATCGTTATCGGTAGTCGAGTGGTTATAGAAGCCATGGATGTGAGTATCGACCATACCCGGTGCGATCCACGATCCCGTGTAGTCCTTAATCTCGCAAGAGGGCTCGTCGGCCTGCCAGGCGCCAAAAACGCCATCCTCGACCATAAGATAGCCGCCCAGTTGCGGGCCTGCCGGCAAGAAGAACTTGTCAGCCTTAATTGCGTACGTGCTCATATGCACTCCTTGCTTCTAAAGCAGTTGACTTTGGTAATGCTTATACCCGGTCCATGTAAAAACAAAAAGCGCCCGCCCGCCGTTATGAGCGGACGGGCGCTTACAGGGGGACGCGATTAAGCGGTGAAGGGGTGAATCGTCACGCCCTTAACCACGCGGTTGACCGTGCCGGTGGGGCTCGGCGTATCGGGCGTGTTGCCCACGCGCACGGAGTTGAGCAGGCTGATAGCCTGGGCAAACATCACGAACGGCAGGGCAAGGTAGCCCTCGGGAAGCGCCTCGTAGCCCTTAAAGGTGAAGGACTCGCCCTCGTAGACGGTAGCGCCATCCTGCTGAACGGCAACGGTGTGCTGAGCAATCTTGTCGCCACCGATCTCGTTGAGGATGTCGATGTCGTACTGACGGGTGTAGGCGTCGTTGTTGACGAACACGAACACGAGGGTCTTGTCGTCGACGAAGGACTTGGGTCCGTGACGATAGCCCATGGAGGTGTCGTAGGAAGTAGCGACCAGACCGTGAGCAAGCTCGAGGATCTTGAGCTGGCTCTCCTGGGCAAGGCCACCGAAGGAGCCGGAACCCAAGTACGTCACGCGGTTGAAGTCGCCAGCGAGGTAGTCGGCAACCTCGGACTCGCGAGCGATGACCTCCTCGCCCATCTTGGCGATGGTCTCGACCCACTCGGCCTTCTGCTCGTCGGAAGCCTCGTCAAAGATGAGGGTAGAGAGCAGGGTCATGCAGGAATAAGAACCGGTCATGGCGAAGCCTTGTCGTTGGCGCGCGGAATGAGCAGCGTCAGCGCGTTGGGATCATCGGCAGACTCGACGGCGAGCTTGCCTCGGGAGCGCAGGTGATGTTGAGGAACTTGACGTTGTGGACGAGCTCCTTGGCAACGGCAACGGCGGCAAGGCTCTCGGGGCTGTTGCCAGAGCGGGCAAAGGAAACCACGAGCGTGGGATCCTCGGCGCGCAGGAAGTCGCGCGGGGCGCTCACGATGTCGGTCGTGGCGATGGGCTTAAAGTCGTAGAGATCAGTGTTGCCAGCGTGACGCAGGTACGGGGCGCATGTATCGCCAACGTAGTCGGACGTACCGGCACCGGTGAAGACAACGGACAGACGACCTCGCCCATAGCGCGAGCCTCGGCCAGGAAGCCTCGATGGCCTCCTTGTTCTCGCGATAGATGTTGAGCGTATCGCGCCAAAGCTCGGGCTGCTGAGCAATCTCGCCGTGGTGATCTGGGCGCCGAGCTCGGTGAGCTCCTCGACACTCTTCTCGAACATTTCTAATACCTCTCTCTAGAAGTAATCCTCTGACGTGCAATTATACACTTCGGTTGGTTATCTGGTAGTAACCAGTTAAATGCAAAGAATCACCATATGGAAACGATGCGAGCACTAGTTACTGCGCTGGTGGTAAACCTTGTATTTAAACTGATCGGCACGAGCAACCGAGAGTGTGTACTCCACTACCTCGTTTGACTCGTTATACGTAGTCCTGACCAAATCGAGCACAGGCGAGCCCTCGACAATTCCCAAAAGGTGGGCATCGGTGGGACGGGCTATGCTCGCATAGAACTCCTCTTCGGCCACGCGAATCTTTTGCTGAAAGTCCTGCTCAATCACATCGTAAAGCGGCTTACGCTCTAGCAGTGGTCGCTTTAGGGATAGAAATTGACGAACCGGTAGATAGCTGCGTTCGACCATCATGGGCATGTTGTCGGCAGAACGAAGACGCTTGAGCTTAAAAATGCGATCACCGATACGCAATCCCATATGCTCAGCCAGATTCTTATCGGCCTCCATCTCGCAAAAATCGAGAATCGTGGTCTCGGGTTCTCGACCCATCGCGCGCATCTGCTCGGTGAAGCTGTAGGACTGCATAAGATTGGTTGCCTTTGCCGAACGGTCGGTCACAAAGGTACCGCGACCGTGCTGCCGAACCACCAGTCCTAAACGCTCCAGTTCCTGCAGAGCCAGGCGTACCGTAGTGCGCGAGAGACCATAGCGCTCCGAAAGTTCGCGCTCGGAAGGAATCATGTCACCGGCGCGATATTCATGGTCAATCTTTTCGGTCAGAATATCGACCAGCTGATCGTACAGCGGTTGCTTACGCGCTCCGATCGCCATCCTATCCTCCCTTTTGCTCGAATTCGGCTAACTACCTAGGGTGTTATGCATTATCTGTCTGCCACACCCGAATCATTAAGAAAACAAAAGCCGCGCGCTCTTTCGAGCACGCGGCTTTTAACATACACATGGCTTAAGGGGTCGGGGTGTGAGCCGCGTAGGGACACACCCCTCAAGCTAGAGCCTTACCAGATGCTCGGCCAGAGACCAAGCGGGCCAGCGCCCAGGATGCCAAGGACGAAGAGCAGGAGAATGCCTTGGTCGGGGTCCAGCTGTGCTTAGCGAACATGTAGTAAAGCAGCAGCGTAAGCATAAGCGGGACGAGCTTCGGGACGATGGTGTTGAGGGTGTCGGCAACAGAGAAGTTGACCGGATCCTCGGTAACGGTGCCGTAGGTCACGGACTCCATGCCGTTACCCAGATCGGTGACGCCGCACTCGACAGCGTTGCCGTCGGCATCGGAAGCGGTAAGGGCGTTGCCGTCCTTATCGGTCATGGCGATGGTACCGGCCTCAGCGGTCTCGGTATCGATGCCCTCCATACCGGTGAAGTTCTCGGCCTCCTTCTCGGAGACGATCACGGTAGTAGCGGAGAGGCCACGGGTGGTGCCGTTGGGGATCTGGAGGTTGATCTGGGTGCCACCCATGGTGACGACCAGGCAACCGACGACGAAGACGCCCATGATGGAAGCGGCACGCGTGAAGGCCTGCATGTTGGCGGTCAGAGCGTCAATAGCGCTGGTGCCAAGCTTGTAGGACCAGTTCATGAGCCAGAAGCGCAGAGCGAACTGGACAGCGTTGAAGATCACCAGGAAGATGATCGGCGCAGCAGCGTTGCCGTTGATGGCCATGTTGGAGGTGATGCCGGCCGTGATAGGCACGAGCGTCAGCCAGAACAGGGCGTCACCGATACCACCGAGCGGGCCCATTGCGGCGACGCGGACGGCGCGGATCGTGGGGATGTCAACCTTGTTCTGCTCGAGCGAAAGCACGATGCCCATAACAAAGGTGACGAGGAACGGGTGGGTGTTGAAGAACTCCAGGTTGTGGCTCATGGAAGCCGCGAGGTCGTTCTTGTTGGTGTGGATCTTCTCCAGACCGGGGATGATGGAGTAGAGCCAGCCAGCGGCCTGCATACGCTCGTAGTTGAACGAGGCCTGCAGGAAGCAGGAGCGCCAGGCCATCTTGTTGAGGGTCTTCTGGTCGAGCTGCGGAGCAGGAGTGAGATCCTCGTAGTGCTCCGGGATTACATACTCATTAGATGCCATCTTCGAAGTCACCTCCGTCAGAAACAGCTGCACCCTTCAGCTCGGTCTGCTGCTGGAAGTCCCAGAAAGCGATGCCGAAGCCGATGAGAGCGAGGATGAGCAGAGCAGGGGTTGCCAGAGAATCGTTGGCAACGGTGATGAGCGCGAGGCCAAAGCCCATGAGGAAGAAGCCCCACATATCGCGGTTCATCATAACCTTGAGCAGGACGCGAAGCCGACGAAGCGCATCATGCCGCCTGCAGCGGACAGACCGGTCTGCAGCCAAGTCGGGATGGCGGAAGCGATGGTCTGACCAATGGTAGCGCCAGCGATGAAGAACAGGGTGACGACGACAGCGAAGATCAGCCGAGCAGAGCCATGGCGAAGTAGTTCAGGCGCTCGATGCCCTTGGTGTCCGCGTTATGAGCCATGTTATCGGCCGTGGACATAAGCGGGGACATAAGCGTGAAGACCAGGGTAACGCCGAGCTGACCAAGCAGGGCGAACGGAATGGCAAGGCCGACTGCCGCGTTGGGCTCGAGACCCGTAGCGATAGCGAGAATGGCTGCCATGATGCCGCCAATGACGGCGTTAGGCGGCTGAGCGCCTCCGATCGGCATGTTGCCGATCGTCATGAGCTGATAAGTACCACCCACGAGAAGACCGGTGTTGAGGTCGCCAAGGATAAGACCGATGACGCGCCGGTGACGATGGGCTGATAGAGAGACTCGAGGAAGTCAAACTGGTCGATTGCCGCGATGAACGTGACGACGAAGACCAGAGCGATCTGGATGATCGAGTATTCCATCTTGCTCCTCCTTTCAAAATGAATGTACGCACTTTGGATATCACGTACAGAACGTCAGGGTTTCACTCCTGACAACGTGGATCACGAGGATTACGAGAAGAGCTTGCTCGTGTCCTCAACAGGCGTGCTCGGAACGCGCCTGATCTCCAACTCCACCCCCAATTCCTGCAGCTCTTTAAACGCAGCGACATCCTCGTCGTTAACTGCGACGGAGGTGGCGACTTGGCGCTTTCCTTCCGACATGTGCATGTTGCCGATGTTTACCTTCTTTATAGGCACACCGCCCTTGACGAGCGTAAGCACGTCTTCCGGTGTTTCGGCCACGATGAAGATCTTCTGGCGCGGGCTCGCCTTGCCAATGACGTCGATGGTCTTCTGCAGAGAGAAGAAACGCGTAGCGACGCCGGCGGGAGCGGCCATCTTCATGAGGTTCTGGCGCATGGCGTTGGTCGCCACGTCGTCGTTGGCGACGAGGATGAGGTTGGAGCCAGAGTGGAGTTCCACTGGGTAGCAACCTGACCATGAACCAGTCGGTTATCGATGCGGGTAAGAAGAATGTTGGGTTCTGCCATGTTGATCAGCTTCCTTTCGTTATTTGCTGACGACAGTTACTTGATCTCCTGAATCGCGTAACGCGAAACATCTACGACGGCTCCGGATCGGACTTTGATCTGGACCTTCTCGCCTTCGATGCCTTTGACGGTTCCGTAGATACCGCCGGCGAAAAGAACCTCCTGACCCGGCTTGAGCTCGGTGTGCAGCTCCTTGAAGTACTTTTGCTTCTTCTTCATGTTGATTTGCGACCAGATGGTGTAAATCAAGCCCATGATGCAAGCAGGCCTAAAAGGGCGACCGAGGAGCTCAGGACGTTGGCTCCGAAATCGGCCATTAGATGCCGTCCTCGTCGCCGAAGATATCCTCTTCGTCGGAGCCGGCAACGGATGCGACCGTCTGGGCGGTGATGCCCGTCTGGCCAACGGTCACGGCCTGCTCGCCAAGCTCGGCGAGCGTGGCGTTGCCGCGGAGGAACAGAAGCTCAATAACCATGGGGAGGTTAGTGCCGGTCAGAACCTCGACATTGTCGACATCCTGGGCAATCATCATCGACTGGTTGAACGGGGTGCCACCAAGCAGGTCGGTAAAGACGAGCACGCCATCGCACTCCTCGCGCATGGCGGTAATAGCGGCGCGGAGATCCTCACCGTAGGAAGCAGCCTGGTCGCCCTCAAAAGGAACGACGGTAAAAGCGGGCTGGTCGCCGGCAACCATAGCGATAGCGCTTGCAAGGCCGGGTGCGAACTGTCCATGACCGGTAAGAATAAAGCCAACCATTCAAATTTCCCTTCCGAAGGTGTGTACGATCTGAGTCCGATGATTTTCGGAAGCCAGCGGGCAATCGCCCTTAAAGCTTCTTGGAAAGCGTTCTTTAAAGACCAGTGGTTTCTCAACTGGTAGTAACCACGTGACGTATTGTTGCCACTATATCACCACAGAAGAGGTCGCTTCCGTTGATTCATACGGTAAAACGTTTTTGCACCGCTCACGGTGATAAATCGACCGTTTACCGCTCGTTAACACTTCTACCTGCGGTTTTGAAACCGTTTCGAAACGCTTTGGCAAAAAATCGGAACTCTTTTCGTATCAATACAACACAGGGCGGCTAAAAATAGCGTAAAGAAAAATTGCAGGTCATTGTGAAGATTTGTGAATTGGTCTTTTTGGCTTAATACCAGTTAGAACCAGTTTTGAGATTATCGGTGAACGGTAGTTTTCGACCGTTCACCGGTTACTTGCAATCGTTTGCAGTTGTTTTCCCTGATGAATTAGGGGAACCCGATGGAGCGCTTGCGCGATCACGGGAAGTTTTGGCATTTGTCCTCATCCCCCGCGCACCAACTCCGGCACCCAAAATGGGCTAATAGCTCACGCTAATCATTTTCAATCATTATTTACTGAACATCCGTAATTATTTATCGTTTATCGTTAATTCTGATATGATACAAGTATCGTCCAAAACGCCGATTGGAGGGGTCATGGTCCATCGAAACGCATCTATATCGAATGAAACCATCAGCCGCGAACAGACGATTGCCAAACTGAGGAAGCTCGCTCGCATCTGCAAATGGGCCACAATCTGCATTACCACCGCGCTCGCTCTGGGACTCCTCGCAGTCATTGCGATTGATCTTCTACTCATATTGCCCGGCCTCTCCCAAGGGTCGTGTCTCCAATCCGTAGAACTTCAAGCCGGCGAGGGCCCATGCCTTGCTATCGTCGGTACCGATGCGCAGGCCCCACTTATGCTCGTTGCACACGATGGTCACACTGCCATAGGGAGCCTCTTGATGACATGTCTCGCGCTTACCATCGCGATAAGCGTGCGCAGGCTTTTCTTCAACATTGAAAAGGAAGGCAGGCCCTTTGACCTTGAATGTAACCAGACACTTCGTCGAGTAGGACATTTATTCCTTATCGGCGGCGTTGCCGTGAGGCTTCTTGGTGCCGTAATCACAGGAATGATACTCTCAGGATTTGGCGGCAGCTTTACGGATGCGTTCGTCGGCCAGCTATTCGAGCCCTCCATGCTCTTTGCAGGCCTGATTATTTGCCTGATTGCCAGCATCTTCGCTACGGGTATATCCTGCAAAAACAAGATGACGAGTTGCTCTAGGGGGGAATCCATGATTATTCTGCGGCTTGACCGCATGCTCGCCGAACGCAAGATCTCATCCAAAGAGCTTGCGGAACGCGTGGGCATCTCCCAGGTCAATATGTCACGCATTAAGACGGGCAAGGTTTCTGCCATACGTTTTTCAACTCTTGACGCGATATGCCGGGCACTCGACTGCCAACCGGGCGATGTACTGGAATATATATCCGACGATGAAGCCGATAGCCTTTTTGGACTTAAAGATGAATAGCCATAATTAAGCCGCCAATCACGCCCTCAACGCAAATTGCCCACCAGAACGACTTCCGTACTGGCGGGGCAATTTGTTTTCTATCAGCTAGATGCTCGATGAGCCGTGCAACTCTTTACGCAAACAGGCCGTAGATGCTGATGTTGGCCTTGGCGTAGAGGCCGTTAGCATACTCGGTCCACTTGGAGCTGGCGCTCGAAGCCTGCGAAGAATACTGCTGGTAAGCAGTGTAATAGGCGGTCATGGCCTGCTTATAGGTAGCGCTATCGGCCGTAAAGGCATCGTCGGCAAAGGCCTTGGCATAGGTGCTGTCGGCGTCCTTCCAGGTGCCCTTTGAGCTATCCCACTCGTCGCCGGCAAGGTTGATGATGTAGTCGGCGTAGTCCTTGCTCGCGGTCTCCTCGTTGCCGTCAGCAGGCTCGGTCGGGGCGGTCGGCATGCTTGCGGAGCTATCGCCCACCTTCTTCTTGTAGAGCTTCTGCAGCGTCGCAGACTGGCGGACGATCTGCTTGGCCTGGTCCTTGGACACGCCGTACTGCGTGGCCATGGTCTTGTAGTCGGAGGTGCCGATGGAATCCTCGGCGTACTGCTTCATTTCCTTGGAAGAAACGGTAATGCCTCGTCCTCGGCAGCGTCCAGCAGAATCTGGTTGCGCACGTAGGACAGGATGACGTCAGCAGAAGGAGCGGTGTAGTTGCCATCGCTATCCTTGACGGTGTCGAGGCTGTACTGGCTCTCGATGGCCTCGCGCGCGGTGATATCGCTCTTCTTGCCGTTGTAGCTATAGCTTGCCACGGTCGAATCGAGCTGGTCCTCGGTGAGGGTCGCCGAGCCGACACCCTTGCCGCCAAAGCCGCCATTGCCAATAAAGAAGCCGACCACCGCAGCGATCACGACTGCAACCACGAAGGCGGCGATCATCGTCTTCTTGTGCTTGGACGCATGGTCGTCTTCGTCGGAGTCGTCGTTCTCGTCCTGCTCCTCGGGCATAAGGTTCTCGTCGGCGGCGTCCGCGGCGATCTTTGCCTCCAGGCGAGCGTCCTCCTCCTCGGCGGTCGTGCCAGCGGCGATATGTTCGGCAGACGTGCCGGCGACCAGGTCGATCTTCTCGTCCTCATCACCGTCGGGGCCTTCGCCGCGCTCGATGATCTGGATGCCGTCGATCTCGTCCTTCTCGTCCTTCTTTTGAATCAGACCCATATCAGTTACTCCTTGTTAGGAAACATAGCCCTCAATAGAATACGCCCGACGAGGCGCCGGGCGTATTGATTCTTAGGTTATACGCAAACACTTAAGTACTATTTAGGCGTTTGCAGCGTGCATACCTTAGGCCAGGTGCGCGATAACGGCATCGGCAAAGGCCTGCGTGCCCACAGCGCCCTCAACAGAGCCGGTCTGGGCACGACGCACGTCACCGGTAACCTGCTCGCCCTCGTCGAGCGTGGCAGACACGGCGGCACGAATGCGATTGGCAGCGTCGTTCTCGCCAGGTGATCGAGCATCATCGCAGCAGAGAGGATCTCGGCCGTGGGGTTGGCGATATCCTGGCCCGCGATATCGGGCGCGGAGCCGTGCGTTGCCTCGAAGATGGCGCAGTCGGCACCGATGTTGGAGCCGGGGGCCATGCCTAAGCCGCCCACCAGGCCGGCGCACAGGTCGCTCACGATGTCGCCGTACAGATTGGGCAGCACCAGGACATCGAAGTCGTTGGGGTCCTGGACCAGGCCCATGCAGGTGGCGTCGACGATCTTGTCGTTGAACTCGATATCGGGATAGTTGGCGGCTACCTCGCGCGCCACGCGCAGGAACAGGCCGTCGGTCGCCTTCATGATGTTGGCCTTGTGCACGGCCGTCACCTTTTTGCGGCCGCAGCGGCGGGCGTACTCAAAGGCGTACTCCACAATACGGCGGCTCTTGGCGATAGAGATCGGCTTGATCGAAATCGCGGAATCGGCGGCGAAGGTCTTTTGGCCCGAACGCTCGACGAGCTGCGAGAGCTCCTCGACCTCGGCAGCGCCCTCATCGAACTCGATGCCGGCGTAGAGTCCTCGGTGTTCTCGCGCACGATGACCAGATCGACGTCGCGGAAGCGCGAGCCGTCGCCCGGCTGCGACAGGC